>Ga0123354_10001006_pt1 | contig 32153 bp, 30 predicted proteins | sample TergutLab28metaG_2_FD_97872 | JGI IMG/M metagenome (GOLD analysis project Ga0123354, IMG submission 97872) | Labiotermes labralis P4 segment gut microbial communities from Petit-Saut dam, French Guiana - Lab288 P4 | ecosystem: Host-associated > Arthropoda: Insects > Digestive system > Gut ... | reverse complement strand
TTACCGATCGGCAATGCGTTGGTGACCGTGACGACACGGCAGCCCAGCAACGGGTTCGTCCCGCCCCACGGCCAGTTCGCCGCGAACACGCACACGTCATGACGTCCCTCGCTCGCCGACAGCGTCACCGAGAACCCGTGTTTGTCGCCTTTGCCGAACGCCCTGCCCACGTCGGGACGGTCCTGGTCAGCGGTGAACAACCCCAGGTAGCGCCCATCGACGAACATCAGCACCCAGCTCGGGTCCTTGCCCCGGTCCGGGTCCAGGACCCAACCTGACAGACGGATCTCTCCGGACGCCCCGGTCGCCTGCTCCCAGTTGCCGATCGGCAACGCGTTGACGACCGTGACGACACGGCAGCCCAGCAACGGGTTCGTCCCGCCCCACGGCCAGTTCGCCGCGAACACGCACACGTCATGACGACCCTCGCTCGCCGACAGCGTCACCGAGAACCCATGTTTGTCGCCTTTGCCGAACGCCCTGCCCACGTCGGGACGGTCCTGGTCAGCGGTGAACAAGCCCTGGGACTGGCCATCGACGAACACCAGCACCCAGCTCGGGTCCGTGCCCCGGTCCGGGTCCAGGACCCAACCTGACAGACGGATCTCTCCGGACGCCCCGGTCGCCTGCTCCCAGTTGCCGATCGGCAGCTCGTTCTTCACGATCGGCGCGACAGTGACCTTCGCGCTGGACATACCGGAGATCGAGTCGACGACCAGCTCCAGCCCGGTGCCCGGGATCTGCCACCTCTCGCCCACACCAAGGGTCGGGTACGCGAAGTTGTGGTCCGGGTGCATGTCAAGCAGGTAACTGACCGGGAAATACGAGTCCATGACCTGCATGTGCACCTGAACCCCTGCCCACGACGGCTGGCGGGTGTCCGGCGAGACGTTGGGGCGGAAGCTGACGTAGACCGTCCCACCGCTGACGGGGACCGTCATGGCACGCACCGAACCAACCGAGCCCAGCGGGGCGAGGGTCGCGGTTGTGCTCTTGTCTGGCTGGGCCTTGACGACTTTCGCCAGGCCCAGGAAGTCAGCCATGGCAGCGTTGAGGTTGCCGGGCTTGCCGGTCAACGTTCCTGAGCCCATGACGTCGACGGTGTCGCCGTACTCACGCCCAGCGCACGAGGAGGTCGGCAGCACCAGGGCCGACCGGCCGCAGTCGAAACGGTTGGCGTGCCCGAGCCCGAGGTTGTGGCCGAACTCGTGGGCGAGGATCTCGGGGTTGGAGTAGCCGTTGATCCAGCTGTACGCACCACCGACCGACCCCAGCCCGGCCCAGCCGCACACGCTCCAGTACGGGAAGAACAACGAGACCCTGCCGGTCGTGCCCGAGGGGGCTTTGTAACCGTTGGCGGCCATGACCTGGGAGACGAGGGTGGCCATCGCGGCGTTCGAGCACGAGGTCGGCACGGACACGGCGCTGGTGGTCCGCGCGTCGATCCAAGGCTTGACCACCACAGACGTCGTGATCGACCCGCCGCTCTGCTGTGACCAGTACGTGGCTGTGGCGTCGCCGAGCGTCTTGAGCGCAGCGGTCGACACCGACGGCGAGCCGCTCCAGTACACCGGAAGGATCGTGAGGGTGTTCTTGCTGCCTGCCGCCTGGAGCGTGCCGTCGGGTCCATCAGCGAGGACTTCGATCTCCAGGACGGTCGCAGGGTTGGACTCGTCGACGGCGGCGGCGAGGGCTTCGGCTCCGACGGAGCGACCAGAACCTTCGATGGTCACCACCACCTCGTCCCCGGTGGCGCCCTCGACCGGGTCGGGCAACGCGATCAGGTCTCCGTCGACCTCGACCATGGTGACCATGTCGACGTCGTCGTCGACGTGGATGTGGTCAGAGTCGTCAGCAGCCTCTTCAGACATCACTTGCACCAGCCGGCCCGACACCTCGACCACGTGGTCAGCCGCGACGACAGGCAGTCCCTGGACGGACAGGGCGCCCAGCACCAGGGTGATGACCAGACCCGCCCGGGCCGTCGTTTGGCTGCACATACCACCACCCATCGGCCCCCGCAAACGCAACTATGAACACTGGTCGGCCGACCAGGCGACGGCCAGACGGGGTACCTCGACGCGCACAACGGTGCGCTCAGGAGTACCTTGACCGCCCCGATCTGGGGTGCCACCGCGATTCGGGCTACGCTGCGGGGAGCGCTGCGAGAAGAGCTGGTATCGGCCCTGGTCATGGGCCTGCGCGCAGCCTGGACCCTGGTCCGGCCAGGAAGAGCCCGCAGGAGAGGAGCTGTCCGTGCACATCGTCGTCACCGGGGGTGCCGGGTTCATCGGTGCCAACTTCGTCCACCACGTCGTACGGGAGCACCCGGGCACCCAGGTCACAGTGCTGGACGCGCTGACCTACGCCGGGGACCGGCGCAGCCTGGACCCGGTGGCCGACAAGATCACGTTCGTCACCGGGGACGTCGCCGACGCCGCGACCGTCGACCCGTTGGTCGCTGCCGCCGACGCGGTGGTGCACTTCGCCGCCGAGTCGCACAACGACAACTCGCTGGCCCAGCCGTGGCCGTTCGTGCAGACCAACGTCGTGGGGACCTACACCCTGCTGGAGGCTGTGCGTAAGCACGGCAGACGTCTGCACCATGTGTCTACTGACGAGGTGTACGGGGACCTGGAGCTCGACGACCCGGCCAAGTTCACCCCTGAGACCGCCTACAACCCGTCCAGCCCGTACTCGTCGACCAAAGCGGCCTCTGACATGCTCGTACGTGCCTGGGTGCGCAGCTTTGGCGTGGCGGCGACCATCTCGAACTGCTCGAACAACTACGGGCCCTACCAGCACGTGGAGAAATTCATCCCACGACAGGTCACCAACGTCATCGACGGGGTGCGGCCCAAGCTGTACGGCACGGGTGCCAACGTGCGCGACTGGATCCACGTGGACGACCACAACGCCGCGGTGTGGCAGGTCCTCACCCGTGGGCAGGTCGGCCAGACGTACCTCATCGGTGCTGACGGGGAGGTCGACAACAAGACCGTCGTCGAAACCCTCCTCGAGCTCATGGGCCAGCCGTCGGACGCTTACGACCTGGTCTCCGACCGTCCGGGCCACGACCTGCGCTACGCCATCGACGCCACCCGGCTGCGTGACGAGCTGGGCTGGACCCCGAAGTACACGAGCTTCCGCGACGGCCTGGCCGCGACGGTCGACTGGTACCGCGCCAACGAGGCGTGGTGGCGCCCACAAAAAAACGCCACCGAAGCCAAGTACGCCACCCTCGGGCGCTAGGGCCTACTCCGCAGCAGGCCCGCCCATGGCGGACGTGCCGGGCGCCGGGCGAGCCCTGGCGCGGGTGCGAACAGCCACTGGGTCATGTCCGGTACATGCCGCCATGCGCGTATTGTTGCGCCTTGAGCACACGCGACCCCAAACGTGCCGTGCACAGACAGGAAACTGGGTTGTGACCAGGGATTTCGTGGGGCGAAAACGTGCGGGTCAGCCGGGCCCTCCACTGGATCTCCACAGCACCTTTGGCCGCCTGCACCCGATCTGATGGCGTGTGCCCCTACCATCGGTACGTGACCCCACGACACGGTACGACGCTGCGCGACCTCGGTCCGCGGCACGGCCGTGCCCACCGGGCTGGCTGGTTCTGGCGCAGCGTCGGGCTGACGACGACGGCGGTCCTGGCGTTCGGGGCCTCGGCGAGCTCGTACTTCGCCTACACCGCCATGTCGAACATGAACCAGATCCGGCCCAACAGCTATGTCGACGCTGGTGACCGGCCCCCGGTCGACCCCGCAGCCGGAAACTCCCTGAACATCTTGCTCATCGGGTCCGACGACCGTTCCGGGGAGAACGGGGTGATCGGCGGGGTGGACCCCACCCTGGACAACACCATGCGCTCGGACACCACGATCGTCATGCACATCTCCTCTGACCGGAAGAGGGTCGAGATGGTCTCGATCCCCCGGGACTCGCTGGTCAAGATCCCCTCGTGCACGACGACGCGCGGCAAGACCAAAGCCGAAAACGACGCGATGTTCAACAAGGCGTTCGCCAACGGCTGGGACCGCGGCGGTGATATCGACTCTGCGGTGGCCTGCACGATCGTCGCGGTGGAGGCGAACACCGGTCTGCGTATCGACCACTCCGTCGTCGTGGACTTCGCAGGGTTCCAACGGATGGTCGACGCGGTCCACGGGGTTAACCTGTGCCTGGAACATCCTATGAAAGACTCGAAGTACACCGGGCTGGACCTGCCCGCCGGGCCACAGCACCTCAACGGGGTCCAGGCGCTCCAGTTCGCCCGGGCCCGCCACGTCACCGGCTCCGACGGGTCAGACACCTCCCGGATCGACCGGCAGCAGCAGCTGATGGGGGCCCTCGCCCAGGAAGTGCTGTCGAAGAACGTGCTCAAGGACGGACGCGGGCTGGCCAAGTTCGTCGACGCAGCGACCGAGTCGCTCAGCCTTGACATCACCCCGAGGACGATCATCGGCCTGGCCTATTCCATGCGCAATATCGACACCAGCAAGATCGTCTTCACGACCATCCCGTTCGTCAACGAAGGCAACCGCGTGCGCTGGACGTCCCAGGCCGATGTCGTCTGGAAAGCCATGGCCAAAGACCAGTCGGTTGCCGACGCGTTGAACCCTCCCGCACCAACACCCAAACCTGGGGAGAAGGTCCAACCGACCCCGGCACCCACGCAGGTGGTCACTGTCGACCAGATGCAGGCCGACAGTCAGGTGTGCGCCAGCTGATGAGCCTGCCTCCCAGCTTCGGCCCAGGCCAGGACCCCCAACCCACCGCACCAGCGGTGCCCGCAGGATCGCCACCACCGTCGTTCGCTCCCCGCAGCGCACCTGCGCCCACCGCACTGCCTGCTACGCCCGCCACGCCGCCCGGACCTCCCCCTACGTCACCACGTGCTCCAGGCACCCGCCCGCCGGGACGTGGCAGCCGTCGGCGGACGATTGTGTGGACGCTGGTGGTGCTGCTCGTCCTCGCGCTGGCCTGGCCTGTGGGCCTGGCGCTGTGGGCCAACGGCCGGATCCAGAAGGTCGACGGTATGAACCTGCGCGGTGGCGGACCGGGCACCACGTACCTGATCGCCGGGTCCGACGAACGCGACGGTGGTATCGCCGACGACGGCACGACGGGGTCGCGGGCGGACACGATCCTTGTCCTGCACGTTCCCGACCGCGGGACGACCTCTCTCATCTCCTTGCCCCGGGACACCTACGTGGACATCCCCGGTCACGGCCCGGCCAAGCTCAACGCCGCGACCGTCTACGGAGGTTCGGCACTGCTCGTGGTGGCCGTCGAGCAGATCACCGGGCTGAAGGTCGACCACTACGTCGAGATCGGTATGGGCGGGGTCAAAGATGTCGTCGACGCTGTCGGCGGGGTGGAGCTGTGCTGGGACGCCGACGTCAACGACGCCGACTCGCAGATGGTGTGGACTGCCGGGTGCCACAAGGCCGACGGCGCCACCGCCCTGGCCTTCTCGCGTATGCGCAAATCTGACCCCACCGGTGATATCGGCCGTGGGCTGCGCCAACGCCAGGTCGTCGGCGCGGTGATGAACAAGGTCAACCCCACCGCGCTGGTGTTCCGCCCCGACCAGCAGGTGTCCCTGGTCAGGGCCGCGACCGGCGCCCTGCGCGTGGACGGCAGCACCAACGTCGTCACCCTCGGACGCCTCGCCATGGCGTTCCGCACGGCCAACGGGCCCGACGGAGTCACCGGCACACCCCCGATCAAGTCCCTGGACTACCGCCCGGGGAACGTCGGCTCGAGCGTCCTGCTCGACCCCGACACCTCTCCCGCCTTCTGGTCGGCCATCGCCAACGGCACCGTGCCGGCTGGCACCGTCGGCGGCGTCCCAGGCTAGCTTCCTGCGAGCTGGGCCCGCAGACGCTCCCCCTTGGCATCGGCAGCGGCACGCAGGCTGTCCTGGAAGGCGGCCATCGCCTCAGCCAGACGCTGGGCCTCGGCGTCGCCGCCAGCAGCCAGGATCCGCACCGCGAGCAGCCCAGCGTTACGCGCCCCACCGACCGACACGGTCGCCACAGGCACCCCCGCAGGCATCTGCACGATGGACAACAACGAGTCCAGCCCGTCCAGCTGGGCCAACGGCACCGGCACGCCGATGACCGGCAGCACTGTCACCGCGGCCAGCACCCCTGGCAGGTGCGCCGCTCCCCCTGCCCCGGCGATGATCGCCCGCAGCCCCCGCCCGGCGGCCTCCTGGCCGTAGGCGATCGCCTTGGCAGGCTGGCGGTGGGCCGAGACCACATCCACCTCGACGGGCACGTCGAACTCGGCCAGCGCCTGCGCCGCAGCCGACATCACCGGCCAGTCCGAGTCTGACCCCATGACGATCCCCACCAGTGCGCCCATCGTTACGTCCTCTCCTCGAACGGTCGTCCACAAACACCGACACCCTAGTGCCCTGGTGCACCTAAGACGTCGGGAAGGAGCGGCATAGGTATCCCTCGACACGTGCGGCACACCGAGAACACTCCACCGACCAACAACGCCCTCACCTCGCCAGACACGCCGAACCGCCTCGTGTTTGGCCGTGCGTCACCCGTCCGCTAGGCGCCCGGCCCCCACATTCGCGACGATCTCGGCTTACCATCTCCTGGTGACCACTACCAGGACAGCGCCGTCCGACACTGCGGCACCCACACGAGCCCCGTGGCTGCGGCGTGCCTGGTGGACCGAGATGGCGCAGTTCCTGACGGTCGGCGCCGTCGCCTTCTTGGTCGATATTGGGCTGTTCAACCTGCTGGTCTTCGGACCGGGGCACCTGCTGGGGCATATCCCCGTCAGGGCGAAGATCGTCGCGGCACTGGTCGCCACGCTGGTGTCGTGGCTGGGGAACCGGCACTGGACCTTCTCCGAGCGCCGCTCGCACCGGCGCAGGCTCGAGCTGGGTCTCTACGCGACGATCAACGCAGCAGCCCTGCTCATCGCCCCGGCCGTGCTGTACATCACCATCTACTGGGTCGGCGCGACAGGCCAGCTCGCCGCGAACGTGGCGGCCGTCGTGGGTATCGGTATCGGCACAGCGGTGCGCTACACCGGCTACAAGCTGTGGGTCTTCCCGTCGCGACCAGCACCGGCCCCGCTCGTCCAGGAGACACGCCCCTAGGGTGTGTCTCTTAACCCCCCGCACGCCGCGACGCGCCCGGCACGCACGCTGGCGGCGTTGCCGTCGTCGGCAGCACCTCCAGTGCTGCTCTCCTCCGTCGCCTTGCCAGCGCACGCACCGGACACGCCACGCTCGCACGGGGGGTTAAGAGACACACCCTAGGCCCGACGACGCCGCTCAGGGCGGGTGGCGACCGCAGGACCGACAGGCAGCACCTTGTCGGTGCGCAGCGCTGCGGGGACCTTGGCCAAGAACAAGGCGAACACCGCCGGACGACGCTGGGCCAGCTCGAGGCGACCACCGTCAGCCGATGCCAGGTCACGGGCCAGGGCCAGACCCAGGCCGGTACCGGCGCCAGAAGTCACGTCGCGCTCGAAGACCCGCGGCGCCAGGTCGTCGGGCACACCCAGACCCTCGTCAGCGACCTCGACGACGACCGAGCGGGCCGACGTACCAGGACGAGAGCGGACCGTCGTGGTGCCGCCGCCGTGCTTGAGCGAGTTCTCGATGAGCGTGGCCAGCACCTGGGCCAAGGCTCCGGGGGTCGCCAGCACCTCCAGCTCGCTGTCGCACGACATGACCAGCTGGCGTCCGGCATCGGCGAACGGCGCCGACCACTCCTCTTCTTGCTGGTGCAGCACCTCGGCCAGGGAGACTGCCTCCGTCGTGCCACCAGCGGCGTGCCGCGAGCTGGTCAGCAGGTCCCCGACCACACCGACGAGCCGTTCGACCTGCTCCAGGGAGATCCGCGCTTCTTCACGCACGTGGTCGTCGTCGGTGGCGCCCATGATCTCTTCCAGCCGCATGGACAGGGCAGTCAGCGGGGTGCGCAGCTGGTGGGAGGCGTCGGCGGCGAACTGGCGCTCGGCTGCCAGGCGCCCGGCCATACGGTCGGCGCTGCGGGCCAGCTCGGCCGCGACGAGGTCGATCTCCTCCACCCCTGACGGTTCCAGGTGCGGGCGCACCTGGCCCGACCCCAGCTGTTCGGCCGACGCAGCCAGGTACACCAGCGGTGCCGAGAGGCGGTTCGACTGCCAGATCGCCAAGGCGATACTCAATGCGAAAGCGACGAGGGCGGCAGCGACCACGAGACCGACCACCCGCGCCGAGAGCCAGAACACCTCCCACCACGAGCTCGAGACCACCACGAGCGCACCGTGGGCGGAAGACGCCCGGACCTCGACCAAGCGCCCGGCGACCCTCGGGCCAGCCTCCAGCCGGCGCCCCTCGGGGGTGATGACGGTGACGTGCCGGGTGACCTGGGCGTTGGTGTACGGGGCGAGCATGGTCTCGTCCAGCTTGAGACCTTTCTCAAGGCGCTCGTCCACGTCCCGGGCCAGTGACCCTGCGACGATCTGCAGCCCTTGGACCTGGTTCTGGCGCACCAGGTGCACCCCCAAGAACGCCAGCGGCACACCCAGCAGCACCACCGCGACCGAAAGGGTCGCGATCGTCGCCTGCAGGACGCGGAGCCGCATCAGCGCCCTTGGCCGGACTCCTCGAACCGGAAGCCCATCCCGCGCACCGTCGTGATGTACGACGGTGCGTTCGCGTCGTCACCGAGCTTGCGGCGCAGCCACGACACGTGCATGTCGAGAGTTTTCGTCGACCCGTTGGGGTCGGTGCCCCAGACCTCGCGCATGATCGTCTCACGCGGGACGACGGTGCCGGACGCGGCGACCAGCACCCGCAGCAGGTCGAACTCCTTGGCGGTCAGGTGCAGCTCGCGGCCACCTTGGAACGCCCGGTGCGCGGCGACGTCCACGCGAACGTCCTGGCTGGCCAGCTCTTCGCCCTCGCTGGGCTCGGCACCTGTGCGCCGCAGCAGGGCGCGCACCCGGGCGAGCAGCTCGGCGAGGCGGAACGGTTTGGTCACATAGTCGTCGGCCCCGGCGTCGAGCCCGACGACGAGGTCGACCTCGTCGGCGCGGGCAGTCAGCACCAGCACAGGGGTGGTCAGGCCCTGCGAGCGGATGGAGCGAGCGACGTCCAACCCGTCCATATCGGGCAGCCCGAGGTCAAGCACGACGAGGTCCACGCCAGGTGCGCCGTCGATCGCGCCTTGACCTGTGCCCTGGACCCGTACGTCGTAGCCCTCGCGGGCCAGCGCCCGAGCCAAAGGTTCAGCAATGGCTGGGTCATCTTCGACTAACAGAACACGTGTCACGGGCTCATCGTAAGTCATCACACGCCCACACTGTGCCCTGCCCGCGCAGAACCTTTGCCGTCCTGGCGCTCCAGCCCGGCGCCGCGCACCGGCACCTGGCCCGTGCTCGCGCCCGGGCGTGAGACGGGCTGAGGCGGGGAACGGACGCTCATCCACGAATGTGGCGGGTCGCTATACCAGAGGCGATGAACGTCTCGGGAGGGTTTCCGGGGCGAAAATCGTCCATTCTCTTCGCGTAGAGCACCGCGCCGCAGGACGGCTGCCGTAGGACACCCGCTCTGACTCCCCCGGGTTTACGCAGGTCACCGCCGTGACACACTGCCCGTACCTTCTGACGAGCCCCAGGACTAGGTCATGCGTCGGCAAAATGTGACGAATCTCACACTGTTTCGCAGGAACGACAGGCAAAATGTGGTTGTCCAGCAATCGTCAACATGTGAGGCTTGTCCCCGGAGTTAAGACCCCTCATGGCCGCCTCCGTCCCCCAACCTACGTGGTGGACTTCCTGCGGCCTCGAACTAGGAGCTACCACCGATGGACTGGCGTCACCGTGCCTCGTGCTTGGACGAGGACCCCGAGCTGTTCTTCCCGATCGGGAACACCGGCCCGGCACTGCAGCAGATCGAGCTGGCGAAGGCCGTATGCCGACGCTGTGATGTGGTCGACACCTGCCTGGCCTGGGCGATCGAGAACAACCAGGACGCCGGTGTGTGGGGCGCCTTGTCCGAAGACGAGCGCCGCGCCCTCAAGCGGCGCACCGCTCGCCAGCGCCGCGCCGCTGGCTAAGCCCTGGTGCAGCCAGACCGCCACACGCGCGACGATGCGCCGTGGCCCGTCTGGAACCTCTGACCAGTAGTTCTACACGACTGGCGACGCTGGTCTGGCGTGCAGCGGCGTCTTGATGACCACCGACGTGCCGCCTGCTGGACCGCGCTCCCACGAGATCGAACCGCCGAGCTCGTTGGCGACCAGCGTCGAGACGATCTGCGTGCCCAGCCCCGTCCCCGGCTGGGCGTCCAACCCCTCACCGTCGTCGACGACCTGCACATGCAGGTCGTCTGCGTCACGGTTGACCACGACCTGTACAGTCCCGGACCTGCCGTCTGCGAAACCGTGCTCGACGGCGTTGGTCACCAGCTCGGTGAGCACCAGTGCCAAGGCGGTGGCGTCCTCGGCGCTGACCTGCCCAAAGGTACCTTCCAGCACAGTGCGCACCTGGTTCTCGCGGGCGGTGATGTCCGCGGCGAGCCGCAGGGTGCGGCGCACCACCTCGTCGAACTCGACGGTCTCGTCCGAGGTCTGCGACAGCGTCTCGTGGACGACCGCGATCGTCGCCACCCGGCGCATGGCCTCTGCCAGGGCGGCGCGCACGTCCGGCGACGACACCCGCCGCGACTGCATACGCAGCAGCGCCGCCACCGTCTGCAGGTTGTTCTTCACCCGGTGGTGGATCTCACGTATCGTCGCGTCCTTGGTCACCAGCTGGCGTTCGCGACGGCGCAGCTCGGACACGTCCCGGCACAGCAGCACCGACCCGGTGCGGTGACCAGAGTCGGTCAGCGGCAAGGCACGCACCGCAACCGTCGCCGCCCGCGCCTTCACGTCAACCCCCCACGGCACCTCGCCGGCCAGCACTGAGCAGCCTTGCTCGTCCAGGTCGACCAGATCGGTGGTGGCCTCGACCAGGGTGCCGCCCACGAGGTTGCCGACCGACCCCAGCCGGTGGAAACACGACAACGCGTTCGGGCTGACGTAGATCACCTTCCCGTCGGCGTCGAGGCGCAGCATCCCGTCACCCACCCGCGGCGCACCGCTGTCTGGTCGACGGGCGGCGGTCTGCGGGTACTCACCGCGGGCGACCATGGCCACGAGGTTGTCCGCCGCCTCCACGTAGTTCAGCTCCAGCCGGCTCGGGGTGCGCGCCCCGCCGTAGTTCGCATGGCGCGCCATCACCGCCACAGCGCGGCCGTCGTTGACGACTGGCACCGCCTCTTCGCGGATCGCCACGTCGCCGTACCGGCGCGGTTGGCGTGAGCGCAACGGCCGACGCTCGTTCAGCGCGGCTTGGAGCTGGACGCACTGGCCAGGAGCAGCGACTGACTCGACGATGTCGTAGTCGTACACCGTCGACCCGGTCGACGGCCGGCACTGCGCGATGGCGACGAACCTGCCGTCACCTGTCGGCAACCACAGCACCAGGTCAGCGAACGCCAGGTCGCACAGCACCTGCCAGTCCCCGGTGAGCAGCTGGAGCCATTCGACGTCGGCGGGCGCCAACGGCCCGTAACGCTCAGCGAGCACAGAAAGCGTCGGCACACGACCAGCGTACGGCCAGGTACGGCTAGGGCATGTCTCACAACCCTGCGTGCGAGCGAGACACCCTAGGGGTACAGGCCGCGGATCCGGTGGGCCTGTGCCACGCGGCCCACGCCGATGACCGTCGCCGCGTCGCGCATGGACAGCCCTTCGCTGCGTGACCGCGCGGCGACAGCGTCGTAGGCGGTGCGCATACGTTGGCCGAGACGCTCGGTGATCTCGGCCTCGGTCCACCAGTACGCCTGGTTGGCCTGGACCCACTCGAAGTAGGAGACCACGACACCACCAGCGTTGGCCAGGACGTCAGGCACCACCTGGACACCACGGTCGGCCAGCACCCGGTCGCCTTCGACCGTCGTGGGGCCGTTAGCGCCTTCGACGACCCAACGGGCCTTGACCTGGGAGGCGACCTCCGCACCGATCGCACCAGCCACAGCAGCGGGGATGAGCACGTCGACGTCAGCGGTGAGCACCGCGGCGTGGTCGACCGGGTCGCCGCCGTCGAACCCCACGACCTTTCCGGTCGCGGCGGTGTGCGCCATGAGGGCAGGGATGTCCAGACCGTCGGGGTTGACGACCGCACCGAACTGGTCGGAGATGGCCGTGACGGACGCACCCATGGAGTGCAGCATCGCCGCGGCGTGCGACCCGACTTTGCCGAACCCCTGGATAGCCACCTTGACCTCGGACAACGCCACCCCTGCGTCGGTCAGGGCGGCGTCGGCCACGTCCACGACACCACGTGAGGTGGCTGTGGCCCGGCCCAGCGATCCGCCGATGGCCAGCGGTTTGCCTGTGGTCACCGCGGGGATGGTGTACCCGGCGTTGACCGAGAACGTGTCCATGATCCAGCCCATGGTGCGTTCGTCGGTCCCCACGTCCGGAGCCATGATGTCGCGCTCAGGGCCGATCATCGGCATGATCTCCGAGGTGAACCGGCGGGTGGTGCGTTCGAGCTCGCCGAGCGAGTGGGTCAGCGGGTCTATCGTCACCCCGCCTTTGGCCCCGCCGTAGGGAACATCGACCAGGGCGCACTTCCACGTCATCCACATGGCCAGGGCCCGCACCTCGTCCATGTCGACCGCGGCCGAGTAGCGCAGCCCACCTTTGCCGGGCCCCCGTGAGATGTTGTGCTGCACCCGGTACCCGTGCAGCAGCTCGAAAGACCCGTCGTCGCGTCGCAGCGGCACGGCGACCCGCATCTCCCGTCGTGGGGTGGCGAGCATCTCGTGCACCCCGGCGTCGTACCCCAGGATCTCGACAGCAGCGGCGAGCTGGGCCTGTGCGGTGGCAAGAGCAGAAGTGTCCATACACCTACCCTGCCACTGCGGTGCAGCGACGACCAGGACCAGGTCAGTGCGTGTTCAGGTCCGCCACCGCCTCAGGGCCGCCTGCGAGCAGGGCGACAAACCCGTCTTCGTCGAGGATGGGACGGCCCAGGTCACGGGCCTTGGTCTCCTTGGACCCGGCGTTAGCGCCGATGACGACATAATCGGTGTTCTTCGACACCGACCCAGCAGCTTTGCCGCCGCGGGTGATGATGGCCTCTTTGGCGCTGTCGCGGGTGAAACCTTCCAGCGACCCGGTCACCACGACGGTCAGACCCTCCAACGTGCGCTCGACGGACTCGTCACGCGCGTCGGCCATCACCATCCCGGCACGCGACCAACGGGTGACGATATCGCGGTGCCAGTCGCTGTCCGGCCCGGTCAGCCAGTCCACGACAGATTCGGCGATGGTCTGGCCGATCCCTTCCACCTGCGACAACCGGTCGATCGCCACAGCACGTCGGACCAGGTCAGGCTCAGGTTCGTCACCGATGCTCCCGCCGACGACCAGATCCCACAACGCCGCCATCGACCCCAGCTCGGTGGCCATCGCCCGTGAGGCGGTCGGCCCGACGTTGCGCACCGACAACGACACCAGCACCCGCCACAGCTCTTTGGCCTTGGCGGCGTCCAGCTCGTCGAGCAGCGTGACAGCCGTGGCGGACGGTTCCCACGCGGGCAGCTCGCGGCCCTGTGCGGCAGCCTCCGCCTGGGCGGCACGGGTGTGTTTGAGGGTGCGGCGGAAAGGAGCGCGACGACGTTCGGTCCCGTCGTCGTCGACCCGTGGCAGACCTGTCTCCGGGTCGCGCACCACCACCTCCACCTGCGCCAACGTCGCCAGGCTGGTAGCGCGGACCGCCTCCTTGACGTCGTCGGGGGCGTCGAGCGGGTACCGGACGAGGTCGAACAGGTCGGCCTCGTTGACCAGCGGCGGGGTGGACGGGGCCTCAGGCTGGGTCAGCGCGGCGGCGGTGATCTCCCCCAGCGCCTCGATGTCCAAGGCTCCGCGCGACCCGATGTGCTCGACACGTCCGCGTACCTGGGCTGGGCAGGTCCGGGCGTTGGGGCAGCGCAGGTCCACATCCCCCTCACGCCCCGGGCGCAAAGTGGAACCGCACTCGGGGCACACGGTGGGCATGACGAACTCACGCCGAGGAGTGCCGTCGTCGGGGGCGGCAGGGGCAGGCCCGAGGATCTCGGGGATGACGTCGCCTGCTTTGCGCAGCACGACCATGTCACCGATCCGCACCCCTTTGGCCTTGACCACGTCCTGGTTGTGCAACGTGGCCTGCCGTACCGTCGACCCGGCGACGAACACCGGTTCCATCACCGCGTACGGGGTGGCCCGCCCGGTGCGCCCCACCGCGACCTTGATATCCACCAGCCGGGTGTTGACCTCTTCCGGCGGGTACTTGTAGGCGATCGCCCACCGCGGCGCCCGGCTGGTGGCGCCCAGGGCCCGCTGGTCGGCGAGCTCGTCGACCTTGACGACGAACCCGTCGATATCGTGCTCCACGTCGTGGCGGTGCTCACCGTGGTAGGCCACGGCGGCCTGCACGTCGGCCACGCAGGTGAGCACCTGGGTGTGCGAAGACGTCGGCAACCCCCATGCTGCGAGCAGGTCGTACACCTGCGACTGCCGGGTGATGTCAGCGTGCGCCGACCCCGCAGGCCAGCGCAGCGCACCGATCCCGTGGGCGTACATCCGCAGCGGACGCGTCGCCGTGACCCGGGGGTCTTTTTGCCGCAGCGACCCGGCGGCAGCGTTGCGCGGGTTGGCGAACGGAGCCTTGCCCGCGGCGACCTGCGCGGCATTGAGCTCGGCGAACTGGACAGTCGGCAAGAACACCTCACCACGCACCTCGAGCGTCTCGGGGTGGTCGGCCGGGTCCCCCGCCAGCTGGGCCGGGATCGTCGCGATCGTCCGCACGTTGAGCGTGACGTCCTCGCCGGTGCGCCCGTCCCCGCGGGTGGCAGCCCGCACCAACCGCCCGTGCTCGTACAGCAGCGCGACAGCCAGCCCGTCGATCTTCAGCTCGCACAACCAGTGGGCGGTGGTCCCCTCCAGGTCCCGTTCCACCCGCGCCGCCCACGCCCCCAGCTCGTCGTCGGAGAACACATTGTCCAGCGACAGCATCCGCTCCACATGCGTCACCGTCGCGAAGTCCGTGGAGAACGTCCCCCCCACCCGCTGTGTCGGCGAGTCCGACCCCGCCAGCTGCGGGTACTGGGCCTCGAGCGCCATGAGCTCGCGCATCCGCGCGTCGTAGTCCGCGTCCGACGAGCTCGGAGCATCACGCACGTAGTACGCGAACTGGTCGTCCTCGATCTGGCTGGCAAGCTCAGCCCACCGCTGGCGGGCCGTCGTCGGAACACTCTGCGTATCACTCACCCCCCCATCTAAGCCGACCCAGCGTCCTCCCGTGTCCCCTCCCCTTCACCCGTCCGTGATGGGGTGCTCGCCGAGGTGCGAACAAGATCGCGTCGTGCGAACCTCCGCGTTCGCACCACCATCACGTTCGCATGGTGCGTAGCCCTCGTGTCCCCCGTCAGCCCCGGGCGAGGACGTGGCGGACGAAGTCGCGCGGGCCAATGACCAGACGCCCGTTCCAGCTCGGTCCCACGTCGAGCAGGTGGTGGTCGCTGGTGACGATGATGAGCGCGTCGACAGCAGGATCCTTGGCCAACGAGACGATGAGGTTGTCCTCGTAGTCACTGATGCCGTGGTCGCGGGCCTGCGGTTCGATAACCGCACCCCCGGAGAACTCACACATGTCGACGACCGCGGCAACGAACGCCTCAACGACCTGCTCGCTCTGCCCGACGTCACGCATCACCCGGGCGACGTTGTGCAAGATATGCGGCGACACGAACAGCCGAAAGCGTGCGGTGAATGCCAGCGAGACGGCGTCGGCAGCAGGATTGTCGGTCGTCGGGGGGACGTCAGGCAGCAAAGGCCAGCTGCCGTCGTCACCGAGGATGTAATCGAGGTAGACGTTGACGTCGAAGACCACACCCGTGGCTGGGTCGATCACTGCCCAGCACTGCGGCGCACGAGCTCCAGGACCTCTTCGGTCGAGTAGCGGCGACCACCGCGTTCCCCACGCGCCTGCTCACGCAACGCGTGCATCCGCTCCAGACGCAACCGACCCTGGTAGTCGCGCACCGCCAGCCTCAGGAACTCGCTGCGGTTCCCGTGCCCGAAGTGCTCCACGACCTCGTCGAGCGCCGGACGCAGGTCCTCAGAGACCGCGATCCCCACCGTCTTCGCGACCATCACCCCTCCCGTTGCCTATACATAATCAACTCAACCCCAGTGTAGCAGGCGGTGGACAATGGGGACGGTTCCTATGTCTTGCCTGGTCAGAAGGGTGGTGGAACGTCGTCGCGGATCATCGGGACTGGTCGGCGACGCGGGATCCCGCCGTCCCGGCCCATGCCAAACGCCCAAAAACCACGTGCGACCAGGCAGGACATAGGAACCGTCCCCACCGTCTTGCCCGGCGTCGGCAGGACGGGTCAGGGGTGGTCGGCCAGGACGAAGCCGGACATGTTGGTGGTCATCTGGGTGGACGCTTCGGTGAGGGCGGTCGAGGCGGACGAGAGGTCTTTGGTGGTGGACGCTGTGCCTTGTGCAGCCTGGGCGATAGCGGCCAGGTGCGCGGTGATCTCGTCGGCGCCGGTGGCGGACTGACCGGCTGAGCGGGCGACCTGCTCGGTGGTGGCGTTCTGCTGGGCGACCGCCTCGGCGATCGTCGCCTGGTGCTCGTTGACCTGTTCGACGGCAGTGGCGATCTGGGCGATGGATGCTGCGGTGGACAACGCCGCCTCCTGGGTCGCGGTGACGCGGGTGGTGATGTCCACGGTGGCTGCCGACGTGGCGTCGGCCAGGTCTTTGACCTCGCCGGCCACGACGGCGAACCCGCGGCCAGCCTCTCCGGCCCTGGCCGCCTCGATCGTGGCGTTCAGCGCCAGCAACCGGGTCTGGGCAGCGATCGCGTTGATGGTGGAGACCACGTCGCCGATCTGCTCCGAGGCTGCGCTGAACTGGTCGATCTCGTTCCTGGCCTGACCGGCAGCAGCCACCGCCTGGGCCGCCTGGTCGGCGGCCTGCTGGGCGGAGGCGGCGATACGAGCGATCGACGTGCCCATCTGCTCGGCCGCGACGGCGACCTGCTGGGTCTCAGTCGTCACTTGCTGGGCGGCGTCCACGGCAACAGCTGTCTGCGCGCCGGTCTGTTCCAAGACCTCCGACAGCGTGCGCTGGTCACGTTCGAGCGCTTGTGCGGCACCGGCGACGACCCCGGCGGTGCGCCGCGCCCCCACGATCACCGTCGCCAGCCCGGTCCGGGCCTGGTTCACCGCGCTCGACAGTGTGGCGATCTCGTCACGCCCGTCCACAGGCACGTCCACGGTGAGGTCGCCGTCAGCCATCGCCGTCAGCGACTGGACCGCAGCAGTGAGGGGGTGCCGGATCGACCGGCTGGTGATGGTCACCACGACGATCGTCACCAACCAGCCCAGCAGCCCCAGCCCGATCGCCAGCCACCGGGTGACCGTCGATGCCCGTTCCGCGTCGGCCTCGGCCGTGGTCCGCTGGCCTTGCAGCGACTCGGTGAGGGCCCCGGTGGTGTCCAGCAGGTCAGCCCACGCGGTGTCCAGCGGCCCGTTCACCGTGTCGTTGGCCCGGAGCGGAGAGTCCGGGTCGCCGGTGGCCAGGTCGGCGACCATCTCGTCGTACAGCTCGAAGTATGTGACCCACTGCTCGTGCAGCGTCGCCTGCAGCGCGGCATCGCTCCCGGTCAGTTCGCTGGCGTCGAGCGTCGCCAGGGCTGTGGCCACCTCGTCGCGCGAGGCTTGAATACCGACGATGTTGTAGGCGTCGTCGGCGGCAGCTTCGGCTGGACCGAGGACGAACGCGTCGGCGATGACATATCCCATCCACCCGGCGATATCCGCGTCCAGGTAGGCGAGCTCTTGGACGACCTGGATCTGGTCGGTCAGCTGCGAGCTGCGCACGTTCGCCCGGTGCTGCGCCGGCGACCCCACCATCGGGACCGCCACCACCGCCACAATCATCACCGCGACCAGCACCGCGAGCAGAATCATGCGCGTGCGAATTGTCAGGCGGTTCATCGACCTCTCCCGTCCCTCCCTCCCCCACATCATCGGATGACGGCCAGCGCCGGTGAGCAAACTCCGCGGAGAACGAACGGCCCTTGACGAGCCGACAACGGTCGCGGGGCCTGCCAGACCGACGCTGGCGGAGGTACGATCCGGCGATGGTGCACGCCGACAAGTCATCGGCAGTCCAGGCTACGATCGAGGACCTGTGACAGGTCGTGGCAGACAGTGGCATGACGTCTGCCGCCGGCTCTTCCAGCCTCTTGTTCGACCTGCTCACAAATGGCGGGAGGACCGGTGGTCGACCGCTCGGACTGCGAGTTCGTCCGGCTCCACCGAGACGACAACCACACCCACAGCGTTCCAGGTGGCTCCGGGGGACAAGGCAGGGCCCAGGCCACGCCGGGGGTCGGCCTGAGAGACGGCGACCCGCGTCCTAACTGATCGACGTCGCCCGAAACCCAAGACCGAAACCGGTGCCGACCGAAACCTCCCCAGACCGTTTACGGACCGTGGTAGAATGGAGGCACCACGAGAGAGGTCCGCTGATGAGTTCGACGACAGTCGCCAGCCCAGTCGAAGCGCAGATCGCGTTCGCCGACGCCGCGCTGGGCATGGCCGGGCACGACCTGAGCGACCCGGTGCTGCGCGACATCCTCCGTCAGGTCGTGGCAGGCCAGATCACCAGGGAGCAGGGCGCCGAACTGGCACGTCGCCACGTCGAGGCCCGCTGACAGACCCCAGGAACCCTCGCGCATAGAGGACGGTGAGCGGGCTTCGAGCCCGGACCGTCAGTCCGCCAGCGGGCTCCTGCGAAAGAGACACGACCATGGCCAAGCCGATCCGGACCTGGGACGACTACTACGTGCCTGGCACGACCGTGCTGCGCAACCTGTACGGGTACACCGACCAGGCGACGCTCACCGCGCGCGAGGAGTACGACACCGCGGTGCGGCTCGCCGAGCTGGCCGCCCGTCCGATCAAGGGGCGGTTCGACTACGCGCACATGAAGGCGATCCACCGGCACATCTTCCAAGACGTGTACCCGTGGGCCGGGAAGGAGCGGGTCGGCCCGGTGGGCGCGTTCATGACCAAGGACGGTCCCGACGTCGTACGTTTCGCACCAGGCGACCCGGACGCTCCCACCACCGTCTACGCCTACTACCCGGCTGGTGCGGGCCTGAGGGCCGCTGCCGAAGAGCAGTACGCACGCCTGGCGGCCAAGGACCTGCTGCGCGGCCTGGAGCACAAGGAGTTCGTGACCGAGCTCGCCGAGGTCTGGGGAGAGCTCAACGTGATCCACAGCTTCAGGGAAGGCAACACCCGCACCCAGGCCGTGTTCTTCTCCTGGCTGGCCGAGCAAGCCGGGTACCGCATCGCCACCGACCGCATGGGACCAGGGATGCCGTTGCGCGACCGGTTTGTCGCGGCGCGGTTCTACAGCCAGGCCACTGGAGACAACGCCCACCTGGTCGAGGTGCTCGCCGAGGCGGTCGAGCCCATCAGCCCGCAGGACCGACGCGCCCCACGACAGCGGCGTACCGGTCGCCAGACCAAACGTCCAGGAGAAGACCAGTGACCACCGTGGGGTACGCACGGGTGTCCACCCGCGAGCAGGACCCGGCCGCGCAAGAGGCCGAGCTGCGGGCGGCCGGGGCCGAGAGGGTCTTCGTCGACCACGGCGTGTCGGCCACCCTGGCCGACCGCCCCCAATGGAGCGCGTGCCTGGACTGGCTGCGCTCTGGCGACACCCTGGTGATCCGGGCGCTGGACCGCGTCGCAGGCACCGAAGCCCTGGCGATCGAGATCATCGGGGACCTGGGCAGGCGCGGGGTTCGGCTCAAGAGCCTGACCGAACCGTTCGTCGACATCGACACCTCCACCCCCATGGGCGAGGCCATCGTCGGCATCATGGCCGTCCTGGCCCAGCTGCGCGTGGCCACGATCCGCGAGAACACCAGACGCGGACTGGCCCACGCCCGCGCGCAGGGCCGCGTCGGCGGCCGACCGTCGGTGATGACGCCCGAACGCACCGCTGCCGCGGCCAAGATGCGAGCCGATGGACACACCTTCGACCACATCGCGAAGGTCCTCGGCGTCGGCCGGTCCTCGGTCTCCCGAGCCCTCGACAGGACCACCGAGAGCACCGAGGCCAAGCCAGCCCGACACCTTGGCTCGACGAGGTAGAAGACTTCCCGCCCTGCGCGCCACCGCACCGGCTCAACACCACCCTTGACGCTCGACCATAGGCCGATCCAGACACTTCGTGCCCTACGCACCGGCGACCGGCTCTCCGAACGATCCGGAAGGCTGGACGAAAAAGATCGACACCTACATCACCGAACTCGTACAACGTCGATAGCCGCGGCGTCGCCGTCGTTGGCTGACGAGGTCAAAGACCTGGCGGCACCCTCATGGGCTGGCTTGGGCCGGGTGGACGACGAACTGGTCGAAGGCGGCGGCTGGGTCCTCGTCTTCGCACACGAGAACGACGACTCCCGCCTCGTACAGGTTGTTCTCCGAGAACAACTCTATGCGCAAGATCTCGAGAACCGTCGCAACCTCCACAACGGGGCGCTCAGCAACCATGAACAGCACCATCGAGTTGTCGGCGTCGTCGAGGTAGTCGTACCCGTTGTCCGTGACCCGTCCGTGCGTGAGTTCGGCGATCCTGTCCGGCACGACATACCTCAAGTCCAGGTCAGGGTTGTCCAGCGCACCAGGAACCAGCTTCAGTGCAATGCCTCCCATAACCTTAATCCTCTCAGCGATCTGAGGCGTGGAGCACGCCGACCCGGCCCACACCGACTGTGCAGTCGTCGTCACGGACTGCGAAGCGGAGACCCTCCTCCAGAGGAAGCGGGAGCGTGAGGGTCACACGGATCGTCGCACTGGTGCCGGGGACGACCTTGTCGGTGCCGTCGGGCAGGGTGACAACACCCGCGACACCAGCCGTTCGGACGTAGAACTGCATTGGCTGGTCTGAGAAAACCGGGATGGGCCGACCACCTTCTTCCTCGGTCAGGATGTAGACCAGGCCTTCGAACTCGGTGGACGCTGTGACGGACCCAGGCGCCGCGAGGATCTGGCCGTGTGTCACATCGTGCGTAGCCAGCCACAGGCCTGCCACGTCACCAGCCTGCAGCGAGTCGATTGTCGTTCGGTACGCCTCGATCGCTGCCACGGTAGTGGTGAGTGGCTCGTCCCGGAACCCCACGACCTCGATTTCTGCGCCAACCTCCACCCGACCCCGCTCAACCCAACCCGTGACCATCGCGCCACGGTCGGCAACCGGGATGACGTCCTCGACCGCCATGAGGAAGGGCTGGTCAAGCTCACGTGGCAGCTCAGGGACGTTGTCAAGCGCGTCCAGCAGGTTCTCGACCGACCTGGTCCACTCCGGATCGCTTTGCAACGCCATGAGCCCCGACACCCGGATCACCTGCGCCTCGTCACCAGGGAAGCCCTGTTCGGTCAGCGCCGCCCTCACCTCGCGCTCAGCTGCATCAAGCCTCTCGGCGCTCTGGCCGTCAGCCTTGGTCAAGGCCACGACCAGGGACGGCACCCCCACCTGCCGCGCAAGGCCCATGTGTTCCACCGTCTCGGACACCACACCATCGGACGCAGCAACCACCAAGATCGCGATGTCCAGGTCCAAAAAGGCGATCATGTTCCTCACGAAGAATCGCCCAGGAGAATCAAGATGCTCGTAGTAACGATTCTCAGTCTGATACTCCACGGCCGCGACGCCATGACCATCAGGCTCGAGCGCGTCAACCGGCACGAACACGTTGAGTTCAGAGTGTCGGTCGTGAAGGAGTTTAGTCATGGCAGCCGTGAGAACCGTCTTTCCGTGGCCAACGTGCCCAATCGTCCCAACTGTCATGTACGACTTTCTCACCTGCACGTTCTGTACCTCTCGTCCGGGTCGTCAGGCTGCTGAGACGTGCGGATCAATCGCAGTCCTGGTAGCCGCCCAGTGCGCCACATGTGACGCACCTGAAGATGTAGGCCGTTGGTGATCCGTCTTTGTCAAGTTCTCTCATGAATGTTTCGAATTCTGGACCATCAGACAACCCGGTGTCCTCGCGGATGGCATCGACAGCCTGTTGGCCAAGCGACAACAACTCGTCCCTGCCTGCACGGCCGATATATGCAGCGGCGGCGTCGCAGTGGGTCCACCAGCGCTCTTGCTGCCAACCAGAAAAACCGGGCGTACGATAAGCGACCTCTTCGATGACGTCGTCAGACACCGGGTCCCACTCACCGTGGCCTCCGATCCCGTCTTCGTCTGTGAACGAGGCGTCGAATTTCTCGTGCGCGGACCCGTCGGCGATGCACCACGGGCACAGAGCCTCGTCAAGCTCCTCCTCTGAATAGACGGGGCCTATATAGATGTAGCCTCTTGCTCTCTCGCAGCACTCGCACTCGTCGTCGGACTCGACGACAGCTCCTGTTGCCAGCGGGTCGGGATGGTATTTGAACTCTGGAAGCGCCACTGCTGCTCCAATTCCGGTCGTTCCAGGCCGGGGCAACACAGACCCGCGCCCGCGGCAGATCCTATACCTCGTGGTGCTCCAGGTCAGGGGTTGTGGGGGCGGACGAGGCGGTTCTCGTAGGCGGCGATGACGAGCTGGGCACGGTCGTGGGCGCCGAGCTTGGTCATGATGCGGTTGATGTGGGTTTTGGCGGTGTGGGGGGAGATGACGAGGGCGTCGGCGATCTCGTCGTTGGACATACCTGCGCCTACTTTGGTGAGGACTTCTCGCTCGCGGTCGGTGAGGTGTTCCAGGGCTGCGGGGGTCTGGGGATCGGAGTCTGGGTTGACGTAGCGGTTGATGAGGCTGCGGGTGGCGGCTGGGGACAACAGGGCGTCGCCTTGGTGGACGGACCGGATGGCGTCGGTGATCTGGTCGGGTTCGCAGCCTTTGCCGATGAAACCGGAGGCTCCGGCGCGCAGGGCGCCGATGATGTACTGGTCTTCTTCGAACGTCGTCAGGACCAGGACGCGGACGTCGGACAGTGCCGGGTCGGAGCAGATCGTGCGTGTGGCAGCGATACCGTCGGTGCCGGGCATACGGATATCCATGCAGACCACGTCGGGGCGCAGACGTCGGGCGAGCTCGACGGCGCGCTGGCCGTTGGCGGCCTCACCGACGACAGCCAGGTCGTCGGCCTGCGAGACCAGGTCGGTGATCGCCGAGCGGATGAGCGTCTGGTCGTCGACGACGAGCACGCTGATCATGGATGCTCCTGGGGGCGGGCGTCGGCACGTTGGTGGGCACGGGTGACGGTGGGCAGGTCTGCGACGACCTGCCAGGTGCCGGAACCGTCGTCATACCCGGTCGACAAGGTGCCCCGCACGGACTCGACCCGTTCGCGCATACCGGTCAGACCGTTGCCGGTGCCCAATGCCAAGGCGTCGCTCAGCGCCGCGGAGGGGTCGTCGTGGCCCGCAGCCGGGTTGGCGACGGTGATGCGCAACATGCCGGGTAGGTACTGCACCTGCACGTGCGCTCGGCGCTCGCTGCCGTGCTTGTGGGCGTTGGTCAGCGCCTCGGCGACGACACGAAGAGCTGTGACGTCGACCGCGGCGGGCAGCTCGTACACATCCCCGTCAGTGCAGACGGTCACGTCCAGGCCGTGGGTCTGGAAGTCGCGCACGACGTCGTCGAGCTGGGCCAGGCCACCGGTGGCGTCGGCCGTGGACGGGTCACGTAACGTCGCCAGCAGGTCGCCGATCTCGGCCAGGACGGTGCGGGCGGAGTCGCGCACCACCACCAACGACTTCTCCGCGTCGTCGGGACGGTCCCGCAGCGCCGCCGACGCGACACCAGCGTGCAGGTTGATGACAGCGATCTGGTGGGCGACGACGTCGTGCAGGTCGCGGGCGATGGCAAGCCGGTCTTCGGCGACACGCTGACGGGCCAGGGCCTCACGTGTGCGCTCGGCACGTTCGGCCCGTTCGGTGATCGCGGCGACGTGCGCGCGCTGGGTGCGTATCGCGTCGCCCAGCACACCGCCCAGCAGCACCACGAGCATATGCGGTGCTCCTGGCCCGTCCGACGCCCACCGGCTGTGCTCCGCCGGACCCCCAGGGTTGGACATGGTGTGCCCGTCGACAGCGACCCACGCGCCGACGAGCATCCCGGCGGCGACGGCGACGGTGGTGACCGTCGCCCGCGTGCGGGTGGTGCGCAGCGTCACGGCGTAGGTGGCCACAGCGGCAGCGACGGAGACACCCGCGTTGAACACACCGAGCGGGAGGCTGACCAGGGCCAAGACGACGATCACGGCCAGCACGGCACGCGGTGCCCGTCGCCGTGCGAGCAGCACCGCGGCAGCGGCTGCGTTGAGGACCAGCACCCGCAGGTCCCACACGACCCCCTGTTCGGGGTAGGTGTGCACCCCAGCGGGAAGGACCACGACCGCGGTCGCGACCACGTGACCACACACAGCGCGGACACGTCGCGCCGTGGTGCTGGTCACGCGGCTCATTGGTCCAGCATGTCGCACGTGGGGGCACGCGCGCGTCCTGCCGGGGGCGTAGGCGTCGTACTCTTTCCGCAGTATCCAGGTGACCACTGGCAGGGGATCTCGCAGGCAGTCGGTCTGGTCACACTGTGAGCACTGACTGGAAGGACGATGACGTGACACCACTGATCGGTGTGGAGAACCTGCACAAGACCTACGGGTCCGGCGCCACGGCGTGCGAGGCGCTGCGGGGTGTGAGCCTGGATATCGCCGAGGGCGAGTCGTTGGCTATCGTCGGCAAATCTGGGTCGGGGAAATCGACCCTCATGCACCTGCTCGCGCTGCTGGACCGGCCGACGTCCGGGACGATCACGCTCGACGGCGCTGACACTGCCGCTCTGAGCCGCAAAGAGCTGAACCGGACGCGTAACCAGGCGTTCGGGTTCGTGTTCCAGCAGTTCTTCCTCAACGCGTCGGCCAGCGTGCTGGACAATGTCACGCTGCCGCTGATGATCGCCGGCCAGAGCGCACGCACGCGCAACACCCAGGCGATGGCGGCGCTGGCACAGCTAGGGCTGGAGGACAAGGCGCACAACAAGGCCAAGGACCTGTCAGGCGGGCAGATGCAACGTGTGGTGATCTGCCGGGCCCTCATCAACCAGCCGCGTGTCATCTTCGCCGACGAACCGACGGGGAACCTGGACTCGGCGACCGGGGCGACCGTCGAGAACATCTTGTTCGACCTCAACCGTGAGCAGGGCATCACGCTGGTGGTGGTCACCCACGACGAAGACGTCGCGGCACGCTGCGACCGGCGCATCGTCATCCGTGACGGTCTGCTGTGGACCGGAGAGCAGGTGGCCGCGTGAAACCCGTCGACATCGTCCGTACCGCGTTCGGCAACGCTTTCCGTGCCAAGCTCCGCACGAGCCTGACCGTGCTCGCGATCATCATCGGAGCGTTCACGCTGTCCCTGACCAACGGGATCGGGACAGGTATCAACAACTACATCTCCGACACGGTCGCTGGTATCGGCGTCGATGACGTCATGACCGTGACGAAAACTTCCGAGAGGGCCGGGTTCGACACTGGCCCAGCAGAATACGACCCGAACCAGCTGGCGGCCGGAGAAGGTGGCCCCCACGGAGGGCCGGGGCCCGTCGTCGGATTGACCTCCGACGATATCGACACGATCGCAGGTGTCGAAGGTGTCATCCGTGTGGCCCCCGTCAAGAACGTGTCGCTCGACTATGTCCAGCACGGCAACGGCAAGAAATACCAGCTCTCGCTGTCGCAGTTCGCGCCAGGGATGCGCGCCGAGCTCGCCGCCGGTTCCCAGATCGACCTGGAGGCGCACGAGGCACAGATCGTCCTGCCCGAGCCGTACCTCGAACCTCTCGGGTTCACGACCGCGGACGCCGCTGTCGGACGTGAGGTCACTCTCGCGGTGACCAACGTCACCGGTGCCCAGACCACGACGACGGCCACCATCGTGGGTGTCGCCGCACCGGGGATCGTGTCGGTGGCCGGGGCGATCCCCAACGACGTTCTGCTCAACACGCTGTTCGACCTGCAGTCCGTAGGCGCCGCTCCCGGCACGGCGGACCTGTTCGCCAGCGCCTCGGTGTGGTTTGACGCCAACGCTGGTGACGCGGCAACCACTGCCCTGCAAAAACGCCTGTCAGACGCCGGTTTCACCGCCACGACCCTGGCCGACCAGCTCGGCACGATGACGTCGGTCATCGACGTCATCGTGATGGTCCTGTCCGGGTTCGCCGTCATCGCCTTGCTCGCCGCGTCGATCGGCATCGTCAACACCCTGTACATGGCCGTCCAGGAACGAACCCGTGAGGTGGGTCTCATGAAAGCCATGGGCCTGTCCAGCGCCCGGGTGTTCGCCCTGTTCTCCGTCGAAGCTGTGGTGATCGGACTGCTGGGCAGCGCTCTGGGTGTCGCGGCAGCTGTCGTCGTCGGCAAGGCCGCCTCAGCAGCCCTGGCCAATTCTGTCCTGTCGGCGATGCCTGGCCTGTCCATCGTCGCTTTCAACCCCCTGACGGTCGCGCTAGTCGTCCTCGGGGTCATGGCCCTGGCCTTCCTCGCCGGCACCATGCCCGCCCTGCGTGCCGCCAAACAAGACCCCATCGCCTCCCTGCGTTACGAGTGACCAGCAACCCCACAAGGGTCTTACAGGGTCGAGCCCGTCGGCTTTGGTAACCCAAACGGTATGTGGGCCTGGGATTGTTCGACAGTTATTTGATCTGTTCGACAGTTATGCTGTCGAACAGATCAAAGAACTGTCGAACAATCCTGGGGCGCGGGAAAGGCTGGACATCGGCCACCATGCTGGTTGACCACCTGGTGCACCCGGGCGTCGGCCGGGTCGAGCGTGGACGGGTCGGCAGGAGTGCTCTCGGTGTCTGGAGACAGCGACACCGGGTCCTCAAGGCCGTCGGCAGGCTCACCACGACCGCTGACGAGTCGGGCTTGGGCTGATCGACGACCAGGGATGTCAGTGGTCGGTGGCAGGGTGGGTCCACGACTTCGATCGTGGAGGGACCCAATGAACACCGAGATCGTTCCGGCAGGCCATGCTGCTGGACCGCCATCCCATGTCGTTGAGCAGGTGCATGCGCCTGACGCCGGAGGATAGGATCTGCGGGTTAGAGGGTATAGAATCTGCGGGTTAGAGAGTATAGGATCTGCGGGTTAGACCCATCTGGCCAGGGAAAACAGGAGGAGGGTCATGGTGGCTGCGTATCGCCGTCGGATCGTCGATACCGAGCTCGCGGAGCGCATGTCTGCTGCGGGGGCGGTGGTCATCGAGGGCCCGCGAGCCTGTGGCAAGACGGTGACCGCAGAGCAGGTCGCTCGCACCGACTACCGCTTCGACGTGGACGAGGGTGCACAGGCGTTGGTGTCGGCGGCGCCGGAGGTGTTGTTCGACGCGCCGACGCCGATCTTGTTCGACGAGTGGCAGCTTGCTCCCAAGGTGTGGAACCTCGTGCGGCGCGAGGTCGACGACCGGTCCCCGCTGCATGGCCAGTTCGTCCTCACCGGGTCTGCGACACCCCGCGACGACGTCGCGCGCCACACAGGCGCAGGTCGGATGTCTTTCATGCGGATGCGGCCCATGAGCCTGTTCGAGACGGGACACTCCACCGGTGAGGTCTCCTTGAGCGCGCTGTTCGACGGCGACTTACCGCCCACCAAAGACCCAGGGCTGACCGTCCCGCAGCTCATGGAACGGATCGTCGTCGGGGGCTGGCCGGGGCTTCTGGACGCCGACGTCACCACGGCCCAGAGGTGGGTACGCGACTATCTGGCCACGATCGTCGCCGATGTCCAGCGCCTCGATGGCCGTCGCCTGCCTGACCGGCTCCGGCGCCTCCTGGTCGCACTGGGTCGTTCGGTCGGCACGGACACCACGCTCAAGGCACTCGCGGCAGACGTGGGTGGTCGCGATGGACCCATCGACCGGGAGACCGCCGGTGCCTATCACGAAGCGCTCGCGCGTCTCATGGTCGTCGATGACGTGCCAGCCTGGGCACCTCACATGCGTTCGACCACACCGCTGCGCACATCTGCCACCCGCTTTCTCGCTGACCCGTCGCTCGGTGTTGGAGCCCTGTCCACCGGCCCAGACCAGCTGCTACGAGACCTCAACGCCGCCGGGTTCCACTTCGAGGCACTGGTCGTGCGTGACCTGCGTGTGTACACCCAGCGACTCGAGGGCAGGCTCGCGCACTGGCGTGACAACAACGGCCACGAGGTCGACATCATCGTGACGCTGGGCGACGGCCGGTGGGCCGCCCTGGAGGTCAAGATGAACCCGGACCACGTGGACCAGGCGGCAGCCTCTTTGTTGAGGTTCATCGACAAGGTCGACCTCACCAAAACGGGACAGCCTGCTTTCCTTGGTGTTGTCACGACCCGTTCTGCCGCGTACCGGCGCCCTGATGGTGTCTGCTGCCTTCCGGTCGCAACCCTTGGCCCCTAATTAGTGAGGATCGAGAAAACCCTGCGTTCCCAGACGGTGCCGCCGCTACCCTGGCCGCATGTCTGCCCCTGTCGCCTCCAGTGCACTTCGGTTGTGGACGATGCGCTCCGAAGATCTGCTCGCCTTGGCGCCGCGGGACCTGGATGCGCGCGTGCAGACCGCGATCGACGCCGGGTTCGCCCAGCAGGTATGGGTGACGGTGTCCCGCCTTCCTGACGTCGGCCTGGAACCTGCTGTGCACGAGGCCCTCGTCGTGGCGCGGGCACGCCTTCGACTCGCTGGGTACGGGCCTGGCACTGCGCAGGGCTGGCTCGCCGAGGCCAGAGGCATGGCTGCGGCTCGCGGCGCCGACCTGGACGCCATCGTGGACCTCGCTGGCTTGCGCGCAGACCTCGCACCGCCAGCACAGGTGGTCGACGGTTCACCCCCGACACCAGGGTGGACTTCGGCCCGCAGTGGTGGGTCGTGTGCCACTGCGGGCACCCAGGTGTGGAACACCGTTGTCGGTCCTGCTGCGACGAGCCGCCACCGTTCACCTGCACCGGCTGCGGCTGGCGCGACCGGCCAGACGACGCGCGACACCATCGCCCCCTGCTGCTCAAGACCGAGGTGAGCACCCTGGGGACGCTGTGGGCGTCCAACCGGCGCCACCTGGACCAGCTGCGCTGCTACGTCGCCGCGACTGTGCGCGACGAACCACCAGCAGGACGCGGTGAGTGTTGTGGCTTGGAACCCGCTGCCTGGTACGCCGGTCTCCCAGGCTGGGTCAAGGCCGCGAAGACCCGCACCCGGGTGCTCAAAGGAATCTCCAGACTCACGGCCATCGCCGACAGGTCCGGTCTGGACTGACGCCAGACGCCGTCGCCAGGCTCACAGCCATCGCCGAAGAAGCTGGGTCAAGGTCGTTGTGGCGGAGAGCGCGAGGGTGGGGAGGTGTCGGCGTACCATGAACTGCATGGACGCGCTGGGGGCTCGCACACGGAGGTGGCGGTGAAGACGTACCTACCGGTCGAACCTGGTCGTGTTGCGACGTTGGACAACTCACGTCCGACGTTCGTGGTTGACCGGCTCGACGACCTGAGCGGCCCGACCCAGGGCGTGGTCACGTTGCCGCTGGTCCTGGACTGGACCCCGGCCAACACCTACGACCTGTCGTGCGAACCGCGGGTGCGTCGGCTCTACGAGACCGTCCTGAGCGAGGCCCTGTCCGAAGACGACGTCCAGACCTACGTGGACAAGACCACCCTGGTCCGTCTGTGGCGCCGCCTGCGCCTGCCACCGCGGGTCCGCGTCGCCTGGGAGTCCGTCCACCCCGAACTGGCCGGGTAAGTGCTGTCGGGGTTCCACCTGCGAGTCTCGCAGGTCGTGCTGGTAGCGGTGGAGCCTCTGGGGTTTGCGCTGGGAGGTGGGTACGCGCTTCAGGTGCACGGGATCATTGACCGGCTCTCGACCGACCTCGATACCTATACCGCCACCATGGATGCGGACGTCTTCGACGCGGCCGAGTCGGCTGTGGTCGCAGCGCTGGAAGGTACCGGTCTCGGGGTGGATGTCGTGCGCAGCGATTCGTGGTTCCGGGCGCTGCGGGTCTACGACCTGGCCACCGACGAGGCTGTTGCGGTGGACCTTGGCTACGACTACCGCCAGCACGCCCCGGTGGCCATCGCAGGTATCGGCCCGGTCCTGGACATCGCCGATGTCGTCGTGGGGAAGGTCCGTGCGCTGTCGGACAGGCAGGCCGCCCGCGACTACCTTGACATCGACGCCATCCTGGCCACAGGCCGCTGGGACGTCGGCGCCCTGCAAGAAGTCCTCGCCAGTATCCGACCAGAGGCTGGTCCCCGTGGCATGGTCGAGCTGCTCGATGCTGCCGACACCGCCGAACCCGAGGAATACGCCGCATACGGTCTAGACGAATCCCAGGTGGCAAGCTTGGTGACGAGGCTCCGCGCTGCCGGTAGATGAACGGTGGCGCTACGCACGAAGGCTGTCGGAGAGTCGGTATGGCGTTTCGCAGGATGGGCACGTCACGGTGCTGAACAGGTGTGTCAGGTCCGCCACGGGCAGGCCGTACTGGCAGGCCAGCACCGATCCCTGGTGGCACAACTGGTTGTACAGCTCGCCCCACGCACTGTCGGTGTGGTTGTCGTCTCGGTGGAGCCGGACGAACTCGTAGTCCGACCGGTCGACCACCGGTCCTCCCGTCAGTTGGGCGAGCAGGTTGAACAAGAGGCTGGACGATCCGCTGGCCGTCGTCATGCCGCCGTCTGCCACGACATGCCGCAGGTCCATAATCGCTGCCTGGACCGCCGATGACGGGTTGGGGTGCGCCATCGTCGGATCGTACTCCCTCAGTCATCTCTCCCGGGCCTGCTCGCAATGCCACCGCGCCCGACGACGAAGGAAGGGATCTGCGGATCGAGCGCTAGATCTGCGGGTTGGGGACTAGAGGATCTGCGGGTTAGGCTGGGCTGACCAGCCAAGACATAGGAACCGTCCCCACTGTCTTGGAGCGGAGCCCTGGCGCATCAAGCCTGTTCGTTCGGCCCGCCACAGAGCGGGTGGGACGATGGTGCCGTGGAACAGCCTGAGGGACCGTTGCCGGTCGAGGTGGCAATCGAAAACCTGCGCCGGACGCTGTCTGCCGACCGTCGGATGGCAGACGACGCCGGGAATCTGCTGGACCTGCTGGCCCAGGTCGCGGGAGTGCCTGCCAGGACCACCCAGGTCAGAGCGGAGGGCTGGCGTCCTAGCACGACCGAGGAAGCTTGGGACGAGTTGTACAGCAAGCTGTATGACCCGGGGGGCGCCATGGCGGCAACGTGCTGTGCTGCACTGCCGGTCCTGGCCGCGTTGGCATGCACTGACGCCGCTCCGGTCGAGGCAATGATCATCGCCGGAGGGATCGTGGACACGTTCAGCCGGGAGGAGCTTGCTGCGTATTCTGCTGACAACGCCGTCCTGCGAGACGCGGCGGAACGTACGCTGACGACCCGGCTCACGACCCATCACGCCCTGTGCACCATCCAGGCGCTGGCAGCTTTCGAAGGTCTTGAGCCCTGGGGATGGGCGCTGACGTTCCTGGCCAGCGAAGACGGCATGACGACATGCCCGTCGTGCGGTGCTGACCTGTGGGCCACTATCCCCCCAGACGGTTCGGTGTCGCTGTCTCCAGACACCGAGATCACCCCGGCCGACCTGTCCACGCTCGACCCCGCCGACGCCCGGGTGTACCAGTTGGTCAACCAGTACGGTGGCCGCGAACGGAGGCGCCTCGTCGCACCCTTGCTGAACCTGTTCAGCACCGTGGTCTGCCCCGGATGCGCAACGTCCTACCGGATCTCGGACGCTCTCCGCGCGGCCCGCTCTCAGTGATCGCAAGCAACGATCCAGTACCGGGAAAGTCGCCTTCGGACAGCGGTGCGAGTCGCGTCATCGCCGTGCCCTGAGGTGCTGACCGTGGTCACCAGCAGCAGCGGTGCACGCCTGTCGGATCCCGTGGTGCCTCATGTCAAATTGCCCGCGAACCGAAACCGGTGCCTCACGTAAGGATGCCCGCGAGTCCGTGCCGGGCGGGTGGTAGGCGGAGGACCGGCTGGCGGGTTGCGGGTGCCTGCC
>Ga0123354_10001005_pt1 | contig 32155 bp, 21 predicted proteins | sample TergutLab28metaG_2_FD_97872 | JGI IMG/M metagenome (GOLD analysis project Ga0123354, IMG submission 97872) | Labiotermes labralis P4 segment gut microbial communities from Petit-Saut dam, French Guiana - Lab288 P4 | ecosystem: Host-associated > Arthropoda: Insects > Digestive system > Gut ... | reverse complement strand
GCTCTCGCATATTAATGTTTTTGCGGTTGCTTCGTCATAATGCTCTATCACTAACGATACCCAATAATAAGCATTGGCGGTTACACTCGGAATGTAAGTATCTTCCATCCACTCTTCCGTAGTCCCGTCAATATAGAAACGATAATATCTCTCAGTACTTAAGAAATTCATATACGCCCAGTTTAGATCAAACGGGTCATAGATACACACTTCTGAATCAACGCGAATCGGCGCCGGAATATGCGGATACACCGTAACATGAATTTCAAAAGAAGTGGCTACACAAGGATTTGGATCCTCAGGATATTTAGGTACATAAGGAGTAACTACATAGGTAACTGTAATATCTTCGGTAGTGGTATTGGTAAGTGTGCCATATACTGAGGACTGCATTGTGCCACCCTCTAACCCCAAAATACCCGGATAAACCGGTGCAGACCATGAATAGATGGTTTGCGGAGGAATGATGGTGGGGAACAGGTCTGAAACATCTATATCGAAAGAAGAGCCTGAACAAATGGCTTCTTCAATCATCTCCTCGCTGATATCCAAAGACTCAACTACCGTAATCATGATGGGAATCAAATCTGTATAACAGCGTGTCTCGTCTAAGTGAACTCTCACCCAATATGTAATAGTTTGTGTAGGAGTTACAATTGGGCTTGGTATGGTGTTATACGCGCTGATATCATCGAAAAATTCGATAATATAGGTAGCGTTAGGATCTTGATCAATAATCGTAACAAAGTCATTCAGATCAACGGTTTCGCTACCGCACAATATCGGGTATCCGCCGCTTGCAATCTCCACTTCGGGCGTTGGGAAACTAATAATATAGAAGGGCCAGAAACATTTTGATTCGGGATCGCTCGAAACTGCATAGAAGAATATAGTATCTCCTACCGAACTTAACGGGAACCCTGTTTCTATGGTATATTCTATAGCCTCATCAGTGGGTTTTTTGGTTAGCGTATCTATCTCGTTCACAAAAATAGCCCCCACTTCAAAATAGGCTTTTACCGTATTAAAATTCTCTACGGGGTCTATATTGGAGCAGAGCACCAACTCCCGAAAATCAACTACGGTTACCGTAGGGCAGTTTACCGGAATATTAATCTGAAAACGATCGGGAATCGTAAGATACTCCGAAGAGCACTCTCCGCTTTGATAGCCGTAATACATCGGCCAGTCTTCGAAGAATATATCACTGGTGTGTCCTCTACCGGAAGTAGCGCCAAACACCACAATTTCGGGCCGGCATCCTGTCGGAGCATTTAAGATCTCGCAGTCATTGGTAATGATCACTGCAAATTGCAGCGTCGCCAGTGGTAAAAAATGTAGTCCTGTGGCGTCGGTATAACTTGGAGACACATAGACGTGGTCTCCTACATACCACTCAATTTGTCCGCTCGGCAACACCGTAGGATTAAAATGGAGATAACTGTTATTATCGTCCGGAACCTGCGGAGTATGGTCGGCAGCCCTCAAACTGTCCACATTCCAATTTGGAATAGCAAAACTATAATTGGGGTCGTCAAGGTAAACACCGGTAGCAGGGATTGGGATTACCAGCAAGAGGCTGTCTATCGCTTCCACACCGATATTTTTCATTTCTACTGTATAGATGATGGTATCTCCGGGGTTTACCACATTAGCTTCTCCCGAAGTAGTGTTGTAACGTACTTCCTGTACAAGAATAGCTTCCGGCATCGGCATATAGGCATCCACCGACATGGCAAAGGCGAAAAGGGCATAGTTGTCGTTTACACTCCCCGTTCTAAAAGTTACCTCCTTTTGACCATTCGTAATAAACCGGTTGTTGGAGTTGTCGAGTTTAAACATGGCAATATCTATACCCGGGTTATTTTGAAGTATAGGATTTCTGTCTTCCGTTTGAATCTGGCAATTAAAAAAGTTAGAGGTAGCAGCATTACCGGCTACCAAACCTTCTCGATTAATATTTCGAGCCTGATTGTTAGCATTTCTATCAAACGCAGTAAAATAGTCGTAGAATCCTGCATTATCTGTTTCACCGGCCATCATGCACAGTTTCACTTCTATATCTCCTTTCTCCAAGGCATGGATATCCTTCACATTAATATCATAAAAAGAGGGTCGGGTAGCATTGGAGCCGTCTAAATAGCTAAACCCATCCATCACCACAATATCTTTCCAATCCAATTCGCTATGTTCATACACAATAATCATACCCCAGCCGCCGTAGTAGCCCATTTGCGAGAGTCCTCCGCCTTCAATACAAGCAATATCGCCCACGGTATATTCTCCTGCGCCATAGTTGCGCACAAATTCGGTAACATCGGCATAGCCGGAATAGATATAATCGGCAGTCGTGCCGTCGTTGTCGTAATAAATAGCGCCTGTACGACTGATAACAGTATTATAATCGTAGTAAGGCATACTCTCATGACGCAACTTTACACGCTCTTTGTTGAAAGTTCTGGTTTCATTCCAATCTCTCCTAAAAATACTTGGTACAAGAAAAGAGGTATTAATAATAACTTGATTGCTGGGGGTTTTAGATTCAGGTCTCCAAAGTTCATCAAAAGTTAAATAGTATCCATCTCCAATAGGTCCAATAACAATCGGTCGGGGAAAAATAATTTGAGACAACATTACGCCACTTCCATAGGGGTCGAGGTGAGCACCTTGTATAACATCATTACAGTTATAGTTGGTCAAGCTCCCGTGGGGGTTGGTAAGCATATTGGCGTTATTGCCACTGGTACCGCAACAGGTAGGTCCCCACCAAAGTTCTACGTTACAGGAGTTACCGGTGGGCAGGGCAAAATCTATAAAGTACGATTTCTTCATAGAGTCCACATCATCCAAATAAAAAACGAAGCGCGAAACCAGTTTTTGAGGATTGCCATAAGTTACGGCCTCCACCTCCATCCTCCACCAAGGTTGACTTCTCATAGGAATAGTATCCTTATTGCGGAAATTAATATCAAGTGCATAGGTTTCTTCTACATGCTTGGTTATGGTAAACGGGTTGGGTTGGTCCACTCTTGCCGACCAGAACAAACCGGCATACACGATCCCTTGGCAATCTTCCACCGACAAGGTGCTGGAAGAGCAGTTAAAGGCGGTGCTGGGGCTTTGGCGAACATCCACATACTTCATGTGCCCGGCAGTGGTATTCATACCGTTGTTTTGGGTTAAATACTGGTTACCCACCATAATGGGGTTGGTCAACTCCATGTTGGTATTTCCAAGCGCGGTAAAATCCCCCCTAATGGTATAAACCGTTCGGTTGTTTGCCGGCATCGTGTTAGATTTTCGCGGCGCAAAAGGCTCATGCACCTGAGCGGGTAACCGTTCGGGTACTAACATGAGTAGAAGCATTGCTGCTACTAAAAGATTGGTAACTTTGTTTAGTTGCAAAAATTCGTAGAACTTTTTCATATTAATAGTTTTTGTTAAATATTCTTTTTTTTAGAATGGTTAATAATAATGTTAATTAATGGGCTATCCTTTTTAATTGGTTGGATAGGATTGTTTTTGCCACACACCTCGTGCCTGAACGGTAAATATATAAAAGATGTATATATAATATAAAGCAGAAAATGCTTTATTAATGGGGTGTTCGTATTTGTAGTTCTTCACAACTATGTCTTTTTTTATATCAATTTGGTTCTTTTTTATAACTCCTCAAATAGTCTTTATAAAACAACATCGCCTTGAATTAAGTGGCAAAGATAGTAATTATTTCTATCTACAATATTTTTTTCGTCATTTTTCTTGTATTTTTCTATGAAATTTAACTGATTTCGAGAACTCCTTTTGATTTTTCGTGTTAAATTGTAAAATTAGCGTTACGTTTTTTAAAATAAACCTATAATACTGTGAGTACTGCCTTTTTTAAAGAAAATACTCTTATATAGCGCCGGAGTAATGAAATTGCAACTTTGTAGTCTATCCTATTAATATTTCAGCACCTTCAAAGATTGATTCAACATTTTGAAGAAATAGATTCCGCGGGTTTGATTGGAGATATCCACGAAGGGATTTTGTAACTTATCTGTTATTACGACTTGTCCTAACGAATTATAAATAACATAATCGGTATTAGAATAATCATGAAGATTTGGGGTAATAATCTGGAATTTTCCCTGATTAGGGTTTGGGACAATAAAGAAGTTGCTGTTTTTATTATGATCGCTATGGATCCCCTGCTGGTCAATGGGCACTCCGCGTATTGTAATATTATCCAAGCGATTATTTCCGGATGCGCCGGTACATCCTTCAAAAGTTAAACGTAAAAAAACCTCTTCCCTATCGTCTAACTCATCTATGGTTCTTAAATCTAATGTAGTAGCTACAAATTCTCCGGCAACAATCGGACAGGTGTTAGCATCTTCAATAAGGGTATAGTTTTCTCCGTCTAAGCTCCACTCCCATTGATGGGTATTGAATCCGGTAGCCGTTCTTCTCACCATCATACTCAATGCTAAATTAAAATACCCTTTAGTAGGAAATTTAAAGACAACAGATTTTCCGTTTGCTGTGTTGTTTGCAAACGCAATAGCATTTCCCGGTTTTGGTAAAGGGCGCGGATCTCCTGTAATAATGCCACTAAAAGCATCCAACTCTGTCCCTGCATTAGCACACAACCAAATAGCGGATTGGTAAGCACCATCGGCATATAAAACCGCTTCGGAAACCGTATCCAATAGATGGTAATCCGCAGGAACTCGTTGAGGGGTATTCGGCTTGCTCGGCAAATAATCGAAAGTCCATGCCAACATTGGCTTTTGCTCTACTTTATAAGGATATAAAAACGAAACTGCCGTATCACTAATAAAAGCCATATTTTGACCTAACAAATGTTTAACTGATAGATAGTAGGTAGCATTTTGCGAAAACAACCCGCCCAAATGAACCGTAAGGGTATCATTCAAATAACTCAACGATGTAACCGCAACAGCTTCACTGATATAATAGTTCAACGGATTTTCCGTTGTCCATGCCACCATCGGTTGGGAAAAAGTAATCTTTAAAGTTCTATTGTCTGTAAGCACCGACCCACTGATTGTGGGTTTTTCAGGTGGATTTTCATAGGTCATTTGCACAGGATTAATAGAATCGCTACCCCAAATTTTTGTTACCCACTCAGGATGGTCAATAAAGGGGTTTCGGTTTTTTTGCACTGCATAGATTGCATTATTGCGGTCTAATTCTTTTTGGCTTACGGGATCTAACAGATGCCATTCCAATAACATTTTCAACGCCCAAGGCTGCAATTGCGATTTATAAGTCATGGGGGACGGATCTTGAAAGTTTCCATCTTCAAACAGATAGCGCGTCGCCATGTAGAAAAAAGTGCGGGCAATATCGCCTTTAAAACTGTCTATCGGCTCATAACACACAACCGGCAGCGCATCGGGATAGCTATTGATCCCCATTTTTGAGCCGTTTTTAAATTCACGGGTAACTGTACCTACTTTTCCGTATGGGTTATTACTTCTAATGTTATTTATCCATCCATCAACAGGATAGAGATGAAAGATGTCGGTATAAGGAGCGCCCTGCCCACCTCCGAACCAACTTTGGCAAAAGGAATGTTCCCGTTGGTAGCATTTTCCCTCTTCCCCTGCACCGCTGCTGCCACACTGGCCGGTTCTGAAATCAAATTCATACGGAGGCTCGCCTTGCGGATTATCGGAATAGATATCCCAAATCTTTCCGTTAGGCTTTAAATCGGTGTATTGATAATAGATCCAAACTTCTGCATAAGTAACACTTCTATGTCCTTTAATAATTTGATTTAAAGTAATTTGAAGTTCTTTACCTGTTTTCCCATTTACCGTATTGTAATATCCGGAAGGAATCTGCGCATAAATCTGCGTGAAAACTGCAAAAAATATGCATAAAATTGAAAAAGCGCTTTTTTTCATTATGTATTTTTGATAATAAAATATGCGCGAAAATAGAGTTTTCTTGTTCAATCAGGAAAAATGCTACCAATCTTTCTCCTGCTTCGTTTTGCCCCTCTTTTTCATTTCCTCTTCAGAAATTTTTTTCTGGGTTTGACGCTCGTTTTGCTGTAAAGCATCCAACTGGCGCTTATCTTGCTGCTGCTGCTGCTGTTGCTGCTGCTTCTGCTGCTGCTGCTTCTGCTGCTGCTGTTGCTGCTGTTCTTTGTCTTGATCTTTATTCTCTTGTTGCTGTTGCTGTTGTTGCTGTTGCTGCTGATCTTGATTGTCTTGATTATCCTTGTTATCTTTATTGTCTTGCTGCTGCTGTTGCTGCTGTTGCAACAACTTTTTACGCGCATACTCCAGATTGTACTTAGTGTCTTTGTCATTGGGCTGTAGCTTCAAAGCATTTTTGTAAGCATCTATACTCTCTTTATATTTTTCCTGTTTTAACAGAGCGTTTCCATAATTATGATATGCTTTTGCCCGTAGCGATTTATCATTCTCTTTTTGCTCCGCGATATATTTGAACGAATTAGCAGCATCCTCATATTTCTCTTGACGATATAACGTGTTGGCTAAATTGTAGTTGGCTTTTGGGAAATTTTTGGTAGTTGCCATCCCTTTCCGGTAGAAAATCTCGGCATCTTGATACAGTTTTGCTGCCTCCTTGAATTTTTCGTTGGATAGCATGGTGTTTACTTCCCCTCCTTTTTCAATGAGTTGCATGGCATCGGAACGCAACTGTTCGGCTTGTTGGTACGCGCTGTTCCCTTTGCGCACTGCCGCAAGCTCTTCTATCGTTTGGGCATTCAAAACAACCATACTAAAAAAAGAGATAATTACTATAAGTAGAGGTTTCACAGATTTTAGATTTTAGATTTTAGATTTTAGGCTTTAGATTTTAGATTTTGTGTAAACTAACGTTTTTTTTTATGAGAAAGTATGTAAAACTCGACATCTTATGTTAAAACCTCATCTTTACACCGCCTAGAAAATTAATCCCCGCCTGAGGAAAATATCCATCTTCATAATAGTCGCTATTGCCCACTATTGCCCGCCATACCCATGCGTTGCTCTCATACATTGTGTTGAGAATGTTGTTAATAGAAAAAAACAAACTTAAATTTAGTTTTTTCAATTTTGGGATATCATACTGTAAATTTAGATTGCTTACACAATATGGTTTTAATAGGTATTGATTATCTTGCGAATTATCAATATATTGCTTGCTCACAAATTGGGTGGCCAAAGTAATACCAAAGTTTTTAAACGGATAAAATTGGAATAGATTAGTTGCTACAACTGCCGGAGAAAAAGAGATTGTGGAGTTTTTCATAAATCTACCGGTTACGTCAATAAACGCCCAATTTTCATCATAATTTTCTACAAAATGTTCATAGTTTTGAATTTTATTCACACTGAATGTGCCGGAAATTTTCCAATGAAAAAATTTAACCGGTTGGTAATTAGCCACCAATTCCAAACCCAAGCGATAGCTGTTTTTTACATTGGTCATAATGGCAGCACCCACATCGTTGATTTGCCCTGTTAAAACCAATTGATTGTGGTACAGCATGTAATACCCGTTTGCGTTAAATTTGAACTTGTTCATATCTAAAATATAACCCCATTCAAAGTCGTATAATGTTTCGGGTTTTGGTGTCTTTCCAAAGGGAGCATCTATCAGATCAGCGCGCGTGGGTTCGCGATTTGCCACTGCAAAAGAAAAATAAACAGTTTGTTCCATATTGTGTTTTCTCCAAGAGTAACTAATGGCTGCTTTGGGATTTAAAAATTTATCCCACACATAATTTTGCGTAATATCCAACAACTTATCGTCAGTGCCTTGAATTTTATAATGGATATAACGATACTGAAAATCAATATATGCAAACAAACCTTTGTAAGTATATCCTAATGAAGCAACTACATTTGCCTGCCACTTGTTACCGGTTCCGCGATACCACTCGTAGTGGGGAGCGAGATTACTGATATGCTTTCCCCCAATAATAGTTCCGTAATGTTTTCCATCATAATGATTTAACGCAGCACGGGCACTCAAAAACAGAACATGTTCATTTTTTATTTCAAATTCTTTGGTTGCGTTAAACACTATGCCGTAGAAATAGTTATCTAAATATTTTCGGGTAATAAAATCGGTACGGAGTGTATCTATTTCAAAAAGGGTTAATCCGTATGCAGAAATCTTTTTATTTTGCTTATACTGTTCGTAATAGCCGATTCCGCGAGTGAGGTGCGCCCCGATATTCATTTCAAATCTTTTTTTGCTGTTTTTATAATCATAAAAGAGCTGATAATGGGTTTGTTTGTAGTTATCGGTTTCATTGTCATAATGTTGCCATTTTCCATCACTATCTTTATATGCTCCGCAACCATTAAATCTTCTGTTGGTTTTCAAAGAATCTGACGGCACGCCGTTCCAAGCTAACCCTGTTTTTTCATTTCCATAAAAAAGATTCACTTTAAAGTTACTGACATTCTCTTTTTGTTTTTTGGGAAGAAAAATATCCGTAGTAAAAAAAAGGGCATTTAGATTTGCCTTAGCATGGTTGATATAGCCGCTACTTAATATATTAGAGTACGAAACTGTTGTGGCAACTACATTTTTAATCATTCCGGTAGAGGCAGTTACGCTATTTCTGAAGGTATTGAATGATCCGGCGGCAGTAGTAAATTCTATAAAAGGTTTGTAGGTGGATTTCAAGGTATTGATATTCATGGAGGCGCCGAAAGCGGCGGCGCCGTTGTTCGACATGCCAACGCCCCGTTGCACATTCAAGGTATGAACAACGGCGCCCAAATCGGGCAGATTTACCAACCATGTGCCTTGCGACTCTGCGTCATTCAGTGCAATACCGTTGAAAGTTATGTTGATGCGTGTTTGATCTATCCCGCGCAGCCGCATGTAGGTATAGCCTACTCCCGTGCCGGCGTCGGAGCTCGTAACCATAGAAGGAATGAGGTTGAACAGGTTGTTGATACTGCCATTCCCAATATTATTTAGAACATCTGCTCTTGAAATTACGGTTGCAGAGAAACTCTTCTCTAACGATTCAGGAGCCTTTTCCAACACTTCCACCAACATAAGTTCGCGGTGCATGATGGTGTCGGGAAGGGTTTGGGAGAAAGAAGAAGGGAGAAGGAAGAAGGGAAAAAGGAGAAAGCAGAAAGCAGAAGGGAAATTTGTAACTCTTAACTTCATAACATTAAATATTAAATTCTTAAATCTTTAAATCTTAAATTATTAAATTCTTAAATTCTTAAATCTTTAAATCTTTAAATTTTTAAATTCTTAAATCTTTAAATCTTAAATTTTTAAATTTTTAAATTCATAAATTTAATGAAGAGATACAGAAACAATAGATTTTTTTCCCTCCGCCGGCATTATCCGTATCAGGTTCAATGGGTATAATCTCAGCCTTTCGGCACCCCTTCATTTACGGCAGCGAAAATACACGAAAAATTGGATTCGTGTTTTTCTACTTTTTTTCGGCTAATTCTTTTTTTCAAAAATAGCAATCTCTTTTCCCTGTATCAATGGCTTCCAATTCTGCTACAATTTTCTCTTTAGCCTTTGTATCCGTCATCTGTTCAATCATCTTTTCTATTAAGGCAAGCCCATTTTGGCGGGTTTCTTCGCCCGCAAAATCGTATAGATATTCTTTAAATGAAAATAAAGCATTGGGCAAACAAAACTGTTTGATAAGACCGGGTTTTGCCAGATCCATAAAGTCCGCCCCTACCCTGCCGTGCCGGTAACAGCCTGTGCAAAACGACGGAATATAGCCGCAATCAATCATGCCGGAGATCACTTCTTCCAACGAGCGGTGGTCGCCCAGTGCAAACTGACTTCCCGATTTATCGGCAACGTGGCTATATGCCCCTGGGTTGGTTCTCGACCCCGCCGAAATTTGGCTGATACCGTAGTGAAACAGTTCCGTGCGCAACTCATCGCTCTCTCTTGTACTCAAAATAATACCGGTATAGGGCAACGCAATACGAATGATGGCGATTATTTTCTTGAAATTTTCATCAGAAACTTTATGGGGGATATTTTCGGGAAGCGGAGCGCCTTCAGCCGGCTCTATTCTGGGAAAACTTACCGTGTGAGGTCCGCAGCCGTATTTTTGCTCCAAATCTTTGGCGTGTTCCATCAAAGCAAGTATCTCGAAACGATAGTCGGCTAAGCCGAACAAAACGCCCAAACCAACATCGGGGATACCGGCTTCCATAGCGCGGTGCATCACATTCAAACGATACAGATAATCGCTCTTCGGTGTCTCTTCCGGATGATATTCTTTGTATAAAACAGGATCGTAAGTTTCTTGAAAACAAACAAAAGTGCCGATTTTCTCTTTCGACAGTTGGCGAAACTCCTCAACGGTCATGGGCGCCAATTCCACATTGATTCTTCTAATATTGTCTTTCCCAACATGTATGGAATACACGCGGCGAATCGCTTCACACACATAGTTAATGTCGTTTCTGGGCGATTCTCCGCAAATGAGCAAAATACGCTTGTGCCCATCTTTTAAAAGTATTCGCGCTTCCTGCTCTATCTCATCCATACTTAACACTTTGCGCACCAAGTTTTTGTTAGCGCGGCGAAAAGCGCAATACACACAGTTGTTCACGCACACATTTCCGGTGTAAAGCGGAGCAAAAAGCACCAAGCGTTTTCCGTAAATCTCCTCTTTCACATACTTGGCTACTTCCATAATTTGCTTGATTTTTTCAGGATTCTGTGCTCGAAGCAACGCCGCCACATCTTCCAAATCAAGTCCATGGAGTTGCTGTGCTTTGTGCAAAATGATTTCTAACTCTTCGGCAGAAGGTTCGTTTCCTTCCAGCAGGCGAAACAGTTTTTCGCGATCAATTGAGAATAAGTTGTTCATTATGAGTCTATTTTTTTGATTACTTTCCTCGTTTCCCGGTCCACTTCCAAATACTCTTCTATCGTTTTAGGATGAGAAAAAGGAATATCACTTAATGCTATTTCAATAACTTTGGGTATATCGGTAAACTTTATTTTACCCTCTAAAAACTTTGCAACGGCAACTTCGTTTGCAGCATTTAACACACAAGGTTTGTTGCCTCCCTCTTTCGCTGCCTGATATGCCAAAGCTAAACACGGAAAACTGTTTAAATCGGGTTTTTCAAAAGTGAAAGTGGGATAATCTGTAAACGAAAAACGAGGAAAATAGCTTGTCAATCTATTAGGGAAAGTGAGTGCATACTGAATGGGCAACTTCATATCGGGCAATCCCAACTGCGCTTTTACCGAACCATCCACAAATTGCACCAAAGAATGGATAATAGATTGCGGATGAACAATCACTTCAATGTTATCCAAACTCATATTAAACAACCATTTGGCTTCAATTACTTCCAACCCTTTATTCATTAACGTAGCGCTATCTATCGTAATCTTATTTCCCATATTCCAGTTCGGATGTTTGAGTGCCTGTTCGCAAGTTACATTTTCAAGTTCAGTGCTAGTTTTTCCTCTAAAAGGACCTCCGGATGCCGTAAGGATAATCTTCTCCACTTCATTCCCCTGCTCGCCCATCAAGCATTGGAAAATGGCGGAATGTTCGGAATCCACAGGAATAATCGGCACTCGTTTTTCTTTTGCCTTTTGTATCATCAACTCGCCGGCAACCACCAAAGTCTCCTTATTGGCAAGCGCAATCGGAATTTCGTTTTCAATAGCACTATACACCGGCGCAAGTCCTGCAATACCTACAATACACGAAAGCACGATGTCAATACTGCTCATTGACATACAATCTATTAAAGATTGAAAACCGGAAAAAACCTTACAATCCTCTTTATCTAACGCATGTTTAACTTTTCCATAATGAAGTTCATCAATAATAACTACTACATTTGGTTTGTATTGAAGCGCTTGTTGAATGAGCAAATCGCAATTTGAAAAGGCAGATAGCAACTCCACCTCAAACAGACCAGAAAATTGATCTATGACTTGCAGGGCTTGTGTTCCCATAGATCCGGTAGAACCAAGAAGGGCAATACGACGTTTCAAAACTGCGTTTTTTTGTGCGGCAAAATAACGAAATATTATGAATTACGGCAAATAATCAATTTTCCACATCGCCGCCGACTTTGCCGCCCGCAAACGTTATATTTTAAATCCCCATCAAATTTTGAAGGGGTGTCGCCGAAAGGCGACGAGGTAGTTTCTATGCGCCACTTAATTAAAAAATAATCCTCTAATCCTCCTCAAAGAGCTCCTCTAAATCAATAACCAATCCTTTCAATGTGTTGACCGGAACTTTGGTAGTTCCAAGAGCCACTTGATAGTTTGCGGCATCGGCATATTTTCCGTTGGGTTGTAAAAGAAAAACGGTAACTTTTTTCTCTTTGGGAAACGCAATCCAATACTCTTTTACGCCCACCGCTTCGTAGAGCGAGAATTTCTTCTCTAAATCCAACTTGCTTGTGTTTGGAGAGCTTACTTCAACGATCAGATCCGGCGCGCCGATGCAGCCCTTGTCATCTAATTTGGTGGGGTCGCAAACCACAACGATATCGGGTTGCACCACATCGAAGATCTTGTCATCGTCGGTTTCGCCGTTTAAGGGCAAACGCACATCAAACGGAGCGGTGTAGATTTTGCATTTTGCTTTTCTTTTGCGGATGTGGGAAAACGCCTTGAAAAAGAAAGCGCCGATAACTGCTGCATGTATTCTCAAAGGTGCAGCAAAGAGATAAACAATCCCACCAATAATCTCCCGCATTTTGTCGTCTGCCCAAGTTAAATAATCGGCATAAGAGTAGCGCTGCACACGGTAAATTATGGACGACTCGCCTGCAACAGGATCTTGCTGCTCAAAGTCAATATCTTCATAATTAGAAAATGGGTCGTTGGTTTTTTCTGTGTTTTTTATCATATTTGTATTTTATTTCGACGGAGCGAAGAAACACATTTTTCTCAAACGGTAAACTGTTTAAGTTTTGCTAAAAAATACTTTCTTTGCCGCCGAAAATTAATAAATGAAGAAAAAAATTAATCTCAAAGAATATATTGAATCTATGAAACTTAAAATTAATGACTTAACCATTAAAACATTTCACTTTAACGTGGTGCAAGTGAATACGCTGGTTTGTTTTGATGAAACCAAAGAGGGGATTATTGTTGACCCCGGAATGAGTTCTGATGCAGAAGAAAAGATGCTGATGGATTTTATTAAAAAAGAGAACATTGTAATAAAATATGTAATCAACACCCATCCGCATATTGATCATATCGTTGGCAATGCGTTCTGTGTAACAGAATTAAAAGCCCCGTTAGTGGCCCACAAAGCAGGATTATCTATCTACAAAAATGCACCCGGATATGGAACCACATTCGGATTTCCTCCATATGATTATCCCGCTCCCGATATTTTTGTTGAAGAGGGTGAAACCTTATCTTTCGGAGCGCAAGTTTGGAAAATGATTTACACGCCCGGACACGCCGACGGAAGTATTTGTCTTTATGATGAAAAAAACAGGTTGGTAATAGTCGGCGACGTGCTGTTTGCCGGAAGTATCGGCAGAACCGACCTCCCTACCGGTAATTTCCAACAACTTATTCAAAATATTAATGAAAAATTGCTTCATCTGGGAGATGATGTGATTGTAATTCCCGGACATGCAGAAACCACTACCATTGGCAATGAAAAAATAAATAACCCCTATTTGTAAACTATGTTAGAGAATTTAGAAGAAGGCTTTGAACGTAGAGACATCTACGATAAAGAAACTATCGAACTACTATCCGATAGTTATCGAAATATAATTGTTGCTTCAAAAGAAAATCCTGAGCGTGAAGGATTGATAGATACGCCGGTTCGTGCGGCAAAAGCTTTTCAATATCTTATTCACGGGTATGGTTTAAAACCGCATGATATTCTGAGAAGCGCTTTATATACAGAAGATTCCAAGCAAATTGTGGTCGTAAAAGATATTGAGATATATTCGCTTTGCGAGCACCATTTGTTGCCATTTTTTGGGAAAGCGCATGTGGGCTACATCCCTGACGGTAAAATTTGCGGATTGAGTAAAATTCCCCGCATCGTGGACGCCTTCGCGCGCCGGTTGCAACTGCAAGAACGGCTTACCGCGCAAATTAAAGACTGCATCCAAGAAGTACTAAATCCTATGGGTGTAGCGGTAGTAATTGAAGCACAGCACTTGTGCATGTCTATGCGTGGAATCCAAAAACAAAATTCCGTAACTACAACTTCCGAATTTAGCGGCGCTTTTCTTAAAAATTTCAATACTCGCCAAGAGTTTATGCACTTGATCGGAACAAAACTGCACTAGAAAAAAACTTAACAAAAAAAAAATCTCAAGCGATTTTCTAAAAAAATCATGTAAATTCGCAGCCTTGCTATTTTAACTCAATGAACAAACGCTGGATATTAAAAAATCAACCGGATCAGGCTGTTATAGATGATTTTGCACAAAAGCTGAATATCGAAAAACCGCTCGCTGCTCTATTACTAAGCAGAGGAATTAATACTATTGAAGAAGCAAATAATTTCTTCAATCCTGATATTAATAAACTCCACGACCCCTTTCTAATGAAAAATATGGATATCGCCGTAGAACGATTATCCCAAGCCATCATCAATAATGAGAAAATATTGGTTTATGGAGACTATGATGTGGATGGAACAACTGCCGTGGCGCTCCTCTACTCTTTTTTAAGTGAAATTATTGGCGCGGAACATAAAAAATTTATCGAATATTATATACCTGACAGATATACAGAAGGGTATGGAATTTCAGACCAAGGAATTGTATATTGCTACGAAAATAATTTTAAACTTCTAATCTCTTTAGATTGTGGTATTAAAGCTAATGATAAAGTGGATTTAGCGAATAGTTATGGCGTTGACGTAATTATTTGCGATCACCACCTTGAAGGAGAAACTTTACCCAATGCCTATGCTATTCTCGACCCTAAATGTTCTCAATGCAACTACCCTTATAAAGAACTTTCCGGTTGTGGCGTAGGATTGAAGTTTATTCAAGCCTATTGCCAGAAATTTGACCTGCCCGATCAACTTTGGCTCTCTAAATTAGATTTAGTTGCCATCAGTATCGCATCAGATATTGTGGCGATTACAGGCGAAAATAGAATATTAGCCTATTATGGATTAATCATTATCAACCGCTTCCCGCGTATTGGGGTTAAATCAATTATTGAACAATCGGGCATCAAAATTCAATATCCCCCAAAAGAAAATACCATCTTTACCCGCCAAATTTCAGTTACCGATTTGGTCTTTTTTGTAGGACCCCGTATTAACGCCGCCGGCAGAATCAATACCGGACGCGAATCGGTAAAACTCCTTATTTGCGATGATGAAGATAAATCATTTGACCTTGGAAAAAATATTAATACGCACAATGATACCCGTAGAGAATTAGACAAAAAAGCCACAGAAGAAGCCATTAATCTTATTTTGGCAAACGAAGAATTTAAGCACAGGAAAAGCATCGTTCTTTACAACCCTAAATGGAATAAGGGAATTATTGGAATTGTTGCATCACGCTTGGTAGAGGAGTTTTATAAACCCGTAATCGTTATTACCGACTCACCCGATGGATTAATTACAGGATCGGCACGCTCCATCAAAGAGTTTAATATTTACAACGGTATTGATTTTTGCTCTGACCTATTAGAACATTTTGGCGGACATAAATTTGCCGCCGGATTATCGCTGAAAATAGAAAACTTGGAAGCCTTCTCCGAAAAATTTGAACAATACGTCTGCCAAAATATTGATGACGACGATTTTATACCCGAAATTGAAGTGGATATGGAACTCGATCTGAGTGAAATTACCAACAATTTCATGAATAATCTAAAACGTTTTGCCCCATTTGGCCCTGAAAATATGGCACCCGTCTTTATGTCAACCGCTGTAGTTGAAGAGGGAAATGGAAAAATAGTCGGCGATAAACATATTAAAATGAGAGTGCTCTATCGTGATAAGGCAAGCCAACCTATTGATGTCATCGCTTTTAATCAAAAAATACATTTTAACCATATCACCAATCAAAATGACTTTGATATTCTTTACCATGTAGAAGAAAATACATGGAATAATGTAACTTATATTCAATTGAATATCAAAGATATTAGGATTACCCGATAATTTCTTAAAATACGGTTTCTACAATCTTTCCAAAAACAGAAAAGCCATTAAACGGTGTATTCTTTGATTTTGACACCATGGTAGATAGATCTATCTTGTATTCTTGCTCCAGTTCAGCAATTACGAAATGGGCTTTCATTCCTTTCACCATCTTGCCTTTATTGAGTTTCATAAGAGATGAAGGATTGGTGGAGAGCAATTTCAGCAGTTGCGAAAGTGTTAAAAACCCTCCTCTTACCAATTTTGTGTAACACAAGGGAAACGCCAATTCTAAACCCATCATTCCGGGCGCACCCTGCTCTTTATCTTCAACAGAATGAGGCGCATGGTCGGTGGCAATGGCAAAAACATTGCCGGCTTGCATTGCTTTTATTAAAGCATCAATATCTTCTTGTTGCCTCAAAGGCGGATTAACGCGATAGTGGTTTGCCTCTTCATCGGTAGCAAAAATATGATGCGGCGTAACTTCGCAAGTAATATTAAAACCCTCTTCCCTAGCTTTTGTAATCATAGCAATCGCCTCTTTCGTACTTACATGGCAAAAATGCAACTGTCCACGTTCGGCGGCGGTTGTACCGCCACCGCATACCTCTTCAAACAACCGTATATCCCGTGCCGTCATCTCATTTTCTGCTTTTCGCATATCCCTTGCACTGAAATTTGCATCTTCGGCATGAGACATTACCGTAATGTTCTTTTCCTTACAAATTTTAAAAATAGTTTTCATCACTTCATCATTTTGAACGCCTTTACCATCATCTGTAACAAAAAGAATCTCATTTTTTTGCAATGTTTTAAGATGATCGAAATCCACGCCTCCCAAATCTTTAGTCATACTTAATGTTTGATTTACTATAATTTCTGAAACCTCTGCGGCTCGTTTTTCAATGTTCCGTACCTGCTCTATGGCACTACACACAGGGAAAGTATTGGGCATCAGATTAACAGCAGAATAACCTCCTTTAATAGCAGCATGACAGCCGGTTTCCAAATCTTCTTTATAGGTAAAACCGGGGTCTCTGAAATGGGCGTGTAAATCGGTAAAAGCAGGCATCAACACAACTTCATCGCCGGTAAAATCGCGCACAATTAAATTACTGTTATAAAGTCCGTATGCTCCGATAATCTCGAAAGCAGGCTCGTCAATTACTTCGGCTACATCAGTAATAACCCCGTTTTCTACGAGAACACACCCTCTGAAATCTTGGGTGTCATCAACAATTCGAATGTTTTTATAGAGGATCTGCATGATAAAAGAATTTCGCTATTATGTATGTGCAAAAATATAATAATTGTGTAATGAGACAGAATTTCATGTATTTTTGCCACCCAAATATCTTAAAAAAAGAATTATGGCAACGCACCGTTTAAAACTTTTTCCCAATGTTACAGATGAGCAATGGAACGATTGGAAGTGGCAACTCAAAAATCGAATTGAGACCTTAGAGCAGCTTAAAAAATATGTGCAATTAACACCCGAAGAGGAAAACGGCGTGAAGGAATCGCTGAAAACGCTACGGATGGCAATTACTCCCTACTATCTCAGTTTAATTGATCCCGATGACCCTAACTGCCCTGTGCGCAAACAGGCAATTCCCACGATATTTGAAACCAATCAGGCGGCAGCAGATCTGTTAGATCCGCTACACGAAGATGAAGACTCGCCGGTGCCGGGACTAACACACCGCTATCCTGAAAGGGTGCTTTTTTTAATTACCGACCAATGCTCGATGTACTGCCGGCATTGCACCCGCAGAAGATTTGCCGGACAACACGACTGTGAAAGTCCGAAAGAGCGTATTCAAAAAGCGATTGATTATATTTCCGCCACTCCGCAAGTGCGCGATGTACTCCTCTCCGGCGGCGATGCCCTGGTGGTAAGCGATGCCATGCTGGAATCTATCATTGTTCGCTTGCGCGAAATTCCTCATGTTGAGGTAATTCGCATTGGCACACGCACTCCGGTGGTTTGCCCGCAACGCATTACAGACGATTTGGTAAATATGTTGAAAAAATATCACCCAATATGGGTAAATACACATTTTAACCACTCGAACGAGATTACCGATGAGGCAAAATTAGCGCTGGAAAAATTAGCAAACGCAGGAATCCCGCTTGGAAATCAAAGTGTTTTACTGAGAGGTGTGAACGATTGTTTGCTCATCATGAAAAAGTTGGTTCACGATTTGGTAAAAAACCGCGTGCGTCCTTACTACATCTATCAATGCGATTTATCGCTTGGGATTGAGCATTTTAGAACTACAGTGGCAAAAGGGATAGAGATTATTGAAGGATTGCGCGGACACACTTCCGGCTATGCGGTTCCCACCTTTGTAGTGGATGGTCCTGCCGGCGGCGGCAAAATTCCCGTAATGCCCAACTACCTCATCTCGCAAGGAAACAACCGCATAGTATTGCGCAACTACGAAGGTGTGATTACTACCTACACCGAACCTGATGATTATACCGCAAACAGCGGATGTAGGAACTGCGATGATAAATGCCACACCGAAGGCGTTGCCGCACTCTTAACCGGCAATGCTTTAGCCATTGAACCCGCAAATTTAGCCCGCAGAAATAGACATGCAAAGAGATAAATATCTGTTTCTTTTTATAAGTGTACTCATAATTTTCTTATTTTCTTTATCTTGTAAAAGAAAAACAACCGAAATCATCATCATTCCCGATGCTTTGAAAAATCATTTACAAAGCGCACGTTTTTTCGGAAACGTTAAAAACGTTGAAACCTACACCTATTACTATTCAACCCAAGATTCTCTCTATATTTTCTATGGAAAAACCATACAATCGTATAATTCAGTTGGTTATCTCACACAAGTAGTAGAATTAGATAAAAATAACGATACCGTTTCTAAAAGAGCATGCTATTTTTTGCCAAATGGAAATGAAAATTATTGGGTAGAATATAACTACAAAAATATTAGCACTACAAAAGACACACTTATCTATGACAAAAATGGTTTTAAAAGTGAAGAATATTTTCTGTTTAACGATTCATTATTATACAAAATTCAATACAAAACCGACGCTATCGGCAGTATTATAGAGATGAAACGTTGGTTTCCGGATTATCATCTTACGAATAAAATCTATTACAATATCCACGGGTTGGCAGCTCGCATGGAAGAATATGATCCCCAAAATAATCTTTTCAAATTTGTGACTATTGAGTATGATAAGTTTGGAGATGAACTTAACCGCCGTGCGTATAATAAGAGGAACACTATGATTGAATATACTTATTCTCAATATAATAATGAAAGATTGTTGTTGAAAATAATTTATGAAGACCGTTTACATAATCAGCGCGAGGATAGAATTTACACCTACCATGATAATTATGGAAACTGGTTGGAAGAGATTATGTTGCAAGGAAAAGATACGGTGCGGAAAAGGGCAAGAGGTATTGATTATTATGAATTGAAATAAAATTTTATTTTCGCCAAAATTTGCAAACGTGAATACTGCAACAGCTAACCATCTATTACTCATCAACTCACGACAAAATGAAATGTCGAGACCTAAAAAGATATTTATAAAAACCAGATGTAGTTCAAAAATTCCTTCTGATTGTGTTCCTGTAGAAAATTTTTTTAGTGATCTCGAAGATGTCGTTCTTACTCACTATGAAAACTTATCAAGTACTCATTCGTAATCAAGTATATTTAGATCTTTACGAAATCGCATCATTTATCGTATCTGTAAATAATTACTCTCTCGCACAGAGCTATATGTTAATGCTTTATAACGAAATAAAATCACTCTCATATTTAGCGGATGTTATTCCTTTTGCTAAATGGTCAATTATTTCCACACACTATTCTAAATGCAAATCTCTTATTACAAAAAACAAAAAGTGGAATATTATTTTTAGAATAGAAAATGATTTTGTAATTGTTGAAAAGATTATTGCATCAAGATTAATCATTTATTGAGAAAAGTTAAGTATATAAACATGAAACTTTGGCTTGCACCGTTACACGGTATTACTTATTATAATTTTAGAAACTGTTTTGTTAAACATTTTCGTGGAATTGATCATGCAATAACGCCGTTTATTGCCGCGCAACCCAAAGAGAAACTCAATCCCAAAAAGCTCCGTGATCTGTTCGTAGAAAACAATCCAGAGTTGCCTATCATTCCACAACTTATGGGCAACCAACCCAATGATATCAAAGAAACGGTTATCGTTTTACATGAAACTTTTGGATACAAGCAGTTTAATTGGAATATTGGATGCCCTGTGAATCCCATTGTGCGCAAAAAACGCGGCTGTGGCGTAATGCCATTTCCTGATTTAGTAGAAGAAACGGTAAACGAAGTGTGCGGTAATACACCAACCCGTTTTTCCTTAAAAATGCGTTTGGGATTACATTCTCCGAAAGAAGGATTAGAAATCTTGAGAAGAGTAGAACCCTACCCTATTGATTTTCTGTGCATTCACCCCAGATTAGGCACACAATATTATGAAGACAATGTGGATTTAGGTGTTTTTGAAGATTTTTATCAAACCACCCATCATAAAATCGTTTTCAGCGGAGATATAACTCATGTAGATTTTTTTATGAATTTACAAAGACGTTTTCCTAAAATTGAAAATTGGATGCTTGGGCGTGGAATACTGCAAAACCCGTTTTTGGCGGAACAGATTGTAAATCATGTCGTAGAGGCAAAGGACGCCTTGCCTCCACAAGAATATCAAAACCGGTTTATGGATTTTTACAACGAATATTCCGAAATACTGCTATCGTTATTTGGAGAAAAGATTGCATTATCTGTACTTAAAGAGCTGTGGCATTATTTTGCTATTTTTTGGAAATTATCTCCGGCAGCGTTGCAAAGTTTATTGCGGATCAATCCTGCAAACCCATCCATTTCTCCTCTTTTTCAGCAATGCTCTTTTTCAATTTTTCATATTCAACATATAATTCGCCACTTTCAATCTCTTTAGCATAATGCTCAGGCTGTGCCAACTTAGTCTCAATTTGATGTAACTTCTGTACTTCGTTTCCTATCTCTGTCTCCAATTTTTTAAGTTGGTTTTGAACTTTGCGTTGCTGTGCATCCTGTTCTTTTTTAAGCAAATAGGTCTCTCTGTTGGCAGAAATTAGTTTCTCCTCTCCAACACCAACTATCATCTTGCGTTGCAACTCGTTCAACGAGTCCATCTTTTTCTTTTCCAAGAAATCGAAAACATCGCCCATATAGGTTTTTATCTTTTGGTCTTTAAATTCAAAAATTTTATCGCATAAACCTGAAAGGAAGTCGCGGTCGTGCGAAACCACAACTAAACTTCCCGTATAGTGCAGCAGTGCATTTTTCAACACATCTTTCGACGCCATATCCAAGTGATTGGTCGGTTCGTCTAAAATAAGCAGATTAAAAGGGGACAGCAGCAACTTTGCCAATGCCAAGCGTGATTTTTCTCCGCCGGAAATTACTGCCACTTTCTTTTCCGTATCTTCAGTAGTAAATAGAAATCTTCCCAAAATAGTTCTAATTTTCGGGCGAATATCTCCCACTGCCACTTCATCAATAGTTTCAAAAACAGTTTTATTGGGATTTAGCAATAACGCTTGATTTTGTGCATAGTAGCCAATCACTACTTGATGTCCTAATTGTATAGAGCCTTTTTGTGGTGCAAGTTCGCCCACCATACTTTTCACAAAGGTAGATTTGCCTTCGCCGTTTCTACCCACAAAAGCCACGCGCTCGCCTCGTTCCAAGTGCATATCAATATCTTTCAATACGTTAAGAGTTCCGTATCCGAGCGAAAGTTGCTTTGTCTCAACCGTAACTTTTCCTGAATGTGGAGCAGGGGGGAAGTTAAAGGATATAGCGCTGTCATCCACTTCATCCACTACCACTTTATCCAACTTATGCAACAATTTTAGCCTGCTTTGCACTTGCTTGGCTTTGCTTGCTTTATAACGAAACCGTTCAATAAAGCGCTCTATCTGTGCAATCTCTTTCTGCTGATTTTCATAAGCGGCTTGCTGCGTTTCAATGCGTTCCAAGCGTTGTTCAACATATTCGGAGTAGCTGCATTTGTAATCTTGAATATTACCCAAAATAATCTCTATGGTTCTGGTGGTTACTTTATCCAAAAATGCGCGGTCGTGCGACACCATAATCAAAGCGCCTTCATAATTTACAAGGTACTCTTCCAACCATTGAATAGACTCAATATCAAGGTGGTTTGTCGGCTCATCCAAAAGGATAATTTCGGGTTTTTGGAGCAGGATTTTGGCGAGCGCCACGCGCATTTGCCAGCCGGAGCTAAATTCGTTGAGGGGACGTAGAAAGTCGGTTTGTTTAAAACCGAGCCCCAGCAATACTTTTTCAGCATCAGCATCCATGGTGCTTCCTCCGAGAATGTGAAACCGCTCTGTTGAATCGGCAAGTTGTTGCGCCAATTTATGATAGTTCTCCGATTCATAATCATCGCGCACTGAAAGTTGCTCCGTTGTATGGGCAATTTGTTTTTCCAAATGTTTTTGTTCTACAAAAGCAGAGAGGGTTTCATCCCACACGTTGCGCGAAAAATTGGCTGCCATCTCTTGCGGCAGGTAGCCGGTTCTGAAGCCGGTAGTAATTACCATCGTCCCTGTTTCCGGCTCTAACTCTTTGTGAATAATTTTCAACAGCGTTGATTTTCCCGCTCCGTTTTTTCCTACCAAGCCGATGCGGTCGCGGTTTCCAACTACAAAAGAGAGGTCCTTAAACAAGAAATCGCCGGTAAAATTTACTGATAGTTTGTGAATGGATATCATGGCGGCAAAAATAGAGGATTTCCGGTTATGATTTTTTTTTAAGATGCTATTATAATTTCTATAAAAATATTATACTTTCGCAACGCCATATTTACAACGGCAAAATAGTTATTATCTGCATACAATCAATATTTTACATAATTAATCAAACATCAAAATGAGCAAACAGATTTTAGAAAAAGAGAGCGTGGTGGTAAAATTTGTAGGCGACTCCGGCGATGGCATGCAATTAACGGGAACACTCTTCTCCGATGCGGCTGCATTAGCGGGCAACGATATTGCCACTTTTCCGGACTACCCTGCGGAGATTAGAGCCCCACACAATACTATTGCAGGAGTCTCCGGATTTCAAGTGCATATCGGCAAAGAAACGCGTATTATCGGCGATAAATGCGATGTGTTAGTGGCCATGAATCCGGCTTCGCTGAAAGCACACCTTAAATGGGTGGACAAAGGCGCAACAATCATTACCGATGGAGACGCCTACGATGAAAAAGCATTGGAAAAAGCCGGCTATGCCACCAATCCACTAACCGATGGCTCTTTAAGTTCCTATTGCGTAATCGCGCCGAAGATCACTACCTTAGCTAAAGAAACTGCCTTAGCCAACGGCTTAGACAACAAATCTGCTGAAAGAACCAAAAATATGTTCTGTCTCGGAATGGTATATTATATCTTTAACTTTCTTTTGGATACCCCATTCAAGTTGATAGATAAACGCTTTTCAGGAAAAACTCAAATTGCAGATGTAAACAAAAAGGTATTACACGCAGGATACAATTTTGCAGAAACGATGGAGGTTTTTTCTTCCACTTTTCAAATCTCTAACGTTAAGTTAGAAAAAGGAAAATACAGAAACATTACCGGTAATGAAGCCACTGCATGGGGATTACTTGCTGCCGCAGAAAAAGTGGGAAAAGAGTTGTTTTTAGGCTCCTACCCGATTACTCCTGCTACCGAAATATTGATAGAGTTAGCAAAAAACAAGTCGTTAGGAGCGCAAGTATTTCAGGCAGAGGACGAGATTGCAGGCATCTGTTCAGCCATCGGCGCGTCTTATGCTGGCGCGATGGCTTGTACTACTACTTCCGGACCCGGTCTCTCATTGAAAGCTGAAGCCATAGGGTTGGCAGTAATGACAGAATTGCCGTTAGTAATTGTGGATGTGCAACGCGCCGGTCCCTCCACAGGAATGCCTACCAAATCGGAACAAGCAGACTTGAACATCGCTTTATTTGGAAGAAACGGCGAAGCCCCCTGCATTGTTCTTGCAGCCGCATCGCCAAGCGATTGCTTCTACAAAGCATATCATGCCGCAAAACTATCTATGGAAACTATGACGCCGGTAATCTTACTCACCGATGGAAATACAGGACAGGGCAGTGAACTCTTTCGTATCCCCAAAATGGAAGACCTTCCGGAAATTAACCCTCCTTATGCGCAGCCTAATGATCCTGCTTTCAAACCCTACCGCAGAGATCCTGAAACATTGGTGCGCCAATGGGCTATTCCGGGAGACGAAGGCTTACGCCACAGAGTAGGAGGATTAGAGAAAACAGATATTGAAGGCTTGGTCTCTACCGACCCTCTGAACCACGCTAAAATGGTACAACTCCGCCACGAAAAAGTGATGCGCCTTGCTAAACGACTCCCCAAACAAAAAGTGTACGGTAATGTTGAAGCTGACACTTTAGTAGTAAGTTGGGGCGGCACAAAAGGTGTGGTATATACTGCTTGTAAAGAAGTGAACAACTCAGGTAAAGCAGTGGCACATGCGCATTTCGCACAAATTATGCCGCTCCCCGAAAATACCGGCGAAATTTTTGCTAACTATAAGAAAATTTTAGTGTGCGAATTAAATTCAGGGCAGTTTGCCAACTATTTAAGAATGTCACATCCCGAATCTAAATATGAGCAATATAACAAAATTCAGGGATTGCCATTTACCGTTCATGAATTAGTGAACGCCATTAACAACGTAATTAATAACATTAAATAACAGGAGGTAGTTATGGGTATAAAAGCAATGGGTTATCAAGCAATGGAAAGGTCAACAGTACCTTTATCCCAACAAGATTTTGCAAGTGATCAAATGGTAAAATGGTGCCCCGGCTGTGGCGACCATGCCATTCTATCGGCAGTAGCTAAAGTTTTTCCGGAAATAGGATATAAAAAAGAGAGCTTCTGTATCGTTTCGGGAATCGGGTGCTCTTCCCGTTTTCCTTATTATGTTAATACTTACGGTTTCCACAGTATTCACGGACGCGCCAATGCAGTGGCAACCGGCGTTTGTATTGCTAATAAGCACTTGAGTGTGTGGGTAGCCACCGGCGACGGCGATTCGCTCGCCATTGGCGGAAACCATTTCATCCATATTATTCGTAGAAATTTGGACCTCAATATTATGTTGTTCAATAATAAAATTTATGGATTAACAAAAGGACAATATTCTCCTACTTCCGATTTAGGATCGGTAACAAAAACTTCGCCTTATGGAACGATTGAGCAACCTTTCCAAGTAGGGGAATTAGTCATCGGCGCACAAGGCACTTTCTTTGCCCGTGCTATTGACAGTAACCCTAAATTTATTACGGAAGTAATGCTCGAAGCAGCTAAACATGACGGAACTTCGGTAGTGGAACTGTTGCAAAACTGTGTGATATTTAATGACGGCACGCATGATTTGATCTCCGGTAAAGAAACGAAAGATGATTACCAACTTATCCTTCGCCATGGAGAGAAAATGCTCTTCGGTAAAAACAAAGATAAGGGAATAAGAATGCGCAGAAATGGCCTTGCAGTGGTAGAGATTGGACCTAACGGCGAAGGATTAGATAAAGTATTGGTGCACGATATGTACAACCCTAACCCCGGGGTGCATCTCATGCTTGCCAAAATGTTCCCGCCCGAATTTCCTATCGCACTGGGCGTTATTCGCTCTGCCGACTTCCCTACCTACGAACTTTTGATGCAGCAACAAATTGACGCCTGTAAAGCAAAAAGCAAAATCAAATGTGTGGACGACCTGCTGAACAGCGGAGATACGTGGGAGATTGAATAAATTAGAGTATGAGAAAAAATATATATAAAAACAATTTATCCTTTATTAATATTTTGTTTTAGTTTTTTACTCTATTCACATTCCATCAATTTCAAATATACGATGTTTGATGATTACAGGTTATAAATGAATTTGAATTTTTAGTTATGTTGAAAAATAAAAAAATCTGTGTGATATTGCCTGCCTATAATGCTGCTTTAACATTAGAAAAAACATTTCTTGAGATTCCTTTTCATATAGTAGATGAAATAGTATTAGTGGACGACTGCTCAACAGATGAAACCATTACAGTGGCAAATAGACTTGGAATTAAGCATATTATTGTTCACGATAAGAATTTGGGATATGGAGGAAATCAGAAAAGTTGCTATAACAAAGCTTTGGGACTGGGTGCAGAAGTGGTTATTCTGCTTCATCCCGATTATCAATATACGCCTAAATTAATCGAATCTATGGCATATCTTATCGTCAATGATGTGTATCCGGTTGTCTTAGGTTCGCGTATTTTGGGGAAAAACGCAAGAAAAGGAGGGATGCCTTCGTACAAATACATTGCAAACAGGTGTTTAACATTGTTTCAAAACGTGGTAATGAATCAAAAATTAGCAGAGTACCATACCGGATATCGCGCTTTTTCTTCTCATGTGTTACGAAAAATTAATTTCATGGCAAACTCCAACGACTTTATATTTGACAATCAGGTATTGGCACAAGTTTTTTTTGCCGGATTTGAGATCGCTGAAATTACCTGCCCTACCAAATATTTTAAAGAAGCCTCCTCTATCAACTTTAGCAGAAGCGTAAAATATGGAGTTGGGGTACTGCAAACTGCTATGCAATACAGGCTGCAAAAGTGGAAATTAAGAACTTATTCCATATTCAGTAATTCTTTTTAATAGTATAAAACATATTAAACCAATATTATAAATTAATAAAGATGAAACAAACCATTTTTCTGATTCTATGCATCATAATGATTACACTCCTTGCCTCTTCCTGCTATACTACCCATCAATGCCCTGCATACGGGCATTACTCGGACGCGATAAAGTAGGTACGAGGTTTAAAGTTATCAGTTACAAATTGTCAATTGTCAATTATCAATTGTCAATTATCAATTAATAATTAATCCCCAATCACTATGATCAAATACGCCGACATTATCGCTGCCCAACAGGGAATGCGCGATACTATTAAAAGCACTCCTTTAATGCCCACGAAAACATTTTCGAAATTGGCAGGAACAAATATCTTGATGAAATTAGAGAATTTGCAAACCACCGGTTCTTTTAAAGTACGTGGTGCATTTAACAAAATTTCACACTTAACGGAAGAGGAGAAAAAGTGTCCGGTGGTTGCAGCTTCCGCCGGAAACCACGCACAAGGAGTAGCATATTCAGCAACAAAATTAGGGCTGAAGAGCACCATCTTTATGCCTACTTTCACGCCGCCTACAAAAGTGAACGCCACAAGAGCTTACGGCGCAGATGTAATCTTGACGGGCGATTCTTTTGATGATGCTTTCGATGCCTCACAAGAGTATTGCAAAACAAACAATGCTACTTACATTCATCCTTTTAACGATCCCAAAATTATAGCAGGGCAAGGTACGGTGGGATTGGAAATCTTTCTTCAGTGCCCTGATGTAGATACGGTTATTGTTCCAATTGGCGGCGGTGGACTGCTAAGCGGGATTGCCATTGCCATGAAAGAGATGAACCCTAACATTAAGATTATTGGTGTGGAAGCCGAAAACACCGCTTCCATGTTAGCCTCTCACGAAAAAGGAGAGATTATCACACTTCCCTCCGCACTTTCCATCGCGGATGGAATCGCAGTGAAACGCCCAGGCGATATTACCTTTAAAATTATTGAACAATATGTTGATGATTTTGTTACTGTGAGCGACACTGAAATTTCGCACGCCGCCTACTTGATGCTACAGCGCGGAAAGTTGCTCGTGGAACCTTCCGGAGCCGCTGCCTTGGCAGCTGCCATCACGAAAAAATCACGCTATATGGGAAAAACAGTCGTGCCTGTTATTAGCGGTGGAAACGTGAATATGAGTCTGTTACAACAAATCATAGACCAAGGCATGTATTTAGAAGGATTGCGCACCACCTTACAAGTAATCGTACCCGACCAAGCCGGCGAGTTGCAAAAACTATTAGATGTTTTCTACAAACACAAAGCCAACATACAGGATATTGTTCACGAACGCTCCATCACTTCCGTACCCGTTGGACACGTTATGATCGTAATTACTGTCAATCTGCAACAAAAAAAACAGTTGGATACGATTAAAGAAGAGTTGGAAAACAGAGGGTTAACATGCAAGGTAATCCATTGAGATGGAATTTGCAATCTTTGAAGCATTGTGTTTGTAGCAGAACTTCAACTCATGTTGTATCTCAAACTTTTATATACCTTCGCGCCACTATAAAAAACACTATTTTCAATACAAAAGCATAAAATAAATTATTAATAATCATAATAATATATTCAAATGGAAAAAATAAAATCGTTAGCAGATTTGAAGAAGAAAAGCGAAGAACTTCAATCTGCCCTTAAACATCGCAAGCCTGACAATCAGGCAATTTACGTGAGAGTGGCAATGGCCACTTGCGGTATTGCTTCCGGCGCCAAACAGGTTATGGAAGTTATCATAAACGAATGTAGCAAACGAAATATCCCTGCTGTGGTTACACAAACCGGCTGTATGGGATATTGCTACGCCGAACCCACTGTGGAAGTTACCAAACCCGGGCAGGAGCCTGTTGTGTTTGGCTTCATTACCCCGCTAAAAGCGGAAGAACTGGTTGGCAAATATTTTGCCGGAAACGAAATGTTAGATACTGTGATCCCTGTTAATTACGAAAAAGTTGAACTATAAATAATTCCGAACTCTATGGAAATTAATAAAAAACAAATACGTATTGCCTTGCGCAACTGCGGGTTCATAAACCCCGAAAATATTGAAGATTATATTGCACGCAGCGGATACGCCGCTTTGGCTTCCGTTTTAGAAACCAATAACCCTCAGGTTACTATTGAAGCCATTAAAAAATCAGGACTTCGCGGTCGTGGCGGCGGCGGCTTCCCTACCGGACTAAAATGGGAGATCGCCAGCAAAAACCACGCAGACCAGAAATATGTGGTATGCAATGCCGACGAGGGCGACCCCGGCGCATTTATGGACCGCTCTATTTTGGAAGGCGATCCTCACTCTGTTTTAGAAGCTATGGCTATCAACGGCTTCTGTATCGGCGCAACGAAGGGTTTAATCTATATCCGTGCCGAATACCCATTAGCCATTGAACGTTTGTTAATTGCTATCAAACAGGCGGAAGAGACAGGCGCACTCGGAAAAAATATCTTCGGCACCGGCTTCGATTTCGACATCGAGTTACGCTATGGCGCAGGAGCATTTGTTTGCGGCGAAGAAACCGCCTTAATCCATTCTATGGAAGGCGACCGCGGCGAACCCACCTTCAAACCGCCATTCCCCGCACAAGAAGGATACTTGAAAAAACCTACCAACGTAAATAACGTGGAAACATTTGCTAATATTCCGGTCATCATTCTTAAAGGCTGGGAATGGTTCGCTTCTATCGGTACCGACAAATCGAAAGGAACCAAAGTGTTTGCGTTAGCAGGAAAAGTAAATAACGTTGGGCTGATTGAAGTCCCCATGGGGATTACTCTTCGAGAGGTTATTTATGAAATTGGCGGCGGCATTAAAGACGACAAACAATTTAAAGCCGTGCAAACCGGAGGGCCCTCCGGCGGATGCCTCACAGAAAAATTCTTGGATACGCCGATTGACTACGATAACCTGATTGCTGCCGGCTCCATGATGGGTTCCGGTGGAATGATCGTGATGGATGAAGAGGATTGTATGGTGTCTGTTGCCAAATTCTATTTAGACTTTACAGTTGAAGAGTCGTGCGGTAAATGCTCCCCCTGCCGCATTGGAAACAAACGCTTGTACGAACTGTTAGATAAGATTACCGAAGGCAAAGGTTCTATGGAAGACATAGACCAGTTGAAAAACCTCAGTAGAGTAATCAAAGATACCGCCCTTTGCGGCTTGGGGCAAACCTCACCCAACCCTGTACTGTCCACCATCGACAACTTCTGGGATGAGTATATAGCCCATGTAACAGACAAAAAATGTCCCGCCGGTCAGTGTAAAGCTTTGAAAAGATATATTATTGATGCTGAAGTTTGTATAGGTTGTACTGCCTGTACCCGCGCATGCCCCGTTGGCGCTATTAAAGGTGAAAAGAAAATGGCGCACGAAATCAATCAGGATACCTGTATCAAGTGCGGCGCCTGTTTCGAAAAATGTAAGTTTAATGCAATATCAATCAAATAATAAAAGAAACATACAATGGACAAGATAAATGTAAACATAGATAACAGAGAAGTATCGGTACCCAAAGGGACAACGATATTAAAAGCAGCTCGCCAAATTGGAATTGATATTCCTACTTTGTGTCACTTTGAATTAGAAGGCATGAACATCCATAACAATCCGGGCGGTTGCCGTATTTGTGTGGTGGAAGTGGAGGGCAGACGCAACTTGGCGCCCGCATGCGTAACCGAATGTACAGAAGGCATGGTAGTAAAAACCAACTCCATCCGCGTTCTCAATTCTCGCAGAACGGTGTTGGAGTTGATATTGAGCGACCACCCCGCAGACTGCTTGGTGTGTGCAAAAAGTGGAAATTGTGAATTACAAAATTTGGCAATCCGCTTCGGCGTGCGCGAGATCCCATTTCAAGGCGAACAATCATCTTACAAAGTAGAAGTGTCCCCCTCTATTGTTCGTGATATGAACAAATGCGTGATGTGCAGACGTTGTGAAACCGTTTGTAACGACTTCCAAACCGTTGGCGCACTTTCTGCCATTGAACGCGGATTTCCGGCTGTGGTTTCCACCGCTTTCAACCAAAAATTGAGCTACTCAAATTGCACCTTCTGCGGGCAGTGCGTTGCCGTTTGTCCGGTGGGCGCCTTAGTGGAAGTGGATCACACACCCAAAATTATTCGCGCAATTGCCGATGAAAAGAAAACCGTAGTAGTACAAGTGGCTCCCGCGGTGCGCGTTGCCCTCGGAGAAGAGTTCGGCATGAAACCCGGTTCTATTGTTACCGGAAAACTTACTGCCGCTTTAAAAGCGCTGGGATTCGATCATGTGTTCGATACCGACTGGAGCGCCGACTTAACCATTATGGAGGAAGGTACAGAGTTGATTAGCAGACTAACCCGCCATTTGAGCGGAGATAAAGATGTGAAACTCCCTCTCCTTACCTCTTGCTGTCCGGCATGGGTAAATTTCTTTGAGTACCATTTTCCGGAACTAAAAGAGATCCCTTCCACTGCAAAATCTCCCCAACAGATGTTCGGCGCTGTTGCCAAATCTTACTTTGCCGATAAAATTGGCGTGAAACGCGAGGATATGATCGTGGTTTCCGTTATGCCTTGCTTGGCAAAAAAATATGAGTGCGCCCGCGACGAGTTTAAAGTAAACGGAAATCCCGATGTGGACTACTCCATCTCAACACGAGAGTTGGCGGCTTTGATAAAACAAGCTAATATTGACTTTAACTCGCTGAAAGAGATCCCGTTCGATTCTCCGTTGGGCGAATCTACCGGCGCCGCTGTAATATTTGGAACCACCGGTGGCGTTATTGAAGCTGCCGTGAGAACGGCTTATGAAGTGATTACTAAAAAAACGCTACCTAAAATTGACTTTACCGAACTTCGCGGCTTAGAGGGCGTACGTTCTGCTACTATTGATGTGGACGGATTGAAACTCAATATTGGTATTGCACACGGATTGAGCAATGCACGCAAACTGTTGAACGAAATTAAAGAGGGAAAATCACAATTCCATGCTATTGAGGTAATGGCGTGCCCGGGCGGCTGTATTGACGGCGGCGGACAACCGTTGCACCACGGCAACAGCGAAATCATAAAAGCCCGCTGGGAAGCTATTTACGAAGCCGACCGCAATATGCCGATCCGAAAATCGCACGAAAACCCATCCGTGCAAGCCATATACAAAGAATTTCTGGGCGAACCGTGCAGCCACAAATCCCACGAACTCCTCCACACCCACTACTTCGACAAAGCGAAAGTTATTGAAATTAAATT
>Ga0123354_10001004_pt1 | contig 32168 bp, 16 predicted proteins | sample TergutLab28metaG_2_FD_97872 | JGI IMG/M metagenome (GOLD analysis project Ga0123354, IMG submission 97872) | Labiotermes labralis P4 segment gut microbial communities from Petit-Saut dam, French Guiana - Lab288 P4 | ecosystem: Host-associated > Arthropoda: Insects > Digestive system > Gut ... | reverse complement strand
GATATGTAAAACCCACAAATCCTGAGAAAACCAACCGCAACAACAACGGCGGCTCTGTCGGCAAATCCTACTCCCACGTCCACGAAGGCTATGGTCGGGTGACCCCTGGGTAATGCAGCTGAAACTGCAGCAGACGGGAGAGAGTGCAGGTGCAGGTCCAGCGCCTTAAAACTGGGCCCATTCAGCTAAGGGAGTACACCCCTACAGAAAAGCATGCAGGTCTAGAGGCATCAACGTGGCAGCCCCACCACTAGACTCACCCTGCGACGGGCCGGTAACCTATCCAAGGGACACCAAGATACTCGTAAAATCCTCAAAAGGAAGAAGCGGACCGACACTCTTAAGGAATAAAATGTATAAATTCTGTAATAAGCTGATGTAATGACAATCTCACAAATTGCAAAACGCAATAAGCTCATTAAATCATGTACTTTAATGTCTGAAAATGGTCGAAGACGACCGAAATATGTAGCATACAGCATTAGATTGAATAAGTCTGTGGCTTATGACGGAAATATATAAATTACTGCTAATTTAATATAATTAGCTGTGCTGACCATGCAGATTTATCACCGCGAATTGTATATCCATGTAATTACACCACAACTGAATGTATCAGCTGGAACATCTGCAATGTGCATGCGGCTGCGCTGTGAGCGACACACACTCAGTGAAAACAGCATGCAGTGTGCCCTCGAGGTTTGCGGTTCACCTCAGTTCTACCGCGCATGACTGCGGATTGTATCATGTCTGTGTTCGCTACCACTGTATCCAGCCGCCTATCCAATGAAGTTTATGGGACTTCCCCACGTCAGGATTAAAGCGGCCGCAGCATGAAGCTTATCTCTCACATCTGTCTAATGCTCGGGCCATTCTCTGTCTTCCACCCAGTACGTTCTTATGGCTTGGGCCTTGATCAAACAGAGGGACGATATTGTTGGGTTGTCGATGTCTGTTCCCCACGGTCGTCTGTAGGGGTCACTGTTGGGCGTATAAATGTCTGCCCCTGGTGTCACAAGCACTCGGACACAAGCCACAGTGAGATTCTTTTTAAACTGCCACTTTATACGATCGTGTTTCCATTTTCTAAAAGCCGAATGACACAATAAATCAGAATGAGTAGTGTGACGTCAGACACAGGCAGGCCGAAACAGAGAGAGCAGTAAATCCGATTCAACCTCCACCCCACCCCACCCCCTCCAATGAAACCCTCAACCCTATTTCTCACTCTCGCTTAATATATCTATTCGCACTGAATGTATTATAGACTGATCTTCACACCAGCCATTCTTACTGCTAATTATGTTCATTTACAGCTACTTGTTTATGTCTTCTGTGTTTGCGACTTAAATGGTGGGCTGCTGTTTTGGCAATGCTTCTGAATATTTTAAACCCGGAAGTGATATAAGTTCAAACCGGTGAATGTTGATTAGGACAGAAATTTGTATCTCTCTGAGGCACAAACAAGGATCACATGGGAGGCCTAGTGGTAGATGGGAGGGTAAAATTAAAATGGATCTCCAAGAAATAGGAGTAGTTTATGACTTATTTAACGCTGCTATTGGTAGTTCAGGCTGTTTGCTTCTAATGGCAGGCTAATTAATAGTGAACAGGAAGGTATATGAAAGCGGTCGTGGCCTAATTTGAGGAACCATTATGACATTTGCCTTAGGAGCTGAGAAAAACCATGAATAACGATACCACTTTTTTATCAACGGATTGTGAATAGTAGCAGAAAATCATGTATTGAAGACCTCCAGCAATGCGTTAAAAACCTCACGAATTTGTACAAATTTATCTTAATCCATGCGTACTTCTGTGGTGGACTTGTCACATCTGGCTATTATTGCTGTTAAGTTGTTTGAATCTGTATGTGCTTATGGTAGCCGTTATAAGACAGGCTTTCGGGAAACATTTAATTACATATTTGCAATTCTCCCCTGACTATAAGCTACCGCTGTCACCAACGTTGGCCATGGTTTCTATTCTCCAAGTCTTGTGCGCTTCGCCTCGCCACAATACGTTACGATTGAGAACAGTTCGTGAAAGAACTTCGCAAAAGACTGACACATCCAGTCACACACATTTCCTTATCTCGTAATCGTTGAGTGAAGTGATGTGAAGTGTAGTGATGTAGGGTGAACTGACGTGATTTATATGAAGTGATTTTATTTTGAAGTTAAGTGAAGTGGGTTACGGTGAAGTTCTTGGGGATGAAAGTGGCTTGTACATTACGTGAACTTATACTGAGGGTACTTGATTATATTGTGACTATTTTATATGGACATTTCTTGCACTGTGGGTGTGTGTTTATGTGTGTGTGTGTGTGTGGGTTTTGTAATATGTGGGTGTTTTGGTAGTATGTGTACTTGTATTTACTGTGTTTTGTATTGTTTGTACTGTGTTTTTGTATTGTTTCATTTATGTGTATTCATTCTTATTTGTTTTGTTTGTACTAGTTAAGGACTACTGCCACCGAGTGACAACTCAATTGCATTTACTACTACTACTACTACTAATACTAATAATAATAATTATTATTATTATTAGTAGTAGTAGTAGTATTTCTCACAATATTTATAAGTTAATCTTTCTTATTGCGAAGGTGTACCACACTCGCCAGTGTGTGTCAATCGTTTGTCCTCACACTCACTGCCAGCATCACCAGCTGCCTGCCTTCGTCGTAGTCGAAGGCATTTCCTTCAGCAAAATGACTGCTTCTCTCAGTGCGCTTCGCCGGTCGTCATTTACAGCACTACCGAGGGCCGCTTCAACCGTCGTTGGGTCACTGTCGTCGCGTGGCTTCGTTACGTCACGGTTATTTCTTCGTAAGTCAGAGGACATCAAAAGATCTTCTGTGATCTAACTGTTGTTAACAATAACATAAATTGTTCTTAAAGAAATCCAACATGCGATTATATATAACACATTAAAACAGAGCGGAAGGAACTGGACGCTAGCACTGCGTGAAGAATCGTAGTGCTTCAGAAGTACCATGTGACGGTGAATGCAGAGCCCTCTGCCGTGGTGCTGGGGTGTGGCATCTTGCTGTGTCCACGTGTTATACCAAATAAGACTTCTGATTTACTGTCCAGACAGGTACCACCTAGTCCCTACGGGAAATACACGTACTGAAGAAGAGGAGAGACTCTAGCAACAAGTTTCAACTACTGTGTATTAGCGAATTAAATTTCACACCACAGTAGCTGGGCAGTGAACAAGAGAATTCAAAGGGCGTATGTGTGTGTGTGTGTGTGCGTGCGTTCATGTACATAATATACGAGTATAATTATGCGCAACGGCTTGTAAAGGGAGTAACACTTCAGTCCCTAAGAACCGCGAAACCATGTGAACAGTTTGAAGTGTAATTTAATGACGGGTTTCCTCCTCGTGTTTTCAGATACAGACGGACCTGATGGTGACCTAATATAAGGTCGAAACATGTACTCTAATTAAAATGAAGGAAGATGTATCCATGCCCGTCCCAGTGGCCGCGCGGTCTATGGCGTGGGTCTGCTGTCGCTCGCTTGCTGGGATTGCGGGTTCAAATCGCGCCGGGGGCATGGATGTCTGTCAGTTGTGAGTGCTGTGTGCTGTCAGGTAGATAATGAGGAGGCCCTGGCCCACTGGGGGGGGGGGCTGTTGCGACATGGAAAAAATAGTGTTTACAGTAAGCGAGAACTTGTATTTGATATAACGCATTTCCGAAGATTAGAAGTCATGGTGATTTGAGCAAGCAAGCTTCGTGTTCCTTTTGCTAGGATCCCGTCATACGGCACATTCTCCTTCTGACGCACGTAGTAGGCTGGCCGAAGCCGCACACGTGATAAGCCTTGACGTGCAACGCCATGTTTATGTGTTTATATACTTGTTCTAATTTACGGTGCTTGCTAACATTCGCAGAGACAAGAATCACCTGCGTGTAGCACACTTTATAACCATGTCAGTTCTGTATGCCCACACTGCTTCCATGTAGGACGCAGTCCTATTGACAAGATGGTGTTCCTCCTAATTTACAACTTTAAAATAAGATACACGATGTGTCGTCAAGACCAGTAACGTCCACCTAAACAAACTAGATGGTTGGTCTAGAAGTTATAACATGTTGCGGCCAAACAAAATAAGTATAACAAAGTTCCTGTTAAAATGAGGTCTCTCAGCGTAGAAAATAAGGTTTTGTGTAATTTCATTTTGATGCGTGATATAATGCTTACCGAAAACGTTTATATCTCTATTTAAGGGATGCAGAATTTTACAAAAATTGCTTTTGTGCAACCCCTGTGATCATCATTAATATTAACAAAATTTTTACTATCGAATTTATTCCTTAAATTTGAACCCCCTTTCATACTTTTATAAGTTTCGTTTTAATATTATCCTCTCATCTGCTTCTGCACATCGCAAACGGTCGCTTCCCTTCAGGTTTACTAACAAAACTGTTGCTCATATGGACTGTCTATTCCACAACTTACACGTGTCGAACTGCTGTCCTCATTACGTTTTTGTTTGCTTTAACTGTACTGAGAGAAGAGAATGCCGTGTGTTTGTTTGAAAAGCTGATTGTTACTCATCTCGTCAGGAAGTTCCCTTTTTTATGGAACCCCAAGTTTCATTACGATGTGCATAACGTGATCCAACTAAGAAATTAAAACTCATAAATCAAAATAGTCCCAATATCTGTCATAATAAACCTTCCTGAACGTTTGGCCAAATTGTATAGAAACAAACAACACATAAAAAAGCAATTCACTGTGTCCAGTAATATAGTTTGTAAGAGATGAAGCGGTGGATTAAACCTCTACGCTTGGCTCTCTGTAAACCAGCGTTTCGCTGTGATGAACTTGTCTTTATTAGATTGTTAACAATAATCATCACAACCTTCGTGAATATAGCTATCAAACCAAGGCAAGCAATCCGTTTGATGGTGTGTGTGTGTGTGTGTGTTTGTACTACGCCGAGGATTTCAGCCTTTGCTGGAGTCGAGGACTTTGGAGGGAGGAGCGTGGGGGAGGATTGATTGGCGGGTGCTTAGGTCACGAGTGTTTGTACACTGAAGCCAATATAGAGACAGACAGACAGACGGACAGACAGACACAGTCGGAGATTCCAATTAGATCGCAGTATTTGCCAAGCTCTCTTATTATGATTTCATATGGAGGCAGGAGAGAAAGGGTCAGTAGTAAAACATCTTGATGGGGAAAGCGACAGTTGTAGGACATAGGCTTGAGATGGGCGAAAGAACTGGTCAGTCCGTCCGGGGGTTGCTATTGGTCTGCAGCTTCAAGCAGACACAGGGGCTAAATTATGCTGCTGTGATTGCTGTGACGGCAGTTCGAATTCAAACGACGAGTCTTCACGGCTGTTACACTGAACCCGAAAATGATTACGGCGATAAGACGTGGGCCTAAGTGATGTAATTGAAGCGTTTAGCTTGTTCATTGCCACGCAGTGAGTTGTTAGTTTCCTTTTAATGTTCTGCAAGCTTCGGATTTTGTAATCAGAAGTAAAAACTGAATTACGTGTGAGGTTACTCGATCAGTTCGTGTGTGAGTTGGAGAGTTTGTGGCTTGGGCGGATTAGTTAGGTGGTCAGTAAGTTAGTAACATAATTGATTAGATGACTGCTTGGCAGGGGCACGCCTGAGGGAGGGAGGCTACCGGGCTGCAGCCCTCCCCCCTCAAAATCGAAATTTAAAAAAAGCAGGTTTTGTGGACACGATAATATTAAACGTTGAACATGATTGTCACTTCAAACGAAATCATCCACTGAAACCGTCTGATGACTGCTACATTGAAATTTTTAAAAATAAAATGTTAAACCTGGGATGTCTTATATGGGGGAAAACCCCCAAGAAGATTAGACCTTCTGATTTAAATCAGGTGAATTAGTCATGAAACATGTAGTGGTAATTGTATGTACATAAGTGCAGTTGCAAACAGCTTTATGCTGCCGTTGTATTTATGACGTGATTTTTATAACAGTTTCACAATCAAACATAAATTATATATGGCCTAAGGGTCAGGCTCCCCTCCCTCACAGTGCAAAATTATGTATGCAGTACTGCGCCACTGCTGCTTCGTTTGTTTATGGCTCCAGATAGGAGGCAGCGATGGTCTCTTCCGAAGACAGTGATGAGTCTTCACATTTCACAAAGGGCAGGGAATTTCTTGACTGGGTTCCACTGTCAGCGTCGCAACAAGGATTCTGCTCGATGGAGTTAGTTATTTAGTTGGTTTCAGACGTAACAGTGTCTGTGAAACATCGCAGTGGCGTTACTGATAACTAGCGCAAATCAAAACTCAGTATCTGGAATTGATGCGTCTGTGTGTCCATAACCGTAAGGTTGGCAGCTCTGTCTTTCACTAAAATAAATTCTGCGTGAATATCACAGGCGATGAATGAGAGTTACGAAGCAAGACTGTGAGTTAATGATTCAATAACTGAGTTACCGTACGAATGAATCACTGCCTGACACATACAGGAAAAAGGCGTGTTTCCGCAGCGGAATCTGAAATCCCTACAAAAATTTTCCAACCCACCCGGACCTGTTCTGACAGCAAGTCAGTGTTACATCTGTAACTTTTATCTGCCAACAGCTTTATGTTATGTTTGAAGACACGGGTAGTAGTAATTCGCGTATTTTGTGAAGCAGGCTGTATATGTCAGCACCAGGTCTGTTCTGGAGGGTCTTCGGTTTCCTTTAACACAGGCGGGGATGTGGAAGTAAATTAACACATGGCTTCTTAGAGTCAATGATGTGCAAGACATGGTCCGCGGGCAAGACGCACTACACCGTCAGATTTTAAAAGCTAGCTGCGAGATCAGACACATCTTCCCGCGTTACGTGACATTCGACTTGCATGAATCTAATTTTATGCAGTCTCCAAAAATACATTTTAAATTGCACTATCTGCTATTCTGCCGTTAGTTGATAGATTCATGGCTTTTTAACCGGCTGTTACTGCGGATTAAAGGCACGTTAGGTACATGGCTGAGTAAAGTAACTGTTACTGTATGTAGAGAACTAGCAGGGTACTTGCGTGTAAGATTAATGTAGCAAACTTGCGTGGTTATGATAATATTCAACGTAAGTGCGTAAAATCCGACTTGCGTAAGGTTTCGCGGAACCGAACCGTGACGTAAGTCGGAGCAGTATGTTTGATAGGAACGAAAAAGTGAGTGCTGTAAGATAATAACTCTGCAAATTGAAGAGGTTAGGTTAGGCTAGTTTAGGTTAGGTTATGGAATTCCAGGGCACTGTTGTAAAGTGGACATGGAACTTAGTATAGGAAAGGATATACACGGAGAACTCAAACCGGTTTCCTTTTGGAAACCGATCGTATGGACAGTCAGGAAGTAAACTGAAGATGATATTAAAAAATGCCCTGCGAAAATATATTGCAGTGATATAACTGGAGTCAGCTGGCTCATGATCGTGTTCAGTGGCGTGCTTTGGTTTTGGCTCTGTGGAGCCTTGGGCTGTTACTACCAGACAGACGGCGAATGCGTCATCCTGCTTTGAAAAGTTTCTTCTTTCTGATTTTGCGTTGGTGAAGAAAAGGCTCAAATGGCACTCATCCAGCAATGTCCGTAAGACTCGTACATACTAATCTCGCCGAGGATGAAAGCACACGTCTGCCTTTGGGTCCGTATTTATTGTTCCTTCTTCCCCTACAGAAGTTATTTTTCATACTTCTTTGTTTTGGCATTCATACTTCGTCAGATTTTCTCTTCCTGTCTAATTAAGTTTCTCTTGGTTTTTCTTCTTTTTATACTGCCTTTTGTTTTCCTTTTATTTCACTATTTATTTTTGCCTGCCCCTTTCTCGTCTTATGTGTTTCCTATTTCTTTTTCTTATGAGCTAACCTTTGTATTCTTTGACTATCCCTCCTTGTACTTTTTTTCTCTCGATTGATTTCTTTCCTTCTTTGTCTATTCTTCTATGAGCTCTTGAAATGCACACCTCCACACTCTCTTATCTTCACTAATTTAAAATCTTTGGTTTCACTCCATTTGCGTGTACTGTCATGCTCCATTGGTGTGTGTGTGTATTAAGGGACAGACGTAATCTGTACATTTGTTCACTACTTGTCACTTTGTAATTCGACATTTACATGGAAGGAAAACTTCCTTTGGGATTTCTTTGTTTTCCCACAGGAACATGTCTGTACTTCCTGTCCCTCTTAGAACAAGGCGATGGAGTGTGAGTTAACACCCTAGGGACATCATAACCCCACTCTGCTTCTTGCAGAAGGACATAACGGCCATCAGAGACTGGTACAGCCGTGTGATGACAACATTATGCAAGCGATAAACCGAGAGAGGACTCCAGTTGCCATGACTGCTCCAGACAGAGAGACACTGTACAGGGCTCAGCACCCCCACCCACCCCGACCATAGTTTTGTGATGAGACCTTGCGGTAGATACTTGGGGCTTCATTGCAGTCCATCATCCAGCGGAACACATGTCCCTGATTTTATAGCGCGTCTGTGTGTCTGTGTCTGTTGAACGAACCAGGACGAATGAAGGACCGACCCGGCACAACAAATCGAGCAAAACCTCCTGGTTGTGACAACCAGCTACATGAATTATTCACGTATTATATAGAGCTTACTACCCCCATTCCTAAACTACCAACACACATTGTCATTATCACAGAGAACACCTTCCTTACACTGCTAACCTGCAGTATATTGTTCCTTCCCTCTACTGCCTCCCCTATAAAAGCTATTATTTAAGCAATATAGTTTAAGTAACATGATTTAAAAACCTAATATTCAATTCAAAATACTTGTTTTAATCTTCGTTTCCTAACTGTGAGTAACATGACTGAGTGTATTAGCTAGATATGGACTATACGCTCAGATTTAGAATACGATTTTTTCTCTCTGCGTCACTGCAGTGTCTAAATAGGCTCTGAAGTCCACGCAGTGTCCTGTCTAGTGCTGACTTATCGCTTCCATATAGTGCCGAGGACAAAACTGTATGGAACTGTTACAGTCACTTTATGGTGCGGTACTTAGAGACGTCTTAGTTTTCCCTTCGTAATTGCTTAATAGTACTTGATTGAACATTTTTACAGCACGGGTTTTTAAAAACAGTTATGTTATTTTATTTTGTGGTGTAATATTTTGGAGAGAGAAGGAACTTTATTGTGCTTTCTGCCAAGAGGTCACTTGGTCTTTTTAAATTAATTACCCGCAGGTTTTATGTAAAAAATCAGCGCCAAATTTGAATTCAGATCTTTTCATTATTCCCTTGAAGCCACAGGAAATATGTGTGTTGATTTGTTTGTTTTTTTGTGTGAGAGAGAGCGCGCGCTAAGAAAGAGTAGTGGAAGAGTAGGCGAACATGGAAAGTAACAGGGAGCAATTAGCAACACTCTTCCAGATGGATCAGTTCTTACCTCCCAGACAGCATATCAGATAGGCGTTGTAAAGGTTAATCGATTAATGTTCAGGAAGATATTCGCTGTTTTTTTTTATGAGAACTAAACTGGACACATAGCCCGTTTTTGTGGTCTTCTGACTGCTGTAACATCCTACACATCTTAGTTTACCTACACGGCGTGTTTAACTTATCTGTTTTCTATGGCTATAACAGTGAAGAGTGATTAGATCCCAAAACAACATTAACTTATTGGTCCTTATCATGGGGACACGTTGTGTTCTCTGAGAAATAAGAATTGAAGTTTTGTGTCATTTAGCCCAAGGGTCTCCAACCTTTTTAAGGCAAAGGGCCACATTTGTTATTGTGGGCTGGTACGTGGGCCGCGCATGAGAAATAGCAGCAAGTGGCGTACCTAGCCGCTAAATTATTGTGCAATTTTTATAGTGTATAAACACTTTATAAATGTGCCCGCGGTTCGCGTAATACATCCTGTGGGCCACTTGTTGGAGATTCATGATTTAGATGATTCTGAGCCTTCAGAGAGCAAAATGCAGTTTGAGTGTCTGTCGTCGACTGCCTGAGCTTTAAAGTGGTACATGTAGTTGACCAGCGTGCTTTAAACAGGTACTCATTTTTGGTGTCCTCCTTTATAAGTTGCTGTCCTGTAAGTGCACGGAATATCGTATTACGTAAACACGCTAAATGTATTCATTATTTCATATAATATGATATTTCTTAACCAATCTGTCAACATTATCTGTGTATACTTTGCAGTCTTTTTACTGCACGTAATTTGCATTCTTTGCTATTTGCAATTTGAACTCTTCATACTATTCGCAATTTGCACTTCTCATCATCAGATAAGCCTTTTATTAGGAGGTTCGCATCAAGGAAGCTAAATGAGTAAGGCAGTTAGTGTTGAAGGAGGAAATGAGAAGTGCATGGACCTGCAAAATTTTAGTAGCGATTTCTTAAGGACAGAGACAATTTGAGAGACCTAGTCATAGATGTGAGGTTCATGTTAAGACGGATTCCAGTTTTTAAGGGTGAGTAAACTGAACTAATGAATGAACCTTTAAGTGTTTTGGAAAATGACCCCGTGTTGATCGGCCAATATTTAGCGACTTCTCTGAGGAGATTATTGCCTCGATGCTCAGAACAGACATACACCGCCAGTTAATTTGTCTTTTGGTTTCATAAAGGCTGAGAAATTCAAGACCAGCAGAGTAACAGAACAATTGAAGGAAGATCCTGCGCCATGCGGTGTTACCCATACACTGTACAACACTTCTTTCCGTACAACCCAACGTCTTGTGATAACGGTGTATGTGGACGTTGGGTGTTCACACCAGCCGGAATATTCTGAACAGCCCTGCTGAATGTGTATGGTGTTGGTAATGGGGGAGGTGGCGGGGTGGGGGGAGACAAAGAATAGAGACGTGTGCTGCAAGAAGCAGAGTCGTAAGTTGGTGAAGTGTCGTGTTCCTACATCCTGCAATTCTTGTCGTAGTGACGAGGGCGCAAGCAAAAACGGGAATTTAGAGAGGCGGATTGGCAGCTCTATCCCTCTCGAAATGCCTACCTACATCCGGATCTTTGTTTCTTGGCTTATCTATCCAGGTTATTCTGACCTATATGAGTTATATATAGTACATACGTAACTTCGAATGTAAATATAATTCCGAGTACTGAAACCCGTGTCGGAGATAAGAACCCATGCACTATTTTACCATTTACGATAGTTGTTTTATTGTCAGAACGAACACAACACTTCGAACGCTTTGCATTCATTTATTATCTCCGACATGTTTCGGCCATCTTCAGGTACAATCACAGTAACACAAATGGAAAAGTATTCTGAGGAACCTCTACTTTTCCATTCATGTTGTGATCCTGCCTGATGATGGCCGAAACATATCGGAGATCATAAGTGAAATGCATAACGTTCAAGGTGTTGTGTTTGCTCTGATAATGACAAGAGATACCGCTTAACAAACACGATATCATGATTTATCACTCTTGTTGTGGTCATCACGTATACTTACCGTTTATGTTTCTGCCAGCTTTGGGTCTTTAGTATTTAATGTGTGTTGGGTTAAAGCGACCAGGGCGTGAAGCTGACTGCACGTCTCAATCTTGTATCTAGGTGAAGAATGAGTGGTTCTGTACCTCCATTGCTCCTACATGACTCCTGGATGTGCACAGGAACGACTTTTAGCACTCGGTCCTTTGATTCTTCTGGTCCGTCTTAGCTGTTGTGAGATATACGAACTGCCCACTACAAATAGTCTAGTTATGCCTATGTGTGTAGGAATCAGACGTCTACTGTCCACTTTCACTGTACTCTAGAAATAATTTCACTGCCAGGCGGTTAAAATAGTTGCTCTTCAGCCATCTTCGTGGAGGAAGTGTGATAGAGAAGATCATTTTGGCTTGCATCCAGACCAGGAATCGAAGCGCCGGACTGCTGAAATTTGATCAAGGATTTCAGATGCACCCTGTACATTTCAGAAACACTCTGCACATTTCAGATACACCCTGTACATTTCAGTTACACCCTGTACATTTCAGATACACCCTATACATTTCAGGTACACCCTGTACATTTCTGGTACACGCTGTACATTTCAGGTACACCCTGTACATTGCAGATACACTCTGTACATTTCAGATACACCCTGTACATTTCAGATACACCATGTACATTTCACAAAACAGAATAATAGATAATACTTTCTCCTGTTCGTAATTTTTTTGCAAGCAGTGCACTTATGTTGCTCGCGTTTGTGCCAGAACATTTCAAGCTCAAAGCAGTCAGAAAATAGAATCAGGTAGTCTCATATCCATGAAATTAATGTGAAAACCAAATAAGAATACAAATTCAGAAGGAAATACATTAGGAAATCCTGTAATACAGATTGACGCGCACTTTTCTCCAGGAAACCAGTTTAGTGTGAAAGTCATTATGTAAGCTAAAAGAGAAATGTTAAGATCTGCTGTCTTCTGGGACATTATGCATCATCGGGGTAATTCCGTACCGACGTTTCGGCACAACTTCTGGGTCAAGGTCCAAGCAGAATTCATATTGGACTTCTTGACCCTAGAATATGGGACCGATAGGTTGTCCCGAAAGGTCGGTACGGAATTATCACTATACTCTGTGTAATATCCCAGAAGAGCGCAGGAATCACCTTCTTCGCGGAGGAAGCCTGAAATCGCCAAGAAAAATGTTATTTGGACATTGCTGTAGTGCCAGCTGTAGGAGAACACAGATATTCTTGTACCGGACAATAAGTGTGGCCATGTAATGCGTGTATGCGTACATGTCATTGTGTTGTAGGCAGAAGAGCAAACAAAATTTTCAATTCAACGTTACGGTTAGCTATTGGATCTATATGTGAGGATTATGCTAGAGTGATTTCTTTTTGAATACCTTTTGTTGCGCACCATGTTCGTATTGAAGAGAACAAGAGAGGAATGAGTGTTCTAGACGAAACACATGGAGGGTAGCTACATTGTTAGTGCAGTAGGCTAATGTCATGCTTTATAGTTCTTTAAACACAGTCTAACGTTTCCAGTGCGAGGAGCAGCACTTCTGTTCCCCCACCATTGTGCTTTGTCTGCAGTTGGTACTGCTCTCATCTTCCTCGTGTTTTCGTGCCTCTTCCCCTTATTTTTCTTTTCTATCTCTTTATTTCTCCTCTAATTTTTTTATTCACCTCCTTCGTATAAGCAAGAGAGGAAATATACGTATAACTGAACAATGAGGCGCGTTCATATTTGTGCATCCTGGACCCTTGTGATATATATATATATATGTATATGTTCGTACTATTTAATCCAATAGGGTGACCATTTTTATTGCAGTTGACAATTAGAGCTGTATTATACAGGTTTCTGTTATCATTAGAGGCTGTTATTAATGCATTTCTTTGAAAGTATGGTTCTTTATATGTCTACATTGATTCCTTTGCTATTTGTCTTTGAAAAGCAAATTATTATCCGTGTAAATCCATGTAAATAATCTTCTTTCTTTTCCTTTACAGCCGTTTTTCATTTCATGTGCCGAGAGTTCGTATTTCTTATTTGTCTTCTTTCATTTATGTTCCTTTTCTTTATGTCTTGACGTACAGAATAATGTTTTGCCCGATCAGTTTTGTATTATCCGTTCCGCGCATTGATAAATATTAATATTAAAAAATAATACACACTTTCTTACTTACTTACTTACTCACTCACTCACTCCACGGAGCAGAGTCCTTCTTGAGAAGCTAATCGGTTCTCAGCTAGTCAAGAAATTCCCCGCACTTTATGGAACCCGAAGGTTCATTACCGCATTCACAAGTGCCCGCCACCTGTCCCTATCCTGAACCAGCTCGATCCAGTCCATGCCCCCACATCCAACTTCTTGAAGATCTGTCTTAATATTATCCTCACACTTACGACTGGATTTTCCAAGTGGTTCTTTCCCTTAGGTTTCCCCACAAAACCCTGTATACACCTCTCCTCTCTTCATACGTGCTACATGCCCCGCCCATCTCATTCTTCTCGATTTGATCACCGCAACAACATTGGGTGAGGAGTACAGATCATTAAAAAGTAACAGTTTTCTATTTTTCCCGATGCTTTGCATGACCATGAAGAGCCTGTTGCTCTTAGATTCATTTGAGAAGGTGCTAAGACGATGTTTGGACGTGTGAGAGAGGAAACAAGTGTTCAGAGGGGTTTCGTAATTTGTCCTCCAGACCGCCAACTCGCTTATCCGTCTCTACTTAACACTTTGTTCTCAAATAATTATTAAAACATTACACTGTTCTCATAGTAATACTTCAGCTAAATTATTTGTATCGGAATTCGTTTTATTAATAGATTATTACACCAAGAATAAACGAATTATGACCATATAACACTGTGTAGATTACTGTTTGTCAGATATTAGAGCAGGGTCTCAAATGCGTTAGAGCCTACTCAGATACCACGCACTTAATTGTCACTGTAACATTGCACTGAACGTCCTGTGTTAGTCACAAGTTCATGTTTCTCCTGTACATGGCTTTCTACAGCCGGCCATTCGCCTCTTTAGCAGAATTTAAAAGATTATGAATGGGTCCGCGTTGATCCTAAGAATAAACAGAGCATTCGTCGGTTAGGTTCCCGCTAACGGTGTTGACACAGCAACCATTATAGTGAAGGAGAGAGGGTGCCATCTGTCTGTGGCCCCCAAACCCCCAGAGAAGCAAATCCTGGGCCGCCGATAAATCACACGAATGTAAACACTCGAGGAGACAGGCGTACGGATAGGCGACCAGCAGGATGTTCCCAGGATTCAGTCTGCGGAACAACGAACGTTGTTACCATGGTGTTGGAACACTGCAGTAACTGAAATCTGATATCGTCAAATGTAAATCATTTACGTACACGTTATTTAAAATACACGTGTTGAACCAGACATTTAGACCCCTGCTGTTATTTGTACACCAGGCTAAAGAGGAGGATGAGTCATTAAGGTTTAAATTATAGACCTATCAGTTACACTGCTGCGGCGTCGAGGCATGGGACGGTAAGGTATTTGACGCTGGCTGAAGATGTAAGGTACTATTGCATGAGATTCGAACGGACATAATGCACCAACAACAGATGCAAGAGGAACAGCAGCAGCAACAATAAAACAACAACAACAACCAAGAGAATTTAGTGCATATCCAAAAAAACGTGTCGTCGACGTGTACTTGAATAATTGCGTGGTGCAGTCGTTGATGTATGGACTGCAGACACAAGGACTCTGAGGCGTTAGTTACAACAATATACATTATTATTATTATTATTATTATTATTATTATTATTATTATTATTATTGGCTGTTGACTCAGAACCGCAATAAAAAATCGTGGAGTTGTTGTAGTTGTTTTTGTCGCCGTCGTCGTCGTCGTCGTTGTTGTTGTTGTTGCGACGACGAAGATGGAACATGATTGCAGGCTGTTTGTTTTCTCGTCGATTCAAACAGTTTGTGTGAAATCATAAAGTGAAAGTCGGAAATACAGAAGCCTGGACCCAGTTTCGAACCAACATAATGCGGTATACGCTCTCACAACTTGTACCCCACGGCTTTACACCCCATAACAGTGTGTTTGTCGTAGTCACCTCCATGTGTATCTCCAATCATATCTAGCGTTTTTCCAGCAGTGTCTGTGCTATCTTCACGTTCGCACAAACTGAAGTACACAAAATTACAATGAACTCGATAATCCTCAGGGAAGTCGTCGTCTTTTGCTTCATCTTTATTGGTAGTTACGTCATTTTCAACTCATACTTCATCGTGCTGCTCCAGTGGCGATGTTCATGCCCAAGTCATTATAGCTCTTACAGCTGACTTCCGGACATCACACACAACCCTCTCACTTCGTGGGGATCTCTTGAAAATTCAAATTTTAATTCATTATGGCCCCATTATTTATTTCTTTTTCTCCTCCCATGTCACTTTGCTTTCTCACAGAAAATGAAGATACCGCGGCACTATTTCGGTTTCTGCCAGATGACGCTGACCGTCTCCACCCTTTTATTGTCATTCTTATCGAGTTTTCAGCGCCAGATGAAAGTCGTTTGTTTCGTATTAACACACCCACTTTTCCTGAAAATAAAATTAAGGGTGGCAAATTTTTCTTGGAGCAGAAGTTTAAAATAATCGTGGTGGGTTTTAATTGGCCTCTCTGGAGCTCTTGTTCTGCTGAAGACATGTGCCAGCCCTTGTGCGTCGCCCTGCCTTTCATGGTCATGCAGACTTGATGCTGCCTGTCCGGTACGTGGCTCCACAGAACACAACTACAAACAGTTGTGCGACTGACAGATTCTGACCATAATTTTGTACTGTTCTTGAGAATAAATATCGAAGAATCTGCTGTCACTATTTCCCCTTTCACAAACGTAATCCCTTCGATAGGAATAGAACACAACGGTAATATTTTAATCCTCTGACATTCCTCTTAAGTCGGTTGAATTGGATTGTTCTTGTTAATTAAATGGCTACTAAAAGAGTAGTAAGTCAAGTAATTGACCATACTCCTCAGGGAATTCGGCTACGAGGACGACCAAAAAAAGATGATGGAGCTGTGTACAAACAGACACTGATAAACGCAAAATTAAAAACTGGAAAGAGAGGTAAAAAAATAGAGCTGACTGGGAGAAGGCCGTTAAGGGAGCGAAGGTTCGCATTGGACTGTAGTGCCGTCTCCGTCTCAGAAGAAGAAGTAGTAGTGGTAGTGGTTGTAGTAGTAGTAGTAATGGTGGTAGTAGTGGTGGTGGTGGTGGTAGTAGTAGTAATAGTAGTAGCAGTAGTAATAGTAGTAGCAGTAGTAATAGTAGTGATAGTAGTAGTAGTAGTAGTAGTAGTAACATTCCTTGCGCTATAGCCAGTAAGTGAATGTTCAGATGCAGGACTGCAACTGTTCCGTTGTATAGTAATCTCTGCTGAAACGTATGAGATTAATACAGCGTAGAATATTCATTGTTAGGATCTGAGGAAAGAGGATGTGTGAGGCTACACTAAGAAATGTATTTGGAGCTAGGAGGGTGTAAGTCGGAAGAATGGCGAACAGTTGCATAATGAGAGGCCTTATAATTATGGTATTGTACGAGTACCAAGGGTTATTAGAGCAATCAAATGTAGAAGAATAAGGTAAATGAGATTATTAACTCTCATGGGGTGGGAGGTAGTGAGAAATGCGTAAAAAAATTTTACTTGGAAATTCTAAAAGGAATAATAAAAAGCTGTAGCGTGTATATATCTACATATACATACAGTCATTAACACAATGTTACAATTAGTAGCAATATATAAGATACAACTACATGTTTCGGCCCTGTATGTAGGCCATGAAACTCTTTAGTACGATGGTTTTACTGCCTAATTTGAATGTTCGGTTTATAAAAATTTCACACTTGGTGGAATTCCTTAGTATGTTTGGTTAATCTCATGCTAGGGTCATAAGATGAATACCTATGCATTTTACATGATGAACTACGCATCAATGTAAAAGCTGACAACTTTTGCTAATCCCACGATTTATGATGGAAGACGAGATCTCGTCCCCCTTCCAAAATTACCACACATATTGTATAGTCACTTAATAAGTTCCTAGGACAACCAGATGATGGCCTACATACAGGGCCGGAACATGTAGTTTTATATTATATATTGCTACTAATTGTAATATTGTTGTATTCATGATTTATGTGTATATAGATATATACACACTACAGCTTTGTGTTATTGACCTGACACAATGGGGATGACACATCTTCAGGTTCTAAAGGTAAGAACCACTTTGGAGTATAGGTCGAGATTGGGGATAGTATTAAAATGAAAATTTCATTCTCTGTAATAATGTGGTTTGGATTCTGTTGACTGAATGTAATCAGTCTGGGCGTACGAATGAGTCGTCTGTTTTCATAAAAGTGCGGAATTTCTCAGCCGGTTGGCCGACTTCAAGAAACCAAGGCAGTTCGTGGAGTTGCTCAAGTTATTCTAAGACAGTCCGGTGATGCAGTGCCAACGGAAGCATTTGTATAACTCGGAACGAGTTGGGAATACTATCCATGTAGTATGAGTGGAGACGAGACTTGGATTGGATGCAATGGCACTGGATTATTGAAGGCGTTATTACAGAATTCAGTGGAGGGAAATGATCACGAGTAGTTTCTTGTTGGTGCCTGGAAGAGATTCAAACTAGGTACGTCGATACTTGCTCGGTAGTATTTTGAGAATCTTATACTCAGTATATGATGTAAAATGTGCATGAATTTGTAAGAATTTCGCCAGAAATTTGAAAATGTATTGTTTAAAGTTATTGTTTACGGAGACACGTGAATGTTCCTGCAACAACCCGAACTTCATTTCTTCGTCGCATATAGGCTGTTGGTAGCTTCCATCAGTAAGTTACATACAAAGAGAAGGAGAACGTTTGGCTGTCTGTGGCTGACGGAAGTATTAATTGACAACCTGAATTGTTCTTACCTTCGTTCTTATAATAAAACCAACGAGATGCACTAATTTCTCAAATTTATTTTTGGAATTGAACTCTACATCTTTCGGACAGTCTGTCTGTCCGAAACATGTAGCGTTCCATTCCAAAAATGAATTTGAGAAATTAGTGCATCTCGTTGGTTTTATTACAAGAATATATCACGATGCACGGTCCTCTGAATGTCAAATTCTTACCTTCGTCTTTCCGTATATGATACCCTATTTCTTTCAAATTCCCATACTTATTATTTTTTACTTCTCTTGTTAATTACTCTCGTAAAAACGTATAAATGTGCTCTATTGTAAAGTACTTTCCATTGTAGTCGTACAGGGGACAGATGCAATGCCTCATTCTGTAGTTAGGTTACTACTAGACAGAGGAGAGCAGTCAGGTTCGTAGCGTTGTGTTGGGGATCGCATCCATGTTTGTCTGTTTTATGGGTTTCATTTTAGTAACAAATATCATCTCTTAATTGTTTTTTTTGTTATATTGCACACGATTTAAGTTACTTAATCTGTTGTGATTAAGGATGGGTGGGTCTCCAAACCGGAATGCACTCAATGCTGATGAAGAGGAAAAGTTACTGTTCGTAATAAAAGTCGTGGTCCAGTGTCTAGCCTGTAGACAGACGCTTTAAATCTTATCTGGCTTAGTCACTATTCGTGTTTTACTTCGTTCGCGCCCATAGATCCACATGTTTGACCGCTGCCTTTGACGATTTAAATTGGTCTTTTTGCTCGTCTGTTTCTTTATAAACTGCTGCGCTACTTCGTACGTTATATTCCTCCTGCATTTTTTGATACACCATATCGTACTCGGGCAGATATTTAAATTTTAGTGCACGGTTTATGTAAAACTTATGATTTGAAAATAAAAAGATAACATTACGAAATAAACGACATTGTGTGGAGAATGAACCATATTATGCAGCATGTCTTAAAAAACGCATTTAATTTGCTTGTTGTCTAAATATAGAGTGTGAATGTTAGGGTTCTCTTACGTGCATTTGCATAGTTAAGAAGTTGAACTCTGCATTTCAGGGGTGTGATGCGGTGGTGTCACACTGCCACGACCTGAAACGCGATTCCTGAAGTCAGTGTGAATGCATCGAGTAACCTTTGGCGCTAGTATGGAGTTCCCCTCTTGTGCCAGTGGAAAGAAATTTCCTTCTTGCTTGATTACCGCAGTTGACGTCACACTGTAATTGTACACACGCGATTGTTTGCTTGCAACATGGCATCACTCTCTCCAGAATTAATATACTTAAATCCCTCTGCATTTCTTATGTGTTTCGAGCTGCCACGCCCTTCTGTTTCCTTGTTACACCTAGTGGCGTTTTATTGTGTGAAGTTGACAGTATTGATCGCCAAGACAAGGTGCAGAGTGTGTAGTGTTGTGTTGTGTTGTAGCTTACCTTACTGTGCTGCAGTAAATATGTTTCATAAATATTGTCAGATCATATAAGACTGTGTTTAGAACACTTAATACACCAGGCTCCCTCTCGGAGGTAAACGCAAGGTTATATTACACAGGGGAAGCTCTGTGACGGAAGACGACAATTTTCCTGTCAGTGTGTTTGCCTTGAACGTTCGAAATGTTAATTCAAATGCATAATATATACTAAAACACCAACAAACGCTCTTCGGATGTATGGATTTAATTTTATTGCACAGTGGTCACCAACATGTGTCAGCCACTCGGGGTGGTAAGAACAAGAATATAAATTGTACTTAAAATGTGTCTGAATGTTTAAAAATCCTGCAGTTTTGTTTAAAATTCACGGATGAATATTAAGTAGCTTATTCGACCGTGAATCTTAAGCAAAAACCGCTTGAATTTTAAATATTTAGACATATTTTAATAATCTAATCAATGCACGACATAAGGAACATATCACACTGGTATGACGTTCATGTGACCATGCATCGTAATAAATTCTTATAATAAAACCAACTGCAACAGCAGTTCCGTCCTGATCTGCTCGCAAGCTGTCAGCAAACCTGTTTGACATATACCATTCCTGTGTGTACAGTGAAAAACGTTTTGACTTCAGTTTTTTTCTTTTTCGAATTACTAATGAACATAATGTCTGGATTTAGTTTCTAACTCCGCATCAAGTGCATGTACATCATATTTCCGCGGTTACTCTACACTCACTGTTACATGGTAACAACGCGTCCTGGTCCCAGATTTGCGCGGTTTGCCCTGCTCCACGCACCTCACTTGCGCAGCCGCATGTGTGACATCGGCCAAGGCAGGGACGTCCAGCCTTTTTAAGCAAAGGGCCACAACAGTCATTGTGGGATGGTTCGCGGGTCGCTCGTGGAAAAACCGCGGTAAGTGGAACACCTGACCACCTGAATGAATGTGTTTTGCAGTGCATGTATACGATTAAGAGATGTGGCCGTGGGCCGCGTTAACACAACCTGGCAGGTCGCGGGTTGGGCACCGGTGGGTTAAAGTAAAGCTGTCCCTGTGTTCTTCATGAAGGCGTGTGGAGTGGAGATACAGCGCCTGTCCTCCTTATTCTCGGCAGTGAATGGGACTAACTAACAAACCACTTGAGGCATTAAGTTCCACGCCACGGCCGCCTCTACCCCCGGGAAAGACCCGGTACCCATTGTACAGGAGGCTGGGTGGGCTCCAGGGCCGGTTTGGATGGGCGGAAAATCTCGTCCCCACCGGGATTTGATCCCGGACCGTCCAGCCCGTAGCTCAGTCGCTATACCGACTGAGCTACCCGGCCCAGATAATTCGGATGTTATATATGGAAATTTTGAAGTACTAGCAGTGTGCAAACTATGCTTGCTGGTGGAAATTATGTAAGGAAGTGATCCGTTGCGCTGTATAATAATTGTCAGTCTACGGTTCTGTCTAGTCCAAACATACTGATTGCGTGATATGCAGGATATAAAGGGAAGTGCTCATAGGTGTTTTCAGATTTACTAGGACTTGTTGTCTTTGTGCGATGCGTAACTTTATAAACGTGGCTTGGTCGTGGGGCTAAAGTGAGGCACTAACACTAATACCACACTTACCTTATTAACACAGAATGAAGTATCGGAACAAATATAGGCCTTCTTGAGGTACAGATTTCTGATTATCATGAATGTTCACTGCTTGGACCTTCATTTGTTTTCGACTTTAGCGTCACCATTTCCGGTAGATGTCACCGGGGTTTTCTTAGCGTTATTTATATTCTTCTTTATAATTCCAATTCTTTGCTCCTTTAAATTATTCCCAACTGGCATTTCTAATGAGCTATTTTGACATATTTTAAATAAAATGTATCAAACAAATGTATACTTGCAAACAATTAGAAAGATGTGCGTCAGAAAGGTCTGTTTTGTCAGACGCAGCATGAGGTGTCATGGGTGACGTTTACAAATGATCACTCATTAACCAGAAGTTTTGTGACGGTTGAAGGGAGAGGAATATCTTTTCCACGGCTTGCTTGCGGTATAATTTTGAATGTTTGTCATTCACAGTGTAGGTCTTTACAAATGGCTGAATAGCTTAATACGACGTCGTTAAAGGTCTTTGTTAATGTAATGAGTTTCATTCAGATATGCTTTGTATTATACACATTCAGCACGAAGACAAATTATAGAAAGTACACTTTTGAACAGCGTCTGAATGAGATGCTTGCTGAGGCTGGGAAATACAGAGTAAGAACAGCAGTCTTTTTGTTCTTAACATTTACGGAGGATTATTCGAGCATGGGCCAGTTTTACAGTTGGTAGCATCAACACAATATCTGGCGTGTAGAGTTGGCCATGGACCCAGTGTATCTCAGTAGGAAGTCTGTCCTGCATAATAACAAGTGGTAGACAACATTAGTCATGGTACAGTTGCTAAGATCTTGATTACATTTCGGCGATAACTTGGTCCAGTTTTGTTCCAGTCCTCAACACATGTTTATAGTTTCTTTCTCTTCCGGACTTTTGTTACTACGCAGGTGGAATAACATCATTCTGTACTGAACTCAATAAATAGCAAAATGACTGGCTAGTTTCTAACGAAGTAACTAACCGCGTAGTACGTGATATTTTGGAGCTGTTTATTAATTATCATAGGGGAAGTTGAATCACGTCACACTGCCGTACCTTGTTTCTCTAAGATCCGTTTTAATGTTATCCTTCAATTTAAGCGTTTCAATTCGTCTCTATACGTCAAGATTTTCGACCAGGATCTGCTGTAGGGCCCCTCTGATTGCCTGCTTATTCATCCCGCTTACGGTGACTGTCCTTTCTGTCTGTAACAGTTTTTTTTTTAATTCTGTGTCTTTTTGTATGATGAGCAATTCCCACCAAAAATTTGAATTCGTGTTTTCCTGTATAGGCCTTGTGGTGCATGTCCCGTCCGTCTTGTGTTCTTTCATTTAATCGCGCTAACAGTGTTAGATGAAAAGCACAAATAGTGAAGTTCCTGATTCTGTACGGTTCTGTAGTCCTTATTTCTGCTGATTTAGGTTGTAACACCTTAAAATGTTGTTATTCCACATTACTTGTTTTGGACCAAAATGAATTAGATTTTTAAATACAGATAAGCATACTTTACACATATTATGGATAAGCATCTTCTGTAAGTAATTTCATGAAATTCGGTAGTTATTTCGCAGGCAGACACGAACCAGTAGACCGGAAGACAGAGCGAGTGTAATAAGAACCTGCACGTGTATCAGAAATTTGGGTACCGGGTTTCTTTTCCGGGGTTAAACCTGCCGGGGTGTAGCTTTGACCACCCACCCACATCTAGTGCTGAGGTTAAAGAAAGAATAGAGCTATACCTATACTAGCCCTCTGGGCCTTCATTGCCTGTTCTAGGGCGGACATTACATATTTCAGAATTACTTTAATGTGCGTGTGGAATTGCTACTTTCCAGAGTAGAATCAGAAAATTAAATGTCAACGAGCCTTTTGGGTAATCTTGTGTCCGTAAAGTCTGTTGGCTGTCACTGACGTCATTACAGTGCAACACATAAAAGGCAGTTTCTTAGTGTACAATTAATCTTCTATCTGTGTAAGTAGATTTATTATTAATTTGTCAAAGATTATATGTAGCTAAAGAGGCAATTAACAAAGAAGGATAAAGAGGAATCGATCGTTTCCCTAAGGCAGTTACTCGCCGGCGTTTTACTGCGAGGATGGAGTTCTATCCCAGGGTAGTCCATGCGGAATTTTTGGTGCACAGAATGGCACTGGAACAGGCGTCTCTCCGAGTACTTCATTTTCTGTTGTGAGTTACCTGTCCACCAATAAAACAATTTCATATTCATTCTTCTACCATCGACGCTGCATAGTCTAGATAACGAAGCGAGGCTGAATAAACCTCTTGAAAGAAGGAAATGGAAGAGAAAGAGACCCGGAAAATATGCAAAAGAGATAGAAATTAAGCTTGAAGAAATTTTAGAAGAACAGAAAGAAAGAAAGGAATAGTAACGTAAAAGAAGAACAGACAGGAAAAAATAGATAAATCAGCGAATAAAGAATAAATGAAGGCAAGAAGGTGGAAATAATGAAAGACGGCTGTAACGAAGAGTACTGTGCTACACGAAGGAGGTGCTTCACACCCCGTGACACGATCTTGCGTGTAAATACCGCGCGCCTTCCTGTGTCAATGGCCTTCACAGAGACATTTTTTCTTGTTAACAGTCGCTGAATACAATGAGAGGAACATTAGCTCATGTCCCTTGTTTCCGGACTACCAAAACAGTACAGGTGTATAAAGATGCGTCTGTGTAGAGGCAACTGTCGTCATTGCTAAGCAGCATGTTGAACATTGAAAGGAACAGCAGACCGGCACGATTTGTTTCGCTTGTGGCATTTCAAGGGCTAACTTTGCTGGTCGGCAAGAGAGACAGTAGCACCGAATAATAATAATAATAATTATTATTATTATTAGTTTTTTTGTTGAGCCGACTGAATGGTGAATGGGACAGGACAGGATTCGGTAAGAAGCGATCATTACCTTTTGCAGTGTTCTGTCATTGCTGTATCCTGTAAGGACTGAGTCAAACTGTGAGTATCGAATTAGAGAGATCAGTATATCTTTGTGTCGTCAGTCTGCTGTCTTCCAGCAAAATCCGGTTTAATTTCCAGGAAAAGAAGTAATTTTGTAGTAAATATTTTCTTTACGTTGGAGACAGTATACATTGTCTCCCTTTACTTAGGTTAACATTTGTGTTTGAAAGAGTCTATACTGACAGGCGTTATTTTAATTAGCTGCATTAGTCTCTTAAATTTGGCCATCCATTCGAATATCAGTGAACTCATTAATGTTTTTGACACTACATATTATGTTTTTGAAAGTGAATTATGTTATTATTATTAGTGCTAGTAGTGGTGGTGGTGGTAATAGTAGTAGTAGTGGTGGTGGTGGTGGTAGTATTAGTCGTCTTTTTTTGTATTATTTCACACAAATTGTACATCATAAACTTATCTTATTAAAATATAACGTTCAAGAAAAGCGACGTTTCGGAGACTCCCCAAAACATCGTGTTCTTGGAACGTACTGTTTTGACCACATACTGGAAAAAGTCTCATTGCAAGTTCCATAGAGCGTTGTCCGCTGTCTGATCAAATTACGTGTGCACCATTCAAAGAACACGACGTTTTGGGAAGAGATCTCCTGAAAAGTAGTTTTCTGAGAATATTGCGTTTCAGTTGGACAGAGGAGAAGTCCAGTTACATTCTAATAATAATAATAATAATACATTGCCATTAAAAGTCACACCGCCACAGAGTACTCTTCAGTAAACATCATACCGGCCTACACACAACAAAAGAATGATCCATTAAGTATATTAGTCGCCGGCTTTTAATCGGGGAGGCGCAGGTTCAATGTGGAATTCATGGTGGACAAGGTGGCACTGAGACAGGTTTTTCTAAGAATTCTTCGGTGTTTTCTGGGTAGAGACATTCCAGAAATGCTCCGTAATCAAATTCATTCATCTGACACCAACATTATAAGATGTTGGCGATAGAGAGCATCCTTAAATAAACCTTTTCTTTCTCCCTCACTTTTTGCGGCAGTTTGTGCCGATGTCCATCCATGTTTTAGAATAAATATACTAAGCTCTCATTGCAACATAGTACGAATACTCTCAAGTTCTGCATATCAAACAATTACGCCACGTAATGAATGTACTTACATGTCTGTGCATATTCAAGAAGCAAAGTACATTGTCCCTGTAATGTAGATGATGGAATTTACTTATTAATTTCATGCCGTGTTACTTCATGTTTCTACATTACACTGGTTATACAATTAAGTTATTTAACATGAGTCGCTTTTGTTCTTAATGTACGTCACATTTTCCATTAATTAACATACAGAGACACGCATATGCATACACAAAGTAATGCTTCATCATTTATTATAACCTTAGGTGAACAGTAGCTGGTTAGGACGCATACTTGGCTTTAATAAATTCAATGTAAAACTCATTTGTACAAATAAGAAGTTGTGCTTTCAAAACGTATTATGTACGTTTCTGCATTATTGTAGGCAATATTCTGCAGAGCTCTCAGTTCGCAACATGGTCTGGTGCTGAGAAAACACTAATTATACAAGTTCAAAATGTAATTTTTGTAAAGTATTGAAACTTGTGAAGAAGGAAACTCTTTAGGAACTGTGTGATCTGTACCAACTGTATGATCTGTACCAACTGCATGATCTGTACCAACTGCATGATCTGTACCGACTGCATGATCTGTACCGTCTGCGTGATCTGTACCAACTGTATGATCTGTACCATCCGCTGCTAAATGTTAATGTAGTTAAATCCGGAACAATCCGGAACGTTCCTTGGGCTTCCTTACAGAAGACAAGAGGTCCATATAGAATTTTGGTGCTTTAGGGTGATGCTGGAATTTGGAAAACTGAGCTGGATTTAAGTATATAAGCCTATCATGCACGTTGATCTGATAGTCGTGTCAAATGGTGTCTTATTAGCAGTTACATTTATAGAGGAAAAACAATTATATGGCCTTTTGTGTGGTGTAATAAGTATTGAGCCTGATGAGACGGAAACACAGCGGGATGTCTCACTGTAAAATTAAAGTGTCTGTTAGCGGTACTGATCGTTCGTGCTTTACCACCAGAGAGTTAGAATATCTTTATTTACCAAATTATATGCAGTATCTTAAGCCTAGGCTGATATGTTCGCCGCAATACACCACAGGTGAGGGGCAGGGCCTGCAACTAGCCTTAGGTTAAGAATGGTAGGAAGTTTAATCTCCATTCCTTGTGTAAGCTGTCGTGGCGTCGTGGACAATTTACCCATTATTACAAGTACCTATAATTTGTTTCCTGGATGTTATGTGAGAGACCCACAAGTGTATTTGTTTGTTCCTACATTGTGGCTTCAAATTCAGTTTCATAAGAAAAGGTGAACAATAGTCAAGATGGTTCCACTGATAACCGCACAACAGTAAACATACCGTACGTACTACAAGAAAGCAACACTACATTGCACTAAAAGTATGAATGTGATTATTATCTACTGTTTTCTGTCTGTCTTTGTGTTGTACCTTTCAATTGTCTCTCTAAGTTTATTACACCTTTCCGCCACTAGTGTCGCTTTGTTCACCTTTAACCTGTCTTTGTGTTCTTAACATCAGTGCAACGGGATTTGTCCATTGCCACTTCTCTTGTTTGTAGGCGCCTTCGCATAATTGCGAAAAGCGACTATTAGCTTCGTCATGTCTGTCTGTCTGTGTGTCCGTCCACACGGAACAACTCGGCTACCGATTTCCACGACACCTGACATTTTCATGTTTTTCGAAAATCTGTTTAAAATTTGACAATAACAGCGGGTTCTTGGCATGAAGACCTCTGTGCTTTTTTGATGATATCTCATAGAATTCTACTTACAGTGAGAAATGTTTCGGAAAAAAAATCGTAGAGAAAATCAAAACGTTCAATAACTCCCCCCCCCCCCAAAAAAAATTGTGCCGTTTATGAGCTAATGTGAAAGCATATTGGAGAGCCGGACAGGACACAGATGGACATATAGTGGAGCTGATGAGCGTTACATGCTGGATAACTAAAACTACAGACTCAAACTCAGAGTAAATAATACTTATTGCTTTTCCACGGTAACAGTGGTTACGCGAACGCGCGTCATTACTAAATTATACGTACATTGCCTGTCTTGTTAGTGGTTATAAAGTAATTTTCTAGCATTCTATGAATTCCACTTATGTTACAGACACTTGTACAAAATTTATCAATGTAAAGTATATGAAAAACTAAAGATATGTACGCTCGATTGTTTATGTACACATGACTACGGAGAGCAGGAACTAGAAACAAATACAAAGCGTGATAATCTTCAATTTATAACCTTCTGCCGTCTGTTTGGTCTCTAAAACTTTAAGCAACAAAACAATTTTGCCTTCCTTGTATTGGCCTGACACGTGACCTATCTTCTCTCTCTGTCGTTAGATCAACAATAGATGCAGTAAGTAGTGTTCTGTGGAACACATCTTTAAATAAATTGCTTAAAAAACTGCAAAAATATATTCATGACTCATAAAGACAGCGATTCGGAGAATACACCGCCTTTAAATTTGTGGAGCTATTCTACGTTATTCTTATTTGAAATTCTTTATACATTTCTTAATCAAAGCTATTTTGAATAACTTATGAGCCAGAAATAAAAGAAGACAAAATGTGTTCATTGCGGGAGGTAGACTATTTGCACCTTTCCTATCTCCTTTTTGCTCGCAGTTCTCACTAGCATATTTATGTAGCTGATGATAGGTTCTTGGATGTTTTTCAGGCCTTCTTGTTATTAATAGTAAACCAGCAGAGATAGGCCTACTTATTATCTCCTAGTCGACCCACAAGCTGGCATCATTGACAGGCAAGTAACAGTAAGAACAGGTTACAGGAGGCACTGACTCACGACGTAAGAGAGATGAGAAAGGCAGATTGGGAAGCTCATTCACAAAGTGAAGATCAAACCCCACAGCTCCTGGTACAGTACTTTGTCCGTGTACTACCGGCGGGCCTGTCTTCGATCGTCTTACTTCATTTAACTATCTTCTAGACGTAACATATTTTGGTTATAGATGGTATAAACTTGGATAGCTCCGTCAATAGACCGACCGACCATGGGCCAGGCAGCTGGGGGTGTAATTTTAACAGGAACGATTCTCTCACTCTTCGCCAGCGGTATGTCCAGACCACGTTTTCCTCCCACCCAACTCTCTTTCATCTGGCTACCTTGGGCTATTTCTATATGACCTGTGTTTAGGGAAACACAAGGAAAAGTATGCCTGAAGTGTTTTTGCGTCATTTGTTATTTGTCGATTTTATTCTAATAAACTTTATTATTATAATATGATAATATTAAAGTTGAGCTCATTAGACTGAATAAGACAGACAGTGTACGTATAAGGTAACATTGAGGCGCATTCTTGCAACCACTGTTGCAGTGGAGAAGCAATGAGTATTACATATTCTGAATGTGTGTGTGTGTGTGTGTGTGTGTGTGTGTAGCCTTAGGTATCCAGCATGCACTGCACATGCGCCGTATCATATTGTCATCTGTGTCCTGCCAGTTTCTACAATATTTTTCCACATTGTCTCATAAAGGCACGATTTTCGAAAAAAAAAAAGTTATTGAACTCAAAATATGTGTTCTGATTTCCTCTGCAAATTTGTACGAAACGTTTCATATACTAAGAAGAATTGTTCGAGATATGATTTAAAAAATGTCCAGTGCTCTCCATGTACAGTGCCGGTATTCTTGCCTGATTTTAATGAAACACTATTTTTTCTACAGTTTTTCGAAAAATACTCAAATGTAAACTTTTATAAAATTCCGTCCAGTGGGAGCCGAGTTGTTCCATGCGAGCAGACTGACGGACGGACGGACGGTAAGACACGACGAAACTAATAGTCGCTTTTCGCAATTTGGGAACGCGCGTAAAAATTTAGAACCGAGTATAAGGAAAAGTGATTTTCTTCTCCCTGCAAAATATTGTCTTTAGTAATGCATAGCTTCGCCGATCCCTATAGCCGTTCAGTCCAAGGAGTAGGTCAGTAGCCGTTTTGGTTGCTGGGATCGCGGGTTCGAAAATTGGTGAGACCATTAAGGATATGGATGTTCGTCTCTTGGATTTTTGTGTGTTATGTTGTGTAGGTAGCGAACTTTATGACAAGCCGATCGCTTGTTCAGGGGAGTCATACCGGCCGTATGTGTCTAGTTGTGTATGGTCTAGAAATCTAAAAAATGAGCCGAAGTAGGCCCAATTTCGGCTGTTTCGCCACAAAAAAAGGCATAGCTTAATAAACATTGAGTCTTAACATTGCGATGCCTCTTCCGGAGCGAGACACATCTTACAATGAAATAGCAAGATGAATGAGAAAGGTGAAAGGTTGCGTGTGGAAAGAGGCCTTCGCGATCTCGGCCTGTTTCGTCTAAAATGCCGGAAGCTAGGCTCTGGAGTTTATAAATCTGTCTGAAAAAAACAGTCAGAGTCACGTTACATCTGGCGATCAGTCATTCAGTCACGCAGTCAGTCATTCCGTCCGTCCTGATATCCCGGTGCTAGTGCACAGTATGTCAGTCAGTAGCGCGGCGCAGTCTCTGACGGGTGTGCAGTCTGTCCCTTGTCCCAAGCCACCGTCTTGTCTGTGGTACATAATCATGATCGTTGGTTGTGCGACAATTTTTATGTGCATCAGGCGAAGTCGACACGAATAAGGGACGCCTTTAAGTCTCCTGAAACTGAAAGTTAGTCTGTCGCTTAAGACAGTTATCACACAGTGCGAAACTGACAGCGAGCAAGATGGCCCTAAGCATGTACAGTGTCGTATTTCCTGTTGCATTCACGACTTCCCCACCCCCCCCCCGGTGTCCCTAGTTTGACGTAGTGGCGAGGGTTTTCTTGGTCAAATGATCCTGAGAGCTATGCTGGCGGTAGCATAGCCAAACAGGTCAAAGGTGATGACCCATACAAAAAGGGTTACCCTTGTCCTCCAGGGTGGGGTTTGTGCGTGAATATATCTCCACTCCATGAAAAACGTGTTCCCTCGAGAAGCATCTAAAATTGGAAACTGGATGGAAAGAATGAGTGGACAATTTTAGAAGAGGTTAAGCTCCACCTTGGACCGTAATGTCAAAAGAAGAAGAGGAAGAAGAAGAAGAAGAAGAATCACGAATAATCGTTAAAGTTGCAGTCTTAAGGCCTAACGGTGGACCTGTTGGCCTGTTAGCCACGAAGGTTGATAGTCTGTGCGTGGCTCCGAGAGTTTTTTACAGCACCGACACTCATCAGTCAAAATGTCAATATAAATAACAATAAACGACAATAATAATGCAGTAGTTATAATTTCAAGACACATCTGCTGTTACTGTGAGCTAGTGTTTCCTATACTCCTGTACCGCACTGCGCCAGCGTGGGTCGCCGCACTGCCGAAGTGTCGCTGTATAATTAAGGGCTGAGCCGTGTGTCTTGCGTGCGATACCATCGCCATTATCAATTAACAGCGACACCCGCGCGGACTGCCAGGTGCAAGAACCCGCTTCGTTCTCATTAATACTGATGATCCGTGGACCAGCAGCTCCGGTCTCCTTCGTATAAATGATTAAACCAACTCTGAAATGTTAGCCCTATACCTGCAGTTGTTCTTGCTCTAGAACCTCACAGCTTCATTGAAATATTTCGTACTTTATCTCTCAACACCTGCGAACAGTGTTTTAAACATTAAGAGCAAAAGGTTTCCTGAAGAAAGAAATGCAACTCAAAGTCTAAGTTTAATCATAGCGTGGGTGAATTTTGGGAAGGAGTATCTCTGAGGATTGTTCACCAGTCTGGAATTGTTGCAGTTGCTGACGTGTTTCAAGCAGTGATTCAGTTAGCTTCGATACTTTTAAACGTTCAGGGCAAAGTTGTTACCACTATTATTATTATTATTATTGCAGACAGAATGCGTAGCTTTAACCATGACCTCTACATGACAAACATAAACACGCCCATTAAGCTTCAAAACGACACCAAAAATTGTACAATCATACTCACCAAAACAAGTCACTCTAATAATATCACTTATATAAGAATTTTATCAAGATTTTCTCATCTATAAGCAACACCATTTTTAAGGCATAATTTTTGTAATTTTAGACTATTAATTTGTTTTCAGAGTGACATGTACCAGATGTCGTATTGATACAATTAATACTCCTGATGATGGGCACATAGCTGTCCGAAACATGTAGAGAATAGAAATAAACGTATATGAAAAAGAATTGTGCGTGAAGTTGGTTATTTACAAAGATTAGTCTGCATAGCATAATCTCCTCTCTTTCTCTGTTTTTCGTCTTTAGTATTTGTTTATTTGCTTCTTTACCACAGTGGTTAAGGTGCTGTGCTACAAATTGGAAGGTCGCTGGTTCGATCCAAGCTGGTGTCATTGGAATTTTTCATTGATATAAAATCCTTCCGATCGCACTATGGCCCTGGGGTCGACTCAGCCTCTAACAGAAATGAGTACTGGGAGTACTTGCTGGGGGTAATGGCGGCCGGTGCTTAAGGCTGACAACCTACCACCATCCTGTGCCGTTGTCATGAAATCTGGAAACCTTAACTTCCTGGAACCCTCTGGACCTGTAACGGGACTGCTTTACTTTTTTTTTTTTTTTTTTTTTTTTTATTCTTTTTTTAATTATTTTTTTTTTCTTTTTTTTTTTCCGCTTTTTTTTTTCTTTAAACTTGGGCTCATTATTTCCCAACATTTTTTTT
>Ga0123354_10001002_pt1 | contig 32183 bp, 23 predicted proteins | sample TergutLab28metaG_2_FD_97872 | JGI IMG/M metagenome (GOLD analysis project Ga0123354, IMG submission 97872) | Labiotermes labralis P4 segment gut microbial communities from Petit-Saut dam, French Guiana - Lab288 P4 | ecosystem: Host-associated > Arthropoda: Insects > Digestive system > Gut ... | reverse complement strand
GTGGCGGACGCTTGTAAGTGCGGTAATGAACCTTCGGGTTCCGTGAAATGCAGGGAATTTCTTGACTAGCTGCAAACCAGTTAGCTTCTCAAGAAGGACTCTGCACCATGGAGTAAGTAAGTAGTAAGGCTGCAGTATACAGCATAAAGGACAAGACTTATGGAATATGAATTCTTTTGGAACACCAAATCTATTCATATTCTGGGCAGTTTTACATTATTAATCTCTCACAAGGAACGAAAAGGATATAAACAGATGTTGTGACAACATTGTGTCTTGTTGGGTGAAACATAAGTCTAATAACAGAGTTTGCCCCTATTTATATAATTTCTGCATTCATCCTGGACCTTCACAACTATTTCTAACCCATAATACCAAAAATGTTTTTTATCACAGTATACAAATTGCATATCTTCATAGAAGATTTTATGTTTTAATTGCATTTCAAAAAGAAATAAACTTTTATGTCAGACAGCACTTATCACAATCATCAGACAGTTATTGGCCAGATATGATGCTGTCAGATCATCAGACAAACACTCACTTAGCTACAGCCTCTGTATTGGTATTTTAGCTCTGGCATTTATTCTAACATATCTAATGTCACATATCTGTTAGTCTGTTTTGATATTGTGAGTTGACAAGTTCACTCCAGTGTCCATAATTCAAACTCAAAATGTTCAAATGAAGCAATATGAATTCTCTCTAAACATAGGGAGGAGTAACTTGTCCATGCATTTTGAGCAGTGTATTTTAACTTTTCATTGAGGCCTAATATTATATGTAGTATTTAAAGTATGTTTCATCACTTTGCATTCTTATTCTATTGAACTGCCAACCCACTTCCTGTATGTAAATCTCCACTGTATTACCACAGTACTTAGAACAAAACAGCCCACTCCAGTTTCCTGACTTCAACTCCTTTGAGCAACTGCAGTGGCTCTTGAGCTCAGGAAACATATTTGGCTCTCAAAAAAGGCACATACAAATAATTTGCTATGCCAAGAATCTAAAATGCTCATAATAAACATAAACCATGCACTAGGCCATTAATGAAGAAAACATACGTAACATGGTGATTAAGAGTGGTTCTATAAACCAATTATAAGACCAACTGTGACCTATGGTGCTGAATCATGGATCCTAACAAATGAAATTACAAGAGGCTTAATGAAATGTGGAAAAGGAAAATACTAAGAAAAATATATGGAAAATTGTATAATAATGGTTATTGGTGAATAAAAATAAATCAAGAAATTTATAACAAAAGTAAATCTTCAGATATTGTAACTGTAATTACAGTATTTAAATTTGAATGGCAAACCAGGAAGATGGAGAAAAAAATGAAAGACCTTGATTAAGGTGGATGGATGGTGTTGAATCAGACTTTAAGAATATGGGTGTAAAAAGATGGAGAACAAGAGCTTTGGACAGAACAGAATAGGCATCTGTTGTGAGGGAAGCCAAGGCCAGACTTAAAGGGCCATAGGACTAAAGAGACAGAGGGCAATCAACAACAAACTTTTACTGACCAGAAGGAAGAGACTGCACATCCTTCAAGCCAATTACAATACTAATCCCAAACGGATTCCATAAGGATTAAGGATATAACATGTATTCTGTTGTTGCAACATCCTGAAAAATGTAAGGGTTTCCTTAAATTTGATTAAGACTGAACATATTTCTGAGCCTGTTCATCGCACATTCTCTAAACCTACATGTTTCCAGGCAATTAATGCAATTAGACAGCCAACCTAACCTAGAAATGAAGGACATACATGTTGAAGAGTGAACTTCACCTCATTTGCAGTAACTGTGTCTAATGTAGACATCAACAAACTTTGACAATCTAATCCAGCACTGCAAGATACCAAAATTATGGAACACTGCACCATCATTCCATATGTTTGCAATAAGAATTACATCATGCTTAGTTGTACTGCAGGAATTTGGGTTTGTTATTGATCATAATCTGGCCACATCCCATAATGACTGTTGGCCACAAAATGTACCTTTCTGGTGTGGTTGGATTTGGCCAAAAGATTTCCCTAAATATGAGGTAGCAAGATTCCCAAAACGCAGGTACCTATACACCAATCTATACAGCATTACATCTGGGCAGACCAAAATCTTCATCAGCACCACTGTGAGAACTGTAACTCTCACATATGCTTGGTCAGCTTAGTTCAAACAGAATTATGCTGTTGCAATGTAGCAACAATCACTGATGGCCACTCCTTTGGTGTATAAGAAATAAATCTGGTGGAATACATCTGCTAATGAACAATGGATCTACTATGAGCAATGTCCAAAACGTATCTCTAGTACAGGCACAGCCAAAATGGGAACACATACGATGTACATGCCCTACAGATTTTAATGACAACCAGATAATTTTTTTTAAAATTACTGCCAAGTGACTAGTGCCAGTACTGATGAGGAACTCATGTCAGCAGATGTTCTGTGGGCTTGCAGGTAGCCAGCTATTCCATTAATGTGTACACTGGTCACAGAACCATAAATCACATTCAGAAAATACAGTACAGTTATGTATCCCAACAACACACTGCAATGAACATGAAGCTTCCTCTTTTCTGCGCTGTAATGCCACATAGTCTGCTGGATATGTATCAATGAACACACACAAAACTGCACTATTAGTAATTTCTTAGAAATTAAACACTACGCTTAAGAATCACAAATTACTCTCAAATATGTTCATGGGCAAATAAATGCATGCCTAAATTCCATACATTCAATTCAATGTCCATATATATATATATATATATGCAAAAACAGAATACTGTACAGAATACAGAACGTATATTCAGGCACATACTAACAGCCTCTTAATCATGTCTTCATAACAGAAATTCTTCAACTGGGTATATGATGTAGGTTTCAAGAAATTCTTTCAATGGCAGAAGTTAAATTGTGTACAGTGCTTAGTCACGTATTTCACTGGTGGTGGTGGTGAGTGGGAGGAAGAGAGGGCCATTGTAGCACAGCAAACTCTGTCACAAGACTGGACAAACAGCAGCTGATCTGAGCACATTTCTAGGTCTCATATTGCCCACGTAAATTAACTTTAACAACTGCAGCATTTCCATGTTCCAAATTATGTTCCTAGAACTAATAAACATTTGCTAGATAGATGTACTGTACTGTAAAGAATTTCTTAAACTTTCACTCCAAAATCACACTCATCTGTTGGCTCTTGCGACAACAGCAACCAACCTACCCAGCAAATTTCTTGACTGATCTGCAACAAACTTTCCTTTATATAAAAGAAATTACATGAGAATTAACAATCATTCAAGTGTCACGATGCCATCCACAATGTCCATGTCAGGAGTCCACATCCATTGTCAATTCATTTTCTGTGGATAACGCAATGCTGCTACTGCCACTCACACTGGACACTTGCGTTTCCATTTCTGGTTCCATCAGCGCTCCTCTATGAGTATGCTGTTCCTCTACATTCGGAAAGCCATGACAAACCGCTTCCCATTCTGTGATCTTGGTAAAACGCCACACATACAACTTGAATGTGACATTCCATTGTCCGAACCACTATGTGACTTTGTACCACATTTTCAATGGCAATGAGATCTAGATTGTACGGTGGTAAAAGGAGAATTGCGCCTTCATGACCATTTAATAGGTCATCAAGAACAACCTGCTGTGTCTCAGTTTACAGAGTTTTATTAGAGCATACAGTTTCAATTTCAACTAAATCAACACTGCATGGATTTTGTGCTGCAGCAATCAACTTTTCATCCTTTTTTGATGAAGACTTGGGCAGTTATTACTAAGCATGTTATGATAAGTGGTGTTATCAATCACAACAATGGAGTTTTGGAGTAAATTTGGGATTTTCGTCAGCCAATACAATTTCCCTCTCCTGTTACAGAATCACACCAAGTCATACATCTACAACAGTAAATGATATAAAAACACATTTTTCTCATTTTGTTATCATAAAAATCAACAAAATTTCTTAAAATTTGCATTAGTGTTCCTTTTTGTTTATTCCACCACAAAACTTAAATCAATCTGGACACTGTTGAGAAGACAAAAATGTTTGAAGCCCTCATTACTCTGTAATTCGGTTGAGTTGCTATACTAACGTATCCCCAGTCCCATCAGCCCACAAGTGCCGACACAAATCTGCACATGATGAACAAGATGAAGTACATTTCATGAATGTAGGCAGTAACGTGTTCTGTGAAACTGTACCACCATAAGGGGCAGTAGCAGTAGCAGCACCAATAGTATTAGTATTACTAGTAGTACAAGTAGTAGTAGTAGTATGATTGAAGCAAACCAGCTGAACCAACTATTTGTGCTTGTGTAATAACTATTTCTTGAGTGAAACAAAAATTAAAGCAGTTTATTTTAAGGTATGGCATGTGCACCAAAATCTTAAATGGTATTAGGGCTCTTCAAAACTGTGGATTGGACACTTGGGAAATCCATTATCTGATAAAAAGGTGAAAATACTGGTCATTCAGTTGGAAATCATCAAGTGAATTCAAGGGATTATTCAGATTATTCTTTTGTGTGTTTTGGCGCTGCATAGTTATAGGTTGACACCAACTTTCTGGAGGAACATACTGCCTTCATCTTCTGAGTTGAAGGAATAGGATCAAAGTTGCGGCCACAGCAGTCAGGATGGGAATGTGGCTCAGTTTTATAACCAAGATGCAAGGAATATGACCGGTCAGAACCATGGGAAGAGGACAGATACGCAGACTATGTCACAGAGGAACAAAAGATCCCTATTGGTCAGTCAGAAGTTCAATAAATTAACAAAACCACAAGAAAAAAAACACCAAAACAGAAGGAACTGTTGTCCTAAACATGATCATAAAGAGGCAAGTCCACAGATGTGTATGATGTGGTAAATTCTTACAATAAAACCAACTAGATGCACAAATTTCTCAAATTTATTTTTGGAATAAAACTGCTCGCAAGCTGTCAGCAAACCTCTACGACATATACCATTGCTGTGTGTACAGTGAAAAACTCCTGATGATGGACAGAGGAACTGTCCAAAGCATGTAGAGTTTTATTCCAAAAATAAATTTGAGAAATTAGTGTATCTGGTTGGTTTTATTATAAGAATCTGTCATGATGCGCTGTCACCTGAACGTCAAAAGACATGGTAAATGTGTGATCTATGTGATAGGTGTTGATGGTAGAAGCAGAGAAAAAAGGTGATTACTTTTAGCTTACCAACTTCACAAATAGATCAGTGCTACCAACAGCAAATGGCAGCTATTCTGTCTGATACGATAATACTTAACCTTTATCATCCACCCCTTAAATACCAATGTAACCACTGAGGGCTAGGAATTTTTCATTTTTTAAATGCCCATGCCTGCACCCGAGCAGGACAGAATTTTCCCTTTTGGCCATGAGGAGTTACATTTAATGGGATATGGGCATCCCATTTGGTTGATAAAGGTTAATCCAATCATTTGTACCTGAATTTTATTTTGGATCAAACACAATAGTGTGAGACAGAAATCAAATTACAATCTGTTGCAGTCTTCCAAAATTACTGCTAATCATGTATATCACTTACCTTGCAGTGTCCTCCCACTAATATAGCACTCTGAAGATTATTGTGAATATCTCAAATCTTACAATGTCGAAGGTTGTACACTCCATGGACAGGCAGCACGTTAAAGTAAAGCAAATTACAGATGAAGCTGTTCCTCTGCACAGCACAAAGGCATATTTTGGGGAGCAGCAGTACTGTCTGTCCCATTCTTAACCTCAGTACCAAATGGAGGTGAGTGTTCCATCCACCAATAAATAATTTTAATACACTTATACTTTTCAAGTATTTATTTAACAATGCTGTGTGAAGTGCAAAAATTCAGAAATGTTGTAATGATTATGAATGGTAAATGCGAAGGGATACCGTGTCATATCCCAGAAGAACAAAGTCCTCAACTGCACCCCCATGTAATCCTCAGGACTTTCGTACTAGTTCCTGCGTAACGTGGCTCTAAACAGTATGTCTAATTTATTATTACAGCAGTACAGGTTCTTTACTCTCTGAAAAATAGGGTTGGTGCATTTCAGCTTGGAACTGAGGCAAATCATACTGAAATGTACTTCAAAGATCTTAATGTTCCCACAGGGCAACACTATCCATTCATTCATAACACAGCGACTGTCCACTCCTTGTACTGTGGCACCTTCGCTATGCTGTTGCTCCACCTTAATGTGTGCTACGTAACTTCCAGAATGCTCTGCTGCACCCATCCTGCCAGACTTCCTCCTCCTTACAATATGCAGTGCCAGTGCTCACACAATATTTTGCCACAGCCACTCCTCACCCTATGCTGTGATGGTGCTCCACTTCCACATCTGCTATATGCTTGCAGAACATTATGTTGCAGCCATTTTGCTAGACCTCTCACTCATCACTCTATGCAGTGCTGTTGCTCCACCTCCACACCTGCCATGTGCTCCCAGAGCACTTTGATGCAGCCACCTTACCAGATTGCTCACCATCAGATGCATCCAGACACAGGTTTGTCTGCATGTTTATCAGCTGACCACCCTATTCACAGACAGTTCACCACATCAGACATGCGTCTGCTCATAACATAAACTGCTGTAACACATAGATATTTTAAAACGGCAGAGAAACAACCTCATGGATGGCAAGAAAAAGATATAATCACAACATGGGCAGAAAGTGTCTATTTTGTCTCAAAAATAGTGAACAGATTTCAATGAAATTTGTTACTGGAAGGAAAACATTAAACGCTACCAAAAGAAATTAATTTAAATCCACATCAGTCAATTAGCACTCAAACAAAATCTTATTAGATTTCTCAACACAATGGGCAATGTAATGCTGAGGTGCATTCATGCCACCACTGTAGCTGTGGACAAGGGATGACTATTACATATTCTGAGAATGTGTCTGTAGTTTCTGTTATCCAGCATGCAAAGTGCATGTGCCATACTGTAATGTAATCCATCTCTACCTTTCTTTTCCATGTTATCTCATAAATGGCATGATTTTTGGAAAAAAAGCTATTGAACACAAAAAGTGTGTTGTGACTTTCTCTACACCTTTGTTCTGAAAAAATCCTGTTCTCATTAACAAGAATTCAGCAAGATACTATCACAAAATGTACATAGGTCTTCATTAAAGTACCCCTTACTCTTGTCAGATTTTAATGAAATCTGAATTTTTTAAAAAAATTTTCAAAAAACACTTAAATATAAAAGTTCATGAGAATCTGTCCAGTGGGAGTCAAACTGTTCCACATGGATGGACAGACAGACATAATGAAACCAACATTTAATTCTTGCAATTTTCCAAATGCACCTAAATATGGATTCTATAAAACAACCATCATTGCAGACAAAAGTGTTGTCCCTGGTCATCCAACTTGTAGCCAGACACTACACTGACTGAGTCATCCCAGCTGATATTGGAGACTAATATGGTTCTTCCATACCAACCTTCATTTGCCATTCCTGGTTGCCTTTCTGCCCATGACATTGGAACATGATGACACGTACCGGTACGACCACTGGGTTCTGTATCTCAGCACAGAAGTTCTCACGGCGCAGCTCCCCTGTCAGCGTCAGTGAGAAGAACTGCAAGGAATTCATCTTCTTAACTCACATAACAAGAGTTTATAGTTTTTTTTTTTAAACAGATAATACCAACAAATGTGCAAGTATTTGAATGTACACTTTCACATACATTCCTTGACTCCAACATGTTCCCACCTTCTTCAGATCACCCTCATAGAGTTATATCAAACATGCTAGCTACCAAAACACACACTTGCCATTTCCTCCTGATACGAACACATATGATTCTATAATGTTGTGATAAGCACACTATATGGACCAAGTCTGCACATACATCTACTACGAACTGTACATTATCCACAATTTTTAAGGACTAAAATATTAACCTATCTGACAATTTAACTATACTTTACAAGCGCTTGTTTGGTGTAAACCCCCCTGAGGATGACCTGCAGAATATCAGAGCTCGGAATCTTAATGGATTACACGTTAAAGTGTACATTCCAATACAAGTGCATTTGTTGGTATAATTTAAATAGTTCATTAATGTGTGGATAGGAATGCTATTAAGATTTTGGAGCCTCTTGATTATTTTCATTAACAGCAAGGAAGTTAACAAATGAATAAAAGACACTACACAATGAGGAAACTTTGTGACTTATATGATGGACTGGACACATACACAAGACATCTATACATTTGAGACAGTTGACACTTAAAGAGGGGCAAACAGATGGACAGGCAGTAAACAATTAATTTTACCAAAATAAATATGAAAGACATCACCAGAATTGAACTGACTGAAGTGTGCCCAAAGGCAAGCTTTGACATTAGTACAGTTGAACCATCAGGCTCTGCAAAAAGTGAGGTGGTTTGATTCTTCAGGTAAATGCATCACAGAAGCTACTCGTGTTCTTTAGTGTTTAAAATTATGACAATATGAGGTGGTATCAAAGAGTGTACAGACATCTGGCATGGTGAATCGAGGTCAAGACCTCAAGAAGTCAATGAACAATTTGATATAGGAATTATGTACAATGAATTGGAAACAGTGATCACATTTTACTTCAGCGTGCTCTACCAACATTTCTGACCTGACTCGAAGTCGTCTTGGGGTGACAGCTGTAGAGCCCCAGTTCATATTGCCCCGCATCGTTTCCCTTCTGAAGGTTGTCCAAACACTTGTGATTGTTTTGTGCCTGTAAACAATACAATTCAATACAATACAATGCAATAGAGGGCATCTGTTACAGGTTGACATGGACACTACACCAAATAAACATACCTGTCCAAATGCCTGGACATTTTCCGTGGGAATGAACATGCCTGGATACACATTTTGCAAGTACCACTTGAAGGGCTTACAGTTCAGCCTTTTCCTCAAATTGTGACGTTCAGTCAGGTCCCCGATATCCCGCTCCTGATAGGGAATACAATTCTTGAATGTTAACAGAAAAAATTTGTACAAAGAGTTATGTTTGGTTAGGAAATATAAAAAAAGACCAAGTTAAAGATACAAGGCTATGACTGATACAACAGTGAAATATGATAACAGAGAATATTCAGTTGCAAACTAAAACCAAAGTGTACATTTTTTAACACTTGCATAATGGGGACAAATCCAAGACAAATCCAAGACACAAAATTAGAAGAGAGTAAAGTATGCATCACTGAGACAACTGTGACATTAACAGAGGTAGGGAAACTGTGTTGCTGCGACTACAGCAGTCATAAAAACTAAGTCCAAACATTCTTTTCAGTCATTAAATACTGAAGCAAAGAGCATTAAAATAGTTATGGTTTCTAGTTGCCAGTCTGTGCTTAGACATACTAAGAAGCCTCAATGTTATATCTTATGATTATCTGCAAACTGGACGCAAAACTTAATTTCTGAAGCTTCAAGAGCATGGCAGGTCACACACTGAAATTTGATCTGCTTATGACAGAGGGCTGTTCAGTGACAGATTTATGAAGAGCTCATGCAGTGTTGTTAGCAAGCTAGAATCACTTAAACCAACTTAGCATTATGTCAAATGGTAAGGACTGGGGTTTTCTTCTGTCAGACTTACCAGCAAGTCAGGGCGATTCACATAGAATAGGCTCTTGTACTCATCCATCCACACCTCCACCATGCGGGCTGTGTTTATCCCATGGGTGTCCTTACCTCCTGGAAACGTGTATGGGTGAAAGCTGCGGAAGATGTGCCCCACACGAGAGCATGGGATGGTTTCCAAGGAGCCCCCACACTGCCACACCTGAAGCATATAATTGTACCTCCACAGCAGCATAACCATAACCATTCTTGGAAAAAAGCAGAACATGCAAAATCCATCTTAAACACATGAATGTCTCTTATTACCCACAAATTTGTTGCACTGCAAAAATCCTTCTGACCAGCCCCATTGTTTTGTCCCTAAATCTTAACCAGGTATTTCACAAAATTTTCCCTTCTAAAACAAAATGTAACTATGAATTACTCAACTGAGTATGATGATAACATGAACAGAAGAATTACTTTTGTCAACAAACAGTCAGCAGGATTTGAGATATGCAACACTGCAATTTTAAAAGACACTTTATAGGGTGACATACCCAACATTTTATGCATGAAGATCACAGGGTACCAATAGTACCACACAAATGACCAATAAAATTCATGCAATGTTTACATAACTCACCCTGAACGACATTTCCAGGTTCTCGCCACCCCACACATCCATCTGTGAGTCGTATGAGCCTATCTCCCAGAAATAGTCGCGCTGAATGGCAAAGAGACCACCTGCCATGGTGGGTGACCTGTGACAAAGTTATGTATCACATGGTTAATTGGTCTGAGTCACCTTGAAACAAAGCATCAAATCCTGGTCACGTACCTTGTTGGTGCAACAGGAGAGCCACGACGGGCCTGTTCTGCATCAGGGATGACCACCCATTTAAAGTGTCCACGCCATGTGAAGCCTCCAACCTGAAACCCAACTGTTCAGAAGTGCTGACTTCGAGCACCTCGCTTCTCCATTGCATTTTTCAAAGGTGCAATGGTTTATCACTCACTACCAAAAATTCAAAAGTAAATGAGGTCTTCGTTGTTCTAGGCTGTGGTGCCTTGTCACTGGATAATAGTTACCCAACATTTCAAGACAGTGCAGTGGCAATCCACCTCATTGGATGTATCAACACTGTCTCAAAATGTCAAGCAACAGTCATCCAGTGATGCTGCACTGTATTCTGGACAAAAGAAGACCTCATCTGCACTCCTTTTAAAGCCACCTCAAATCTCACATCCAGAGTAACCACTTACTTTTTCAAGGCAATATGTCCACAAAAGTAACCTTAACAAAAATCACATACTTCTTTTATATGCAATCACAGATACAGTTCAGTACTTTTATGTTTACCAAAACTCTAAGCCACCAGCATATGATGTGACAATTTTCAGGATTTGTTAGCAGTTTCTCAGGTACCTGCAGTGCATTGAAACAGCTGTTCAGTTTTGTTAGGCAACACAACCACACATTCAGACAGAGTAATGCAGGTAACATGTACACAGACAAAATAGACAAAATGCACTGGTTACCAGTGGTCACTTTGTTTCAGGGTCTACTGAGCTTGAAAGTAGGTCACTAAGGAAAGACCTGTACCTGGAAAAAGTCTATAGAAGATTTGCTGTACATGTACTCGAACGTCTTGTCATCAATCACGTCAATAATAGGAACAAGAACAGCACTGTGCTTCTCTTTGATTCGTTGAAGCAGCGGCTCCAGCCTAAAACAGACAAGGCCAATGAATTTTGAACAGAATGCTGGCAAGACTAACAAAATTAAATTCATGCTTAAGATATATGGTTTATGTAGCATGGTGCAGATATGTCACATTGTGAAGCATGTCAGTCTATTTAATTGTGTTAGCATTATGATATGTTAAATCAACAATTCGCTTGAGAACCACTTCTGTCAGTCCCTTTAACTTTAAAATACCTCATTAAATAATGGTACATTTAAATACGTTTTTGACCCATTGGGACCAGACAGCAGTATGAGTTGCAGGTGTATCACGGAATATGCAAATTTTTCATTAATGTTTAGGAGATGGATTTAAATGCCAATTGTATCTCTTGATGGGGCTGAGTTTTTATGATTTAGCATGGACATTTAAATTGCTATCAAGCAAACACACACAGACCAGCATACGGCATGCTAGGCCATTCACCAGTATATTTTAGACAGCAGCACATGCTATTACAGAACAATAAAAGTTCAAGTGATTTCATCTTCATTGTCAATTTAAATAGTTTAGTGAAGACAGTATACTAACGAAGCATTTTTCTACAGCAAAAACAAGAAAATTAAAATCTGTAATGAGTTACAATCAATGATATTAAAATTAACTGTTATATCATTGCTCCTTAATTCTTTGATATATCTTCTGGTAGTTCATGTAGTGGAAGAACAAATGGCAGAATTCTGCACTTTCCATGCAAGACTGTCTTCTCCATCCATATGCAAATTGATCTCTAGCTAGTAGAAGTGAAGTTGGAAATAAAAATGATGGATAAGAATAAATTTGAAAAATGGTTCAATGCACATTGGGACACATGGCTGTGATGGAAAGAATGTGTCCATGTCCATCCCTGGTATGATATATCATGATGTGACAGTAAGGTTACAGAACACACACCCATCCCAATCAAAAGGCTGCTCACCAGGTCTGCACCACTTCACAGTGTGCATCCAGGAAGACAAGCACATCACCAACAGCTGCTCTTGCCCCAGCAAGTCGTGCCCGTATCAAGCCTGCTCGTTCTCTCAGACGTACCAGACGTACTTTGGGAGGGAAACGTGTCCTCAGGTAGTAGTCCAGCATGCCCTGCAGCTCCACTGTGGAGATATGGAGGCATTCAGATAGATACAATACACAAGGGTTCAAACTACAAACTGATTGTGTATGTGTGAGTTAATACAACAATACATTTTTAAGCATCAGTACACATCCAGCACTGTAATAGAAAAATTCCAGACCTACATTAATATTTCCTATTTCCTCTACTTTCAATTACACCTTCTCCTAGTGTAAGGATATAATGTAAACTATGCAAAAAGTAATAACAATGCACTATGAGGACAGTCAAAATGTTTACTCTTCACAAATTGTTATTAGAATAATCAAGACACAAGGAAGGAAGAAATATGTTGATATCGAGGGTGCATGGATAGATAAAACACGAACTGGGACAGTTCAAGGACATAGCCAAAGAATGGAGAATAATATTAAAATGGATCTTACAGAATATAATTTGAGATTCTGAATTTAGATATCTGGTTGACTTTTGTAAACATGGTAATGAACCTTTGGATTAAATAAAGGTGGAAACTTTCTCAACAAACTGATCATCTATAAGCGTCTCAAGGAACACTGTGTGCCATGGAGTCATTTCAGTTTGGAACCACAAAAATTAATCATACATATGCATGTTAACTGTCAACTGGGGACAAACTAAAAGCATGATGTTAGGGTTGAGTACCTCTGTTACTGCAATCATCCACAAGAACAACCTCCTTGATCAGGTGTGCGGGTGAACCGTTCAGAACACTATGCACGGTTCGTATGAGAGTGCTCCATGCCTCATTGGTGAACACAATGATGACACTTGCAGAGGGAAGGTCCGAGTCATATGTCAGTTCCTTACACCTGCACATATACATACACACAGAGACCCAGTGATACAAACAAGAACGTCTCCTAGCTTAAGCAAAGTAAAAGAAAAACCATACTACACAAAAACATATGATGATATTATAATGGTGGTACAACAAATTCAAACATAAGAAAAATAAATCAAGATGCAGGAAATAAAACTGCAGAACTTGTTGAAGAAAAAAAAAAAAGCTCTGAAATTTGGCAAGTGACAATCTTTTGTCTTTGCAAGACATAATTACACTAATTAATGTTATGAGCCAAAGTCCTTCTTCAGAAGCTGATATGAAAAGTCCAACCCAACTTATGAGATAATTAAATTTGGACTAAAAGTAACCTACTGTCACCACAATGGGATGACACACATCAAGAGTGAGTCAGGCATAAACATTACACAAGAGTAGGATAGCAACCAGCAACCAATGACATCCCTGAATTGCCAGAAGAATAACTTATGAGTCCCTGAAACATAAGGACACAGACCTCATCCAAAGAGGCATATGTCTTTAAAGCAGTGGATTGGAACTCTCACCAGTCCCATCACAAGGAGTAGCACCTATGTCCCTGCAAATTCTACATTCCACTGCACTGCTACTGGCCCATACATTGTTACACAGGTTACTAAGACATTAGATTTACATTTTAAGTAGAGTTTACTGGACTTTCCACATTCAAACACGCATCATACAAAACCACTGGGGCTTGGAAACACCATTAGCAGCATACAGATCAGCAAAAACATAACTTGTCCCTGAATTCCTTCTTATATAACTGTTTTAATAAAATACTCGCATTCAGACCATAAAAGTGCCCTCACTTACTAGTCTCCAGAGATATAACTTCTTATAACCTGTTCAGCAAGACCACCAAAATCTATTATTTGTTATCCAAAATACCATGTTTTCATGAAAATGGGAATGTAAGTGTAAAATACATGTTCCTTGCTGTCTACAATACTTACTGTCTTATATATATTTGAAACCACATTCCATAAGGGTTACAAACAAGAACTGTTACAGAAAGTCAAGTCATGGTATCCAAGATACATGACACAGTGGTTTCGTCATGCTCATTACATTTATAGTGAATATAAACTAAATTGACAATGCTCACCAAACCCTGTAAAGTCTTCGATTACAAGAACTTGCTACAAGCACCTCAAGGAGGGCAGCAAATCAGTAACCTTTGACATAGGAAGAAGAATCTTTGTCTTCATCCCCACCTATTTCAGAAAACAACATGGCACAAAAAATAAGTACTTGGGATTTCGTGCATCTGGAAGCTTCCTCGAATAGGGAATTCTGTCGCTCAGAAGGATGTTGAAAGCCTCCACCTTCATAAGCTCCTCGGCCCGTTTCGCCTCTTCACCCCGCAATATAACAGGCACTCCGTCGTCTCCCAGTCCTGGAACCTTCTTCGCTTCGTCCTGACGAATTTGAGCTTCGTAATCGTCCTCACTGCGGAAGGAAATGTTCCGCAGTTCCGAACTCACTACACTATCAACTTGTCTCTTCAGCTCCTTCTTCAATTTTTCTACCCTTAGGTTAGTTATCACAACTTCCAGTTCTTCAGCTGTCAAATTACTTTTACGGCGCATGATTGACCACAGAACTAATGTCACCGATATGCACGAAATTAAAATCGCAAAGCGCCTATTGGCAAAAATCCTACACGTCCGTTTCAGTTGCATTGCTACATATGAAAATTCTACAAATACCAAACTTCCTAACCTTCTTTATGGGAACTCGCGCTTTCACATCCCGTAACCTACCCCATACATTGGAAAATAAGTAATGATAAATGATAAAGAACAGAGAAAAGACAGTCAATTAACAAAAACAAAGTGCCTTTTTTTCGTCTCTCTCAACGGTGCTGTGCACGTGGCACCATTTCTTACAATGACACACACACTTACCAGGGAATCTAACCTGTACACGATAAACACGGATGATGTGTCATTGATCACGGATTACGTAATCAAGCATTCCATGGCAAATTTCGTATAAACGGTCGTCTTCAAATTGAAGAAACCACTGTTGACATATCTTGGTTACATTTTAAATCTTTACCTTTAAACCTCCTTAAACCTATCAATCGAACTTCTGCACACTCCTGTAACTTTGTTTACAGAGCATATCAACACACCGCCCACTACTTCTCCCCCTATTTCCTTTATGTCATTGGTTATCATGGGTTAAACATAAAGAAGATAGGTCAAAGAGTAAAGTGCTAAACGTGAAATATCGTCTTGGAGTACGGCTTTAGTTACAGTTTCGTCCAGCAGAATGCACGCCAATAATGGGCGAGAGTTGAGCAGATATCATCTAGTATGGCGTTGACGTCGTCAGCCATGCTCAGCGGTGCAGCTGAAAAATCCATCCTTCTCAGACGTGACGCTTATAGCGTTGGATGTATAGTACCCGACATTTCAGACGATCTTAATGTGATTATCTTTAGAATCTCTTGGACTGCATGACCCAGAATATTAAGGGACAATTATCTTCGAAACGAAGAGAACTAAAACCCAACGATACAGCGTTTGTGATTCCAGAAGAATGGAATTCTCAGACTATCCATCCAATCCGTGCACAACTACAGAATACAGAAACAAACACTCCATGTAACGTTGCCCTACTTGCGAAGCCAGTTTTTCCTAAGACATTCAAGAAACTCCTCACCTTGGATAGAACCAGAATTATTTATTCCCGACTACATAAGAGTCTGTTACTAGTTCCTACCCTCGGCCAGTTGGAACGAGTCCACGCTGTCCTGTAACATTTCTTTAACACGCATTTTATTATTACCCTGCAACCTAGACCTAGGTCTTCCAAGTGGTCTCTTTTATTCTGGTTTCTCAACCAAAACCCTGTACTCGTCTCTCTTCTCTCTCACATGTTCCACTCATGTCATCCTCCTTCATTTGACCACCCTAACGCCGATTACAATCAAGAAGTTCCTTACAGTACATCTTTCTGCAACCGAGAAAGCAGAGCTGACATCAGCGTAGACAGTGGACCACACATTTTTATCAGATTATTCGGCAACTATAAACCCTAATTACTGTGGTCCATTTTGTGTGTGTGTGTGCGCGCGCACGTTAATTCTCTTTATTTGCACTCCACAAAAATTCCTGTTGCAGAGTTCAGGCCGCTTTTGTAGAAGAGGGTGTTTCAAAGAAATCAGAAACGTGGTGTATTTTTTTGATCCCTTAAAAAATACAAATTAAAACAATTCCAAAATGCGTCACGTTGAACACAGAAGAACTACCACCCGGAACTGTATTACAATTAATTTCCGTTTTTATGCCAGTGTGTCTTTGTTAATTTATTTCTTCAAAACAGGTAAGTAATTAGGGACACCCCCTTATATATACACACACTTACTTACTTCCTCCATGGTGCAGAGTCCTTCTTGAGAAACTAACTGGTTTGCAGCTAGTCAAGAAATTCCCCGCATTTCACGGAACCCGAAGGTTCATCACCGCACTCACAAGCGTCCGCCACCTGTCTCTATCCTGGACCCGCTTAATCCAGTCCATATACCCACATCCCACCTCCTGGAGATCCATCCTAATGTTATCCACCCATCTACGCCGGCCTCCCCAGTGGTCTCTTTCCCTCCGGCTTCCCCACCAAGACCATATATATATATATATATATATATATATGTTAAAGTTGTACACTGCCACGACTTTAATGCGCTTTATATTAAAGTTACACGCAGTAGTTGTCATAGAAGTTGTGTCAAAACTGAACTTCAGTCTTCAAAGGCGCTGGGGTTTAAAGTACAAATACTGCCCAGTTCACTCAAATCCATTCATGACTGTGTAGCTTATCGAGGCTGGCGGCATGTGAAGAATTAAAGACCCGCACGCGTCTAGACCAGCGTTGGAAGGTTAACTTATCTCTATGCAGCACAGTCATTCTTTAAAAGCTAATAAATTTAGACAATAAACTAATCACCACGCTTACAACAGATAGCTCCTTGTTACTATCCTGGGCCAGATAATACAACCCATGACCTCCAGCCTATTTCTTGAAGATTTATTTTAGTATTTTCTTCCAATTTACGTCTAGGTCCTCCTGGTGGACTCTTTCCTTCAAGTATTCCCACAGAATCGCTGCATGCACCTCTCCTCTTCCCTATACGGGCCACATGCCCGACCCATCTTATTTTTCTTGATTTGATCACCCGAAATATATTTCGAAAGGAATACAGAACATGAAGTTCTACGTATTAATTGTCTTCGTCAATACATAAAATTAATATGAAGCTCATCACTATGCAGTCTCTTCCATTCCCCTGTTACCTCGTCCCACTTAGACCCAAATACCTTTTTCAGCACCCTGTTCTCGAAGACGCTCAGCCTATATTATTCCATAAGTCTGAGAGACCAGTTTTAAAGTCCGTATGAAATAATGCCAAATTGAAGTTATATAGTTCAATCTTTATAATTCTGATAGCAAAACTTTACACGATAATATGATGCTTGGTCGTTACAGGCAGTAATTCTCATATAACACTATATAAGATGTGTCACAATATTACTCACTGTCATACGCGTATAAATACTTAAAATTTTATATTGAAGCTACTCACCAGCATTCTCACGTAAAATACACTAAATTTTTACGCACGGTCCTAAGTATAATTTAGTCAACGTTGTATTAAATCTGTACAAAGTAATACTCACATAACAAGAGTTTCATCTAAACTAGAATAAGGCAAGACACGTATGTATAACTTACAATACAGCCGCACGCAATATCTCTTATACAATTTACACCTAAAACCTCACATTGCATGCCACGTACCATGTAAATTGTATTAAGGTATACGTGATAATTAATGTTCGTATAATGGAGAATGCAAAGTTGAAGTCCGAACCCGGATATGAGTAAGTTTAACGGCCGCTATATGACTCACGCACCTCCAGTTCTGTCGCTGCGTATAAGGTACATTGTATCATCTGACGTCGTAGACACACCACCTAGTTTAATCTGCTGTCTGTAACAGAAGCGTGAAGAACAGTGCAACCTACATTTATTTTTACGTGATTATGTAGTGTAGTTTAACCCCACAGGATTTTTTATTGCGTAAAACTACGTAAGGAAGAAATAATTCGAAAACTGTCGTCGAAAATTAGAAGATTTCCCAGCGTTTGAATTCTCTCGACATCAGTACTACAACAATTGGTGAACAAATTTTGAAAAATTGGTTATTAATTCAACAAGAAGCGACAGCAAATATGACGTGTTCTTCCACAAGCAACGTTACATTATGCTGGACAGCGCTATTGGAAGCATCTCATCGGACATTCTTTAAGACGGTTATCACAGCAAACCGGCGTGTTTCAGTCACATGGACACGTAGTCACAAACTTACTCCGCTTGAAGCTGTTCAAATTTTACAGCTGTGGAAAAACTCCCGGAGGCACACGGCGCGGCGAGGGTGCGATTTGTAACTGGTTCTGTGAAGCAGCGTGTAATGGTGTGATCCATCAGCCCTGACTTGTTTTACAGATGAGGCTTAGTTTTACTTAAGCGGCCACGGATATACCTGAAACAGCAGATACTGTTCGGCAGATTATCACAGATTAGTGCACGACGTGCCTGTACATGACGTAAAAGTGTGGTGTGGTGCGCCATTGGTGCTACAAGAGTAATCGGAGCCATCTTCTTGCCGGGCACAATTAATTCCAGAAGGTATAACGGACACATTCTCGTAACGTTACTTAAAAATTCAAGTGACGATGAGAGAGATTATGAGTTTTTCCAGCAAGATGGTGCAACTGCCCCATACAGTGTGTAATTCAATGGTTTGGTCACGGAACGATTTTCGGGACCAAGTACTTAGTTGTCCTTTGTGGTCTGTTCATTCGTCCTATCTAACGCCATGTAAATCTGTGGTGAAGTTAGGAAAACAAACACACGTAAAAAGAAGCCGCACGCAGAGGACCAATTGCGATAAACCACCATACGCCACGCATGGGCAAATGCTAGACAAAAACGTCAAAAACTATTCAATAATCTGTTGACCATGTGTCACTAATATCGTAGAGATAAATGAGGTCGTGTCCGTAACCTACTCTAACATGCGGTAAGTCTTTAAGCTTGCCGTGTGTCTGGGTTCGGTTTTCAATTGGCCTCTCTGTATACGACGTATCGGTGCTAGAATTCTAACATCCTTGTCGCAGGAATTCTGTAACTGTCTGCCTATGAACAGAAAACAGCGCCTGACAAAGACGTGTACTAGTACAGGACACTGAAAAACGACCGTGGTTGGGCGGTTTACCTTACGCATGCCGAAGCTTTGTCAGAGAAACCAAAATCTACCGCCATTGGCAATTCAGTTGCACAAATTAGCCTAAATGGAGTTCATATTTCCATTCTACCGTTGAGTCCCACCTACGGCAAGCGCCATATTTTCATACGGCTTTTATACCTTGCCCATTATATTGACCTAATCTACCCTATCTTTAGAACAGTAGCTCCCAAATGCGTGTAATTTTTTCTCTCCTTACGGCGTAGTGTATAAATCAGGTTATTAATTTAATGCGCAGGCGTGTGGCCGCTCGTCCGTACGGTAGCCTCTAATTTGTATGCAGCCAAGCTTAAAATTGCTGATGGCAGAGAGCAGCACTTGGCAATTAGCAGCCCAGGGGTGTACAGCCACACAATGCAGTCGCATCAGTCAGTGTTCCGCCCCATGGCCATAGTCGGCAATCAAGCGACGGTTGATGACTCGTGATATCTGGCCAACTTGTAGAACAATGGAAAAACCGACGGCGTTCCTGATATCACTATTTTATTGCCGTTTATATGAAGTTGCATTAATATCTGATATCAGTACTGCGGGCAACACACAAGTTAAATAAATATAGGTATATTATAAGAATATTCTGGCCTTTCGACATCAAGAGCAGGGAGATTGTGGCACATGGGTTTCCGTTCCATTCTTTTGAAAGGAGTTCATACATGGTGCGCACGGGCAGATTCTAAATGCGAACTGCATGCTGGCACAATCTATTGCGACCTGACAACATAAATGTAGACTAAAGTGCAGCAGTTTATAGCATCAATAGACCTAACACTTTGGGTATAAAGCGCCCGGAGCATGAAGCTGGAGACTAAATTCCGTGTAGTGCGGATTTGAAACATGAATGTAGCTACACCTACCTCCACTCCGCCGCCACACATGGAAATATGTTTAATTATAGGAGTAATTGTTATATTATTCATACTGTTTTTATTAACTGCAGAGTGAACAGCAAGAAAAGGATAGAGGCTATAGCGAAACACTGAAAATAAGAGAAAACAAGAAGAAAATGATCATAATTAATAAGGAGATAAAATACAAATTAAGAAAAAATAATACACATTGAGATTTTATAAGCAGTCACAATATATATACATATATATAATTAGGTGCTTTAAAGAAATGTTAGTGCAATTGAAAATATCAATATTCCTGCGGGAACAATTCGCTGACGGAACGATGTTCAGACGGTGCAGGACATTCAGTACAGAACAGTCTCTGATTTACCTACTGGTGTCCGTGAACGAACAGTATGAAGAATGGAGCAGCAAGTGAGATTATTTTTTAAAATTCGAATAAGAAAAAGGGCACCAAAGTAACGCTGCCGGGACGGAAGTGATGACATGTCCAACTTTGCCAAAATAACGACGACGACAATTTTTTTCCTCCTCCTCCTCCTCCTTCTTCTTCTTCTTCGATGCCACTACAGTCCAATGCGGCCCTTCGCCTGCATAATGGACTTCTCCCAATTAGCTCTGTTTTTTTGACATCTCTTTCGAGTTTGTAATTTTGCATTTATTAATATCTGTTTGATACAGTTCCACCATCTGTTTTTGGGTCGTCCTGTTAGTCGACTTCCCTGAGGATTGTTTTAATTACTTTACTTACTTTTCTTGCACTATCCCTGCTATTAACATAACCAATCCAATTCAACCGATTTATTCTGACAAATGAAAGTATATCTAAATCTCCAAACAGCTGCATTATTTCCCTATTATATCGCTTTATACAATTTTCACTTACTTTAATTTCCCCCAAATTCTAAAAGCTTTTCTTTCAAAAGTAGCCAGCCGTTTAGCAATATCTGTATTCAATGTCCAAGATTCTACTCCGTATTTTGTCACTGGTGACCACAATAATTAAGATGATAATAATAAGAATAATTACGATGATGATGATGATAATAACAAAAACGATAATAAAATTACGTCTAAGCGGTAGGGATCACTTGGTTCAAGAGAAGAAGCACCAGGAAGAAAAGCCCCGTGGCAATTGGCACAACAACAACAACAACAACAACAATAATAATAATAATACAAAGACCTTGCAAAAGGAATAGAACGCACGTGGAATGTAAAAAGAACAGTGATACCAGTAATAACAAGAGCAACTCGAAACACTTCAAAATCATTCGGAAAATACCTAAGAAACATATCGGGAAATCAAGAAATCGAAGAACTACAGAAAACATCCACATTAGACACAGCAAACACACTTCGGAAAGTACTAACGCAAAAGTACAAAACTTTAACATGGGAAACAACATTACATTTGGCATAAATTGTAAATACAGAATAGCTACATATTAATGTACCCTAGAAACATGGTTTTTTTTCAGGTATACAATTGCAAATACCCTGCATAAAGGTGACAACAAATACAATAATAATAATAATAATCAAATTTGAAGCTTGAACGATAGGGATCGCCGTTCAGGCCTCAACAGAAGCAGCAGCAAGAAGATAATGCGTTTGTCAAGAGACATGATGACGACGATGACGATGATGATGATAAATCCTTGGGACGGAGTCCTTGTCGTGAAGGTCTCAGACACGTGAATCGCCTGCGACATAAATTCTTTTCATCCTCATTCTTAGGTTCAGACGTACTTACTTTGTTGATCTCAATCTCTTCCCATAGCAAGAAAAGCAAAGTTTTTATACCCATATAGAACACTTCCTCCGCTATACATTTCGGGCAAAGAATCCGCCTTGTGCGGGCATGAGTTGATAGTCCGACGGCCAGCACCATAACATGTCGGCTGTCAGCTACTGTGTATTCAACAAAGTTGGAGCTACCTGCCGTATCTGGACACAGACAGCCTTCAGGCGCCACTTTCCATCCGCTCCAGTGTAAAGATACCACAGCGAGTTACTGGAGCAAGAATCCCACAGAAACTACCATTTTCCTACTTCTCAATCATCTCATAATTTCGTACTAAGTAAATTTGTTACAAAGCTAAATTCTGAGACTGAGAAGCAAAGAATATTGCGGTTCATTGTTTAGCCGTCTTGCTTCGTGGTCCAGCGGAACCGAATTTGTATCAGGTCCTCATTCCAGCAACTCTGACTACTTTGTTGGTTTTCTACAGCCCCCCAGGCAAATGTCCGGGTAACACCTCAGATTGTGCCACAGTCCCTTCCTTTCTAATTTTGTCAAATTCATTACCCTCTATACACTTTATCACGGTAAGATGTAGAGCCTTCGCCACTAAAGCCATCAATATTTTAGCAAAATTGTCAGAGAAGAACTCATTAACACTCCACACACAAATAAACTTCTCTTGTGGTAGAAGAATGTATAGAGAATGGTGTTCAAGGAAAGAAAAGAAGTGGCTACTAGCAGGGGCGTGGCAATTGAAAGGAATGAGAAGAAACACCGACAGAGTAAGGTGCCCATTATGTTTGGGTTGAAGAGGAAGTTAAACACATATTATTGGATTGTCTGAAAACTTGATACTGGAGAATGAAATTTTTGAATGGTTAAAAGGAATGGAAATAATAATGGAAACACTAGACAATGCAGGAATAAAACTGCTTGTGCTGGCTGCACTGAAATAACATCAGTGAGAGTATTTTTCATTATTCTTTTGTGTGTTTGCGCTGGGTAGTGCCAGTGTCAATGAATTTAAGACTGCATTCAGTAAAAGTTCGTAAGGAAGTACTGTAAAATAGAAGACTTGTCAGATTTTCAAAGAGGACAGATCGTTGGTGCGCGTTTAGCTGGAGCATCTGTAACCAAAACGGCCACGGTGTATCCAAAGAGGCAGATTCCAGGTTTACGACGACGTGCAAAAATCATGTGTAGACATCAACATCTAAGAGGAACAGTGGGTGAAAACCAAAATTAAGTGAAAGGGATCGCCGAACATTGAAGAGGATTGTGTCTAAAAATCATATTACTGCTGCAGCAAAGGTGACAGCAGAGCTCATTATTCATCTTGAAGAAGCTCTTTCCACAAAAACATTAAGACGAGAGCTTGACAAATCCACCATCCACGGTAGAGCTGCAAGTGATAAACCTCTGGTTACTGAAAACAACGCTAAAAGGCGAGAAAGATTGTGTGATGATCATAAAACCTGGACGTCGGATGACTGGAAATAGGTAATATGATCATTTTAGGTAAGCAGGTGAACCCTATGGTCCAGAAGCTGTTTCATAGCAATGATGCAACTCTTCAAGATGACAATGCGCCCATACACACACAAGTGTTCAGTCTTGGTGTGAGGAGCATGAAGGTGAACTTGAATACTTTCCCTGGTTGGCAGAATCGCTAGACTTAAATATCATCGGAAAACTGTGGCTAGCTTTAGAGAGTAGAGTGAGAAGCAGATTCCCTCCTCCAGCATCTCTCAAGCAACTAGAAGACGTTCTTCATGAAGAGCGGTACAGTATTCCACTAGAGACATTCAGATCTTATATGAGTCTATTCCAAGAAGGATATAAGCAGTGTTACAGGCAAATGGTGGCCCAACTCCATATTAATAAAGAAATGTGTATCTTTCACAACTGTTTCCATTATTTTGTCCATCCCCTGTAAGTATGAATAAAGAGGCAGCTTACAAGAAAATATTAAGATGCACTAATAATGATCAGATTGCAGGTCCCAGTGGTCGCGCGGTCTAAGGCGTGGATCTGCGGCCGCTCGACTGAGGAGATCGTGAGTTCGAATCCCACCGGGGCATGGATGTCTGTCTGTTGTGAGTGTTGTGCGTTGTCAGGTAGATATCTCTGCGACCGACTGATCACGCGTCCAGAGGAGTACTACCGTCTGTGATGCGTCGTTGTGTGTGATGTAGAAACTTCAAGAATGAGGAGGCCTTGACCCGCGTTGGGCCGCAGCACCACAGGAAAAAAAAATGGTCAGATTAGCAAGTTAGGTAGATATTTAGGCAAAGTTAAGTATAAATGGTTTAACAGAAAAAACGTAATGTACATATAATTTTATAAGTGTCAAGTAGTGATGGGCTACCACCGTGCGAACCCGGTGTTTGTCGAATGGTAGGCCCAAACATTGTAAGAACTAAACTATTATTATTATTATTATTATTATTAATGTTTTAGTATTAAAGGCACGGTAAAATAAAGCTGGAATAAATTGAAAAAACAGAGAACACAAAACTTGATGCTTTCCTGCAGATGGATACAGGAATTACCAACTAATTCATTTTCTGACATGGTCCAGTCGTACCCACTGAGTGAACGATCCGAGCAACAGATGTGTTTCCATGGCCAACTGTGATCCGCGTGGACTGTACAGCTATCTATACCCTCTTGTACTACAATGGGTGCATTGGAGCGTAGCAGAAAACGAATTCTGATTCTTGAAAGGTAAATTGCAGTGTGAATGAGCTGCAGCGTCTTCACAGGTGGACTGTAGACCGCGTGCAGCAGTGGCACAAGTCACTCTGTGTTCAAACATCAGGGATCACAGTGAACGTATGCCAGAGGGCCCACACAGATAAGAAACTGAACCCTGGACACAAGACTGAGACTACCGCCATTAACGCCTTGAAGTACAAATTTAATAAAAACAATATACAAAAATTCAGTTCCTACTTCATAGAGCACACCTGTGTCTCCATTACAAAGGCACGTTATGTTAATTATTTTTAGGAGAATGATAGCTGTTTATTGTGAGAATGATCTAAAACACACAAACACAGCGTGTGGACAGTGTAGCGTTATCATGTTCAGTGAGTGGTACGTATACTTACCACTGTACTATAGAAGGTTGGATCATGTTGCTCGTTTTCTGACTCAGTACACTATTATTAATAGGCCCAGTGGTGCAGCTTATTCAAAAACAAAGCAATGAGAAAAATATTTTTTCTTAAGAAATGCTATAACATCGTTACGGCATGAAGCCTGTGCTTCGCTTTAGCGAAGCACAGGCTGAGAGCTCCCTGATGATGGTTTATGCAATCCGAAACATGCTGGAGCAACTATTATAATTTTAAACGATTTTAACTGTTTAACAATTTTATAATAATTTGTGTGCATTAGTTGGACGAATAAAGGAATTGATACTATCAACATGCACGGCGCTGCTATGAAGATTGTTACGGCTTGTACAGAAACATGCAATGACGCAAATTATTACCGTCAAGTGGTAAGATATGCTTAAGAGCTGCTTCGTCAGATCACTCGCGTAGCCGTTATTGCGTCATTAATATGTCGGAAAACACGACCGTGTGCGACTAATGAGTCGAACGGAAGGACTATAAGGTGATAACGATTGGATTCAAATGGCTCGATGGTGCCTATTGTTCTTGCAATAATTAGTTGCTTTGTCAGCCCTGTAATAACCAGGTTTGTCCCTTAGCCCCATTTAGCTCGCAACACCAGTCAGCTTCCGTTCAAGAAAACTCAGAAAGTAAAACAACAAAGAAGAGGCGAGCTGCTCTACTGTGTAATACAACACGTGACGGGGCGAGGCTTCCAGGCAGTAACTTCAGGTCAGTGTGTGTATGTGTCTGCAAGAGGTTCGAACACGGGACCGTCACACGTTTCAGTGAGTGGCGAGGCTCCGTGTGACGGGAACAGACTGTCCGCGCGCCTTTGTAACCTATAGCCCGCCGCGCACCGCCATTCGAGGTCAAGAAACAATTTGTCATCCTGTCAGAAGAAGCACAATAAAAATAATAAAATTGGATGATAGGGAACAAAAAGCGGGTGGGGTAATTTTGAAAAGGTGTCTGCTTCGCGGTATAAATAAGATCAAGTCATTAGGTGCGGAAATTGCTCCCGTGTTCCCATGGAATGTATCGTCTCAGTTTAAAAACTGCTCTCTGTTTGTTCTGGATTCAAACTGGTGACTCTTAATGCGTCTTAATGTGGTTGATATCCATGCTGTTTGTATGCACATAGTGCGTTTGTGTGTATTGTGGTTTGTGTAGGAAGTCAGCATGGACAACTCACTCCACGGATCAGGGTCCTTCTTGAGAAGCTAACAGTTTCTCATCTAGTCAAGAAATTCTCCAGAGGTTCATTACCGTATTCACAAGAGATCGCCACTTGTCCCTGTTATGAGCATATTAATTCATTCTGTGTCCTCTATCCCATTAATTTAAGATCCGTTTTAATATCGTCCTCCTTTCCACACCCAAGTCTTCCAAATAGCCGCTTTCCTTCAGTTTTCCCCGTCAAAACCATGCACGCATTTGCCTTCTCACCCACGCGTGCCAGTTACCGCGCACACTTCATCCTTCTCGATCAGATCACTCCAAGAACAGGTGAGGGGCACTAATCACGAACCGCATTATTATTCAAGTTTTTTCCAGTCTCCGATTAATTCATCTCTCTTAGGTACAAAAGTTATGCAGCACCCCCAACCCGACACTACGACAAACTGGAATACATGAAACGAGATCATAAAATATAAACAATGTAGGAAAAAGTAAGAATAGTGTAACAATGAGAACTGTTCGTATTTGCATGTTGAAAAGTCTGAGAATCTCGTAACACGTAGTCCAATTGAGTAACAGTTTTGTTACAATAAAACAAACAAACAACTAGATGCAACAATAGCGGTTTATTAATGATTTCAATCAGTTCAACATGTTTCGGGCGATAATTTCGCCCATCATCAGGAGCACTAGACTGTGTTTACAGCTTGTGGTACAATGCACCGACGATGCTGCCTGCACGAAATTATCGCTCGAAACATGTTGAGCTGTTTTAAATCATTAATAAACCGTTATTGTTGCATCTAGTTGGTTGTTTATTTTATTGTATCAGTGATACACGGTCACACTAATATCAGTTTTGTTAGAGTTTACAATTGTAGTTATACTATAGAATGCTAATGTCACAATTATGGTCTATTATAATGATTCTTTAAACAATTCTTTATTACGTTACTCCTGTCTGTGTTAGGTCTATCTATCAAGAATAACCTGAAAAATTCACCCGTATGAATTATTTCGTAAATGCTTACGAAAAACCCCATATTATATATGTAATTGTAGGTATATTCAATATATACGAGTATCTACATAAGGGACTTAAAAGTCTCAAGTGTAAGCAGTAAGTACTAAATAATATGACTAAACAGTGTGTTTTCCTTAATTATGCATCATGCAAATCGCATGACGAAGAAAATCAATAAGTGCAGGGAATCGTGACGTAACAAAACGAAGAATACGCCATTGAATTATTACCTAACACCACAACAAATCGATCTATGTGGCATCACATTTTATATTTTACCCTCTTTACCCGACAAGTAAATCTTATCCTTGTGGCGCCACATTATAATTAACTCGCCAGCTGTTTTGTAATACTTATCTCATAAACGGCTCGGAATGTCGCTGGTTCGATCCCAGCTGGTGTCATTGGAATTTTTCATTGACATAAAATTCTTCCGATAGCACTATGGCCCTGGGGTCGATTCAGCCTCTAACAGAAATGAGTACCAGGAGCATTTCCTGGGGGTAAAGGGGGCCGGTGCCTAAGGCTGACAACCTACCACCATCCTGTGTCTTTGTCAGGAAATCTGGGAACCTTAACTTCCTGGAACCCTCTCGGCTTGTCCGGTCCTGTAACGGGACTGATTTACCTTTACCATAAACGGCGAGATATCAACATAAAAGACCCATGTCTTTATGTAAAGTGTCTTATTTTTGTACGATTTGGGGAAAATTTGCATTTGGTCGACAGATTTTAGTAAAAGTGCCCAAGTTTCATGACGTACTTAACATTTGGCTTGTTAATGATGTGTTTCAGTGTCCAACTAACCTTATTCATGTTTTTAGGGTGTTTTTTATACTTTTGTATTGTTGCAGTGCCCAAACGCAACACCACAATCGTACTCTAACATAAAATTTAATGAGAATTCATCCTTTGCCAGCAGAGGTGTTTCATAAGGACAGGCAGACAGGTAGACAGACGGAAACGAAGAAGCTAACATTTGCTTTTCACAATTGTTTTGCGAAAACACCCAAATGCTTAATTAGACGCCTTGCGCAATAAATCCCTACCTTAACGTCTAAACCTTCTAGGAGGCTAGATTTCCTATTCATAGAAATCCAATCTACGAAAATATTCGGATATGGAACTGTGAAGGACTGGGTATCACCAGACGGATTTCCGGGAAGATACAGTTCACAGGCAGCAACCAGGTTGGTCCCTAAGCTGGATCATACTGAGAGAGTGAACGTTTTATTTGGCAGCGGACGAACATTCAAAAACCTAGGACTGTAAATCCTATGGACTTGGCAATAATCTACGCATGAGGCAAATACGACAATATCTATAGTCTTAAAAAAAATTTACGCCATGCCTGGCCAATTTTTTCTAGGAGACCGCTTAGAAAACCCAAGCAATCTGAATTAATTCTGGTTTGTGAAACCCTCTGTTGCTTTTTTTTCTCTTCCAGTTCAGAACCAACAGGTTGTCATGATCAACACAGACCTGCATTTTTATGACTTGTACGGTACGTCATTGCTAGTAAAGCCGGAGTACACATTTGATTAAAACTTCAAGGAACTTATGTGCTATTTTGTTTGCTGCGCTGATGGACAGTTATCATTTCGGAAGGCACGTTTTTACTACGGCCGGCCGTAGCGACGCACATTTTCTTGGTTATCCCCTGTCTTTAGGCTAACAACTCTCAACTTCCATGGTGCTGTTAGATGCTTCTCATGCAGCTCTCCAGATTTAATTTCATAACATTTAAATCATTATCTGCATAGGCCATCCTGTTTACTCCAAGGAGCAGAGTCCTTCTTGAGAAGCTAACCGGTTCTTAGCTTGTCAAGAAATTCTCCTCATTTTATGGAACCCGAAGGTTCTTTGCCGCATTTACAAGTGCCCACCACCTGTCCCTGTACCGAGCCAGATCAATCCACTACATGTCCCTTATCCCAGTTCTTGTAGTTCTGTTATGATATTATCCTCCCACCTACGCCTGGGTCTTCCAAATATTCTCTTTCTCTCAGGTTTCCCAACCAAAACCTCTTCTCTCCCCCATATGTGCTAAACGCCCCGCCCATCCCATTCTCAATTTGATCATCCCGAACAATATTTGGTGAGGAGTACATAACATTTAGTTCCTCATTATGTAGTTTTCCCCATTCCCCTGTTACCGCGCCCCTCTTAGGCCCAAGTATTCTCCTCAGCACCCTATTCTTAAACACCCTCAGCCTACGTTCCTCCCTCAATGTGAGCGACCAAGTTGCACACCCAAACAAAACAACAGGCAATATTATAATTCTGTAACCTTAGTCTTTATATTTTTTGATAACAATCTGGAAGCGAAAGATTTTGCACCGCATGATACCAAGCATTCCCCGAATTCAATCTGCTCTTAATTTCTTCTGGAATAGAATTTTGATGCCTTAAGTTTGTTCCAAAGTATTTAAACTGTTCCACCATTTCAATGGAATTATTTCAGTTTTCAGATACTCCAAGTTTTTGTTCCTGAATTGTCTACTCGCTTCACGTCTTACATTGTTTTCATTATCTATATTGCTTTAGTCTGGATCATGTAACCACTGCATTTTAGCCTGCTCCCTGTGGTTTAAAAACCATTAACATTCTTCATCAAACTATGGTTTATGTTGCTTCAATTCGTAAAGACTTATACTCCGTTTAGCTGAAGTTTTGACATTCTCTTTATTGTTTTCCCAAACAATATTTATGGTCTCGAAATCTTCTAAATTCTCCAAAAGTGAAAACCTGTTCGAGATCCTAATCTGATACTGTTTCGTAACCTCCAGCCTACTTAGATTCCTGAGATTAAACCTTTCCATATCAAACTTCTGTCCTGCTTGTTTCCGTACTGCCAGTCTTTCTCTCACTTTTACAACCACCAGTATCATATTATCTCCCCTGAAAGATCGTACATTGAGTATGCTCAAATGCCATCTCCTATCAATATGTGGCCAAACTGGTTGTGAGTCTTCCCACCAGGAGAAGTCCCGGTGTACTTGCGAATAATTCGGTGCAGGTTCATCGTGCTCTTAACAACTAGATTTTTTTATGCGGCAAATTTAAATATTATAACACCATTATCATTACTATCCTGATTTAGACTCTCATTCCCAATTGCCGGTTTGAAAATATCTTCTTTCTCCAATTTTGCATTAAAATCGCCTAAAAGAATTTTTAAACCGTACTTAGTAAAATGATCGAAAACCTCCTCTAATGCCTCATAAAATCTGTCCTTTGAATTATCATTCTTCTCCTCACTTGGTGTATGCACATTGAAAACAACGATAATATACCAGCGCCCACTCAGACTTATATATGACACACACTACTGCTAACAAACTCTACTCTCTTAACTGCTGATATTATTCTGTGGTATACGAAAAATTCCTGTTCCCAATTGATGATTTTCGTTTCCTTTTCCATAGAAAAAATACAACCTCCTGCTGTTACAGGGCCCCTTTTTCTCGCCTAATCTCCTGTGCACCAACTAAATCTAATTCATACCTTTCTACAGAGGTCATCGAATTACTTAATTCAAAAGAGATTTTACTAAGTATAGTGCGATATATATCTTTATATTAATTTGTACTTTATATCGTACCAAATCTTACATCACTTGCTACCTAACTTAAATTGACACCTGTTTTTCCGAAACGTCGAGACTAGCTGTGGGGGCCACCCAGCCTCATATTAAATGGGTACCGGACACAATCTTTCGGAATAAAGGTGACCACTCATCTACCATATCTAAGGTAGAGGTTAAGAATGACAGGAGCTACGCCGTTACAACGCAGCATGCTTTAGTGGCGCATACAGGCACCAGTCTTATTGCAACATGCGCGCGCGCGTGCGCACACACACACACACACGTACACACACACACACACACACACACATACACAAACACACACACCCACACGCGATTTCTCCGACACGTCTTAAGAATATAATTGGTGTTCCTACCTTGGTGCATATTAACTATGGTTTACGACGTTTGGAAAAGGCATCCATATACACAGATAACATCTTTGAAATTGAAACCAAGAGTATCATATCTACATAGCTTCTTGCTTACTTACTTACTCCATGGTGCAGAGTCCTTCTTGAGAAGCTAAGTGGTTTGAAGCTAGTCAAGAAATTCCCCGCATTTTACGGAACCCGAAGGTTCATTACCGCACTCACAAGCGTCCGCCACCTATCTCTATCTTGGGCCCGCCCAATCCAGTCCATATACCCACATCCTACCTCCTGGAGATCCATCCTAATATTATCCACCCATCTGCGCCTAGGCCTCCCCAGTGGTCTCCTTCTTTCCGGCTTCCCCACCAAGAACCTATACACCCCCCTCTCCTCACCCACACGCGCCGCATGCCCAGCCCATCTCATTCTTCTCGATTTTATCACCCACACAATATTGGGTAAGGAGTACAAATCATTCAGCTCCTCGTTATGCAATCTCCTCCATTCCCCCGTTACCTCGTCCCTCCTAGGTCCAAATATTCTCCTCAACACCATATTCTCAAACACCCTCAGCTTCCTTGCCTTCCGCAATGTCAGCGACCAAGCTTCACACCCATACAAAACAACAGGCAAAATTATAGTTCTATATATCTTGATCTTTAAATTTTTGGATAGCAACCTGGAAGACAAAAGATTCTGCACCG
>Ga0123354_10001001_pt1 | contig 32193 bp, 16 predicted proteins | sample TergutLab28metaG_2_FD_97872 | JGI IMG/M metagenome (GOLD analysis project Ga0123354, IMG submission 97872) | Labiotermes labralis P4 segment gut microbial communities from Petit-Saut dam, French Guiana - Lab288 P4 | ecosystem: Host-associated > Arthropoda: Insects > Digestive system > Gut ... | reverse complement strand
CTCAAAGTTTCCAATTGTGGTGTAAGGCTCCAAATAAACGTAAGTAATCCATTTTTTATGCATGGGATACAGCCAACCTTCTCCTATGGTGTGTAAAAATTTTGTATTTTTGTGATAGGAAATACCGCAATTTTTTAATTTTTTTCGGTACCCTTAAAATACGCCGGCTGGGGGGGTTTTAAAGTTTAAATGGACGCCGGGCTGAAAGTGTTAACTCAGACTGCAGTCTGTACCACAACTGTCAAACAAATGCTTATAATGCGTAAGCATTAGGATATTAAATGTTAATAATTTTCAATTTTTATCTCCCTCACTGACAATTCTGTTCTTTTTCAGGGGACACATCATTAATACAACCAGTGTGCAGTGCAACAGTTGATACTCATGGTCCAAACTGTGCTGTTCTTTCACAGAACATCAAACCCCTTACCCTGGAAGGAAGGTAAATTATGTATACATACAGGGTCCTTGATTAAAATTATTTTCCTGTATTTTAGAACCCCAGTTTGTAAGGCTTAGATTCAGTCGTTAAAGTTTAGTTCTTTGCATGCTAATCCAAAGTTAAAGTTAGAGTCATGATTTAAAAACCAGCCTGTAGTACTGATCTGGCTGATCATAAATGGTTGTTACGTGTTTTTGGAATCACATAAAATGAACATTTTAGAGGGCATGTGTCTGTGTGTTTCATCCGTACTTATAAGTTGTGATTAAACTTGGTGCTGGAATTAATACTACCAATTGTCAGATTAACTGACCAATGGTATTTCCCTTCCCCCCCCTCCCTACATAATGTCTTGTCACACAGATCTCTGCCTAACACAGCATTTATGTTGTCTTTTAAATATATGTTGGTGTATATTTCACAAAGTACAAAAAAGAATTCTTTATGAGAGCACAACATTATAATGTTTGTGACCGTAGAGGTCAGCGTGATGTGCCACATACACCTTCCCTCACTCATGACTGAATAGCACCATTTTCCTGCTTGATATTCTTCCACGTATGTGTGTCCGTGTGATATGCTATATTCCCAAACTTTTGTTTCATGGAGCAACCCCCAAAACAGTTTTCCTCACTGGAGGAACCCCTCCCTTTAAAGACATATACAGGCATGACAACAAAAAGGCAGTTGTTTGCACACGGAGATTGCTCCAGTATTTTCAATTGCCAGACAAAAATTCCCACAGTGTTTCTGGGGACACTTGGTAATTTTTGCAGCATTGAAAAATTGTTATATATTTATTCCACGATCTTTAGTGGAACCCCTAATGATGATTTGCTGAACTGTGGTAGGGAAACACTGCTGTACACTTCAATCATTCCATGTTGTGGCAGGCAGGCCAGCAATCACTGTTATTCGCATTTGCCTGGGTTCCACCCATTTTAATATAATACACTGTGGTTACTATTAAATTTTTACTCATCGTGTGTCTAGATGTTACTTTAAATGGCTTGCAGTGTCAGGTGTTGCATTATCTTCCTGAAAGAAAGCATGTTTCCTCATAATGAAGCAGGTGTTCAAAACATGGTGTAAGAATTTGTGTTTCATACCAGTGTGAATTTATGGTCTCAGGAGGACATGGGCCCAATAATCCTGTTAGCCATGCTAGAAATGAACTATGACATCATATAATGACCCTTCATGGATTAACCTGAGGTTTTGTGTAGACTGGTACTGATTATTCTGAAAGTTCACATATCAACCGAGATGAAACTAGGCTATGAAGTAAAAAATGAATGTGAAGTCAGTTTCTCCAGCATACACCTCAGGAGGCACCAATTCACAAAATCCAGTTTTCTTTGCCATCTGCAATGTAGATTATTTTCAATGACAGTTGTCTTATACAGATGCAAGTGCTGCAGTTTTGTAGCACTTCGTGATAACGATACAGACACACCCACCTGCTGTGCAAGTTCCTTAAGAGATTTATACGGAGATGTCTCCAGTCTAGCACCATTCTCATTCAGCATTTCTTCTGCATAGTCTGTGGCTGTCTGAAATGCAGCCTTTTGCTCAAACTTTTCATTTATATGTAACTTGTTTTCTTTTGTGGAACTGCACATCTGGAAGTTTTCATCTGAATTTATGATTTTCCTGCTTGTAGCATCCATATTTAGCACATGTACCACTCAGCAATGCATATAATGATTGCACGTGACTCGTAGAGATGTTGCAGATTTTCCAATAAACAGTGTTGGAAAATACAGGATGATCAAAAGTCTCTGTGCATGTGATGATTACAATACAGAAAGCAGGTGCACAGAGACTTTTTGATCACCCTGTAGCAATGAGTGGATTTGGTGTATAGCATAACCTGCCTGTTAGGAAGTGACTAATGACAGGGTTCTGGCATTTTATATGACAGGAATTGACACAACCAAAAGATTGTTTATATGAAATATCTTTTTTTTCCCCCCAGCCAGTAAATGCATATCATATCTTTCTGAGCCATAATATGATTGATGCTTTGTATTATCTTTCCTTCTCCTTTCTTTTGCCTTGAAATTGCAGTCTTCCACTTAATTATGATGGTCTGTCAATTTTATTTGTTTACAGTGTGTGTGGATGTAAACTTTTTTGTCAGCTTGTGGCATTTTTTTTGTACTTTAAGAAACACTTTGTTCTTGCATAGGTCAGACTTTTCTCTGTGTATGAATCTTTGTCATGATGTAAAGTAGGAAATTTTTGTGCTTGGATATTATACATTGTTTTGCACTGTGTAAACTCAGAAACATTGATTTTACAAGTCAGTTGCATGTACAGGGGGACTTAATTTGTAGAAAACAACCTAGTATGGTCTGAAAAATTTAGAAACATATCTTAATTTCAGGGCCACATTTCCATTATCACTCATCTTCTTGTGTATTTACCATTATTTACCCAAACTTGAGACAAAAATTCGTTTCCTAATTTGTCTTCTGAAAAGAGGAGAGTTGCCTTATAATTGTGCATGCTGTTCAACCTGTTCTATGTAGATATTTTCCTGAAAACTGAAGATTGTGTACAGGGGTCACCTTATATTCAGGTAGAGTCAGTATTATTTTGAAAAAAAAAATTTTCCAAGATTAGTGTAATATTTGTAATGTAACATGATTGACTGTGGTAATACAGAGTGTTCTTGTGTTAAAATTAATCCATTGTTGCCAGAAATAAATGGCCTGTATAATGTACAGGAGAGACCAAGATTTAAATGAGAGTTGTGTAAGGAGGCCATTAAATGGTTGTCATCTGTACCTGACATTTAGCATTTTGAGCAGTAAGCTGTGTGATGGGTATACCTGACAATAGGCACCAGAATTTGTGTCATGTTTGTAATGTAACAGGATTGCTTATGGTATTACAGGGCATATTTTGTGTGTGTTGGTTGGATTTAAAAGGAGTGTATTGTCTCTCTTTTTGTCCAGAAATAGTGTTGTATTTGTAATGTAACATTGTTGACTGTTATGGCAGGATTTACCGTTTGTGTATGCGTGTGTGTGTATGTTGGAATCAAAAGCAGTGTATTGTCTTTTGTTCTCCAGAATTTATGCTTTTAGAATTCGGGAATACACACTGCAGTGAACCAAATCTCACTAGATTACACATATAACTTCTTTGCAATCAACAATATTGTATAGTGATTTACAGAAGAAGGCAACTTACTTCTGCAGCTACAGATAAAATTTCCAAAAGGGTCCTTAGTGTTTATACAACCACCACTTGACCTTGAATTATTCAAAATTCATTCCAGTATATTAGACCGAGTTCACCACAAGATTCCAAAGAGAACAGCGTTCACATGTTCTTTTGATAATACCATCTAAAAGAGCACCTATGTACTAGTTGTCTTTTGCTTAAACCTGTTATTAACCTACATCACGTACAGCTACCCAGTACTGCCTGTATGTGTATATGTTGCTAAATGTATGTATAGTACATTTTATTTTAGATGGCACATCTTATTTTAAATGTGTATGAATTCATTAAAGTGTGAGATCTCGTACTACATTTTTCAGTTGTATGTCAACACTTTATTTATTTTGTACACCCCACTGATGGCTATTGATGTGGCCAAAACATCCAGCCATTGATATTGTTTACAATATATCTTACAATATATGTTGCATTGATGGATTATATGTTGGTTTTCTGCGTGATGCGTGCAAGTTGTCTTGCTCAGAAAATGTAAATTACAGATGTATGATGTTTATGGTAGAATTTCATGTTACAGTATTACCTGATTACTGTGCTGTGTAATGTATAAGATGTTAACAGTTCCTATATCATTACATTATTCTTGACAAATTTCGTGTCTTCTTTCTGAGTGTCTGTTCTTTGGTTTTATAGCAATCCACCATTGCCACACCCTGTCAGTAAATTGTTCCACTGTAGCACATCAAGTCACTTGGATCCTTCTGGAAGTTTTAAGACTCCATCTCATGAATATCATCATCATGTGAGTGAAGCAAGTGTTACTTACGAGAACCTGAATTTGGATTACATAGCAAAACTCACCTCGGAAGGTTATGCCAAGGATGCTGTAATAAGGGCATTAGGCATTACTAGAAATGATGTTGAAATGGCCTGGTGCATTTTGCATGAATTTGCTACAAAAGAAACCACAACATGATAAATGCATAACTTTATTATCAGTCATTTCCCTTGATGTTTGCTAGAATAATTTGAAAATAAAATAATAAATGTATATATAAATGCAATATTGTTGGAAGAAACTCGATTGGAACTGTGACAAAGTATGAATAATGTGCTAGTATTCTGGATAAGGAACCACGAAAATGTGATAATTCTGATCATAATTGTGGGGTCATGTATTGTATTTCAGTGAGTTGTCTTTTCATTTCTAGTTTATCTCTGTGAGGTTGGTGATACAAATGTAGGTCAGGCTATATGCATAATTTCACCATAACCAATTACCATTTATCAGTAATCTCTATACCTTGATTTAGTAACTGTACTCTTATTAGAAAGCTATGATACACTTCTCTATCACTTGACTTCTGTAACTGCTCTTATATACAGACCATAATTTTGACACTTAAAAAACTGTCTTCATATGAAGATGTGAGGTAAATTGATTGTGTGGAATGTCTTGGTTCATTTGGTAATTTATTTTTGCCTCCTTAGATACAGTCATGATATGAAATATCTACTATATAAATGAAAAAAATTGGGGTGTAGCACAGTCCGTGCTTGGTTATAATGCATTATTCCTAAGAATGAAAACTTGCAGGGTATTAAGAAATTTGTTCCATATAAAATGAAAATTAATGTGTACTCTTTAAAATTATATTATGATACAAATTTATTACAGTGTGGTGTACTAAATTAAAAATGTTATCTTTTTTACAAAATTTTCATTAAATATAACTTTTAACTGTCAATTAACACAAGTCAAGTAAATTTCTATTCCAAATAACTAATGCTCGTTAATGTCATTTGTTGGTGGTTTCAACCCCTACCAATTACTAGTCAGTGTGTACCTCATTAAAGTTATTCACTTTAGTACAATACTATCATTCTTAACTTTCCTGGAATACAACTTGAACCAGTGTCTTCTCATATCTTGTAACTATAACATACAGCAGAATTCCTGGTTGTCTGGGTTGTAAGTGTTCTTAATGGTAAAATATTTTCATCCAGTTCAATCAGTAATTTGTAATCACTGTTGGTATGTAGGAGTGTTGCTGTGGTGTGTGCAGTGTATTGGAAGTGGTGATGTGAGGAAACTGATATTTTAAACATAAAGTTTGCACTTTAATATAGACATTATATTTATAAATTTAAATTATATATTTGTATGGTATAAAAATTACTTCTTACAAAAAAAAATATAGTGCAGCAACAAGTCAGCAGATGAGAATGAAATGTTGTGCATAGAATTTGTAAAATAAAGAGTGTCATAGTCAGCTCATATTACTCTATTACATGATCTGCTAAGGTAAGTGACCTGATTATAATAAAAGAAATGGCATGGAACGGATTTTATTAGTTATTTCTTACACTGTAATTGTTAACTGAAATTTTTCTCAAATGTAACTTATTTTCTATCGGCACTGTGTACATAACATAAACATTTTACCACATTAGAATCTGTAACATTTGTCTGGAAAACTTTAGATTATGAGCCAGGTTACTGAAGTCAGTATAATGACTAGGTTGTGGGTTTGACAGCCAAAGAAGTTTGTTTTGATTCCTGGGAGCAGCCAGGGATTTTTCTCTTCGAAGCATCCACATCAGCCCTGGGACCCACACATTCTCCTATTTGGAGGGTACCAGGAGCTCTTTACCCAAAGGCAAAGCCACTGGAGCATGAAGCTGACCACGTACCTGAATCTAGTAGTGATGTTAAGAATGAGGGGGGCTGTACCTGTGCTACCCCTTACACCCTCATGTCATTTACAGGGAGAACTTTACTTTTACTTTATACTTCTAACAGTTCTACATCAATCATGTAAGCCTAAAGGTTTGGGCCCTTGTTTGTTAGTTAGTTAGTTATAGCTAAATTTTGTATTTTTTACTATATCTTTGTGATTGAAGAGTGTGACAGGCATAGATGGACTTTGAAGTGAGATGGAAAGAATGCTGTGAACATATGTTCTTTATAATGATTCCATCACTCAACATCTGATGGATGCATGACAAGGATGGGAAATGTACAAATCAAATTCCATTTTATAAAAACAGTGCTCAAGTCAGAGCAGATTTTAAGAATATTTGAAAGTGTCTTTTTTGGTTATTTTATCATGTCCACTTGGCCATTGCTTGCAAACAGAATCCATATTAAGACTCAGTAATATGAATCCTGTGATTCTTATGTACAGTATATCATCTTTGTGTTGGCTGCTCTTGTCAGTACATTTGAATTCTAAGTATGAGAGAAGAGAAAGTCGAGATTCATGAATGGAATCAACATGACCATGTTAACTTCTTTGCTAGTTACTAAGATAAATATTAAATTAAAATTAATAGGAACATTTGTTATATTTGACAGAAAGTGTGCAGTTACGAGTAAATGAGCAACTGAACAAGTGAGAGATTTTGCATACACATCATGGACATTTTCAACATAAGTTATGTCAGTACTCTCTGTTTTTGTTAGGGTTGTTTGCAGGATCTTGGACATAATACGTATTTTTTTTATGTATAAGACTTGCCCTGTTATGTGTACAATACAGCGTCCAAGACAGTAGTAATCCATTCATACATGACTCTTTACTGATAAAACAAATTGCTTTGCTTTACAAGTGAGCTACATGTTAGGGTTGTAATAAAGCCATTACCATATTTTTGCAAGAAATATAGGGTGGAAAAAAGTTACAAAACAATTGTGTGTTTTTTGTACGTGTGTTGAAGATTCAAACCATACAGCTATATTCAGAAAACATATTGGCCTTGGAGTAGCTATGAAAGTTTAAAATTAATTATACTGTACTTTATCTGATCACATGGGGCCAGACAAGTTCTGAATTATTGAGTATTCCAAATTCTTGGATAAAACCTATACTGTCCCAAGTTCTTACAGGTAATTTTTTTTGTTACTGTTGCTATACGTGGGCTGTACAACTAATCGGAGTATTCCATTTGAATATCTGCATCTGCTGCTTCAGGTTTGTCAGGTTCCTTTTCTATGTTTTCTGGAATCTTCATAGCTAAAAAAGTTGATGGTGTAGGAGACATGGGGTCAGGAGATACCACAACAGTTGAGGTACAAACACTTTTGGGGGCCTTTTTGAATTTGTCCCTGAGATATGCTAATTTCACTGATGAATTTTTTTCTGATGAAAAGCAAAACTTCAGGTCTTGGGACTACTCTGCTCAAATGCCAGATTGTCAGGTTTTCTGAATTATTGGATGTTTGAATATTATATTATAGTTGGGGAGCTGAGGTTGTAGTTGGTGACTCTAAATTCTTTCTAAAATTTGTGTTCTTTTTGTATTCTGTCATTTAAAAATTGGGATAAATTTTGTTATGCACTTGTGAAAACTTATATTGTCAAGTCATCGAAAATCTGTTGTGATTGTAGTAGCGAATAAGATGTGGATCCATCAGTGCAAATGCTGGAAAGCAGAGTTTGTCAACCCTATTCGACCTAGACGTGTAGGGGATTATTAGGTTTCTGATTTTGTGCAGTTACTTTTGTCTTGTATGCACACCGGTAGTCCACAATTTTTGCAAGTTGTTATTGTCAAACAATTTGTTTATCATTAAAGGGTTTTGCTGGATTCATGTTGTTTTGTTGTTGTTTAATACATAGACTTCTTCACCTCCAGCATAGACCTTTATACACCTGACACAGTAATATTCAACTCTCAGTTGCACAAACAAAGTGTGCAACATTTTTTCAGTTGTTTCTTGCATGTTACAGAATTACTGTCCACTATCTATTTTGGATCAGACTATGGTATTTGTGTTGTATTTTTTATAGCATTGTGTGTCTGTTTCATGTATTGCAGCCTACAGGGTAAAGAAGAATTGCATATGACCCCATTTATCTTCGTGAGTTATGTGTGTGTGGTCAATGCTCTTCATTCTGGTGTCAAAACACAAATGTCTGGCAAGGATTTGTAACACTAGGAGTGGTGGCAGGAAATCAGAGAAGAAGAGAATGGAGCATAATTTTAATGCTTGAATTTTCTTGTGCATGCAGTGGAGAGTACTATTCAGCCTCCAGTTTTGTGGGAAAAACTTTGCTTATTTATAGCAGCAACTTGTCTATATAGTTACCAAGCTGTGGGCTAGACAATCCAGTGTTCAAATCCTGGCAAGGTAAGAGATTTATTGCTTCTCCAAAACATCCAGACTGGCTGTGCCCCTCCTCCCTGCCAGACTGCTGTTTAATGGGTACTAAAGGTACTCCCCAGGCTGGTGGCTCTTTTCTAAGGGTTTAGCACTGGGGGGAGGGGGGGGGAGGAACCCCCAAGTACTTAATGAATAGTGGGTGAACCCCAGAGCCATTCTGGATGTTTGCAGATTACGTAGCTCTCTTGCCTCAGCTCAGGGTGGACCTCAGATGAATATGAATGAATTCCAGCTGTTAAAATGTGAACAAAATTTCATCAAAGCTCTTCCATTTTCATTTTCTTAAAGTAATGTCCCCTTGTCTTCAACATATGTCAAATAGTGGCACCTTATGTGAAGAATCAAAATATATTAAATTATTTCATACAGTAGAGATTTAAAGGGCGATTTCATTTCTTAGTAGTGACAGAAGGGAAGAGGTTTAGGCATAGGCAGCGGCAACAAATCTGATTCCTTGCCTCTACATTAACTTATCAAATTTTTGAACTAGAATCACTGTTACCCATGCTTTGAGTGGTAAGTTCACTGTTGATAAGGTAAATCCATTGAATATTTTAATCTTTCATTGATGCTGGGGGTTTAAATTACAGATACTGTCCAGAACAGAGGAGTTTTAAATTTGTAGTACCCTTAAATGCATTTCATCATATGCTGAACTGGGGCTAGCAGCACATGAAAAATTAGAGATCCATGCAATTTAAAGAGGCCAGCATTAAAGGGTTAGTGATAGTTTGTATTCAGTTATGGGCCTGGAAATTACTGAATGAAGGATCTTAATCTCTACAGTAATGTAGGCTGTTAAAAAAGAAGCAGTTAGGCTTTAAAGAAAGTAAGAAACCTGATAAATGCTCATTATCGTGGATCATTATATCAGATCACATAGCTTAACCTCTGTTCTGTACAGTGTCATATCACCAAGCCAGTTGGCTGAATCAGTAATGCTTCTGACTTGTATTTCAGAGGAGTCAGGGTTCAAATCTGCACATATTTTAATGGTCTTCTTCAGTCCCTTCAAGCAGATGTTAACATTAGATGTCAAATTATTCATGACTTTCTTTCATGCCCTTTCTAATTCAGTATCATTCTTCAATGCTGTGCAGTCTGCAGTACTGACAGCATCATTAAATAACAATAAATAATAGAGACATGTCATGACTAATGAATTCTGTGTGAATACTACAGGGAGCTCAATTGAAAACTGAGCCCAGATCCACGGTAAGCTTAACAACCTTACATTTCCTCATGTAATATACACATTGTAACTTTACTGCATATTAAAGAGTATGTGTTGGAAGCGACCTTCTGCACTCTGACAAGCCTGATTTTGAAAGAGCCAAAGCGCTGGGAAACCATATTCTGAAATGCCTATGACATGTTTATATGATTTCTTCCTTAAAAATAGGTTCTACAATTAAAATTCTCTGTATTAAACCGTGCATACCCACAAACAAAAGAAACATATGGTATGTGGCACTTTGTCGGGGTCACCAATTTTGTGGTGTACTGTAGGGTTGTTATGGAACAACTACAGTACCAACATATATACTGATGTTTATTGAAGTCTCGTAAGTCATACAGTAGTCTTATTAGCTGTGGCAGGAATGCTGTAATGACATGTGCGTCTGTTGATCTTGTGCTAGCGATGAGGTCTGCTGGACTGCTTGCGGTTGAATGTACATGGGAGAATTGATCAGAGAGCTGCTGTCAGGAAAGGTGGCCACTGGCCGTGTGGGTGTTCCCACAGGTACACTTCTGCAAACAACTATTACAGCCAGTAGATACAACTAGACAGTGTAACTTAGCTGATGCAATATAACGTACAAGCAGTGATAAGGCTGGTGGTGGTGAGTCTTGCAGGTGCCATTAAACTTGCTGTGAAGTATCAGTAATTTCTAGACATGATCTTAAAATAGTATTTAATAATCTGTTCTCCAGGTGCCCAGCATGTCTGAGAGTTGAATTAGGTCATTTCAACAATATGACTAACGTGTCAGGTTATGTACACACACACACACACATTATGTGCAGAAATATAAGGCCATTAACCTTGCCATGCATCTGGTTTTGGCTTCCAACTGAATTCCCTGTATGGGTGTTGTAGTATCTCATCATGACATTTTGTTAAAGAGAGTATCTTCATATAAAAAATATACAGGTGTCTGAGAAGGCACACCAGGCTTTGTTAACAATATTTATTGACACAAAGGACAGAAAACAATGAAAGTAGAAGAACTGTAGAATGTAAGACAAGCAGTTTGATATATGAATCAGTTTACCCCAACACTGCATAGGCTTTTAGAAGTTAAGTGACATTTACTACATCTCTGGGGCAATGAAACAACCTCACTTCTTTCTAGCCACTGACCTGGAAAGAGGGTATGTACAGAGCTGGTAATGGCAAACATATTAGCTACCTGTGATGTTTTGTGATTTTCTTAAAACCTTGGAGTACTTTCTCAGACTCTGTAGAATAGTTATAGGTGACATAGATGTGTAACAGTTACAGTTATTCTAGTCTTTTGAGGAGGTAAACAGTGCGCATCCTACATACAAGTAATGTGGAATAGAGAGAACTTCCAGAGTGTCAGAAATTGAAGATGCACACAGAGAAGAATTCCTACCATGTGATGATTTCCAAACTGGGGCACATCTTCCTCAAGGAGTGGGCACCACATTCTGAATTTGTGTGGAATAGGAGTTGCTTGACAACTTTCTTACTAAACAATTTAATCCTTGCATACTTTACATTACAAGGCTACAATAATATTATATAATTTTATGGTTAGGCATTCCGTTGAGATGTGTGAAAACTAGACAAAGAGAAAGGACCCTGAGTCACTGTAATTGTGATTGACGTTCCTCTGTGTTTGTTAAATGTTATATAGCTTATGTTTTACACTGCACAAGGGAAAGAAAATATTTTCTCCCTATATGTTTTGGAGTTACAATCTTAATAAATGGGAAAGAAAAATTATGTGAGTGAATTATGTAACATTCTCTGTAATATGATAAATACAAAGGTGGAAATTATAGTGTGTAATTTGAATTAGGATTTAAAACTTAAAAAATTGCTAACTTCATTACATAGTGAAATACTTGTTAGTGTATTTCCAAATTCTTCCATCATTTGGTTTGGTATAGAAGTGACACAAGGTGTGACAGTAATAGCCATCAATCACAATTCTTTTAGAGAGTGGTATGCTTTTAATGCACCCTGTTTCTACTCATATGGTAGCCTGTTTCATCTCATACAACAAACCAACAGCAGGCTGATAAAACACCAAAGAAACGTTATGTAAATCACAGTATGTTATTTTAAATCACTGATTGATGCTTGTTATTCTCACACCTGCAAATTTTCATCACAACGGAATGTCGTCCCACGTAAAAATAGGAAGAGTGGAAATTGAAGATTATGTAAGGACTAAATAATTGAATTGCTGAAGATGAAGTGTAACTGTATGAAGTTTGGAAATCTGCCATCTCTTTTCTTCATTTTTATCTCCTTTTTGGGTGTATCTTCTACTAAATGTGCCTATTTTATCTTCCTCTCTGTATTTCACATTCCATAAAATATAATGTTTATAGAAGTAATAAGACCAATATTATTATGTACTATAACTGCCTGAGGTATTGTTGTTTATACTTGGACTAAGACTGAATTCAAGTGAATGTTGTGATGGAAATAACCTTATATTTAACTTAATTAATAGTATGCCAAAAATATTTTGGGAATTCTGCTGTAATGTCTTATTTATTATTAAAGTAGGATGCTTTGAGGCAGCTTGTCACTTACAGAGCAATATAAGTGAGTTATTGAGAGGATAGGGAGAATATTTAAGTAAGCTCAATACAACCACTTTCTTAAACAAATAGTTGTAAAAGTTCTCCTCTTGCATTATAGTTAACAATATGTGGCATGGACAGAACTAGATTGGTTATTATTTTGTCATGTTATTACATTTTTTTGTACATATAATATGAGAAATAAAGTATAAGTGTTGATTACAGAAAACTTATGGCTGTTGATACATGCCATGTCATCATCAGTAGATGTAATATGCTGCACAGTTAAGTCAAAATGTAGTTCCCATACACTGTGGTTGGAACTTGTTAAACAAGTGCATATATACAGCTGTCATAACTTATGATATTATTCTGTTATGTGCTAAGAATGTCTGTGATTTCATTGTGCTTTCTTCACAAGTTCCTTATTTCTTTAGATGTGACAGAAATGTTAATTAATTCTTACAAAAGACACCTGTGACATATTCAAGCATGCTTATAGGTGAAGGTATTGCAACAATTATGAAAAAGCACCACTACATTGAAGCAGGAGTCCCACTGATGCAAATATCAGCACATCCTATATGCAAAGAATTCTTGGGCTGCTGCCTAAACCACCATATGTCAGTCACTCTGCACATAGTTGTCCAACATGAATATAAACAAAAATTATATAAATCACCAACAGATGCATTTTAACATTTATGATGTATCTTTTTCACAGTATTGTCACCAACATGTTTTGGCTGGTATTCCAGCCATCTTCAGGGTGTTGTTCTTAATAGAAGAATATAATTGTGGTGGTGGCTTTGTTCATTTTTAGTAGTTTTTCTTTCATATTCTTGTAGGCATATGCAGATTTTGCCTGTTGGGCACTGATTATTTTAATATGTTCTATCTTCCATGTATTATTCAGATCCAAGAATGTAAATAACCAACAAATGCACATGAATATTAATGATGTATTTTATTCACAATATTCTCACCAACCTGTTTCAGCTGGTATTGCGGCCATCTTCAGGGTGAATAGAAATTGTATTCTTGTGATAAGAACATCACCCTGAAGATGGCTGGAATACTGGCCGAAACATGTACGTTATAGTATCGTGAATAAAATATATCATAAGTGTGAAAGAGGAACATATTAGAATGAATATAAATCTTTGAAGATTTTCATTACTATTCCAAAGATGTGTCAATCACATGGCATTTATTTTGTCCTCAACTCTGGGGTGAACTTACTGCAGACATCAGCCTGGTCCATGTGGCCCACAGAGTTTAGGACCAGTAAATGCCATGTTATAGGAGGTTCTCAGACGTCAGTCACACGACCCTTCTTACTGCCATGCAATTGTCACTGCTGTGGACTGTTAAGGAAAATCCTGAAATTCACATTGCATGTCAGTGTGCAGAAGGCTGTGGTACAATGGTTTAGTCAGCAGCCATATTTTCACAGGCCAGATTGTGCATAATTAGGACTCTGTCTCAATGCATGTGGTGATTGCTGCTGACTGTTGCATTGCCTTCAACTGACACATCCCCAAGTGGATTTTAGACATACATCACAACAACAACAATAATAATAATATGAACTGCATAGTGTGTTTGAAAACCCATAAACTGAGTTATTATGTGCACTCTGCATCAGTATTTTCATGTAATATACCAACTAAATGCACTAACATTATATGACATTACAGTTTTCACGTAACACTACAGGGCTTTGACAATGGTGTATGTCTCACACAAACTTTTTTTTTGACATTGCCCATGGTCTAAATTATAAAACAAAAACACGAAGTTTCGGAAGCTGGCTCTGTTGTTTTGCCTGAAGACGGAAGGAAACCCGATTTCCGAAACGTCGTGTTTTTTAAAAAAAAAATATATGCTAGACAAAATTTTAAAAAGGTGATTGAGTCATCACTGCACCCTGACATGTTTCGGCATGACATTGCCATCTTCAGCGAGTGCAGCCCAAGCTTAAAATCAAGTAAAGCAAACTGGATTAAATTTATAAATTTCGTTGCTTTCAGTACATATTTTGCAGAATGTACTGAAGGCTAGTTCGTTTACGAACTACTAGATGATCTGTGTTACGAACTGTGCTAGTTGAACACTCAAACGTGAGTCGGCGCAAAACAGCTACGGTATGTGCGCTAACTGTGGGAACTCAAGTCTATTAATCTATGGTCTGTAACAATCCATGGATGACAGGTAAGAGGAGATTACACGGGTTAGGTACTAGAGTTTGGATACCCTGACGACATATTGGCTGTGATTGGTCAGTGTAGGCGATCATGGATCAGCGGTGACATTCAATTGTTTCACGTATTTGTATTCGTACGTGGGTTATGGTTGGGAAAGCTAATTGTGTGTAAGCTTGAGATACGGAGAAAGAATAAATAAATAATATGTAGCTTCTGTATGTGTTGTTGCACTTAATGTTGTAGTAGGTTAATATCACACGAAGCAGTCAATTGATTTGGTTGTAGTCCTTAAATGGATTTTAATTGTGTGATATGGAAAAAGAAGGTGAACATTGTGCACCAGAATCGGCAGAACAACCCGACGTCGGGAATGTAATGGAAGTTAACGAAGACAAAGAGAGAACTATTTCGCATTTTCGTGTACTACAATTAGACGATGAAGGCAGTGTTGCTCAGAATGGGTGTTCTACGAATGAGGTAATGAAATATGTAGCAATTCCCTGTTGTAGTCTCCATGTGTTTTCGTAGTGTAAACACGTCCTAATTATTTTACCCAAGGACGGCTTTTGAGAGATAACATATTTTCTTTGCCGAATTTTGTACTCAATTTTTCGTCGGTGCGCGTGTTGTCCCTACTTGTGTAACGAATGCTTGGGACCGGGGTGAGAGGTGAAAGCGTCATGAATTGGTAGCATGCAGGCGTGTTTCCCTCGTGCGTCATGTTGGCATATATTTACTAAGATTCTAATTGGCTGTGCCGCAGACTGTCTCTTTATCAGTGTCATTTTATCTATTTTCACTAATTTCCATTGATTTTTATGTATCCAGGGTGCAATATGTTCTCTCCGTGAGCCTTTTATCCTTTTTAGCTTGGTACTTTGTTGTAGCCATTCATTACCGTTCTGAGATGTAACTTCCTTCAAGCATTTATTCTATAATACCTAGAAATGTTATTATTTATTATGACAAGCAATATTTTATTTCACCATGGGTCTCTATCACAAGACTGTAATGTAACAATTGAAGTCATGCTACACAATATATGTGAAACAGCATAGCCAGTTAATCCGCCACTTCTACACTTTGAGGTCTAGTGACGAAACAGAAGCAGCTTACAATGTACAGAGGTTAGTCTTTGAGTTTGCATTTTAGTGACAAAGTTTAGATAAACCTTTATTAATTACCTTTACAACCATCTACTACATTACAGTCACTATCAGTGTTGCCAACCCTGATTTACAAGGGTGTTGTTTCTTGCACTTTTACATTCATTCCTTAAAATAAGTTATGTTTGTTTTCATTATATGTACCTATCCATGTATGTCGTTGCTGTGATAAATACGTCAATTTTTAGGTGTTTGTATATTGGCTGTAGTAACCAGTTCGGTAGAACTAGAGAAAGAGGTATGTTGTTTAGGACTAGAGCAAGCACATTTATTATTTTTCATTTATATAGTAACAGGTTACAAAATGAAGCAAAATATATGTGAGAGTTATAGTGCTGTTTTCTCCTAACTGTCCTGTACATTTCATGTATAATGTAGTGATCTGCAACATGAAAATAAAATAAGCAGGTCTGGCAAAAGGTTTGAAGAATCCCTTTTCACTTCTGACTTTATGTAAAAGTATTTTTGAAGATAACTCTCCTTTTTTTTGTATGCAATTCCTTGTTTCAGACAATATCCTGTCATTGTTTGATCTGTAATGTTACCTTGGGTGACATTGTTGGGTCTTCACACAATGTGTTTGGACAACTTAAAACTTCTGACTCATCAAGAGTCTCTGTATTTGAGAAGGTTGGTCAGATATTGAATAGAAATCTACATACCATCAATCTTCATAGTGAAGTGGTTTGTGGTAGATGCTTTAATCTGCTAACAGAATATGAGGAAACAAAATGCAGACTGCAAAGAATACGTCTGGATCTGGTAACAAAGTTTGAGATTACAGAAAATAAACACAAGGATCCTCTAAAAGAGGTGTCACAGAAACAGGTAGAGTTAGAGGATAATTATCAGAAATGTGATGCCAACCATACTCTTGAACATAGTGACATTCCCCTACTAGTTATAACAGATGAAGGGAAAGTTGTTGACAGAAATGGTAAGGAGAAAGAAGTGTCAGTGAAAAGAAAAAGAATTAGAACTAATGGAAAAGGAGGTCTTACTAGTGGTGCAAAACTAAAACCATTTGTGTGTTCAGTGTGTGGTAAAGGGTTTCGTGCATTCAGTCACAGAGTTGAACATATGCTTATACACCTTGGAGAGAAGCCCTGGAGTTGTGGTGAATGTAAGAAAACATTTCGTACAAAAAGTGCCTTAAGAGTTCACAGCACAAAGCATTCAGGAGAACGGCCTTACACTTGCCAGCAATGTGGGAAATCGTTTCTTGACCGATACTATTTTGAGGAACATTGTCGCATCCATTCAGGGGAAAGACCATTTATTTGTACATATTGTCAGCGCCCATTTGCCCGAAAGAAGGACCTTGTAATCCACACAAAAAGCCATACAGGTGACAAGCCCCACAAATGTATGTCTTGCCCCAAAACATTCGCTGTCAAGTCACGTCTTGACAGACACAGACGTATACATTCAGGGGAAAAGCCACATCATTGTGCATATTGTGATAAGTCATTTGCTCGTCGTGATGATTACAAAGTACATGTGCGTCTACACACAGGAGAACGCCCATTCTGTTGTGCAGTCTGTAACAGAACATTTACTAACCAGTCAAACTGTTTGGTACATGTAAGAATACATGAAGGTTCCAAACAGCGTTACCCATGTCCGGTGTGTGGACAGAGCTTTGACCGGCGTAACAAGATAGATAGACACATAACCATGCACCACAGGGATGTATCGAATGAAGCAGAGTTAGAAACCAAAGCAAAAGATTCAACAGAACCACCTGCAGCACAGGTCATGGACACCGAGATCAGAAATCTGACACCTATTTCACTCCAGCATGTTGCCCAGGTTCAAGTTGAGTCATTGGACACATCAGCTTTATCTCATCCTGACAGTGTCAGTCAGGCTATTCCACAGCCCTTGCTTCATGCAGAAACCCTGCAGAGTTTGACTGTTACAGATCTTCACTCTCTCCAGACATTGCCCATAACTCAGGTAGCACAGCTGGAATGGAGTGATGGAACAGCAGCTGGTACAACCACCACTTATGTTAACATCACACCTGGAACTTATGTTAACATTATAAATTGATTTTTGTAAGAATAAAAATTATTCTGCAAATGAACTGGAAAAGAATGTGTACATTTCAGTTGAAATGAGTTTGCAGCATGTGTAAATGAACTGCTTTGGCCAAATATAATGTTTACACTGTATTTTTAACAATTTCCTACTTTCCATGGGTGAACAGATTTCATGTGGTGCATCATGGTGTCATTGTGAAATTTTAGGGCAATTTATTAACCTGAGTTCTTAAATGTATACCATTACTGTATTAAACTGTGACAGTTTCTGAATTTCTGGCTCGGTTTCCTTTTGTAGTTTTGTACCCCAAAATTTTCTGTTAGGTTACTGATCATGGTGATCATGCATTAATAATTACATTTGCACAGCTATAATATTTGACGGGTGTGACTTGGAGATGATAAAAATTGTGCAGGACCATAACATTTTTTCAAAGATATTGTAACAATAATGGTGATTGTAGGCTCAGTGTAGCATGTATATCACAACACTGATACATTATAATAGATACACATTTACTTCCAACTAACTGCACAATACATAGTTGGTAATAATTTGTGTATATAAGACAGCAAATGATTAAACAGGCTTATTGGTATGAATAACAGCTGACCTTCATGAAAACAAGTCTCTTTTTACAGTGAATGCTGTGGCAGATTGTTAGTATTTATCATCCATAATTGGGATGTGCCACTTCAAGCTGTACTGTACCATGGATCAGGCAGTTATTGTCCACCTTGTGACGACAGAGGGCTGTGCTCAATCCCAGTGCAGTTTGGTAGGATTTGTGGTTGACACAGCATTAGAACAGTTATTTTTTCCAGGCACTTTGGCTTTCTCATGTCAGTATCATTCAACCAGCGACCCAGAATCATTCATTTGTATTTCACTGGGGCTACATAATGGTAGCAATTGTCAGTGTTGTTCCATAACATATAAGAGATTGCATGTCTTAAAACTGACACTGGTTTCCTTCCATGTGAATATTTCATATCACAACATATTTATATAATCATATTTAAATTATTGTGGGAACCAAAAATTATGGCAGTCTTTCAATAACATTGCTAGATTTCTGTACTGAAAATCTGATCACCCAATAAAGGACTATACCAGGAACACACACTGCCTGACCTTGCACAGAGTTTTATATGGCCCTTGCACTGAACATTGAAATTCGGTTCATTAAAATCTTGTTTCATGTGTTGGATAAGGTGTTTTCAGTTTGTGTAAGAATTGTTGTATAGAAGTTGCCACTGCCATCTGATCATTTGTTATGGGAGTATAAAGGGCCAGTCATTGTTTACTGAGCATGAAACACTTTACAGTGTTCTTTTGCAGAGTTGTAATGAAGGTTTTCTATATGTGGGGAAGATACTGAACTCTGCCTCCTCCCTCCATCCAAAAATGATAAGATTCTTAGGTATTTTTTATACGGACATACAGTACATAATGTACATTATATCAAAGGTACACAAGTTTTCCTAAATATCTAGACGCCACCTCCAAATTCTAGGTTCAGGAAGGGTGACATGAAACAAAGCCACACTGAGGACCCACAAATATTAAGCGCCACACTACAAAATTTAGTCACCTGGGATTTGTGCACTGACTGATATATATTGCATATATTTTGATATTATACTTTTGAATTTGGCACACCTAAGTGTACTGTGCCTTGGGTGAGTGCCCTGCTTGCCCTACCCCTGTTATGGCTCTGTCATCAATTTTTGTATCGATATACCTCCGCGAGATTAATTTTAGTAAGCTGAAGAACATGAAATGCAAACATAAGACCCTACTCACACATATGCCTACACAGTTGGATACTTCTGGCATGTTGTTTCATAATAATTGTATTCATCAATGCAAAATTTAATTTATTTTGTGTGGAGCAGGTTAAGCTCTATTCATAAGTATCATGAATATTCTATTACTTTGTTTTAACAGTAGAACTTTCTGCACAATGAAAGTTCTGCTAATTGATTTTTTCCATGAGAGAGTCTTTGTAACAGTATTTTATAAACTGCATTAATAAAAGCCCATTAAGTATTAAACTTGAATTTCATTTATACTGTACTCTTCATAGTCTGTGTTGAATTCATAAACTGAGACTTCAACACCTGCATGTTCCCAACCCAAGGCACTGATCATGTTACAAGACCTCTTTGAATTTGTAGTGAGTACTAATGGATCACCATGCAGGCTCTTTTGCTTCTGTCATAGTTTGATTTCCTGTGCTCATACAGTGATATACATATTCACTGTATCTCATTGGACACACATTTTTGTTAATGAGTACCGACTTCAATAGTAAGAGCTAAAAGCATTGAAGATTCAAATCTTCAGGGATGTTACACCACATTGACTGGTAAATAATTATGGGTGTTCTAAGAGCAGCACAGTGCCTCCATCTTCACGGTCAAGCAGTCCAAAAGAAGTGAGCTGTGATCATTATTTGCAACTGCAGTATGGGAAAGTAGAAACATTTGGGAAGTGGCGTATATATACGGAAACTGTCTAGTCAAAGAAAATATCATTGAGATTAGAGCAGTTTTCAAATTATAATGCTGTGAACATGCTTGTAAGTATGAGCAGGCCTAATTAGTTCGGCATTACAATGGGCTTACACAGCATAACATAATGAATCCCTGTACTGTAATTTATTTACAGTGACTTGACCAATCTCAAGTTAAGTGTAAATGGTGGTTTGAAAAGAGAAGAAATATTTTCATTTGTGCTCATTAGGATTATCTTGCTTATAAATGCGAAATACCACCAAATATTCAAAAGCAGGTTTGTACTTGTTCTAGAGATTTGTAGCAAAATTTATGTACACGTGTACAAAATTAAAAAATATAAATACATGACATCTAGCACAGAGTTTTATTATTTCAAAAATATAATTTTTCTTTGACTACATTGGTTTTCGAAAGCAGCTCCACATTCCACGATCTACTTTTTGGGTCTGCCGTCCTTCACTATAGCCATGTTAACCACTAATGTTCAAGGTTCTTGTCAGAACTGTTACCTTGAAGGTGCCAAGGCCTCAGTCTGTTCTGTGCCTTGCCCTGACAAACTTTGCCCTACTTGAAATATTGTCTGCCTTCCAGGTTTAGACACTGGCTTACACTTCATTATGACACTGGGAGTAGGTTGGAAATAATTCAGGTGAAGAAAAATGTGGAGTCAAGAGTCATTTTATTTTATGCTGTCACATAATAGAAAAAAGATGGGAGTTCGGCAAAATGTGTGTGTGTGGCTGATAGTGGTACTGAAAAGGCACACCATAAAGTGATGGGCAACTTAGGAAGTATGAATGCAAGTGAGTTTCCAATGGATTAACAGAGAGAATAAATAACAAAACATATGTTTAACAGCGTGATCATAGATGATAAAAGGTATGGATGATCTGAAACCTTGAGAGGGTATCAAGAACTGTTTTATTCTGTCTTCTTTAAAATGTTACTGCCAGCAGTGACCAGAATAACAGGACAAAACTGTATAATCCTGAACTCCGTGGTGGCGTATGAAGGTGATATAGTTATGTGTGAACCAAATTGCTTTGTAAACCTTTCACAGGGTAAAGATGCTGTATTACATGTCAGTTTCAGTAAATATGTGACTATTGACAGCTAGTTGGAAGATAGATGATATGCAGAAATACTACAATAATCAGGAAAAGAAGAAAGTTGGAAGTTGTTCAGTTCTTGAGAAGTAAATAATGGCAAAAGGAAGAGTACACTAACAGAAAGAACAAAAAATGCATGATAGTTAGATAGGGACATGTTTTGGAAATGGGAACTGGTTAGGGAAGGAAAAATGTGCCGTGTCCATATTTGCATGCTGAGCATATGTAGCAAGCTAGACATATGTAGACTAACAAAAGCAGAGAAGAGATTTGTATAATATCTAGATGGTAGAAACCAGAGAGGATATAAAAAGAAAATCTTGGGGAGAATTTAAACAAAGACCTTGAAAGAGAAATCAACAAACAGAATAAAATAGTATCGACATTTTAAGAATGAATGAAGGCATAATTCCAAGGTAGGATGTTAGTATGAAATGAATGGGGGCAGTAGGCTGGTCAAAATCATGATGCAAACATAAAAACAGCATTCCTGGTTCGGGCTTATCGTTATATAATTGGTAGTCAGTCGGATAGCCTCTGTGATCAAGGTTTACCACATCCTGATAAAGGTTCTTTCTTCTGCCACATGTAGTTCTGAGTGTCATAGGCTAAAAAAAATGGCATTACAAAGTTAAAACGCAATATGTGTTGTGGTATCAAGAGATGGGATCAGTGATACCTGTGTGATGATGTAACACTGTCAGCTAAGAACCATCATTTCACCATTCTGTGATGAAATGGTATAAAATATTCCTGAAGATTAGCTAGGAGGCCACATTAGGGACATGTGGGCAGATGCCAATCAACAGGCTTATGTTAAGCTTATGAAACTCTACCTGCTGTGCTAGTCAACAATAGGACATTCTTCAATCCACATAATTTCAGAATGTCAAAATTTAAATCATGCAGGTGACAGTTGTTGCATCAAGTGACACAGTGTGACAAAGAAGCTGAAACACAATATGCTCTGAGTTTTTACACAACCTTTAATTTTTGTGGTGTCAACTGCCACACAATATGGGGAAATGAAAATCTGCATTCTGTTTTGGAAAATTTTTGATATAGCCCTAAACTGAATGTCTTTTGTGCACTGTCAGACAGGTTTTGAGCCCCTTCATTCTCATACCGAATATCATAAAGGGTATTTCTCATCTGGACATGTTACAGCACTATGTTCTTCCAATTCTGCAAAATGAAGGGCTAGTGGAAGTGATGTTTCGGCATGATGGCACTCTACCCACTTCCCATGAAGCGGATGAAAGTGTGCTTGAACTCTGTGTTTCTACAGAGATACAGTGGTACTGGGAAATTAAAGCACTGGCCACCAAGTTCACCTGTCATGCATCTACATTATTTTCTCTGGGGATATATTAGCTCACCTACAGACACATAATGTCAGCAGATATACCAGAGTCAAGACAGAGGATTCAGATGGCACTAGAATCTGTGACCACTGAAATGCTGACAAACACGTGAAAGAAACCAAGTATCGACTGGATATATGCCATGCCAAGTGTGTAGCTCACACTCAGCTCAAACAACATGATTTCATAACGTTTCCAATCTTAAGTTTCTTTTCATATCTTTGTTAACATCCTGTATATTCTGAGTTATGGTAATAACCATGTCTCATTTGTAGGAAAATTTATAGTAGTCAGACTTTATGAGGACATGTCTCCGACTAAATTTCAAATTCATTAGCCACACAGTTTTGGATGGCTGTCTTTTTTCATAGTAAACTGGTGAAAATACTGACTTCCCTGCTGTACTCACAGCATGCCATGATATTTTAGCAACAAGATGAATAAATGTGTATACTTTAACCAATTCATGATTATCACACAAAGAGACATTGTTCTCTTTTTGTTATATTTCCATAACTGGTATTCATCAGTCCAGAATGTTCATTCACTTAGAAAGCCATTAAAATGACATCAAACGATTGATCAGGATGGTGGTTTGGAAACAAGGTAATTTTATGTGGTGTTTCATCCACTGTATTCAGTCAATTACAAACACTGGATTTGCCCTTATCATAGGCATGATGAAAAACTTTCAAATTCATGGTCTTGATAAGCAAGCACTACATTCAGTTTTTGTATGTACTTTACAACTGATGTACGAAGAATTGAAACATTTCAACAGAAGTGATAAGACATGGAAAGATAAACAGTCATCAAAATTATGGACTCTTTTGTTTGCAGAGAATACTTGATTTTTGTACTTGTATTGTTCCATGCTTGAGTATTGTATGGTAAACATACTGAAAATTTTCTATGTGCTGGCAAGATTTCTGCAGACCTTGTATTAACTGTTCATACAGTGAATTCCCCATTCAAGGTTTTTCTAGGGTACAGTAAATTCTGAACACTACCCTCAGAAAAGCCTTAACAAGAAGGCTTTTAATCTCACAATAATTGGATGTGACTTGGCACATAGAAATAGAATGCATGAAGTAAAACCTGATATCACAAAATTTAACACATACCATACTTGAAGCAGCACAATGAACAGTCTCCTTCAGATACTTTACCTGTAATTTGTAACAAAGCCTCCAACTGTTACTAACTGCACAAGACAAAAATTCAGCAAATGAATATATAAATGCCACCATATCATATAATTGTAAATGCAGGATGTACACTTAAGAATAGTACAAAATATTTCAACTTTGTGGTCAGTTTTTCATAGAATGTAATGTGGAGAGAAAAAAATTTATCACCACTGAAGTAGCAGTGAACTTTGGTGCAGGATAAAGTGACCACAGATACAGATAGCAACTCCTGTTAACTTCAGATTTATTCAGACATGGTTTTTCTAAAACAGGCATGATGTTGCATTTTTCACTGCCTTCACTATTTATTTCAGTATTTTAGACCCCATGATTCTGTAACTATAATGCAACAGAGTCCTTTTTGAGAAACTGATGTTTGCTCAGCTGTTCAAAAAAATCCTTGCTTTTTATGGAACAACAGAGGATTATTAACAGGACACCAATTATCTTAGCCTTCAGCCAGATTACTTTAGTCCACAATGATACCCATTTCTCTATGATCCATTCTGTGTGATCTCTCTTTAAAGTTTGTTAGCATTCTTGACCTTCCCCATGCATAATGCATTCACACATCCACATGATGATGAGGCCTTGAAACAGCCAGGATAACAGATACTATTATTTTTCTTCCAAATATTACACCCACATACATATTAACCCTGTAATGCCAGAATTAAATTCCTCCACACAGCAGAGCCTGCCTAGATTTTTTACCGGGGATTTTAATTTTTAATGCTTACTCTTAGGAAAAAAAAGCATATCTCTTGGACTTTTCCTTCAAATTTAATAAAATAAAATGTTTCAATCTGCTTATGAATTGGTCAATCTGGGAAAAAATATTCACCTATTTTTATAGTAAATTTAGGCCTGTGAATTGCATGCATTATATAAAATGTGGTGTAAATAGTTCGTTACATAATGCTGGTTGCTGCAGAAGGTCTGTGGCACCTTGGATCACTGTTTTATCATGACACTCAGTACTCACAATTGGGGTGATTTACAAATTTACTTTGGTGTGATATTCCACGAAAAAAGGCACCATGCACATGCCCATTTCACATCTGGCACACTTACATGCATTGCCACTTCTCTGGCCATGAGAAGAACAGACGGCAGTGCAGTTGGGTAAATGAGTTCGCTGGTCAGTGTTTGCTATGGCAACTCTCGAAACGCAAAACATCTTATGAATTTGAGTCAGTGTCAGCAACCAGCATTTCACTGATGGTATCCTCCTCGAGTTTAATTTTTTTTCTGGCTATTGCTCAGACACCTACAACAGTCTGTCTTATTCACACTCCTCTGTATGACTTGACACAGTTGCAGTAACCTAATGCTGTTAAGATATGAACATCTTCTACAGTGACAGCAAAACAGATCTAAAGCTATGATGTGACTACTGTATAAAATTCCACTATTCGAGGGTGCCAAAGACATTTTTAGTAGTGACAGCTGTGTGTTGCATGTTACTACCCCACAACCCCTACAGATTACCCCATTACTACAAGAGGCACATCTGTGGGCCCTCCTGTAGCTATAAACGTCGATTTTTGTTGATATCTCCGATTTTTTAGCATTAGTTTTGTCTGAATTATATGGGTACATGCCACTAACAACCTTTCTGGTTGACAATCAGAGTTTGTTTCATATTTGTTGATATTTCAACCCACAGTGAACTCCAGGGCAAGCGATAAACAAAGCTAGCAGTGTCTGGACCTTATTAGTCAGCTGCGACAAAATGCACAGTTACTGTGTCAACATATAATTCAGGGTTTGTGGAGGGGTTTAGGAGGTGAAGTGGGTACATTCTGGCTCCACAAAGAATCCCTGACCTTCAAGGTTCCTGCACCTTAGCATGCCACTGCAGTTTATCTAATAGGAGTGAACAAAATTCCTCCAAACTTCGACATAATGTTTGCGACATCTTTATAAGTCGTTTGGAAATTTAAAGGGCTCAATGCACGATGTCTTTAGAAGTGATTCGGCTGCCAAGTGTTAAGATTACTTAATTCCATAGTTAGTTATGAAAATGCCATAAACTCCAGTTTGCACTATTCCTTAATGTACTTCCATAGAATTACAAAACAAGAACATAATACTTAAGTACCATAATGATTAAATTTACAATCATATGCTTTGTATACTTCATTCATATTGTGCAATAAGCACCATCAGGTACACACCACTCAGCAATGCTATAATTTCTTTAACAGACTGCCAGAATTTTGTATCTTCTAAGAGCTCAGGAATTACAGATACTGTTGCAATGTAGATAAATCCTCCTGCAGTGAAAGGTAGAATCCATGTAGCTGCCACTTCACCTAAAACAACCAAAACAGCTAAGTGTCCTATTGGGTCTCTGTCTCTGTGAAAGAACACTAAGTTGAAGGAGTGAGAGGGGGACAAAGTGTACCTTATTAACATGTTTCATACTTCAATCCAAACCTGACCTGCATGATGCACCCTGTTTTCATGGCTGAGAAATGAGTCCGGTGTTATATATAATCACAAGGTCATTATTTATTATCCAACTTCCTGCTGGCTTATGTATCATGTTTAACATAACTCACTCTGCTAACTGTCCGTGTGCAAAACAATATCAGCAGTAAGTGACATACAATAGTTTTCATATAAAATAAGGATCCATTACAACATCTGATGTGGATTAAATGCTACTTGTAAAATTTAGGTTGAGTTTAAAGTTTTATTAGTTAATCTTCCTTTAGATTAAGATCTTGACAGTCACAAACAATCACCACACGTAAGCTCATATATAATACAATTACTGTTTCATAATGCAAAACACCATCTCATTAAAGATCAAAATATCTCACAGAAGCCTATCATTCTGATCTACAGTGTTGATATATACATCAAGGACAGCATCTGATGACAGTATGATATTACAGAGTTACTTTAGGGAAATTATGGTAGGTGTAACAGCATCCAGTGACATGAAATATACAGAAGTTCCATTTCATCATTTGTGATTCATTGCCACCTGTTCACAGGGTGAGATCCCAGTTCAGTGAATGGATTCTTTTGGATGAGCTGACAATACACTTGCTACCCCCCTCCATGTGCACATAAAATGTGTGAGAAAAGGGGCTCAAGAAACAATAAATAATGGGTTAGGTTCCAGGGTCATGTGACATTGTGAATGTTTTTATATATCAATATTAATGTAAATTACATAAGGTAATAACATCAGACATGGAAGGTGTGAAGAAAGCCACAAAAATCTGAGTCATCATTTCACACAGGAACATATTCAATCCAGGTATTGTGAATATCAGCCAAAAATTCTGCTGCAAAACTGTGAATACATTACTACAGTGTATCAGTGGTGGTTTATAATGTCACTTACCCTCCACCAACAGAGAGACGACTGTTCCTGTGATGGCCCCCAGTGCAGTAGTGAGTTGTAGAAAAATAGCCTAAAATATTTAAGTAAAGACAGTAAGCTAAAATGTGTATATGAAGTTCACTGCAGTAAAGTATGATAACAAATAATAAACCATATTCTTGTTTAAGTCAGATAAAAGGTTCTGATTATGCTATATTACGATATGCTTGACTGATATTTTGGAAACTGCTGATCTTGGGTTTATTACAGCACACTGTTTTGAAAAATAGGTCCGTTTTCATTTTCAGGTGGAAATGAGAGGGATCCTAATCTGGAGGCCAATTAGAATGAGCTAGTCTCTATCACTGAGCCAAGAACACATTGTAGACTAAATGCAGTCATACTATAATGTCACATCTCAGTTGCAAGAGGTAAACGAATTAGAAAAACCTTCTTGGACATCTATGTCGCCTTGAAACATCAGAATCTGATTACCGGAGACATGCTGCAGAAGCCTCAAAAACTCACAATGAAAAACTTAGTAAGAATTTCCAGTGCACTGGTCAAGGACAGCAGTATGAAACCAGTATTTACAGAGAACTTGCTAATTGATCAAGACAAGGTTTGTCACGTGTCACAGAGTTTTGAGACCACCTTAGAAACAGGAGGTTGGCACTTCAAAATTCTTACATTATGATATGGTAAGTTAAACTGCAGGCTAAATACCAACACTAAATTCCACAGATAATACTTCTGTGACACTTGTGGTATGCACAGACATGCTAAGAAATACACCTAATACAAATACAGGAAGATGTAGTTTGCTAGATAACATGTTTTAATTGCAGTATACCTTTCTCCTGCTGCAGCCAGACTGGATCAATATAGCAAAATCACCAATTTCATGAGGCACTTCATGTAATAGAACAGTCACTGTTGTGATAATACCAATATTCTTGCCAGCAAGATAAGATGCACCAATTGCCAGACCATCAGTAAAGTTGTGGGTAAAGTCGGCAGCCAGATTCAGGTACCCAGATACTTTAATTTCATTCCCTGTTGAAAAAATGAATAACAATAACTACATTTTGTAACTAACTGATTTACAGAAGGAAGGGGAAGTCCACATCAGTGACATTACACTGTAACTGAAACCCCTACACTGTAATTTCATATCATACAGGAAAGCAAAGAATGCATATTACACCATAATAAAAATTAATTTCTTCTGTAGGCTGCCCTTATCTGTTAATCCACAAATGGATGAATCACACATGTTGCCAAATCATTTTCAAATCTTCCCCTATAAAAGGTGATTCTTTCTTCTCTAATCTAGTCGTGTATCACTAAATCTAAATTCTCCTTCTCTTGATCCAAAATGGACAATGTGGCATACCTAGAACTGGTACATCAATTCTTATAGTAAGTGATGTAATATATAAATGAACCCCCTTGGAACAGTACTACAATCTGTCTATTCAAAGTACTTAGACCTACACAAAATTAAATAGAAAACATCACAGTAAGTACCTCAGTCTATCACAGAATGTTCACATACATATGCCACACCTCCCCCCTTCCCATTGTAGTCCATTTGCATTTATACCAGAGATGTTTAATAAGCATGGTTGGCCATTCCACAGCTATTAAAGTATAACAGCAATGTAATGAAGCGACTGTTACTAAACTTATCATTCAGTAGAATATCTGCTGATGTAAGTGAAGCAGATCCAGTTCTATGGATATATCTCTCCATGGAGAGTATTTTTCTAATCTCAACAGATCATACCTTGTTTTGCAGCTGATTCACCAGTGTGTTCTTTCACTTTCTTTCTTTCACGAATGTCATTTTCTCTTGCATTGCGTTTGTTACTTGATGGGCTTTTGCTACTGCCAGACTCCGTTTCCTTTCCACTATGGTCATCACTTTTTACTGGCAAACCAGGGGTGTTACTACTATGTGAATGACCATGACCACCTTTAACCAGTCTCACAAACTTCTCCACCATTAGAAATACTATGATACCAAACAAAACCCAGAAACCAACTACCATATCATGTCCATGAGAGCCATCCTCCCCATGCGAATGGGAATGTGTGTGTGAATGTATGTGAGGGGAAGAATGCTCAGAATGTGCTTGCAATGCATGTGGAATTAAGTGAAGAAATGCATCCCCCAGTAAACTGCCAGACGCAAAGCTAAGGAGGATTTTCAACAGTGGCTCTTTTTCTTTAGTACTGTCCAATGGCACCAAGAACAAAATAAAAAACGGGACTACACTGATAAGTAGGGTAGATCCAATGGCTTTGATCCACAAGGTTAAAGTACCCTTGACTTCTTTCGCAGGTTTGGCATGGCCTATTTCAGGATGGTGAGATGGGGTTTCGTACATCTCGTTGGCTTCTTTTGAATATTTAAATGAAGGAGATTCGTGACGTAAATTATCATGTGAATGTCCATGGTGCTCATCATGTATGTGGGCATGAAAATGCCCATGATCAGAATGTTGACTTTCACACAACAAAGGTAAGTCTAAGAAGACTAATATTAATAGCACACACAGAAGAGTTGTTACGACAAATGATTTACAAAAGATAGGTTCCCCGACCATTTCACCCCCTCACTCTCTCAACGAGTAGCTCTATACCTTTCAGTCACATAAGCTTCACAACTACACGACCACAGACGATCATACGAACTAAATATATTTCTGGCGTATGGGCTATGTCAATTACTGTGCGAAGTCGTATGCTGTAGGAGTGTATTACTTATCACTGTTGGTGAAATGCCCAAGTGACAACCGCAACAGAATCTGACGGAACGTGGAAGGCACGGAGAAGATGTAGCTTCCCTATCACCACAGATTTCAGTCGTTCTTATCCGTGATACAGATATTTACGTTCACACATGATGCACTAACTTTCGGTTATTTTTAGCTTAACATAAAAATTATCAACATAAAAAACATATTGTTTACAAACTGGTTCTACAGCTAATTAAGATAAGTGTTACATTGTTTGCAAATTATCTGTAATTTGGTTGTTTCCAAAGGTAAATAAGGTCTGCGATGTTGGCACTTCGGGTGGCTTGTGCTGGAGATTTTAAAAGGCGTTTGTAAACAGTTTGACCAATCGCATGCATTTGCTACAGAACAGTGATAGGTACGAATTTTTGAATTTTAGATGTTCGTAATTTTCATTATCTATAGGCATACAGTACGTGTCATCGACGTTTCATATATGTATATATACATACCTCGCTCTGTACGTTGTATAGGTGAACTTAACACAGTACAGTATGGTGTTATATTCATAGTTCTCACACGGCGTATCCAGGTTGTGTCGAAGACAGTTTGAAGTTTGAGATACACACACACACATATATATATATATTTGTGAAAAAAGTAGACGTCGGTCAGAAAACATAAGGCGTATCATATATGAAAAGTATCAATATACCCTTTTGATATTACATTATATTGCGACAAGAGTGACTAACGTAAACGTTTTCATTTATAATTTGTAGTTACAGGATTTCGAGCAATGTTGAATGAAGGCTTGTTTGACGCTTAATTTGAAGCAATTGCAAGTTCGATCTTAGAACATAATTGTTCTTCTATTTATATAAGATAAACAAAAAATGCACTTTTTCTAAATGAATATTTTAATTTTTATTATGTCTTCTACATGTTTCGCACTCGAGGGTTCATCTTCAGGAAGACGGTTGTATGTACAGTTATGGTATAGTATGTTTCACACGTATCGGTATAGGTAGTCATACAGGTGGAAGAGTGTGTTTGGTACTCATTACCATAAAAATGAAAATAGTTTAGAAAAGGCGCATTTTATTGGTTTATATCATAATTATATCACAATGCATAGTGCAAACAACATAAAAAAACAATTTTCTCTGAATGGATTCCAAAAAATACTTTATACCTAAAATAATCTAGGAATAAGGGCATGCTAAGGGGCAGTATTTTGTGGGGAAATATTTATGAAGTTTAAATAAATTTCACTTGTGGTGAATATGTATTATCCTTATTACCAAACATTGCTGAAAACATAGACTTCAAAGCAGATTATATACACTGGATGTAGGTACAAGGCTTTTAAGTCAGCATTAAGAAAGGACTTCTTTATCTTGCCTACTGTGTACAAGAATTTCCCTAATTAAAATATTCCCATTCATGGAACTAGAAAACAATGTTGGTGGCTCCATGGCATTTTTTTTTTTCTGATTGTATGTAGATACTTATTTTATATGTATATTTATATTTGTGTTTGAAATAAATTCTGTATTGGCTTAGAAAGGCCTGTAACAATGTAAATACATTCTGTTCAGTTGTGGTATCTTGTATCAGTATAGGTGAGTAAACACATGACAGTGAAAAAGTCATCATTATTTTGATGGATTGGTACTATGGAATCATAAAGGGAGTTTTTGTGATTTTGTACTAGCCCATATTTGGTTAATGGAAGTAAGATATTTATTTTATTGTACTTTCATTTCATTGTTTGGTTTAATTACACTCAAATTCTCTCTTTTTTTTTTTTTTTTTTTGTGTGTTCGATATTATTTGTTTTGCAAGATTTTTTTTGCGTAATAAAAAAAACATGTACCAAAGTAATGTTGGAAGCCAGAAAGGACGCAGTTCT
>Ga0123354_10001000_pt1 | contig 32201 bp, 27 predicted proteins | sample TergutLab28metaG_2_FD_97872 | JGI IMG/M metagenome (GOLD analysis project Ga0123354, IMG submission 97872) | Labiotermes labralis P4 segment gut microbial communities from Petit-Saut dam, French Guiana - Lab288 P4 | ecosystem: Host-associated > Arthropoda: Insects > Digestive system > Gut ... | reverse complement strand
GGACAAAGACCTTGGGTTATGGACAAACCCAAACGGGTTTCCAGTGTAGAAAATTTTTTTGAAGCCTAGGGGGGGGGTGGGGGGGGGGGGAGGTGTAACATTGAGATCAATCCAAGGGACATATGTTGCAAGAATGGTAGTGGTTCAAGGTTGTGTTGAATGGCATACACCACAGGGACTGTGTCATGAGCTGTGCAGTGTAGTGGCCATGCGTGACACTCAAGATGCATGTGTTGTAAGCTGCTCTTTTTATATTATTCTGCTTGTTAAATTATATCAAGTCTCACTCTTCAATTTCTTCTACCTATTATCTGATGTCTTTGTGATGCTGCTGGTCAGTACTGTGATAGGCAAGGCTTGTGATCATGGCTGCAGAAAGTGCATGTCATTGTTTTGCATTTGAAATGGCAGCCCATTGAGCTTTCACTTCTGCATTGTATTCTGGACTTGGTGTGTAATATTAGAAAGCAATGACACTTTAAGGATTGCACAAATTAGGGTCACAGGATTAAATCTTGACCTTGAAACCAGTTATTGACCTGCTGTTCTAGATGTAAGTTCTGGCTTCTTTTACTGTGGGTTTTGGATTTAGAGATTGCCTGGATAAAATACAAAGGCTGTTGCTTTTCCTGGACATGAGTTGAGCAGTTCAGCTCTTGGAACCATGACCCCATTATTTCTACTCTGATTTTTGTGGTTTTGTGGATCTGTTTGCCATTTCATATTTAAAAATTCTCTATTCTCTCCTGAAGGTATTGATTTCTGATAAATACTGTATTTTTCTACCATCTGTTGGGTTTGAAACAAAGTATTTCTTTCTTTTTTTTTTTAATCGAGTGTTCACCGGTAGAAGCAAGAAGTTGCTGTTTACCATCATCCCTGTGGTATTCTGTATCCTGCAGCATTTACACCCTGATGACCAATCACAAATCCATATACTTTTGTTTAATTCTATAATAATTTCATGGCAAAACAAAAGATGAGCTGTTGATATCCATTCACCCAAACATGAGTTTTGCCTGCAAAATGCCCAGTCCACTGGGTTGTCTGTGGTAGAAACTCCATATTTCAGATGATTAATACAAATGTAAACAAGATTTGGTATGAGCTATAGCCAGCTGTTATGACCAAGCTTTTTTGTTATTTTACCTAGTTGTCCTCAGTGAATCTTGAGATACCACCTAGAAACAGGCATGTGTTGTTCTCATGATGTCTGTGTGATAATCTTCATGTCTGATTCAGAATAAAAGTCATTGTACTTGGCACATTGTCATGAAATAATCTATAATCTGTGAATATGCCTGTAAGGAGGCCAGGCTGCCATGGGCACGTGTGCATGTGCGTGTGCGTGTGTGTGTGTGTGTGTGTATTTTGAGTATGATGCCTCCATCATCATTGGGGCAGTGACATTCAGCTTTTGGTCTTTCAGCTGGCATTCCTCCTCCTCCTTTTCCTCTTCACCATCTGTCATCCTGCTCTGCATGGTGCAGAGTTTGTCTTGAGATATTTTTAGTTGCTGTTCCATTCAGAAGGTCATCATTCATTTATGTGTTCAAAAATCTGTGATTGGACCATGTTCTCTGTCAGTTTCATTCAGTCCATTGTCTGTTCTATATTTCAATGACATTCATTTAGTGTTTCTCCCATATGTTCTCTGCCATTGAGATTTTTTTACTAATGTAATATACAGTTCTCATTTTTCCTCATTTGTAATTTAATTGTCTTAACACTATTAACAATACCAATGGCACCGCTGATCAGCATTACTTATGTCACCACCACAATGGTTTTAGAAAGATACCCAGTTGGAGAGTATTTGACGTTTTCCTATTGGCATTTGAACAACAGTGGTTTGACTCCTAGAGCAGTGAAGGAAGTACAATGGCTAGAAAAGGAGGGTAGGAAGAGATTGCACTTAGGGAAAAAAATGTGTGCACAGTGATAGTAAGTATCTGCAGTTCGTAATTGGTGAAAATAATGTGCATGACACAGTGAGTATGTACCATCATTATTTATCCCATTGCACATTATATTGAATAAGAACAATAACAATTTTCAGCTGAGGAAACCTCCTACATAAGAACTATGTCTTACAGCCAGAATGGACTTTTTAATTATAGTGTCTCCAAACACTAAAACAACTGAACCAATAAACCATGCTGTCAAGAATCCACACTGCCTGTCTAAAAAGATGTTATTTAGTTAATGGTAATTTATGTTAATTACTGAATCATTATTAAGACATGCAGCTACCTCAAAACATTTAGTGAATAATATTATTTACAATCTGTAACAAGAAGAGCAGGTACTTGGTTTTATCTGATACTCAATTATATGTGTTATTCCTTTTTAATAAATACTGCACAGTCTGAAGATGGTTTCTGTTTAGCCAAAACATAGAACTGTGTTAATCAAGAACATAGTTGTGCTTGACTGAAAACTGTTATTGTTCTCAACCAAAATTATTTAGTTCAAACATAGAGCACACAGGTACAGGTTCTTTATTTTGTAAATATGGGGTTTTGGTTGTGGACTGGAATTATATGACTCAATTATAGTGTGTTGGTAGGTTGTTGTGAATGTGGTAATGAAAATTGTCAATTTTTTAATGTGAACTCCATGCAAATTGCTTGGTTTGGGGATCTTTGTGTGCAAAACAAAATCAGGCATCCTTCTTTTTTTTTAATTCACAATTGCATGTCATACACTGTGTGGTCAGGTATCACATACATATTGGTATAAATGGTGGTGTTTGTATGTTCCATATCCCTGCATTAAAGAATATTCACACTTACATAGTATGTAGTAAACCAACAAATGCACACTCATAAAATATGCTTTATCATGCATTAATAGTCACCTACATGTTTCAGTCACTATTGTGACCATCATCAGTGTGCCTTTAAAAGAATACTTGTAAAATATAACAATTGCCAATATTGCATAAGTAAAACCACTTGCTGTTAAAGTGATTTTACCTCATAAGTGGTGTTTGTGTTGCAGGGATGCACTCTTCTTTTTCCTGCTGCTGATTGACTTGTCAAAGGCGACAGTCCTTGCCCAATTTGCACTGAGCTCTCAAAGTCAAGATGAGGTGAAACACAACATTGCACATGGAATTGCCATGCTTGGACCAACCATTACACTCGACACAGTGGTTGAGACTCTAGTCATTGGGGTGGGAACACTGTCAGGTGAGAATTGTGTTCAGTCACTCAGGTAATGTTTTTTCAAGAGTACTTGTGCTAAACTTCTGTCCATAGTTGAAGTTCTTCCCAGAGAATATTGTTAGTATTTTGCTAGTGGATTTGTGGGGAAGCTGACTGTGGAGCATGCAGTAACATAAACACTGTGGCATTTTTGCAAGCAACATTAAACAATTTATGACTTGTGTTTAGGATTGTAACTACATCTGTGTGCCACTTGTGACCAGTTTGAAATTGAAAAGCATGTGGGTCCTTTGGGATTCTGCTGTAAGGAGATTTTACTGTGTCTGGCACTGGTTACTAAACTGAATACAAGCTCAGGCTGGAGTCCCTTTATAACAGATATTAGACCAGTTTCTGTAACTGGAATCACTTTCTTATTGGCCATTGTAAGAACTTGTGTAGCCTGAGTCCTTGTCATCCCAGACACACAATCAACTATTGTGCCCTGTGCCCATGTATTAGCAGACATGGATGCAGCCATTTGGCGATGCATTATAGTGCATGTCTCTTGGCAGAAGTTTTATAAGCATCTTATTTTACAGTGCTTGTGATTGCTGCAATCATATAGCATTACTATCAGATGAATTAGAGCATGGGTCCCTGGTGGAATGATAATGACACAACTACAAAATCGTGGTGGTTATTGCAGAAGTGACTAAGAGTAGGTATGTGGACACTAGCAAGAAATACTGCATTTACAAAGCAGTAAAACTAGGCAACCATCTCACTGCTAAACACACTGTGAGCCTCAGTCCAGTTTTTGAAGTCATAATCTCATAGACTCCCATACGAAGAGTATTATATACAAGAAAGTTGGGCTAGGACAGACACCTACCAGTACTGAATCAGCCCCCTAATATGTGTATGCTCTCCAAGTTATATTGATCTGTAATATACACATTTTTTGTGATTTTCAAAATCTGGTACTTTCAGTATGTAAATTCTAGCAGGCCCAAGACAAACACTGGTTCTTTGCTGGAGGAGTTAAGTTAAAAACTTTGTTGTTGTTGTTCTCCTCCTCCTCCTCCTCCTCCTTCTCATTCTCCCTTCTCCTTCTCCTCCTCTTCTTCCTCCTCCTTCCCCTTCTCCTCCTCCATCTTATCCTTCTTCTTCTCCTCCTCCTCTTCCTCTCCTCCTCCTCTTCTTCCTCCTTCTCCTCCCCCTCCTCCTTCATCTTCTCCTCCTTCTCATTCTCCCTTCTCCTTCTCCTCCTCCTCTTCCTCCTCCTTCCCCTTCTCCTCCTCCTCCATCTTATCCTTCTTCTTCTTCTCCTCCTCTTCCTCTTCTCCTCCTCTTCTTCCTCCTTCTCCTCCCCCTCCTCCTCCATCTTCTCCTCCTCCTTCTCCTCCTCCTTCTCCTCCTCCTCCTCCTCCATTGGCACTACAGCCCGCTGTGGGCTTTGGCCTGTTGAACAATATCCTTAATTTTCTTCTATACATCACCAACTTTCTCCATCTTCTCACTCCCAGCGCTTGAAGATCTCTTTGTACTTCCTCTTTCCATCCCTTCCTGGGTCTTCCCCTTCACCTTGTCCCTTCCAGTTCATGAGTGAAGATCTTTTTGGGCATCCTATCCTCCTCTATTCTCTCTAAAAACTATGTGAGGTTCATAAATATTGCTGTTTACACATTGATTTGTAAATTATAGTATTAACAAACTTGGTCCAGTGTTATTCCTTCTTAGCTGGCAGCACCATAAAACAACTCGGACTTAGAAAATAAGAGTAGTTTTGATATGAACTAAACAGATATAGTAGGTTTTACAGGAAGGTGTATATAGAGAACAGCTAAAATAAGATTGAGTATTGTTTCTGAGTGTAATGTGATGATGGCTTGAAAGAGTTGAAACATGTTAGATGCTGATGTTTTTTCTGTTCAAGTAAAACTAGTTGTGTTGAAAAGGATGGTTCTTTGTTATACTTCGTTAATATGACATTTCTGCATCATGTAAATTACTCTGCTCTCAGTGTTGAAACATGAAACTAATTTATGTGGTAATGTTGGCAGGTGTTCGGCGTTTGGAGGTGTTGTGCTGCTTTGCCTGTATGTCAGCCATTGTGAACTACGTTGTGTTTATGACATTCTATCCTGCTTGTCTGTCTCTAATTTTGGAAGTGAGTATCAAGAGGGTTTCTTTGTCTCCATCTGTGGCTTAAGATTAGTATGGATGGGAGATTTATTGAGTTAAGTTATTTAGTTACAGTGAACCCTCTATCCATCATCCACCTATACATCATTTTCCTACAAGTGTTGTTCACCCCTTCTGGCACTATAAATCGCCCATATTAACAGTGTGTAATTAAATTAATTGTTTCATCCCTTGAAGTGTCATTTTATACCATCAGTTACTCGGTGTTCTTGGCCCTGACCCTCTTTGTTGCTGGAATGATTGTTTCTGAGGAAAACAGCAAAAGTAATGTGATATTTTGAGAATGTACAGTAGCAGCAAACTGATCATTTTGGTTTCAGTTATGGTGAAGTGGTTGGAGGTAAGGGGTGGCTTAAGTTGTAAGGTTGCAAACCTCATCACTATGTTCTTTAGTTACTCTAAAATGCAGGAATGAAAATGGATGAGTGAAATGTTTGGTACAGAAGACTTCAACTGCATGAATGGTGAGCCAGTATACATCTTGTTAGTGTTTTACAAAAGTTGGCCATGTGCTCCTGACACTGGCCGCACTGTCAACTGCTTGGGTCTTAGAATTTTTTGCAGATGCTTCAACAGACTGATGCTTTTTGGCCAGTGAGCATGAGATCACATCCCTTGCTGCTGCACATCTGCCACCACCCATCTTTGTTCCTTCATTTTAGTTGTGAAGCTTGCTAGCAGTCTTGTCCACACATGGTACTAGGGGATTACAGGTGATTTAGTGACAAGCAGTTGCAAAGTGCATATTGTTGCATGTTGCCCCATTTTTGGCTATTGCTAAAATTGTTTTTCACCGGATATTTGAACTACAGAATAGTGCCACTAGGAGTGGGAACTATAATCGTTTATGTGAAATTGCGTACAGTGTATGCAAGGAGGCATCAGTAGATTTATCCCACATGCTGTCCTAATATTTAAATCAGGATCCAAAATAGGATTTTGAATGAATTTAAGCAATTTTACCAGGTGATTTGTGTACATAGTTTGTTACATGTAATTTGTTGTTATAAACAGTTAGTGCAATACACAATTACCAATGTCCATAAGCTTATATTTAAGAGGGTGGGGACCAAATGCTATACCACCTGTTTTTTGAAATTACGGCTGCTATATTGGCATCTTTATAGGTGCATTTGCAAAATTACAAAAAGTGACTATTAGCTCATCATGTTTATCCATCTGTCTGTCTGTCTGTGCAGGGAACAACATGGTTCCCACTGTAGGCACTTTCTTGAAATTTGATATATGAGATTTCTTAAAAATATGTCAAAAAAATTCAGGCTTGATTAAAATCTGACAAGAATAACAGCTACTTTACATGAAGATCTATGCACATTTATGATATTATCTTGCTGAATTTTTCTCAGAATGAAGAATTTTTGAGACAAAGATTGTGGAGAAATTTGGAAAATACATTTTATGTACAATGAGTTTTCTCCAAAAGTTGTGCCATTTATGAGATAATGTGGACAAATATGGTTGAGCCAGACAGACCATAGATTGCAATATAAACACAATGCAGAAAAGGTGCGATCGGCTTGCTGGATAACCAAGGCAAGAATACAGACACTCACACTCAGTTGCTTTTCTGCAGCAGCAGTGGTTGCATGAACGTGCCTGGTTGTTAACTTTATAGTACATTGCTTATCTTCTTCATACTAGGTGATGCCTGCAAATTATTTAATAATGCTGGATGTAGCATCTTAGCATATTGTCCACATTGATAGGCCACCTACTGCTATAGGAGGAAAGATACCACAAAGAAGTGGTTGGATTCATGCAGCAACCATTGCATGGAAGATATGACAGGTTTTGAAATTTCTGGTACCATTAAATTAATTAATCCAAAATTCAACAGCACATAGTGTTGACAGAAACTTTGTGTAGTATGAACTTGTTATTCTTCATCTGCCTCCCTGTCAATTGGAGCATAACACAAGAGAAAAATTTGGGCTAATAAAAGAAAACTGAGTGGCCACAAAGAATATGACTCAAGCTACAAGATATGAAAAAAATTGGCCAAATACAAGTTTTCATGAATAAAAACAGAAGAATGGATGGGCAAGCAAGTAGAAGAAATTGGGAAAAGTTATGTTGAGTGTGAGCATTTGATGGGCAATATCATCAGTGCCATTTGCTTGGTTGGGAAGTTGCTAACAAGACTCAAGAAGTCTCCATTTTCGAACAGTAATTACAAATCTTTAAATTATACTGTTCAAATGCTAACATACATATTTAAATAGTAAAGTGAACCAAAACATTTAAGTTACACATGCTAAACACTTCAGGCCAAAATATTTTATGAAAGTCCATGGTAACAGATTATTTGGTAAGGTGACATGCAATTGTCAGCAGCACCAGATAAGTAGAGGTGTTTCACAGGTTGAATGAGCAAGGAAAGTTTTCTGTTACATCCTACAAGTACTCAGTGTCACATGGGATTGGGCTCTTAATCCATTTTCAGGTCCTATGCCAGCCAGTGCCAACTTCATAGGTAGAGACTGCTTGTACCAATGGAAAATGACTGTAAAATTCTTTTTAAAACTTGGCTGCCACCAGACATCTGCCTGAGGTCAGGAATGCTGTTATACCAAAATGTATGGAACTCTGTACTGAAACTGCATTCTGTTGTGTAGAATAGAATAGAATAATAATCGTGTTTGAGTCCTTCCAGGCCTGATGCATCTAGGCCTTAAGACAGGCCCCTTGTGCCCCATATACTATATTAAGTTAAAAGGAGCCCTGTTCCTTCAACGAAGTTCCAGATGGCCCCCCATACCTAATTTCCAATTACCTCCTGATCCAAAAGAAAAGGAACCCAGGTATAAACGGCAAAGTTACTATGTGCAGTTGCCTTCTACTGGAGTTCTACTTAACTGGAGCCCTCTGTAAAATCCCTATTGGAGTCCCCTGTTGTGGAGCTCTCCTTGAACTCTGAATGACTCTCAATCTCAATCCCACAGGATCAGGGAAAAACCTCTGGGTCCAGAAAAAGGAACCCAGGTAGAATGTTGGGAGGTATAATGTCAAAATTACTATGTATAATTGCCTTCTACCAGAGTTCCACCTGACTGGACCCCTCTGTAGAATCTTTACTGGAGTCCCCTAATGCAGAGCTCTCTGTAAACTCTAAATTACTCTCAATCTCAATCCTGCAGGATCAGGGATAACCTCCGGGTCCAAAAGAAGGAACCCAGGTATAAATATTGAAGTTACTATGTATAGTTACCTTCTACCGGAGTTCCACCTAACTGGAGCCCTCCATAGAATCCTTACTGGATTCCACTATTGCGGAGCTCTCCTTAAACTCTGAATTACTCTCAATCTCAGAGTTTTTACTGAAGTCCCCTATTGCAGAGCTCTCCTTAGACTCTGAGTTATTCTAATCTTGATCCCGTAGGATCTGGGGAAATATTTGGTCCACCAAGCAGAGTCCGTATCCTTTGCAAGGCTAAATAAAACTGGAAGGTTGCCCGGTATCCCAGAGGGTGCCGTTGAAGACAGACTCACCCACTGCCATTCATCCCCTAGACACGGCACTCACACCATAGGATTGGGGATTGTTTTTCAAGGTTTACTCCTTTAGATCCGCTGTGTTCTGCGCAACGGGGTCACCACTCGTAGGATGTGGCTTTTCACCATGCACAGACGGTCTTGGGTGGAGAGAGGCTATAATCAGCATCTACCACCCCTGGAGAATAGCTAGATCCCCCCCTCAGCAACCTAGTGATCCCGGTATGGCCCGGCCGACTCCCCTTGACCCCAGTTCTGTAGTATACTATAATATACTTTAGCATTGAGATCTCTGAGTTTTTCCCTAGTTTGATTTTAAAAACCCAAGAAAATTACTAATTAGAAATTTTTTTTTTAATGAAGTCAAGATTGAAATCCCCCAAATTTAATGATTTGTTCCCCAAACTGGTACTGCTACTGAGGTAAAGCACAAACCAATGTTTTTGGATAGATGTGATATGCTGCACTATGCCCTGCCCTTCATATGCCCACACTGTGATCCCCAATCCTATAGCATGCCAGGCAGCATGCAAGTGGCTGGTGCATGTGGGTGCCAGAATGTAGCAAGTGGATTGTGGCAGTATGGTTGTGCAGGAGCCTGTGTGCTTTGCCTCGTGAGTTTGACATTTAACAGTCATGCTATTTAGTGATATTGTTTCTGTTAATTACACCGGTTGGCAAAAGATGTTTTTTTTTTTGCTCTGTGTTAAAATTCAGGATGATTCTTTTAAATTTGACATTGCCAAATCCCAATATGACAACCACATTCCCAGAGAAACTGACTTCTCTTTCTTGTGAATGGTTCAAATCTGGTGAAGCTGAATATGAAAAAGTAACAAAATTAAAGACCATAGAAATAGAAGAAATGACAATATATGTTGCGAAACAAACATAAACAATCTAGTCACAATATTCATATTTCCTACAATATTCCCAAATAGGATTCTAGGATAGCATCTTTGCACGCAACTTACATCCCAGTGAACAATAGTGTCTAAAATTAATATGTCTCTTCTGATCTATATTCCTTTAGCAGAACTACACACACACACACACACACACACACACACACACACGCGCGCGCACACGTATGCGCACGTGCATGTAACACTGCTTGACTTCAGCAGTGCATAGTATCATCCAAAACTCAACAAAAAAATTTGCTGCTCTCAGTTAACCTTTCGACGCCTAATGTCAACTATTGTGGTCATACTGCACCGCTAACCTCTAAAGTTGCATTTTATATATTTATTCAACAAATATAGGCACTGAATATTTTAAACATGGTATATACTCTCCGTTTTTTTCTCTTCAAAATGCAGGTTGTTTCATAATTCTAACATATTTGGTTGCTGTATTATTCACATTTTATATACAGGGTGTGCTAAAATTAAAAAAATAATTCCAGCGCCAAAAGGTTAACAACACTTACCCTGAGAAGCAACCATGCAGCAGTTAACTGATGAATTCTTCCTGATCTAATACAATCTGCAAGTTTACCCAAACATTAATTTCACATTGATTCTTCCATACCTAAAGTAACATTAACAACTAACCCAGTGACATGTTATTCTACTGTATATGAACCAACAATAACATCACTGATAGTTACACAATATTCAGTTCCAGTCATTTCTTCAGAACCATCTCCATTAACTATGGAATTTTAGTAAACATTCAGGCTATTTGAAATGCATTCCTTCCTTGCAACTATACTATGGGATATTTCACTTTCAGAATTTCATAATTTCCCATCGCTGTCACAAAATATGCCCTCTTATAATGCTTAAATTTCTTGTAACTTTATCTTCATTACATGTGGTAGGCTACACTTATGGGGGTTTTCAGCTTATCTGTAATACTTTATATTGGCCATCAAATATATTATCCTCCATGAGGGTTTCACTTGTAGTCTCAGCTGTTAAACAACAAACATGCTCCTCAAAAGGACAGATACCTACTTTTACAAATTTTCACCACAGTGACTTCTTGTTCTAACATCATAAATTTTTTGAGGGGCATGAACTCACAAAGCTGTCGTCATTGAGAGGTGTAAATAAAACAGGTTGGGATAAACAAAATAAATGAGCAAACATTGTATACTGTATCAGATACTGTCACCTACCATCCATTCAGGTTTCACGGTGAGGGGTTTATCTGCTATGCTGCTTGTGCCATGCTGATAAGGATAATATTAAATTGGTTTTAAGAAATTGTTCTAGTTTCTGTTATAATTTCTGGCAAGTTAGGCTATTGTACGATTGAGGCATTGCAAGAGTAATACATAAAAATTCTGACCAAGGTTTATGTGTGTTCTTGTATAAACTATACGTTAATCACAGAGGAATTTGGTATAGGGTTTTATGTACATTTTTTACCATAGCTTACATCCCAGCAGACCAAAGAGCAAACTTGGTTACACATTTTGTAACAAATATGTATCCAGATACAATGTACTCTTTAAAAAAAAAAAAGAGGTTATGATTATCAGCCGTACTGCAGTTAGAATGAGACGGCACACATGCAGAATGAGACGGCACACACGCAGAATGAGATGGCACACACACAGAAAGCAGATTTTGTCGTGGCGTGAAATGGATGATTCCATGTAACTCAGTGGGGGTGACAGGTCAGTCAACTACTTGAAGCCAATATGTGCGCGTCAGTTAGTAGCGTTTGTTGTGTGCTGGATATGCTATGTTCTGCAGTCATGGGAAGTGTACTGGGTACTCACAATGTTCTCCAGTTTCTGCTTCACTACCCCTCTCTTGTGTTGCTGTGTGCCATCTTGTAGGCTGCTAATTAGGCTCATTAATGGTATGACTAACCTACAAAATGGAGGATACAAGATTTCCACAGGTTTACAAATTTTTGGGGGCCTAAGGAACCAAGTACACAGCGCTTCAGTCTAAGTGGCTGGTACACACGCTCGCTAAAGCTAAAAGCTCAGTTCTTTTTAATGCACTGAGCACCATCCATATAAACATAACAGAATGTCACTTTTTTAAGGGGGTGCATCATGATGCAGGCTTCCTATTTATAAGAAATGTAACTCACTTAACTGAGCTTAAATCATGACTTACAATCAAAAATTTACAAGTACAATAGCCAAATAGAACAGATAATATGACGAAAAGATGCACTATGAAAAGACATTCACATACTTATAAACTTGATACTAAAGGACAAAATAATAATGTTAAAATCAATTTGTATGCAGTATCCTGAACTGTGATAGGAGTGCTCAAGTTGTTCATGTACACATTAAACTGACACTGCAGTGTAGATGCAGTATATACATTTATTAAGGACATCAAAACTTTAATTTCTGTCAAAATCCCAATTTGAATTTTATTTGCAGGTATTATTCTTTTCCTGTGTTATGTATGAGAAAGTGAAAATTGATAGGGGGTTCATCATAATCATCATCATCATCCCATGTGGTGAGACACTTGAGAGGTCCCAGAGTTGTATGTATGTGGTGCAATGTTCACAGCTGTCGCGGAGTGGAAGGAGTGACTGGCCCACCTGGCATGACAAGTCGCATATCATGCAGGCACTGCGTGAGGAGGATCAGAAACCAAACCCAGTGGTGCAGCGTGTGAAAGTCATTATGTCAGCTGGACTGATGCTGGTGCATGCACACAGGTACATAGTGCACACTCAGAAGGAACAGTCTGATGTGCTTACACCAAGTGGGACCAGCTCAAAATATAAATAATATGAAGTAATTTGTCATCGCTGTATACACACACACATATATATATCAGTCCTTACTTTGTAACTGTTTCTTAAATGTTTCAGTCTTAAACGACCACCTTCAAGGAAATTCACAATTACAAGCATTAAGCATTGCTGAAGTTTGTAAGATTGATGAGATATATTCATAAAAGTCTTAATGATATATTTGACTGTTACTTTTTCCATAAAATTATCTGTATATGTTTACATTATATATGAACAAATTATGCAGCCCCAGCTTGTACGATGATGCTGACATCAATTACACTGTGTTTCTGCTCGATCCCTTGAAAGTTCTTTTAAAATCACACATCACTGGTCTATTGAAACAGCAGTACCTACCTGTGACCAACAGGATACCATCATAAGGCTGACGCTGTAGTGCTAATTTTTGTAGTTATAGTGTGCTTTACTATGCTAATTTTTATGAATCAAGTGAATTTTGATAGGATATAACAAGATGTTTAATTGTTGAACAGACATACTAGCATTGTAGCTTTCGTTTTTTTATGCTGCCACTGTTGAGAGATTTTTGATGGTGGTCATATTTATGTGGTGTCTGAATAAAGTGTGTTAGTTTAACTCCATGATGTGCGGGGAGTGGTAAATCCTGTGGAGTGCCAAGTTGTATCTGCAGTTTGGAAACCAACAGTTCATGCATTCCTAGTTTGGCAGATACAGATGTCTTATTTTTGCTGAGGGGTGCAGTAGGTTGTGGTAAACTTGGAGTGATAGATGTACAGCCACTGGCATTAAACCATAAGTTTTATTAGTGTGGATTCCCTTGGTGATGTTAATAGATCTTGTCTGCCCGACTTCAAGACTGAGAGTAATTAAACTGATAAATAATCCAAATCCCTGCTGAGACATGGGCTACAAGATGTCTGTTAATTATAACAATGTGGTTGTAGCAACTTTTCTGTCTTCCCATCTGAATTTGGATTAGACTGTAATAGAGACTTGCCCCTTACTGTCTGAACTTAGGGTGACACTCATCATTGAGTCATTCCAAATAATATGAAATGAAATTACAACATTTATGCAATCGACATTTTATTACTGGCAAGACCTAATCTAGTACCCTGCAAGTAATAGGATACTACTTGTGTAATATAGTGCATATAGCACCCAAAATGGGGCACATGGTGGCGCAGTTCATTCAGGCACTGCACTACAAGCCAGAGCTTTGTGGGTTTGATTCCTGATGGTATCAGTAGAATTTTTCATTGACATAATTCTTCCAGCATTGCTATGGCACTGGGGTTGACTCAGCCTTTTAACAGATAATGAGTACCAGGGGGGGAAAAGGCGGCCGGTGCATAGGGCTGACAACCTTACCACCTTTCTTTGCCAATTTTCCATAAATCTGGGAGCCTCAACCTCCTGGAACCCTTTGGGCCTGTAGCAGGCCTGTACAGGGATTGCTTTATGTGCTAGCACCTATAATATTATAATGCCTATATATAACAGCCATGGTGGAGTTACCAGTTCATGGGTTCTGTAGTAACAGTATTATAGTAAGTTCATGCCATAGAAATACAGCCTGCAGAACTCACTGTGTATCAGCAAACTGGTATATAAGTGAATATGTGATGAAAATAGTCATCAAATTTTGGTAACTTAACTGCCTGTGGAGTTCAGTCAGTATAGTTTCTAGGCTATGGGACTGGATGACTAGAGGATCCAGTTTCAATTGGTAAGAACAGAGATTTTCCATTTCTTGGTATATCTACCATAGCTGTTGGGGCCCTCCAAGCTTCCGAGGCAATACATACCACAGGTGAAGGGGCTGGACCATGAAACTGATGTCTTACCTCTATCCATTGCCAAAATTCAAGGGCCTTCACTTGTACTCCATTATACACTGCTGTGTTGGGGCATAATTATTCTCAGGGAGAAGTTAGTGACTCCAATAGAAAATGGATAAACAGACAAACATAAAGGCACTGAGCAAGTTATCTGTAGTATTAACATTCATATTGTGCTCTGGAGGTCCTCAGCTTGAATATGATCCAGGCTACTGGCTGATGTGGCCAGTCAGATGTCAGGACAGTATGCTGAAATAGGCCAAAACTGTCTCCTTCCAAGACCAAACCCTGTCTTTATTATTGATTTTTTTGTCATCTCAGGGCTGCACAAATCCATGGCATCAGGTTCCTGTAGCATTAGAATTTTTGTATGGTGGCACTTAATATTTATGGATCCTTAGTATTGAAATTGCTTCATATCACCCTTGTGGCACCTAGCAGTTTGTGGTGGATGTTAGATTTTTGGGAACTTCATGTCTTATAATGTGCTGTACAATCTGTGTGGTTGACATGGTGGCAGAAAATAAGGTAAGATAGTAGGTTTATCATGAAAGTTTGCAGGTGAACCAAACAAGCAGTTATGACCAGAATACTGAGGTTGCTTTCCTGTTGTACAGGTTTCTAGTTCTGCATGCATACATCAGTGTTGTTATTGTTGTCATTTTTTATTATACAGAATGTATTGTTTGGTGAGTTGTGAAGTTCTTATAGTATGGGCTGTGAAGATAGTAGTCTTCTGGGATATGATGTCATGTAGTGTGGTAGGTGTAGTGATGCAGAAGCAACAGGATCCTCTGTAACATTATACACCTCTGCCAGAATATACTGCATCGTATCGTATCACCCACCACATGTTACAAAAATATTGCCTTTACATATACAATTATTTCTGTAGGATCTGTTACCATATATTCAGGATCCCAAATTATGTGGTGCTAGTGTCAATGTTCACTTCTCAAGTTTGTCCGTATGGCATGTTATTACTGAATCTGGGATATAAACAAGTATGGGGTTTGGGTAACCTGTAATGGCATAACACCTGTAACAGATTTTCTGAATATCAAGCAGACAGTTCAGAAATTGAGTGGGGAAACACATACAGCATGATGTTTTATCTTTCATGAAGCATAATTAATGGGCTAATAGAGAAATAACACAGCAAATAAACAGGGGGAGCGGAAGGTTCTTCCTTAATGTTGGTACCTCTCTGTCAGGCTCCACAGTATCATATCCCCAAAGACTAGTCATTATTTGCTTTGCCATGAAAACCTTGCAGGTTACAAGTGAGTGAGTGGCAGCAGTTGCACAACACTGCCAGAGTGTAGACCTGCTATATATATCTGTGGGGCACAACCGATAACCATCGTGTGAACCTGGCCCTGACCTGCTAGCATGCAGATGGTATAGGTGGTGCACATATATAGTATGCTGGAGTGAGGTGCTGAGATGCATAATGTTGCAGTGGGTATACAGGTCAGGTTTACAGCTGCTGGGATTGTTCATTTTGACTGTTTGTGGGTCCTCATTGTACATTGTTACATGTTATAGTCGCTGGTCATTTGCCAGTGAAGGGGAGGAACTCCCTGTGGTGAACTTGGTGAATGGTGATTCGGCCATGACCTCAAACAGCACTAATGATGTCCTACTGCAGGGGTACATCTTAAAGTGAGTAAGGTGGCATTGTGTCTTGTTTTAGTATGAGTTGATTGATAAGAATAACACAGGCTTATTTAACTTCAGCTGTTAAGAAATAGGGTGATGTTGGAATGGCTGATTAACTACTCTGTGAGTCTCTGACCCCCAAAAAGGAGGAATCAGTTTCCAAAATTAAACAGCTTCCCATCCCAGACTACAGTAATTGTTTGTTCATCCTGTGTACAACTTTATCAACCATGTTTAGTAATAGTGCATATCAAATAACTTAAATTGCCTATCTTGGAATTGGGAATTTATTTATGTTTTTATTTACAGAATGAGCTGAAACTCAGGAATGTGTAATGTAAATCAGTGCCATAACCAACAAGGATATTGCAACCAGTCACGGTTGCCACTTACTGGTAAAATTGAACCATCAAAGAGCACTACTTTTTGATAAATTATTTCATATGTGCTTGATGTTTTTGTAGCACTTGCTACTGTATTAAAAATGGACACTGGCTTTAAGTAACATGGGGGATGATACTTGTCAAAGGCACTTGGGGCAAAATTATGTGTAAATAATATTCACCAAAGAACTAAAGTTCAGATGCCACCTTTTGTGATGCTGTGACAGGTGGCTGACAGTGAGTGCAGACCACATCGTCATCCTCATCCTCTTGCTTGCCCTTGCTGTAAAGTTTGTCTTCTTTGAGATGAAAGATGATCTGACTAGCATTCACCGGCCTGGCAGCTACGCAAGAACTCACTCCAGTAAGTTGTTATCCCCTGATCTCTCTATAGCAGTTTTGTGTAACTTTAAAACTTCTTGCTGATTTTTGTGGTTGAGTGTGTGGCACTTCTGTTTGTATTCAGGGAGGTCCTGAGTTCAAACTTTGGTCTGAAGACTGGCTATCAAAACAGGTCCTATGTGGTTTCTCTGAGTCCCTCCCAATGTATGCTGGGATAGTAGCGGCAATGAGGCTGTGACTGTTACCTTCCAAATCTTTTCCTATTTATGCACTAATTATCATACTGTTTGTCCCGACTTAGTTTTGAGCTACTGGCCACTTCACTGAAGAAACCAAGCATAAATAAATAAATAAATAAATAAACCACAGTATTTTACACTGTTACTAGCCTTTGTAGTTGTAATATTTGGGATTCTAATGGCAGTGGACACAGTCTGTTGGGATTTATACCATGTTTTGTATGTGTGTAGCAATGTACCAGAATAACCTGCTGTTGCCTTGTCTGCTAAGCTCACTGTAACTTTGAACTGACTGACTGGTCTGTGCATGTAGCAGCTATCATTCAATCAACTATAAAAGTAAACATTCCATATAAAATAATCCCTATATATTTTATTATCATACATGTTTTAATTTAATTATAAACCATCATCATTGTGACCCAAGTCTACAATACAGAATTACTGAATTTGTGTGATCTGCTCTTAAGACAGAAAATCTTTTGTGATCTACCGTAGTACATATTGTGTAAATATTAGGTCAACTAGGTGAAGAAATATAAAATAGCTTTATAACATTAAACATATTAAAGTTCAATTGTTTCATTTATGAAAAATTGATATTTTCAAACTAAAACTGTTCACCTTAATTAACAGGCATTTTTCATTAAACTTCCTATTGCAAAGTTGATACATGACACTGCTTATCTTGGAGTAACTTATTGAAAGAGGGTTCCTAATTACTTTGGCACAAGTGAAGGCAGTATTTTAAATGTTCATCAGTCAAATGGCTTTGGTATCTTCTTCTGGGAGAATGCTTCTTCACAGAGGTAGGTTGATACAGAAAATTCTTTCCAGTGAAGAGCTAATGATTGCATGTCTGGATACTGTTCTTCATAGAGTATATTCCATAAATTTTTCTCAGGAGCTCTGGCTTTTAGGGGAGTATCACACTGGAGCTTCAGTATTTCTTCTTCCAAATCTGACACATTTGTGTTGAACATAGAGAAGACAGTTGCTGAAATTTTTTTAGTGTCAACTTCAGCAAATGGAAATTGTGTAAACATGAAGATTGGCTCAAGCTGTTTAATGTCCTGAAATCTCCTCTCAAGTTCTTTTCTACAGAGTTTAATAAATTAGGGAATTTCATCAAAATTTGCTTTGCAAGCTGTGATTTTAGAGACTGCCATGTTGGTTTGATAGCATTTAAGGAACTACCTTGGTTCTAATTTTATCCTTCTCTTGACATTCAAGGTTGAGTGCATTGCACTGAGCTCCTAAACCTGTTACAAAAGCTAACTTTAGCAAACATGATGCATCATCAACCTGAGATTTTTTCTTTCTCCAGTAACTGGGTACTTAATTATTTCAGGCTACAGGGATGGGAATCTTTCTAATAACTGCCCCTGACTAAGCCACCTGACATAATTATACAAAGCAGGTCTTCATACTTAGCCCCATTTTTGTCTAGCTGAATTCAGAAAAGTCTTCTCCTACACTTCTTGCATGAACTAAGTTAACTATTTTGGCAACAATATCCATAACATCTGCACAGTGTGTTCTGATGTACAGGGTGAGTCTCTCGCTAGAGGCCCCAAACTATTGTCTATAAAAAATTATGTTATTGAGATAATGACTTGAAAATTTAGTACACATACCAGGAACGATGCAAAACAGGACCTGCTCATAATCGATGTTGAAACTGGTCTTCTTTCACATCCAAGCACACTTGAATGCGTTTCTCCAAATTCTGGAATACTTTTCCCAAAGTGTCGATGTTGACGGCTTGAATCGTCTTTGAGTTGTTCGATTGTGCGGGGTGTATTTTTGTACACTTTGCCCTTCAATAGGCCCCAAAGAAAGAAGTCGGCAGGCATTAGATCGGCTTCTCCTTGTCTCAAACTTTTTAACCAATTTCTGGATGGAACACTTCGATGGTGCACGTCTTTCACCAAATTCCGTTCAAAATGCCATCTGGCATGCTTTAAATGAACCTGTTTGCCAGTATTTACGAACGAGAAACCCACACTGTTTGATTGTATACATAGACAATAGTTTGGGGCCTCTAGCAAGAGACTCACCCTGTATAACACAATGGATTTTTATTTTGGCAAAGTGCAAGAAACCCATTTTTCCTACAGCCATGACTGGGTCCCCATTGGTAGCAATGCACACAAGTTTACAAAGGTGAAGGTTTCTTTCTGTAGCAATCTAACAAACTGTGGGTAAATGATCTCACCTTTAGTAGTTTGTTTCACGGGGATCCTAGTTAAAAACTCCTCATTGTGGATAATATCAGGGAATACCAGTCTTATGAACACGATTTTTTAGAAGTGTCCACTATATCAGTTGACTCATTGAACTGTAAGGAAAAATAACAACAGTTGTTGATGTACATTTTTTCAGTTCATCCCTTTCTGCCACCTGCCTCGTCACAGATTGGCGAGATAGGGGCATGCCTTTAGTTGTTTGCATGATTTCATCTCTATTCTTCAATTCTTCGAGTAAAACGCTTCCAGCATCAAGGAAAGTTTGCTTCACTATTTCTCCATCTTGAAGAGGCTTCTTATTCCTTATTAAAATATTTGCCATACAAAAGAATGCGTCAGTTGCTGCTTGGGACTGCATTATAGGCTTAGCAAACATAAGCTATTGGGCTCCCAAGTGAACTTTGACTTCACTTTATTCTTCCTTATTTCAATTTTGGGTGTAAACTCAAGATCATATTTGTAATTTAGGCTTGACAAATGTCTTTAAATAAATTTTCATAGAGACAGAAAGCGGCCACTATCAACTGTTTGGCAACCTCTGCTATATAGTGTATCAGTTGGTCTAAAATGTGTGTCCCTGTAAGAAAATATTTATTTTGCAGTGTATATGGTTACTGTTGTGTAAGAGTACAATACTTAGTTTTATGGAGGTGTCTTTGAATATGTTCAATTTATAAATATATTGGACTTATTCGTCTACCCTGTTGATGGAGACAGCAGGGTCCTCTAAACCATTGGTGCAGTTTACCAGACTATGCAGCATGATGTCCCAGAAGGTATGAAGTACTATCCAGAAGTTCCCAAAATTTGAACATCGCACAGGAACTGGTTTTAATGCGGACTAGTGGCATCTGGTAGAGCAGTATGTATCGTTTGTGAACAAGTGTGCTTCGTGGCTTAGTGCTGAGTGCACACATTCGTTTGATATACGCGTTTTTATAGTGTCATGTTTGTGACATTTTGCGATTTTTTTCATTGAAATTGTGGACATGAAGGAGCAGCGTGTTTGCATCAAGTTTTGCTTCAAACTTGGCAAGAGTGTGTCAAAAACACACAAACTGCTTGAACAGGGATATGAAGATGATGCTTTGGGTCAGATGCAAACCTGCAACTTGTTTAACAGGCTTAAAAGTGACTGAATGTCAGTTGACCAAGACAACCATTCTGGACAACCTACAATCTGTACAATGCCAGAAAATGTTAAAAAAGTGCTTGAGGTTATCTGCGAGAATGGTAAGCAAATGATGCATATCGTTTGCAATGGGACTGTTGTATGGGACATTCCACGGCATTTCATTGGACGAGCTCAACATCAAGCAGACTGCTGCAAAATTCGTGCCAAGGCTGCTGACTGACAACCAGAAGCATCATCAGCTGGAAGTCCTCTCGGAACTTCAGGAGCAGGTCAGAAATGACGGAGACTCCCCCTTCAAGGTCGTAGCTGGTGATGCAGGTTGGATTTATGGGTATGACCCTGAAACAAAATAGCAGTTGTTCCAGTGGAAGTGTCCATTTTCGCCCTGGCCATAGAAAGTGTAGCAAATGAAAAGCAATGTGAAGTTAATGCTGATCTGCTTTTTTTCATCGTTGATGGGATTATCCATTTGTTCCTCCAGGTCACACAGTCAATGTGAAGTTCTACTGTGATGTCCTGAGTCAGCTTAGGGAGGACATGAGAAAGAAGCAGCCAGACATATGGCACAGAAACAACCAAGGGCTCCATCACGACAATGCACCTGCGCCTCCAAAAACATTACATATGTCTGCCACCCCCTTCTTTCCTGATTTAGCCCCCTGTGACTTCTTCCTTCTCTTTCCCAAGATGGAAATTAAGATGAAGGGGTGAAGATTTGATACCATAGAGGAGATCCAGGCCAAAGAGCAGAAGGTGCTGAAGACGTGACACAAAATGATTTCCAACAGAGCTTCCGATTGTGGCAGAAACATTTGGATCGATGTGTACATTCCCAAGGGTGTGGTAGTGATGGGGACTTTTTGTGTGTCTGCTTTTTTTTTCTCTCTGATACATATCAGGAACTTTTGGATAGCACCTTGTACCGTTAAAGCTATGAAGTCATTTTACTACAGTTGTACACATAAATGCATATGTGCATTACATAACACCATGCAATATCAGAAACAGAAAATTTTATTTTCTGTGGGCTGGCGTGATTGGACATAATAGACTGTAGGGTAAATACTCAATTTTTAATGTTGGAAATGCTATACTTACCTTTGTAATAACATAAATTAGGGGAGAGAGTGGCACACATTTGAACATTTTTTTGAAATGCTGATATTGTAAATAAACTAAAAAGGATAGATTATTGCAACAAAAAGCAATGTACACTTTGATATTTTGTCTTATTGTTAAGTTGTATGTGAACTCCCCATGTCTGCTCATCTTGAATGCAAAACCCATTTTAGTAGCCCCTGTATTGTGTTGAAAGGTGCCCAACCCAAGGGGCACCTTTGAACATTCACAATTTTCAACAGGAAAGTCAAGTGTTACACAATAAAATGTATTAGTCTGGTGAAGAAATATGTTATGTGGCAATCACATGTGAAGTTAGAGTATTATAAAGTACTGTTTGACATTTTGCTTCAAATGACAGAAACATTGACACTCATCTTCAGAAACATTAATCTTATTTAACATTATAACCTGAAAAGTTCATGCCAAAAATCATAGTGACTGTTCTGCAATTGCTTCCTGAAACCACTGAATGTGGTAACTTCAACACAATGTCAGCAAGATCTATTACTGCATTGTCTTCAATTTCTGGGGGAAAAAAGTGTCCAACATGTGAGCTGCTGCTTCAAAAATCTGGTGCTATAACCATCAAACCCAAATTGTTGGATCAGCTGAACAGAATACTTCACTGTCTTCCTTGTTGCTGAGTTTAGCAGCAGAAAATCACTTGGCTTAATTGACTGGGTAAAGCAGTCCATGTTGTCTTCACAATCATCTTCCTCTGTAAATTCGTCGGTTTCGTGGGAGGCAATATCTGAATCTGACATTTTGGAGCCTGTTAATACAGTTTTGTAATACATGTTTTGACTTCCTTGCTAGGTGTGGTACTGAGAGTCCCACTTGGTCTTCTCTTGGCAGCAAGATCCTGAAGATATTCTTTCTCAGATGTCAGAGTCAGAATTCTTGATTTCCTTGCACCCATCCACCATCAGTGCTTACTCTGGGTGCAGCCCTTGGATATGGATGAGACTGTTGTGGAGTCACTTACTTTTCCAAAGAGCTGCCTGCTTATGATGATGTCAAGCCCCTTGACTGTGCTGTTAGAACAGAGGGTTCATTACTCCTACCACATACAGCAGATGCCACTTTAAAATCTTCATCACTAAAAGCATTTCTTGAAAATGGCCACATGCCAGAATTTTGAAACCCACCCATTCTTTATGCATTCTTTATGAAAACTGAAACTGAATGTGCAGAGTCAATTATACTTGTGAGGTGATGGCTACAGTTTTTTTTCCCCCCCAGGATTGGCCGTCATCCAGTCATTTTGTGCAACGGTGTATTCTGCCTTAAAATGCTCTGTGACAACAACATCAAAAGACTGTAGGTGATGTGTGCAGTGTGGTGGAAAAATGACAAGGAATATTTTGCTAAAATGGGAAAAATAGCCAACAGCAACCGTATACACCATGTGACTAGAGCCTGCCCATTCATTGACAATGTTGACATATTTCATTACTTTTAGTAGTTGAGAATAATTGGTTCTGTATCTTGCTTTGATCTACAGTTTTAAGTAGACTTATCTCTTTCAGTTTTTGTCCTTCCATACAGGATATATCCACAAGATATAATATGATCCATAAATGCAGTATGACATGACTGCCATTCAAATTTGCCCCCCTCCTCCTCCTCCTTTTTTTTGTTCATACATGCCCTTTATGTCACAAGATTTTATTACATACAATTACAGTTCACTGGTTATGCTTATCATCTTCCTTAAGCATGGGAATGATAGCTTAAGGACTTGCCTTTTCAACGCTGTGCAGGAATTTTTCACAGAATACTTCGAGAAAATACTCCTTGCCTGTGAGTGACAGCAACCAAATTAATATTTATACCTCAAAATGAAGAACAGTCATATCATATCCAGAGAAATGGTGCAACTGCACTGTAGTTTGTGTGATAAGAAAGTTGTATAGTTCTCCCTCATCACAGTAGTGGTGATTCTCTGAAAATTTTCAAAATAACCGTATGATTTAAAGTGCTCAAACATGCCCCCCTCTCCCCAACTCTTGTTTACATTGGATGAAATCAAGTTTTAGATTTCTGAGGTTCATTTAAATCAACATTTTTTGAACATGTGTTAACATAGCCCAGTTGCTTAACCCTTTCACTCTTTTATGTGCAGGGATGTTGGCTACGGAAGGTTGGGTGGAGGTGAGTGACCATTCACAAGCTGAGGACACTGTTATTGTTCCCACTGAGCACAAGAGTGTACAGACAGATCAAGATGAGCCCATTACTCAGACTTCTTTGTGTGGGTTGCTGGAAGAGGAGAGCAAGGATGCGTTGACCCCACTCTTGGAACCTCCCACTGAGGACAGAAGTGTTGAGGAGTGCCTTGCAATCTATCAGTCTGAGGTGAAGATACAAGGAGTCAGATTTTGATCCTTCAGGATAAGGCTGTATTTGTTGTAGACAGATGGAGATATTAATTTAGGGTAGACATAGATGTTGGGTGGGAAGGGAATGATTATTACAGTATTTGCTGCATGAACATTGTGAAAAGTAATAACTTGGATGATGAAGATAGATGTTAATGTTACAAAGGTGAGATGCCAATATAAGTGGCTGAGAATTATGTCCAATGAAAGGTTTTGTGTTGGCCTTATATCTACAGATTTCAGTACCACAAGAGCCAGTTACAGTTTATACATGCCATAGCTTCGTTACTTGCTAGCTTCTCACTGCATGTGCCCAGGGTAGTCTCTGTGGGGTTTCTTGTAAACAAGCAGCTCTGAGTCATGTTATTTCTTTATACACCTAAGTTTTCCCTTGCCATTTACCATTCCACTGATGCTTCATATTTCTGTGGTACAGTAGGGTACAGAACCGTGGAACTCAGTGTCACCACACTGCAACAGCTGGCACAGTAGGCTGCATTATTAAGGGACTTAGTCTTGCTGCACTGCCACAGCAGATACAGTGGGCTGCAGTGCCAGGGGACTCAGTCTCACTACATTGCTGCAGCTGGTACAGTGTACTGCAGTATCACAGGACTTAGTTTCTGCACTGCTACAGCTGGTACAATATGCTACAGTACCAAGGGACTCAGTCTCATGACACTGCTACTGCTGGTACAGCAGGTAGCAGTACCAGGGGAATTAGTCTCTTTGCACTGCTACAGCAGATACAGCAGGTTGCAGTACCAGGGGACTTAGTTTCTTGGCACTGCTACAGCAGATACAGCAGGTTGCAGTACCAAGGGTCTAGGTCTCATTAGACTGCTACAGCCAGTACAGTATGCTGCAGTACCAAGAGATACGGTCTCAACCACACTGTTAGGGCTCGTTACTGCTTATAGAATGATGGCGGAGGTTTATTGATCCATGGGCAACTTTCAAAGTAAAATTATTGTTCTTAAGTCTGGTAGTGGAAACATCTAGTCATGTGGTCACATGACTAGATGTTTTCACTACCAAACATAGTAACAATAATTTTACTTTGTTTGTAACATATTTAACTATGTAAGAAATGTTTTAATTGTATTTTAACTATTAGTTATTAAAGACCTGTACTAGTTGTGCCTTTTATACTTTACCGGCATCAACAGTGAAGCTGCTACAGACTGAAGAACCTTGTAAATAACTGCATATCATTGGCAAATGGTTTTAAAACTGGCATTTTGTTCTCCCTGAAGATAGCACACTTGTACCAAAACATGTTGGAGATATGCCTTTAATATTTACTTACAATTAATATTGTGTTTGTTTGGTGAAATAAAACTGAGTACACTGAGAATACAGCATATTCAAAGTCACAGTCCAAATGCCAAGTGCTTATATACAAATATGGTTAACTTTATGCATAATTATAAGGCAACCACCGCAGGTTTCTGATGATGATTTAGGAAAATAATTTCCATTCCGTATTTGGGTACATATTGTGAACCATATGAATGGGTAATTTTTATTGTTTGGAGACACAAGATTTAAATATCTTGCTATTGCAGGGTTAGTGGCCATTATTTTAATTTGAAAGTAACAATGCCTGTCCTGGAAAATTCATTGTTCACCAGGTTCACTGTGCAATGCAACATATGGCTGCTAAAATTACACTTAAACTGAATTAACAGTAAACTTCCTATCATTTGTTCAGAATATTTTATTTTTCTGTGTTTGGTCTGAAAACCCATACATTCAAGACTTAGATTTTACATGTTTATTAATTAATGGGTTTGTAACTTTGTCTCTGATATAAATGGGGAACATAGAATGGGGGTGTATAAAAACGGGATGCTGATAAGAATATTGGACACAAGAGGAAGTGACTGGGGAGGGGTGGGGGGTGTTCAAGGTATCTGCATGATCAGGAACTTGAAATATGTAATATGCCCCCTTGTCTTTGCTCATGTGAGGTTCTTGCAGGCTGGAGGACGTGCCTTGACAGACTCGGAAGTTATGATGCTCATTACTCATGGCCATATTCCTAGCCACCAACTGGAGAAAGCGGTGGGAAATCCAGAAAGAGGTGTGTGCATAAGACGCAAATTCCTGAACAAAACTGCCAAACTAAACGATGCCTTGACCCATCTGCCATATCAACATTATGATTATTCCAAGGTGAGTAATATGATTGTAGTAGTGGGGTGAGAACTAAATATAGGGGCGTGATGAGATGCTCACTGTCACATGTAGAGGAAGCTCAGACCGTTGGGTAGGACCAAAACATAATTTTATTGATCATAATTTTTTGAAGGTGAGAACCTGTAGGAACAAGAGGGATGAGAGTTATTCTTTGAATGGTGGAGTAGGAAGAAAACTGTGTGATGAAGCTGCTGGCAGTGAGTTTTAACCTTTATCCTACAGGGGTGCATATTTAAATTGTAGCATTTTTACAAAGAATGTATTATTTGAACATAAAAAGGTAAATTTATGAAATAAACAACTTTCTGTCAAAAAGAGAACAGAGATTATGCAGCATTTCTTGAAAATGCAGAAAATGTTCCTGCTACCTGAATATATAAAATGAATTTCTAGGGGTGTTTTCCTATGTGTGTTTGCATTTGGCAGCACCAGTATCGAAAAGGTTAATGAGACTGGACTAAAATAAAATGAGAATTTTGACAGGATGTGCTGTGGTCTCACTAGATTTGATATTGCAGGTGATGGGTGCTTGTTGTGAGAATGTGATTGGTTACATGCCTATACCTGTTGGGGTGGCAGGCCCCCTCCTGCTGGATGGATGTCTTGTCCATGTGCCACTTGCAACTACAGAAGGGTGCCTTGTGGCTAGCACCAACAGGGGTAGCCGTGCTCTCATGCATTGTGGTGTGAGCTCCCGCATTGTTGCTGATGGCATGACCCGTGGACCTGTTGTTCGATTTCCCAACATCAGCAGAGCTAGGTATGATCACTTCTGGTTATACACACTGTTTTGTATTGCTGAAAGTGTGTATGGGTATACAAATACTTCTACTTTAGTATAATTAAAAGGTCAGGTTACCCTATCAACATACTGACTAGGCGAAACACTATATGACCAGGGAATCAGGTTTTGATTCCTAGATTTGGAGAGGAGGGGGCGATTTTCTGTTTGCTGCTGCATCCAGGTTGGCTGTCAATCCCACCCAATTTTTCCATTGTTTAGTGGAAGTTGTATCTCTGAGGGAAAAGTGGTGGGGTGGTAAGCTCAGTACATGCCTGTGTATAGTGCCATAGGTTAAGAAAGACTGGTGTTATATCTCCAGTAGAAGGCCAAGGCTAGTAAGACACCTTTATGCCCAAACAGGTCATTTTAAGGTCGTGTTGTTTCCCTGTGTCTGTTGCAGTGCGGCCATGCTGTGGATGCAGGAATCTCAGAACTTCGAAGCAATTCAAGAAAGTTTTAACTCCACTAGTCGTTTTGCCCGCCTTTCGAAGATTCACATCCGTGTTGCTGGTCGCCATTTATTCATCCGCTTTGTAGCTAAAACAGGTGATGCTATGGGAATGAATATGCTCTCCAAGGTGAGTAATTTCAAAGTAAGGTTAGTCATTCACTAGTCATAAGAAAAATGTAGTAGCTCTATGTATTGAAGTGTTGTTGCACTTACAGCAAGGGTTCTGACATAACAGCACACCCACTGGCATTTCCCATTCTGAAAGTAGTGCTTGGGCAATCAATGTTTTGGCGCACGGATGCAAATAGAAAAAGCCTTCAGGCGCTCAAATTAACTCAACACGTCAAATGTGGGAGTTTTGATAAATATATTCTGTGTGTGGTCCGTATGTGTTGAATGCAGTATGCAGGAAAGGAGCTGAAACTTCTGTTAAGTGCTGCCATTGTTTCTTTGGTGAAGTTTTCTGCAGCAGCTATGGTGTTAATTTCTTCAGCCTGCCCTGTACCATTATATGTTGGGTGGTATCACTAACTGATATACTGCTGACTGTTATGTTTTCTTTTACAACAGATCCATTAATTACAGTGCACCTGTCATGCTTTTTTTCAAGACTCTATAGTTATTTGTTGTAATTGTCTTTATTTGACAACAGTACACAGCAGTCACGGCAGGTGTTTATCTCCACAAATTTTACCATTGGTTGAGAGCAGTTTAACCTGCCATTTTTCAGGGCATATGAAATCCAATGTTGAAAGGGAGTAGACAAAACACAATGCATCACACTGCTTACCTCTTATGAATCTGCTTGCTGATACACATTGTGTGCCATCTCGACACAGGTTTTTCTTGGTTTCCCTGTGTCTATAAGCAAATGCTGAGATGGTTCCAAGTTGCCACTACATGCTTCTCATGTAGCCCTCCTGACTTAAATGTAGTAGTAACCAATTTCATGTTTTGTTTACATGTAAAATAACCACTGCCACCGGGTAACAACCCAATTGCAGTAAATAAATAAATATATATAAAATATAAATATATATAAGTATTTTAATTGCACAACATAAAAATTGAGGGTTGATAGAAATGCCAGTTTTAGTGTATCCTCTATACCAGTACGTATTTACCACATTCATTTGCTGTATATACAAGTGAGTATTACACAGTCTTGTGGGGTCCATTGCAAATTGATTTAATGTGTTGACATCCAGAGAACACCGGTCAGAATCTAGGATCCTCAAAAAATCAGAGCATGCTGGATATAAAAATAGATTTTTCAACCACTGAGTGGTTAAGCAAACCATAATATGTGTATAGTTTTAACTCTTCTCCTATAGTGCAGCATCTGATAGAGTTCTTCCTCAAAATTAAATATGGCAAAAACAGGCAGACGTTTTAAGTAATAGATTAGAAGTATTACATCAAAGTCAGTGAGACACCTCCCAAGTCTCATGTAATACTAAGCCTAAAACAATTAAAGGGTTAAAGCCCAAAGTTAGTGATCAAAAGTGTTGGGCTGCAGTGGCTGTGGACTTCACCATCTCAATTTGTCTGCAGGGCACAGAAGTGGCACTGGGATTTGTGAAAGGAACGTTCCCAGACATGGAGATACTGAGTCTTAGTGGCAACTTCTGCACAGACAAAAAATCTGCAGCTGTCAACTGGTAGGTACTTTCTTTTGTGCATATGCACAGGTGTATGTGTACTTCCATATGATGTGTGTGTCTGCATTTGTACACAAATTCTGCAGTATGTGTCATATGACAAAGGCTTCTCAATTTCTCTGCCCTCCCTTGATTCCTCCTGTATCTGTATCCTTATTCTCTGCTGTGTTCTGTATATCTTTCCTTCACTTGGTCTCTCCACATGCTTGCACACACCACTGTACCCTTAATGTCAACAGGTTCCTCTAAGAGGGCAGTATTCTTACACTGACAGATCAGAATCTACTGAAATGTGTTATGTGATATAGACCACAGATTGAACCCCTTTTTGACAAAATTTAATTGCTGGAATAATAATGGAATTTGTGTCATCACCATTGTAGTTTGATAATTGCTTGCCAAAATTTTTGAGCAACCTGCTGTCTGTCTATGCAAAAAGACATCTGAGATGATGTTAACATTCTACCAAATTATGTGGTGTTGTAAACCATAAGATCATAGTCTTAGGTTTATGACCTCACTTACTTAATTACTCCATGGAGCAGAGTCTTGTTCTTGAGAAGCTAACCCATTCTCAGCCAGTCAAGAAACTCCTCGCATAGTATAGAACCTGAAGGTTCATTACCACATTTACAGGAGCCTGCCTTGTGTTCTTATCGTGATGCAGATTAATCCAGTCCATGCCTCCCCCTCCCATCCCACTTCCTGAAGACCCATCTTAATATTATCCTCCTGTTTACACAGTGGTCTTCCAAAGTGGTCCCCACCAAAACCCTGTATACACCTCTTCTCTCCCCCATAAGTGCTACATGGTCCACCCATTTCATTTTTCTTGATTTGATCATCCAAATAATATTTGGTGAGGAGTACAGATCAATCAGCTCCTGTTTTGTAGTTTTCTCCACTCCCCTGTTACCTTGTCCCACTTAGGCCCAAATATTCTCCTCAACACCCTAAACGTACGCACCTCCCTCAGTGTGAGTGACCAGGTTGTACACCCCAAATAGTTCTGTATATCTTAATCTTTATATTTTTAGATAGCAAACTGGAAAACACAAGATTCTTCACCGAATGGTAGCCAGCATTCCCTGACTTCAGTTTGTCCCAATTTATTCCTGAATAGAATTTTGATTGATTTGTTAGGATTGTTCCCAAATATTTGAATTCAACCGCACTTTCAAAGGAACTATTATCAATCTTTATGTTGTGACTTCATCCTGCATTCTGATCTTGAGACATGACCATGTACTTAGTTTTATCTTAATTTACTTCTAGTTCAAATCCTTACTAGCAGCTACTAAAACTTCTGTGTTTTTGTTTATAGTTGGTATGTTACTGGCTGTATATTGACATTATTAACATAAACAAGGAGCTGATGTATACCATTTAATTTCAAGCCATCCTGGTTTACCTGAACCCTTCTAATGGCATACTCTAAAGCAGTGTTGAAAATCAGTGGCGATACAGCATCTCCTTGTTTCAAACCATTCTTAATAGGAAACATGTTAGACAAATGTTTGCCTACCTGGACTCTGCCATAGGTTTCATTAAGACACATTTTTATTAGCCTTACCAATTTCACTTGGATATCAGACTCAATGAGAATATTATACAAGACCTCCCTCTAAACTGAATCATAATCTTTCTTGAATTCTGTCTAAAAATAGCTGATGCACTGCTTCAGTGTTTTCCCATTTTTTTCTCAAGTATTTGATGAATGCAGAATATATGATGAGTAGTTGACATGTTGTGTCAAAATCCCTTGCCAGTAATTTCTTCAGTATATGGAGTTAACCTTGACAGGTGGATGTTGGGTAAAATTTTGTATGTAGTTGACAAAAGTGATATGCCTGTATAATTACTACAGTCTGTTTTATCACCCTAGGTACAATGATTGACTCCTTTCACTCATCAGGGAATTTCTCCTTTTTCAAAATAGAATTAATAAGTTATGGATCTCTGAGCGAATTTTCCTACCCCCTGCTTTAATCATTTCTGCTGGAATTTGATCAGCTTGTGGTGATTTGTATCTTTTTAGTTATGCAATAGCCATTTCAACCTCAAAAGTACTGGGCTCAGGCACTAGTGGTTCTGTTGTATGTATTACTGTCTGCCTGATATCATTAACCCCATGTAAATTTGGTAGCTGAGAAAAATTGTTCCTCCACCTAGTCACAATACTGTGGGAGTCTGTAACAAATCACCCTTTTCATTCTTTACTACATTAGTTGTGGCTGGTATCCCTTCTTAAACCTGCTGACCCACCTATGCAAGTCTCTGATCATTTTGATCTTACTGTTAGTTTCAGGTTCATCAATTTTAGCTTTCAGATATTCCTTCTTTGTGTTCCTGAAATGTCTGCTAGCTGCACATCATACACTGTTTGGATTATCTATATTGCTTTGGTTTGGATCCTGTAATTACTGTATTTTAGACTGCTTCCTTTGATTTAAAAACTGTGAACATTCTTCATCAAACTATGGTTTATGCTGCTTTAATTCTTACAGACCTAATCTCTCTGTAGCTGAAGTTTTGGGTTCTATTTAATGTTTTGCCGAGCCCAATTTATGTCCTTGCTGCCATTGAAGGTCTCCAAAGCTGCAAACCTGTTTGAGATCTTAATCTGATACTCTTTCCTAATGCGGGCTCACCTACTTTCCTTAGATTTTCGTTTTTGTACTTAATGTCCATGTCTTGAAATACAATTTCAGGTTTTAAGTTACTTTCATTCTGCCAAGCATGGAATGATATTACAAGCTTATTTAAGTAAAACCAACTTTATAATTGTTGCGTAACTTCTTTTATTGTTTCATTTAAATATTTGCATATGTGGCCTCTATCTGTATATTCACATCATCAGCAAACAGGGCTGTTCTTTGTATGTTAATGGGAAGGTCATTTATATATAACAGAAACAAAACTGGGCTGAGAACTGAGCCCTGAGGGACTCCACCTTTCATTTCTTTTAAAGTTGATGTAAACTTTTCTGAAATCTGACTAGTATTTTCCATATAATTTATTTCAACGTACTGTTTCCGGTTGCATAAATATGATTTAAACCACTGATTCACAAGACCTCTTATTCCACAAGCAACCAATTTAAAAAGCAAGATTTTATGGTCTAGTACATCATACGCTTTTGATAAATCAAAGAAAATTCCAATAAGATTT
>Ga0123354_10000999_pt1 | contig 32215 bp, 14 predicted proteins | sample TergutLab28metaG_2_FD_97872 | JGI IMG/M metagenome (GOLD analysis project Ga0123354, IMG submission 97872) | Labiotermes labralis P4 segment gut microbial communities from Petit-Saut dam, French Guiana - Lab288 P4 | ecosystem: Host-associated > Arthropoda: Insects > Digestive system > Gut ... | reverse complement strand
TCGCACTATAGCCCTGGGGTCGACTCAGCCTCTAACAGAAATGAGTACCAGGAGTATTTCCTGGGGGTAAAGGCGGCCGGTGCGTAAGGCTGACAACCTACCACCACCCTGTGCCGTTGTCACAAAATCTGGGAGCCTTAACTTCCTGGAACCCTCTGGGCCACTCCAGGTCTGTAATGGGACTGCATTACCTTTTTACCTAAGGTACAACTATATGTTTTGGCTCTTGATAATAGCCATCTTCAGGTTGTACATGAATCCTTAAAAAGTAGTTATACAAGATTTAATATGGGCTTGTATAACTACTTTCTAAGGACTCATGTACAACCTCAAGATGGCTATTATCAAGAGCCAAAACATGTAGTTGTACCTTAGGTAGTAAATGTAAACACACCTCTACCATCAAATAAAATGAAGCTGTGTTAGACTAGGACATACACTCCATTCTATTACAATTATCTACACTTTATTAACAATTATGATACTTAAAAAGGGGAAAAAACATGAAAACTATCAAGAGATACCATATATAGATAGAAATCAAACACGGTACACACCTAAACAACAAACACACAATCTTTTGGGATCCCTTTTTTGATACAGTAATCTAATCAACAATCTAATCTAACTAGCATAAACCACCATCTGTCGTGCGGTCTCCGAACCGTTATTTGTGACATAACACAGTCTAGAATAAACAGCAAGGGCCTGCACAAAGAGAATGCAATCACCCATCATACACCAAGTAACACATTTTACAATTAAAATTCAGCACATTGTATGATACTTTTCTGAGAAAATTCCCTAAGCAAGAATGTAGTCCCCTTATTTCAGGGGCCAAGACAGCATAATCAGCATAACTCACTATAGGCTCAATGGTTTGGGGCTTGAACCCTAATGGAGGCATGACAATTTCTCTGCTCCATACCTGGCCAAACCAGTCCTGGGGCTCACCCAACCTCCTATACAGTGGGTACTGGGATTCTTTCCTGGGGGGAGGCCACCCACCCACATCTAGCAGTGAGGTTAAGAATGAGTACAGCTATACCTCTACTCTCCCTCTGTGCCTATATGGCATGTTACTGGAAGACCTTTACCATCCCCTTGTTCAGCAATAAATTGTCTTGAAGAAGTACTAACTGTTCAATGATGAATATGATGAACGAAGCTACAGGCTCCATTATTATAACCTGAATATGGCCAAATGCACTTCACAATGAGATCTTTAAAAAATAAATCAACAATTCCAATGACAAGGAATATATCACGTACGGAATATGTTTCTAATCTGAAAACCTAGCTCAACGATGCTTGCAAATAGTACATTATTAACCTTTAGCAGATGGGTTTAAATGCCAAGTGTGTCTCCTGGTAAAAGTTAAAGTTTTCCCATTACAGGTCCTGTGTGGCACAGAGGGTGGGTAGAGGTATAGCTCTACTCTTCCATGACCGTGGCACTAGAAGGGGGTGAGTGGTCAGCAACACGCCCTGGCCACACTTTACCCCCGGGAAAGACCCGGTACCCATTTTACAGGAGGCTGGGTGGGCCCCAGGGCCAGTCTGGACAGACGGAAAGTCTCGTCCCCACTGGGATTCGATCCCCAGACCGTCCAGCTCGTAGTCAGTCGCTATACTGACTGAGCTATCCGGCCCACACGTGTCTCCTGCAGGCCACAGTTTTTCTCATTTGGCATGGATAATTAAATTTCCAAAACATAGCAATTTAAAAATAAATCTTATAAATGAGGTTTCTATTGTTCAACTGGCCAAATAAAAATTTAGTTTTTACAGAATCAACTTACACACACACACTAATTCGTGATCATTCAGCACGTATCCATCTTTAACACATCAAATCTTTACATATACCACTGTTGTTTTCTATGCCTGCCTTCTGTTTTTACAACAGTTACTTTGGTTTGTGTGAAATGTGCCACACAATGCTGACACAGTCTCCACAATACTCTTCTAACAATTTTAACCCTATGGGCAAGATTTTACAGCCTGCTGCAATGCAAGTCAAGAACAACAATTTGTTCCTTCATAATTTGTTTGTGAAACCTAATTTCTTATTGAGGTGACACCCATTGCACTGTATGCTGTTAGTTCAGCAGGATCCTATTTCTGTTGGTTTCTACAGACACTGCAGCACATACAACACAACAGAAGCTAAACAGAGACGATACTATTGAATTGATACTCCACCCGGATTCTGAAAGTGACATTTTTGTGACCAATCTGAATAGTGCTGTGTATAGTAACTGATACAGAATGAGAAAGACCAGCCACTTACATCCCATTCCATCAGACAGTGAATGAGTGGGTTCGAAAGGCAAAGTACACGGAAAGGTGTGGCCAAGAACAAACAAAGACAAAAGTTCTGAGATTGATGACACTACTTCCACACATATCTCCAGGCAAGTCTGCTTGGAGAAAAGCAAATGCATATAAATATAATACGTCAGTCGATAACACAACACCTTATTTATATACAAAAATAGTATATTTGGAGGGCCTGAGGATGACCTTATAAGGTTGAAACATATCGCCCTGACAAAATATACTATTTTTGTATATAAATAAAGTGTTGTGCTATCGACTGACACGTTATATTTATATGTTACAACACTTCGAAATGGAAAACATCAGACAAATGCAATAAGCACCATCATATCTCAGTTCATGCAAAACAACACTGGTGATAGACAAAACCTCTTCACTTTCTAGACATGACAGTTCTGAACAGCTTCCTCCTCTGGACTACATGTGGGACCAAACGACTCACAGACTTCCAACATGCGGCCTTTCCTCTTTGGCTCTTGATTTAAAATGAGACTGTGGTGTATCAACTGGTGACGGCACATTTCCAGAATTACAAAACATCTCAATAAATAGGTATGTAACAGAAAGTAACTTAACTCTGCTAAACTTCCTGCACCCCGCAATCAAGTAATAGCATGGAGTCTGGCAGACAGCACATTAGGCCATTTGTAAATACATTTCAGAGACCAGCATGTGGTCCCTTACGGTGGTAAAGCTTAGTGATGGCTCTGCACTATTCTTATATTGATTATCTGTATGTTTAAAATGTAACCACAATTTTGGAGAAAATAACCACAAAATCATGCCACTATTGTATAACTGGTTATTCAAAGACAAAAAGAGATGATAAACACTTAGCTTGGATTTAAACCTTTACACAGCCCAACATTTTATGTGCATATATTTACCACAAGCTCTGTGAAAGTTTGGGATCTCAATCTTCCACCTACAGAATGCTTTAAAAAAATTTCCTAAGTGTACTTGTGGGCCAGGCCTGAGGATAGCTTAACATGATCAAACCAAAACATGTCACCTGTCTAATCCTGTATATATGTCATTTGGTACTAAAAAGTTAGGTCAGACTGAAATTTTCTTACCAAGTTAATACTTCAAATAATGGGATGGTCCCCCAGAAATAAATAAGTCATGCATATTAATTAATTATATTTCATGATATCTAATTTCAATAAAATATATCCTGAAAAAATGCAATTAATACAAAACTGCAGACAATATCCCATATTTTATCTACAAACAATTAACACATTTCAACAGCTGTATTTCATGGTGATACTTATCAAGTCTTCTGTGATGTCATGCTATGTTGCTGGGAAAATAGTTGTTTTGATTACAGCGCCATCTTCCAAGACAGGCTTGAAAGCCTGACCCTGAGCAAGTACAGAAACTATAATCCTTTCAAATGTTACAAATTGTTTATTCAGATAAACCACATAACACCACAGAAGGCTTAAATCTTCAGTTGTCTTTTAGTTGTAAGTAAGCAATTTTAATTTATCCTGACATACAACTTTATGTAGTGAAATACTATTTGTTTCTACCACCAACTGCCATAAGGCACACAGTTCCAAACTCAGGGAAATAGACACAAATAAAGAAATGTGGGTGTTCTGATCGTTACTTAGTGACAGTACAAGTATGCACAATTTAGGAACTGGCTACCTCTCATGCTCTTATTGTCCCTGAATTTTAATTCCTAAAAAATTGAAAACAAAAACAAAAATTTATTTTAGATATGCATTTACACATTTTTTTATAACACAAGTTTTCTCTTAATCTTAACTATAGATATATAATCAATACAAATTCAGTTCCATCTACACTTTGTTTTTTTTCTGTGGGGATATGATATCAAACATTTAGCTCTACAACCACTCCTCTGGTCTTTCTACCTGTTCCATTTCCTGTACTTACCTTGTAAATGGTGAGATATTATCAAAAACGCATATAAATCTTCATTTATAATGTAACTGTTGTCTCCTTTTTAACCAAAAGTGGAAAGCATCACAAAACTTGTCATTAAAAAAAACACTATAAAATCTCACATAAATCAGTCCAGTGGGATCCCAGCTGTTGTACAAGGAATGACAAGAAACTAACAACTGCTTTTTGCTAACTACTTTGTGAACACACCTGAAAATGATCACACATACCTTTATGCAATGAATGCAGATAATGTATGTAATCACTTACATTACAACAATTTACAACATTAGTTGCATGGTGACACCATAAAATAAATTCATATTATGGCTATATGCTAAAGTTGGTCACTCATATTTTCATACCATTAATTTTACTTAGATATTCCATCTAGATCAACTACATAATCTGTATCAAGAGCAATGGAATTCCTGCCAGCAAGTTCTCACTGTATATGAATAACTGGAAGAGCAGTAGCTGCAGACAGGGGGAACATTACAGAACTGCTAAGCTTCACCACTAGCAAAGAATTAACATCAATGAACTGCTTTTATATAACTTTATGACTGCAGGTGATTCTCTGTTTCTAATTTCTTACTACAAGCTTCATATAATCAACGTGTTACTTAATTATGTGAAAGCCACATAACAAATTTTGGTGCACAGCAAGTATACTTACACCTCCTGTGTACTTGCACATATATTTCTCTATTACACCACACACGTCATTATAAGCAATTTAACTTTAACAAGACTGTTCATTATAAACATGTATGTGTGTATGTGACTTCAAAACAATTTTGACAATAATGTGTAATCCTATAATTCCGAAGTTTTGAAAGTTGTATACACCCTGGCAGGGTATATCTAGGGGCAGCGCTAACTCATGATTTTTTTAACAAAAGAAGAAAATCAAATTTTAACTTTGTTATAAACACTTCATTATACACAAAATATTTTACAGCAAACTATGAAACAATTATTTTTTTTTTATAACTTAAAAACAGACAAAAATTGTTCATTTGGTAACATGACACTGTACATCCATCTTATTACCCATGAAACAAAACAATGTCTGGTACTGCAGAAATGATAATTACATGAACAATTCTTCTGACTGAGGTACAACGTACTTCATTTACAATACTGGTTTTTGCATATGAACAACGCATTTAAGTGACCAGAGTTGTATACATACAACAACTAACAATGGCAATTTATTGTCTTTTCAAAATTTATCACATTTTATCCACATTAATGTGGCAGGTTGAGAGGAATTCCACGCTATGTTCTTCAAGCAAGGCAAATGTACACCTGAGCTTTGCCTGGCCTAAAATCTAAAGGCTGTTATGTCATCTACAGGCCTTAACACTAACAAATACAGATAGTTCTGCTATCACAATTTTAAACAAGTTATACAGAAACATTACAGCTGCAAATTATTCACCCAAATGCTGTAAGTGTCATAGTGTGTACAATAAACCACTTGATGCAAGCTCAAAAGATGGCCAGGCACAACATGCAATATACTGAAGAATTCACTACCAACAAATTTTCTTTTAATATTTTTTTTATCAGTCTGTCCTTCCTTCTACTCAAAAATTAATGCATGTGCTTTTATGCATAAAGGGTGTCTAGGTAATTCATCAGTTGGGCGTGATAAAACGATGGTAGTAACTGTTAAATCACACTACTAAGTTATATGCCTACTTAACCACTCCAATGGCAAACAGCAGACACTAGTCAACATGCTCTCAGCCTCATACAAAAATAAACCTGAACTCAAAAACAGATGCACTCTGAACTGAGATGGAATTGCAGCAGAGTTTAAAAAGAAAAAGAAAAATATAAAACTTAATTACAGTAACTGTGTATGCCTAGCAAAATCACTTTAATACTTGTTTAAATTTAATCATAGTTACTGCAGATAGTTCACATAAATATTTCAAAACCTCTATACTTTACAAGTGTGTAGTCCTGCAATGAAATCTACACACATAACCAAGCATCCAAGATGTCGCATTGTAACATTAACACTCATGACGGGCCACACCGACAACTTGGCTACCAGTCTTGTATTCTACACCCCTAACATATGCAAGACCTCACACTCATGCAATTGGTGGGTCATCATCATCTTCCTGTCCAATCCGCACTTCATCATAGTGCCGTTGTCTCAGATGCTGAAGTCTGTGAAGCCAACGGTAACGACGCGCAGCAAAGACCAGTCCCACTACTGCCACAATCAGCACCAGTGGAATCAAAATGCTGGCAGCAATAGTAGAACCTGCCATAGCAGTAAGCAGCCATTAGCACCATGTGAGATATTAGATTGGTTCCACTGTGTTTTAGGCAGACCACCACGACAAAATTTTTCTGTAGAGTTGAAGGCCATGTGCTGTTTAGGTGGCAGTTGTAGGTGGAGCACAGAGGAACAGGAGGGACTTCCTCACTACAGTGTGAGGGGCAGAGAAGGATGTGCAGTACCATGCACAGGTTGCAGTGCTTAATCAACACTTCTCATAATGCGAATAAAAGAGAAGATGGGGTCAATAGTCGTTACAGACATTACAGATGAAAAGTAGGTACAGATATGGTTGGGAATAAGAAGAGCATTGACTACAACAGAGACATGGCCTAAACACTAACCTAAGTCTGTCTTGACATGCAGATTTAGTTCAAGGGTTGGAGAATAACACCACAGCCAACGATAACTCAGACACTGCCTAAATGTTAACCTAAGACAGTCTTGAATGCTACCTTCAGTTGAAGAGGGGGCAATCACAACCCACCATGCCCCACAGGGGATGCATAACCCGTCGCGGTACACCAGGTACATTCTAGTCTGCCTAATATGCAGTAATGCCTTGATATTCCCACAACAGTGCTCATAAAGGCTTCTATCCTCTGTGATGATGCCATATAGATTGGTATAAAGGTGCTAATGTTCAGAGAAACACAATACATCCACCTTCGGGGTAGTCCAAGTCTGCTCTTCTTGGACTACCCCCTACAAATGGTGGCAGAACACCTCCCAAACACTAGTACGTATGCACTAATCTACATGTCTCAACATTACCTGATACTTTAGATGAATATTCTGATTCTGGCATTGTGGGTTTGTCCTCTGAATACGAGTCTATGGTAGTGTTATGCACAGTCTGTATACATGGTTCTGTGGGATGCTGCTTGCTGTATCCTGGTTTACACTTGCACACACCATTATCATCCTTCTGTTTGCTACAAACTTCATTTGGGTTTGGGCATGCAAGGTCCAATGAATGCAATGAACAAGGAGATTCTGAAATTAAATTTTATTTAAAATTAGACACATTTTAAAAACTGAATTGTGCACGTAATTGCTTTAAGTGACATGCAGATATCTCATGTATCTAACTTCAAAATTATTTTACCTGAAACAGATATGCTTTCAAAAACAAAAACACCGACAAAGACAATTACAAAATGGCAAAGACAGTTCAATTCCATCCTTTGTCAACTTTGAAACATCAGTTCATGCGCTCTCGCTTAACCTTGCCGTTTGTTCTTACGTATATGGCACTTCCTGGAAAATATGCGAGATACTGTAAATTGCTGTAAATTGAATCAGCCTTCAGCCTTTTCCTATGGAACAACGACAAGGATATCACTACTTAACACTTAGTCGCCATAATTACAATTCCTCCAGCGCCCACTTGATGAGCTTGATTTAATAAATTTCAGCCAACAGTGTCGCCAACTGTTAACTGAGCATGCAGTTGGAAGTGTAAAATAGAGGTTTGCTGAAATGACAGTGAACGGCGGTTTGATTTACAATGTTTAAAATTTCGGGCAATTGTAGTATGAATAGTAAACCCTGATTATTGTAACATATATAATAAAAGCACAAAATTAAAGTGTAATTTTTTTTCTGACTCTTGCCGTCATGGGCAACCCTCAAATAAGGTCTATGAACAGTCTGCATCGCTAATTCGTGACGTATGAAAATCATGCAAAAATGGAAAGATTTAAGACGGACAAAAACAAGTTGCAACCCAGAAGTAAACGAACGCATTCAGTGTTCTGCTTCCAACACAAATGTAAAGTTTATTTCAACCCATGTGCGGCTTACAACATAAACACCTTGGTAATTATAATTTCAGGCTTAATAGATAAGAACTACGCTTTTGACGAGGGTTAGGACATTCCATGTTTTCCATACGACCAACACGAAACTCCGTACACAAAGTGATGAACGACGAAGTGTACGTATAATTATATGAATGTGTATAATTTTAGCTGTGTGATTATCTATGCATCATGTGCATTAAATATATGCTGATATTAATAGGAAATATAGAAATTCAACGCACGAGGATGTTGCTACTTTTAACACATTTCTACAAAATTAATTAGGTACGTAAGACACGTCTGTATAAATAAAGAGCTCGTAGGTTTTCAAAATTGCTTCGGCATTATATCTCGGCTTTGCCATGGATAGGGTCAAAAGACGATTTCTCATTTTAAAAATATCCCTCGGGCAGCGTCGCGGGTAACATATTGCGCGCGAGCCACAGCTTGAGCTGGCACTAAGGGATGTTTTAGACAGTGTCAGAGGCTTCCAGTGAATATGTTTTGTTGAATCCATCCTCTGGTCATAAGAAAAGGCCGCAAGCCACTCTAGCACACTTCAATGTTACGGATTCGATTTTCTTCCTTGTATCATTTCTTTCACCTGTTTTCTAGGTAGTAGTGAGACATGACACGGTTGAGAAAATCCATTGTAGGACCTTCAATGTAACGCAGATCTAGTATGCAGTGAGTTAACCGAAAGGTTCCATCAAACGGTGAACGTAATCTAACGTTTTTCATAAATTAGTTGGTAATTACAATTATATTGCGGGGCATAAAATCCTTGCCTACATGTAATAAATTTATGCCAGAGAAATTATATCTCTAATATTAGTATTACAAAATGTGAAAGATAATCAGTGGCCTGTTGGTCTAGGGGTATGATTCTCGCTTCGGGTGCGAGAGGTCCCGGGTTCAATTCCCGGACAGGCCCTGCACGTTTTTTTCTGTGGGGTTACAGCCTATTATTTTTGAACTATGAAAACTCTGCATTTAAGAATCAGTTATTATATCATTTCTATCTAAACCTGTTTACAAATTGGGTGACAGAGGCAACATTAGTTTTCCTGCAAGGGTAAGATTCCATTCTGACCCTAGGCCACACCTGGTCTCCTATTCAATGGATACTGAGGGCGCTTTCCTCATAGGTAAAACAGATGGAACGTGGTGCAAACAATTTAACTCCACTAGTGTTGAATGGGGCTATATCTCAACTCCCACATATGCCTACATGACATGCACAGGTACTATGTTATTCTTTGCCCAGATATGTGTAATTTAGATACCCTCACCAAAATTACATTCAAATGAGATGTGTCAATGCCATGGATAGGAAGAGAGGGACAGTGTACTGTACGACCCCAATTTAATGTTACTGAAATTGTTCTGCTGGGAAAGCTCTGGACTGCATATTTAATGGCCAGCCCAGGTTTCAACATCTACTTTTAATTGAGGACACTTACACTCATTTCGGTCTTTACTTGGTAGGTAACTTCATACTAAATTTTTGCTTAAGTTTCACTGGATGAGGACACACAAACCAACCGAATATGCCCTGCACAGAAGCAATTAAACGGAGTCCTGAAAGAAACTGTACCCATATCTGGGCATACCTCTGCCCCCAGTCAGTGTCATGGTCAGATCTGTCTTACATCTAAGAGGATATCCAATAGTACACCATTGTAAAAGATCATCAAGGCGCATGAGGCCATGCAATGTAATCATGTGGATTTCTCAGAAACATAAAAAAGGAGACAGAACGGATATAACCAAATTTAGACCTATCTCTTTACTCACATCCTTTTCAAAGATTCTGTAAAAAAGTATATATACAAGATTGTACCAACACTTCAACCAAAATAATATGTTAGCAACCTAACAATATGGCTTCAGAAATAATTGCTCAACTGAAAAAGCCTCCTTGAAACTAATAAATGAAATATTACTAGTACTTAATAATATATTAACAGTTGGTGGAATATTTGCGACTTAGAAAAAACATTTGACTCCGTAAATCATGATATACTGTTGTCTAAATGTGAATTTTATGGATTCAGGGGCAAAAGCAATGCACTGCTATGATCATACTTCAGTGATAGATATCAGAGAGCACTTTTTCAGATTGGGGCAAAAATAAGACACGGTGTTCCTCAAGGTTCAATACTTGGTCCTCTGTTCTTCTTAATCTATATAAATGATCTTCTGAATATAACAGCTGACCCATTGAAAATGATTCTGTTTGCAGATGACGCAAGCATAATAATTACAAATCCTAGTCCCTCAAAATTTAAAGAAAGATATTAACAATATAATTGATTATGTAAATGACTGGTTCAGAGGTAATTTATTATCATTAAATTTTGATAAAACCTACTTTTTACAATTAGGGCCTAAAAATAGTTATGAAATTGATATAAAAATAAGTTGTGACAATAAACTGATTAAAGATACTAAAAATACCAAATTTCTTGGATTAGATATAGATACTTCTTTGTCATGGAAAAACCATATTGATCATATGATGATTAAACTAAGCACAGCATGCTATGCAATTAGGAATGTGCAAACATTTTATGTCCCAAGATACAGTAAGGGCACTTTACTTTTAATATTTTCATTCCATCCTATTAAATGGCATAATTTTCTGGGGTAATTCTGCATACAGCTATAATATTTTTAAAATTCAAAAAAAGAGTAATTAGAATAATTAGGAATGCCAGAAACAGAGATTCCTGACGTCAGTTATTCAAGACTCTAAAAATTCTACCATTAAAATCAAACTATATTTTATTCCCTTTTATTATTTATTGCCAAAAATGGAGATTTATATGAATCAAATTCAGAAATTCATAATATTAACACTAGATTTAGTTCTGACTTACATACTCCAACTGCAAATGTAACAACTTTCCAAAAAGGTCCCTTTTAATTTGGAATCAAAATTTTTAATCACCTTCCAAATAGCATAAAAAATACATCTCATGACATAAACCAATTCAGATGTTTTAAAAAGTTTCCTTCTTGTAAATTCATTTCACTCATTGGAGTAGTATTTTGCTTGGAATTCCAATAGAGATCTTGGCTCAGTGTAATCATTTTAAAAGTAAACATCTAAATATTCTTACATGTAACATAACTCAATACCATTCTATATTATTACTTTTAATTTGAATTCTTATCTCTTAGGTATATTTATATAAATACACATGTATCTAGATGTACTGACAAATTCAACTTCCAATCGGTCTTTAAATTTTGTATTATTTATTTAGTATATTGTATTGTGTGGATGTCCATATATTATAAGTTGTGTTGTAAATTGTAATCTGTAATTGACGTGTCCAGTGTTACATATGTGACTGAATGGATGAATAAACCAAACCAAACCAAACCACTGGTAAGTTTCTATATGGCAACACATCCTAGGAGAGAGTGCTGCTCCTAATCATCTCAACATAATTTTCATTTTATAGTCCTTCACAATTTTGCCACATTTTCAAATGATTTATCTGTCCTTGCATATTTTTGTCATGCATTCGGATAATGAGACTTGGGAATGTATGCTCCTTCTTGTATTGCGTGTCCTAGAAGATGAATGTACTATGATCTTTTGAAAAGACTGTTGCTATTCACCAGTCAACATAGTATAATCCAGTCAGAAAACTTGAAAGTTTCTTGAACATATGCCAATTTTTCACTGTTCTTATCTCTTATACCAACCTTCCATCTCATAGTTTCTACATAATTTTTTATTACAATTTAGTTCTCTAGTCTTATTGCCATATATTAACCGTTTGGCGCCGGAATTATTTTTTTAATTTTAGCACAGCCTGTATATAAAACGTGAATAATACAGGAACCAAATACGTTAGAATTATGAAACAAACTGCATTTTGAAGAGGAAAAAACGAAACAAACTGCATTTTGAAGAGGAAAAAACAGAGAGTATACACCATCTTTAAAATTTTCGGTACCTATATTTGTTGAATAAATATATAAAATGCAACTTTGGAGGTTAGCGGTGTGGTACGTCAACTATAGTTGACGTTAAGCGTCTAAAGGTTAATCATAATGAGACAGAAAATGGAATGTTTGTCTACAAAAAGGAAACCATGATTTCTCATCCCTAGTAACGACGACGACAATGCCAGCAGCAACAACAGCAAATTTGATGATGATGATGACAGCTGCAGCAGCAACAACTGGATTAATTCACTTTCCCCCTTTCCAGCAAACTTCTTTCCATAACCAACTAATGGGTCACAACCTACAATTTTAAAACAATGAAGTAGATGCCTGTTAGGGTGATGCACAGTACTGCCACAGGAACTGAGAACACCAAACAAGAACTCTATGGGCAATGGGACTCTTGTGAAACTGAGGCAGGACCAGCAAGCCTATTGTGAATTATAATACTGTGATGCTTTCAAAGATGCAGATAGTCTCAGAGAAGAGATGGTAAGAAGCTCTCAGGTTACCTCCTATATATCCAACCATACAAAGCCACACCAAATGAATTTTGGCATGTGGCTGGTATGCCCAAGTATCTGCAGCCCTGCTGGTAACCTTAAAAAAATGTATAACCCCAACATAGTTTTTGTTTTTATTTCACCATTCAGAGTTTCCATTTGTCTAGCAAGAGGCCCACTACCAAGATCTTATTTTCTCTGCTCAGATAGACCACTGTATTTTTTTGATCAAAGGAAACATATTATGGATAATTCAATTATGTGAATATAATAGTGACTATTACAGTCAGTATAGCGACTTGCTACGGGCTGGACGGTCCGGGGATCGAATCCCAGAGGGGGCGAGATTTTCCGCAGACATCCAGACCAGCCCTGGGGCCTACCCAGCCTCCTATAAAGTGGGTACTGGGTCTCTTTCCCAGGGGTAAAGTGGCCGGGGTGTGGTGTTGACCACCCACCCCCATCGAGCGCCAAGGTTAAAGAACGAGTAGAGCTATGCCTCTACTCCCCCCTTCTGGGCCTTTGTGGCCTGTGCTAGGGTGAACTTTACTTTAGCTTTTTAATGGTTAACAGACAAACACAAAAATTGTTACTTTCAGTATGTCAGCAGTCAGCATTGCTATACAGTTAACATCCCCCGTGGGAAGGTTCTTTCTTTGATGAGTTCTATCAGTAGTGAATAAAAGAAGAAAAGCAATGTACATATAACATAGCAATGAGGCATATTTGTGCAACCAATTTTGAATGGAGAAGCAATAAGTATTGCATATTCTGTGTCTGCAACCTTAGTTATCCAGCATGCAAAGTGCATGTGCTGTGTTAAACTGTTATCTGTGGCCTGTCTGGCTCTACCACATTTTTCCACATTATCTCACACATGGCACAATCTTGGTGAAAAAGTTATTTAACATAAAGTGTGTGTTTTAATTTTTTCTACAGCTTTTGTCTGAAACATTTCTCATTCTAAGAAGGGTTGAGATGTGATCAAAGACGTACATTGGTCTTCATGCAAAATACCCATTATTCTAGTCAGGTTTTAATGAAACTTTCATATTCTTAACAGATTTTGGAAATACATTCATATTATCAAATTTTGTAAAAATCCATCAAGTGGGAGCTAAGTTGTTCCTTGTGGGCAGAATGGGTGGACAGACATGATGAAACTAATATTTGATTTTCACAATTTTGTGAATGCGCCTAAAAATCAAGCAACACAGGCTATTGCAAGTTGTGAAAAATATACCATGCATAGCACATTTGGAAAATAATGCCTCCACATTTATATCTTTATATCCGGATAGATCCATCCACTGGTCCCCATACCAAGCCATACAATTAGAGTACACAAATTACCACCTTCTCTATTTAACCCTTTCACGCATGCCACAAAGTGTATAATATTTTGCGTATGATTCTCGGAAGAAACAGAGATTATTTTCCTAAACTACATTAAGTGACTGACCCTGATCTTACACCTTCAGTAAACTTTTGGTACAGCCTGAACTAAATTTCTATACCACTTACATAAATTTCAGGCTGCAAAAAGCTACAATCTAGACAATTGAAGAATTGTGGTTCGATTCCTGGCAAATGCAAAAGAATTTTTCTTTCTCTGACTGTCCAGATGGGCCTCCTATTTTCAAAATGAAACAAAACACAAAATATTGCTCAAAATTTACACCTTCTTTTAATACTTCGTTTTTCAAAGTAGTTTCCCTCTAGTTCATTGACATCCTGTTTCTTCCAGAATGAAATCTGATAAACAACTCTGCTAATTCTCTGTCTGAGAGAGACAGAGAGAGAATTAGCAGAGTTGTTTATCTTGCTCTATGCACAGGAAACGAGACCTTTTGTCAATTCATGAATTGTACAGTAACCTGCTCACTATTGCAACATTAGCTGTGTTCCAAGAACAGTAAGAAAGGGAGGGGCTTTGCTTCTGGTAGACACAAGTTTGGATTTCACACCATCTGCACTTGATGTTGTGGACACAGTCCTCAGTTTTCTCACACAAGTTTTCATGGGGCTTAAGACAAACTACACTACTCAGAATTCTCCTCACTCTTGCCAACCTAGCAAAGCAGACAGAAAGGAACATAATGACATGACATCTGTCAATATTATGAATGCAACTGGAGCTGTATTCACACACACACACACACACACAAACACACACACTTACTTGGTAACACAGTCCCACAGCCAAACAGGTAAACAACCATGAATTACTGTCTCACTGATGCAGTGGGAGAAAACAAATTAATAAAAAATACAAGCAGGGCTACAGTAGACTATTATCTATAGTAACAGTGGGGACAACCGTCAGTGGCCACAATATATAGTGACTAATTTTAGAGTTCTAGATGGTATTTCTATTTGTTGGAAAATATAGGTACCTGATTAATCTTTCATTCAGTTTAAAGCTGCAGAATGGATGACTTGTTTGCAAAACTTAATGCTGTTTTATCACCACTAACTTCATCTGTTCATGCGAGGCATTTCAGTGCTCAGTATCTCAGGACCTCACCACCAGGGATAATCAAACCACAAAAAATAATCAAACCACAAAAATATTTTCAGTATAAACACTTGCACCACAACCTATGCAGGAAAGTCACATTCATTATCTATTGGGCCACAGTGAAAACTTCTGATGTAGGTAGGGTTGGCACTTTGGTGGGTCAGAAACTGAAACCAATACATATTGCAAACAAAAGAGAAAATATTTTCATTGCTATAACAAAACATTATCTCATACAGTCAATATATACAGCAAATCAATTAATCTAATGACAGGAAATGTATGAAAATTTAACAAGTATTACAAAGAGGTAAAATTATCTCTTCAGTATAATAATATGCTAAAACTTTGTATGAAAAATATATATTTATTATTTAATCTAACATCATCAGTTTTATATGAAGAGCAACATTTCTTTTTTTTAATATAATCTGTTAATTCAAATTACTGTGCTGCAAAAGCAGCAGTATTACTGTCATCATGCACAATAAAGCTAGAACTTTACATCACTTTTTGGTCCCATGTTTTACATTTTCCTCAATTTCAGAATATTACTCTAAAAGTACTAATATATACAGTAATTTACTCTACCTTATAAACAAAAGTTTTAGTGGTCCCTGGACAGGAAATAAATGCACACTTTGCCAAATGTTCAGTTTGGGATGCACAAACCTTTCCTGCTGCCACAAATCATAATAACTGTTCATTCCTCCACACATAAATGATTTGAGATATAGTACTCTCAGAACAACTTTTCTGATACACTCACACATGAAAATTTACAAAACTTCAGGGCCAAACTTACATACATTCTTAATTGGCAACATAACATATGGCAAATTCCTTTCTTTGAAAAATACTCAGTTATTTCACAGAATTATTATATAACTTAATTAAACGGCCTCAATTTAATCTGGCACAGCAGAGAGAAATGCTCAGTCTACTTGAGCCAAAAACCACCTTGCCAGAAGATTACACAATTAACTCGTAACAACTCATGCCAGCATGTTACGGACGAAGAGAGACAAAATACTTATTTAAATCTCTAACGTGCCACTAGGCAGACACAGCACCAAGTCCTCAGCCATTTTCTATAAATTAATTTGACTTACACAGACAGGAATATTATCAGGTTACTATATAACATACATACGAAAAGCTAAAACTAATAATGTATATACACAATATTAACTCTTTTAACATCTTGTTCTTCATTTCATCCATGTCCACCCAAGCAGAAATGCTGGTTGGAAGCAACAACAATGCACCAGTTTTGACAACCTATGCCAGCAGCCTGACTGTGGAGAACAGCTCCACGCAATTGCAAAATATCTGTAAGAAAAATTAATCCTTGCTTAACAGAGAGGTGACCTGTGACTATCATACAATATTCATGCTGTCAATGACCTGAAGGGTAATTTGCCTCTAATACATATATAACAGCTAAAGGTTAAAAACTGCAAGTATAGTACAAAAATACTAAACCTGATAGGCCATGTGTTGTATTTACTGACAACAGATGTGCACATACAATTTGAACAACTCATTTAAATGTCATACATAATAATATCATACAAACAGAATATTAGTATTAAAGAAACAGGGTTACGAAACTGACTTGAAAAATTAAATTGAAAACTAATATACTGTGTACTATGATGCTAGTTTTATCACATATATCATTCTGTTACAGTTGCCTCATTTTCCAAAAATATCATTACATTCATGCTTCAAAGACATATTTCAGGATATAAAAAATACAGTACTGTATAATAACAAATATCCAGATGAAATCTGAATAAAGAGAGACCAACTTGATGTCACTTGCTTTATTATTTCATTATTTAATGCCCAACATGTTTCAGATGTGTGGTATCCGGAGGCAGGCTGAAGCAGTGCTTCAGCCTGCCTCCGGATACCACACCACCCCAGCCAAACCACAACGTAACACCAACACACATCGAACCAAAACAATACAACCCATGAAATAACTCAACAAATAAGTCACAAGCTCCGGAGGATGGATGTATTAACATCCCAAACATGTTGAGCATTAAATAATAAAATAAAAAAGCAAGTGACATCAAGTTGGTCTCTCTTTATTCAACTATCAAGATGATGCATGGTACAATAAACATAAGATCCAGATGAAAAATTATTAAGGAGATAAATATGGTAGCCATGAGCCTGTTTCCTTACATATAAAACAGAGCAATGAAGGTAGTAGGTATATTTTGGATTTACAACCCTTTATCTAATTAATGAATTATCGGGCACATTCGCACAAATAGTCAAAACCACCTGTTAGCTTTGTCACGTCTGTCCATCCATCTGGCCACAAGTATCAACATGGCCCCCACTGAACAGATTGTCACGAAGCCTGACGCTGGGAACTTATCCAAAAACATGACAAGGAACCCAAAATTTGGTTAAAACTGGATAACAGTACTGGGCACTTCATGTGAAGACCTAAGTAAGTTTATTCTGTTGACAGTGATATGAATTATTATGCATTTCGACAGCAGTATGAAGGGAACCCAATTTTGAATTTTCATGGCCAACATTCAATGGTTACATATTATTGACAGCTACATGGAGGTCAACAATAATACAAAGGGAATGCACTTCTGTGTTTCCACAGCAAAAATGGTTATGTGAATGTGCCATGATGTTACATTATGGGTAAATTGCCTTTCTTGTTTTTAAAACAATGACTTCTGCTTCAGTTACATCCTGCGGTACACAGAAAACCAAAAAAGGCTCATAAATTGATAAGACTACACATGAGGACATTTTACTGACATAAAATTTATGTTTCTTTTAGTAATGTTACCTCATTCACAGCACCAAAAGGGTTGAACTACCCAGAATTTAATGATAATTCCATACACAGGATTTCAAATTTTTTTTTTAAATTCAACATCCCATTCCAACATTTGTGCCTTCAAGAACTGCAGCTCAGAAGAAAATAACTAGACTCACCATCAGGACTCTGGAAACATATCTGGCTTTACCAGAACATGTCAGTGTTTGTTCATCAAGCTTACCTCACAGAAAAGTGCTGTATTGTGTTCCCTAGTTACGAAGCGGATCTAAGCTTTCTAGTGAGAAATCTTCATTACCAAATGAAAGTCCTCGACTGAAACCATCCTGTAAGACAACATGATCAATCAGCATATTTTAAAACAAACTGTCTGTTAGGAGTATACATTTTTTGGAATCTGGCCCAACATACATGAGTCGAGATAATTACATTCTTACGACCAACTGTTTTGTAAACCCTACGAAACCCATGTAACCAGCAGTACATAAACTTCAGCAGAAACAAGCAACAGACTCTGAGCAATAAGAACGTGATCATGATAAAAATTTAATTTTTCTGATTCTTCATCTCCTCTGGCTTTCATGCACATTTGACACTCCTCACTTTTTTCCATGCATATGTCATTACAATGTGCTGTAAGAACAACGTTATGTCCAATACAACATTGTGTGCTTGGTCTGAAAGGCTGACTCTGAAAAAAGCTGTTAATACCAATCTCTAGCCAGGCACGCACTGGTTTCTCACTGCAGAGGCCCGTGTTTAATGCCAGGCCAGGCCATGTGGAATTTGTGGTGTATGTATTTAAAATGTCCTTCACAACACAACTTCCAAATCTTTAGGTTATTAGTTTTGGCTTTTCAGTTAAGCCATCATCACACTTATTCACTTTCATGAGCCATATAAAGAAATTATACCTGCATATGGGATTGAGATCTAATTCAACTTACAATAACAGTCATAAAAATTAATGTAAGGGAATGAGATATCATTTGCATATGCAGGTGTAAGTTGTTTATATGGCTGTTGATAATGAATAGGTCCGAAACTCACTTAACTCAAGAGCCAAAATTAGTAATGTAAAGATTTGTAAACTGTGTTGCATATGGCAGTGTTTTAAATAAATAAGTAAATAAATAAATAAATATATATTTAACTGCAGCACAAAAGACATGTTTCACCTACAGAACCTGTGGTAGGAAAAGTGACATGGGAACACATTTTTCTCTGCATACTTTGGTTTCCCCTGACACTACCATTCCAGTACAGCTCCATACATTTCATTCACTAACCACTAATGCTACATAAACTTAACAGCTGACAGTGTCCTTAATACCTCCATCCCACAACCAACTCTACTCTTTCACTAGTCGATGATACGGGTTCAGGGGACTGAGTTCTGGTAGAGGCAATATTTTCTGCATGCGTTAAGACTGGCTCTGGGACTCACCCAGTCTCCTGTAAAACAGGAGACTGGGTGAGTGAAGCAACTTGTGATGGGAAAACTAGAGGCCAGTCTAGATGCACATCTCCTGCCATGTGAGGTAAAGGGTTTTATGTAATAATGGTCTCAAATAATGTCAGTAGTAAATTAGCGAATATGAGTACAGAGTATTCATGAAATGGTAATGACAGGGTGAAGTTGCAGTAGTTTTAACTGGGACATACTGTTGTGATGAAAATATACAAGCATGGGCTGTGTTGTACACGAGCTGAAACATGTTGCAATAAAACCTATCAACATATAAGGGATTGCCGTGATTGACGGCTACTTTCCCTACACCTGTAAACTCTGAATTACTCAAAAAAAAAATTTCATCTCATCGCCACTTTTTACATCATAAATCCCTCAAGGTGTGTATGTAACTGAACTCAGACCTCCACAGTGAGAATTGGGAAACTGGCAACCTCAGTCTTGGCACAGCCCTAATATACTGTAAGTTGACAAGAACATTTTACCTTCATCTCAAGGAGTCTCTTGTCTAAAAGCCCAATGGCATTTTCCAACTCCTGTTGAGATGGATCTCCACTGTCATTGTTGCCAAAGTCTCCCATTCCAAATGGATCTTGAAGAACACCCACAGCTGAGGGCACCTGTTGCTTTGGTGTAGGCCTGTGGCACAGGAATAGAAAAAAGAGAGGTTTAAGTTCATCTCATTTGTACACTGTATTCATCTGACAGGTTCCTGCAATCTGCTGGGCCACAGAGTGGGAATAGTCAAATAATTCTATCAGGTTATGCATGATTTGGACTTGCAGTGAAACCAAAAAAACTAAGAATGTATGAAAATTACAATTTCTCTTCAATTTTTTCCTCAATAACTGTTGAAAAGTTGCTCTGATGTCAGCCTATGTGTTGTGTACTTGGACCACACATAAATCCCAAGCCACATGTTGCTACAGCCACTGTATATGTAACACTGTGATAAGTATTCAATCAACCAGTCATTTTTTGTGACTAAATACCGTCTGTGAGTTAAACAGCAAAACACCTTGCTCAGGTATGAAGCATATGTGAAGAATGGCTGTTTGAGAAAATAATTATGGCACACATTTCAGGATGTTACATTTCCACATAAATAGAAACTGAATAAAGTTGTCAGGACTAATTTAATGTAATGGTCTCAAATAATTTCTTTTGAAACACAAACCTGTGATTACGTGTGAACTCATTTCACACTGATGCCAACTTCACAGTAATGTAAAGAAACGTCTGCATAGGGATTTCTGTAACTACTCAATGTAAACCATGCCTGTTCTGACAAAAACATAAATTCTTGAATTTTGTTTCTGTCCAGCATTGAACCCATCCTTAAAAATGTATCTATTCTGTATATTGTACTATTGACACGGGCTATTTTTAAAAACACTTTTATTTTCTATTATGTATGCTTTGCCAAAGTATCACAGAAAATACTCACTCTTCAAATGCACATATCTTATAGGCATCCTGAGACCATCCAAGGTCCACATGCAATAACAAATGACTAATACATAAGTACCTATTCTAGCTGATTACTTATCAGTGGCTAAACCACAGCTATAATCCCTAAACAAGCCCATACATGCCAGTCATGTTTTTGTGTACCTGGAGACAAACTAAATCTATGCCTCTCTAAAATCATCCTGACATTTTTATAGATGCAAGGTCTAAATTTGAGAGTTCATCATGTAATTATCTCCACTGCCTTGAGACTTCCAGTCTTTTAGTCCCAAATACTCTCTCCATCACTTTGTTCTCAAACACCTTCAAACCTATGTTCTCTCAGAACAAAAGACAAAGTTTCATGAATAATAATAATAATAATAATAATAATAATAATAATAATAATAATAATAATAATAATAATAATAATAATAATAATAATAATAATGAGGCAAAAATTTAGTTAAGTATACTGTATCTTACCTGCTGGTGGCAGAGGGTACTGACAGAGTTGATGATGAAGCAGGATTAAATGGAGTGGAACCAAACAGGTCCTCTTTAAATGGATCTGCATGCTGTGACACTGTGCCATTGTGTGTGTGTGAACGTCTGGATGAGTCTCTAGGCACTTTTGGAGGTGGAGCCACTGTAACAAATTGTTCTCATCGCATTAATGTTAAAGCACACACACACACATACACAGATACATGCCAATTCATACACAAGAAACTGTGTTACACAAACTTACATTTCACAAACGCATCTGGTTTAAAAAATGTGTGAACATAAGAACATTTTACAGTCTTCTGGGATGTGTTGTCAAGCATATAACAGAAGATGGTGTTTGTCATAGGAATATCTCATATTAACGACACTGTCTCAAAACAATGAATGTTAGGCATATGCTGATCAATTACTGGAATATTAATCTACAGTGGCAAAGTTGTCACGCTACACAACTATCAGACAAACACTTTTGTTTGCATTTTGCTACACAGTCACCATATCAAGATACCTGTAAAACAAATGTTACAATCCCTTAATGAGGTCAACATTTATAGCATCATGTACAACTTTTGAGGCATTTTTGCATAATTGCCAAAGAGACTATTAGTGTCGTCATGTCTGTCTGTCTGCAAGGAACAACTCATCTCCCACTGGATGGATTTTCATGAAATTTGATATTTGGGTATTTTTTTTTAAAATCTGTGGAGAAAATTCAAGTTTCGTTAAAATCTGACAAGAATAACTGGTACTTTACATGACGTCCAGTATACATTTTTATCATATCTTGCTCAGTTCTTCATAGAATGAAAAATGTTTCGACACAAGAGTAGTAGAGAAAATCAAAACACACATTCTATACTCGGTAACTTTTTTTTTTAAATTTTGCCATTTTTGAGATATACAAAAATTCAGTAGAGTCAGATAGGCCAGAGACAGATGACAATATGGCACATGTGCATTGCATACTGGATACCTACGGCTATGAACAAACTCTCAGAATACGTAATAATTATTGCTCTTCCATTCCAACAATGGTTATATGAGTGCACTTCAGTGTTACATTACATGTACATTGCCTGCCTTGTTTTATACATGATGATCCTAATCTGAAAAATTCAGTGAAGTTCTTAAAAGAATTCATATAGAAATGGACTACATTAAGCTCACAAATGATAAAATTTAAGCTCCTATAACCTGTAATGCAGGTCCATAATACCAAGTTTCTTTGAAATTCATTCAAGAGTTGCAGGCCAATTACATGTGGCAGACAGATGTAAGCTACCCTCTAGGCTTAAATTTATTGACTTTCTGAAAGGAATCCATAGTAAACGAACAAACCTGAAGTGCACCTACTAACACTCAAAAATAACAGCATCCATCTTAAAAACTGATAACTAACAAGTGTTGTAACTGAAGAAAATCACTGGCTGCTAGTACAGGTCTGGTGAATTATGTTCATGACACAATTAACATTATAATAAAATCCTCATTTAACATTTTAAAATTAAATTTTTATGGTCTCAAATGACAGTTTTAATTAACTCTATTTCAGATTTTAGTGTTGATAACTATTAATCTTTAACTAGAAACTTTGCTGTAACACAAACATAAAAAGACGACAAGGTTCGATAAACTTCATTCCAAAGATTCTGAACTCACAATGTTGGAAAACACAACACAATTTGCTCCCAAATTCATAGAAGGCAATCTATTTTAAGCATCAATTATACACAACAAATTGTACATCTTCTAAATGTAGGACATGATATTCCTCAACATTTTAAAATATTTTTGAGGACAAAATTGTAAAAACATGCCAAAAACCTTGTACATGATAATATATTAAGTAAATCATCCACAGTTTCATTAAGACTTTCTAACCATGATTACATTTAACATTTCTGCCGGTACCTTCTAGCAAAGTGCCTAAAACAAGTAAGAAATATGAATAGAATGTATAGTCACTCCTTTGTTGGAGGTATTTTGAGGTAACGTTATATGTAAGCACTTTATATTTAAGCAAATGAAATAAATATGCATGAAAGAGCACACAAATGCAGCCTTAACTGGAAGCCATGACAAAGACAGTACCCTTTCTCTACTCACATAAAGGCGGAGAGGAGGCTGAGCCATTTGAGTTTGATGATGTAAGACTGCCATTGTTATTGATATTGCTGGTCATCTGTTCGTATGCGCGTGGGTTGAAATCTTCCTCTAGTTCATCCAGCAGCAACCCTTCTAGTTTTGTTCCAACAGATGGCAGAAATGATGGTAACAGCGTAAAATCGTTTTCTCTGAATTCTCTGCCACTGCTACTGGCTCTGGGTGGTATCGGAGGTGGCTGGGCCATGCCTGATGTATTGAGGGGAGAACTGATCCCATTACTGGATCCTGTGCTCAAGTTAAGCAGGTTCCCATTCTCCTGTTGAACAAATTTCAGGTTACTTGCACAGGCTCACATCAAAAGCAAGGTTCAAGCATTGACTAGGATGATTGTGGAATCCATTTATATGACAATGCTAAATAGTAGCATTAATTGTATGGGTGGTGGTGGTGGTGGTGACGATGACAATGATGGCGATAGTGACGTAAGTGTACAGCATTTTCTGAACAGTCAAAAGTTATCTGGATGTTACAAAAATTTCCTGCTATTATTGCAATGAACCTGGTGAAAGACTTGTTTAATATATGTTAAACAACATGAATATTAATTTAACATACACATTTAGAGCCATCAAATTGGAGGCAACGTGCTTTGGGTGAGCTAACTCTGCTAGCATGCAAATGTTGAGCAAGCTTGTACCATTAGGTTCTCTCTGAGGATTCTCTCCTTAATTATAACACACCCATGGTGAGTATGTTTTCCACTGCTATAAAAAAGTCCCAAGATAAAACAGAAATGTGAGATGTTGGAGTAAACAGCAATTTCCTTGATCAGTCTGAACTTACAAATAAAATGTATGTGCCTCATCCCCACTCAACATCCACAAATTTCCTGGCTTATTTTAACATTGTATTAACTCATGTATTTAAACAAAACAAAATTACAAAATTCCTAGACACGGTAAAACCATCATGAACAAAGCCTTGCACAGTGGTTACTTGTTGACTCTGGGTTAACTCCTCTGCAGTGGGGCTTTTACTCGCACTTTGACAGGTGGTGGGGGAGGAGAGGGGGGAGCAAATGGGGAAAAATGCTGACCACTCACCTTCATTTAGTGGCACAGCCAAGAGTGGGTGAAGCTACACCTCCATTCTCTCATCCGTCTTTACGGCATGCACAGGGACAATTATTTCAAAAGAAGATGCTTGGATGCAAACAACTTTTAGTGAGATGTGTATATTTTATACTATACATTTTATACATGATTGCCTATTACATTTTAGGTGATGATTTCATTACACTTCACCTTGCTGTCCCCACTGTGTGTGTTGTCAGAACTGTAGTTAAATTCATTACTGGATGGTGATGTGGTGGTAACACTGCTGCTGGAGGTGGTGCTTATACTTAGTAGATCTGTGATCCCATTCTGTGACATGTACTCTTCAACATCACTCTGCAAATAATCAAGATCTAATTGCAAATATTTAGAGACACAACATTTACAGGGTGGGTGTGGGGGTGGGGTGGGTGGGTGGGGGGAGAGGGAGGAGAGAGAGAGGGAGGAAGAGAGAGAGAGAGAGAGAGAGAGAAGAAACTATCATACTCCTCCATGGCTCAGGTTCAAACCCACTGTAACTTCACACTTGTCTCTGAATTCCCCTCCAACATATGCACACTATTCTCATTTGCACTAAACAGTGTAGTGCAGGACAAAATGTTTACTGACCTGTCCCTTTATCTGTGCCACATCTGTCAATCTCTGTCGCAGGATCGAGTTCTCTGATTCCAGCCGTTTTACTTTCTGCTGCAGTAGCATTAGCCGACGCTGAACTTCCAAATCCTTGCCAGATGTCTCCAAGAATCGCCGGTACGCCAAATCGAATGCCTGTCCAATTGTCAGTGTAATCTCCTCTGCCTACAATCATCAACGAAAGCCAAAGTAAATAATGGCAGGAATGTTCCATTGTCATTTATTCTGTGCACTACAGAGGCACAGTAACTCACTTAGCAAATTATGGACTACAGACTGAACAACCAAGATAAGGATTCCAAGAACAGCAGATCTTTCTCTTCCCCCAGCCATTGTATGTAGGCAGAGCACACAGCCCACACAACCTTCATTACAGGCACACCAAATCAGAACAAGATGTGGGTGCATAGGTGTACTGGGGCAAGATGTGCATAAGTACACTACAAATGAAACATCAAAAAGGTTCCTGTATTTTCCTTGGGGTCAGTGTCTCTACACAAAAGTTGTGTACCAATGTGCATGACACCACTGGTAGCACCTGAGTAAAGCATTAAAACTACAGGTCTCATCATAAAACTCTCAAACTTCTTTCCTCTCTGTTTTACATTTAACCCTTGGATACTAGGATTAAATGGGCCATTACGATGTGCAGGAGCCTAAGATTTCAACGAGAGCTGCACAAGAAATGCCATTCAGTGGCCATCATCTATACCTAACATTTGGCGCAGTGAGCACCACTGAGTAACAAGTGTATTCGATGTTACGCACCAAGGGGTTAAAATTTACGTGTGCCGTTAAAACAATTAGTTTCTTCATCCTCACTATTCAGTGCAATCCAGTTTTGCTGTTACTTACTAGCTTGTCACTGACGAACACAAAACACATATGTCTCTCTGAGTCGGCCTCTTTAGCAATGAAGCTGAAGAATCTCTTCTCCCCCTTGTCGTCGGCACAGTACGATATGCGGTGCAGTGGGTACTGATGCATGATGCGCTGCACAATAAACCAGAATACATATTGACAACCTGGTGGAACATTTCTGCCTATCATTCGTAAATATAAAGAAGCAACCATGCTACACACTAATAAATTACCAGCCTGGAATTTGTTGTCTTTTTATTTCCCAGTAAATACATAAAAACTGTGGGCTGGGTACTGCCCACATTGAGGTTCTCCATCTCCTACCAATGGCGCTACTTTGTGTTTTCCACATATCCTAGTAATGATGCAAGTAAGGGGTTTCCCTGAGCAAAAAGATTTCACTCTAACTGCGTAACATGAAGCAGAAAGAAATTTTTGTGCATTCAGACCCAGACATGCAATAGCAAAGTTATTTTACTCCTATTCCTTCTACCAGGATCTACCACCAACTACCAGGATATTAAAAGTCTCCAGTCAAGAATACGATTAGTGAGACGCTTGTTTGAGGAAGACATGATGAAAAGTTATATCAAAATTGCAGATGAGCAGTCCTCAAGTTTTAACGTAATGCTGCCCATATCTGCCCTCCTCCAGACCCTTCCATTTATCAGTATCTTCCAACAAGGTCACAGAAATATACATCTTACATTTGACACACTCTTTCCATTTGATTTTTCTGCTCCTCCTCCTATGACATTTTTCTGCTCCTTTTGATACTGCACAGAACAGCAACAGGTAACAAACAATCTGATCTTTTAGGTATTCCATTTTTCAGGCGTGTTCGCACAATTGTGAAGTGTGGCTATTAGCTTAGGCATGTCTGTCCGTCTCTCCATGTGGAAAAATGTAGCTCCCACTAGACAAATTTTCGTCAAACCTGACATTGGAATATTTTTTTGAAAATCAGTTGAAAAGACTGAAGTTTCATGCAAATCTGACAAGAATAACAGGTACTGTGTGTGAAGATATATGTAAATTTAGGACAATATTTCGCTGAATTCTTCCCAGAATGAGAAATATTTCACAAAGAAGTTGCAGAGGAAGTCAAAACACAAACTTCATGTTCAAGAACTTTTTTTTAACCCATGCCATTTTTATGAGATAATGTGGAAAAATATTGTAGAGCTGGGCAGGTCACAGGTGGCAATATGGTGCATGAGCATTGCATGCTGGATACCTATGGCTTTACCCAGTCAGATTATGCAGTACTTATTGCTTTTCCACTGCAACAATGGTTGCACAAACACACCTCACTGTTACATTACACATACATTGCTTGTCTTTTTAATTACTCCTGTTTGTAAATAAACTTATTCTTTAAAATTGTTACCATACAAATTTTTATCAACTTTACATAGCTCTTGAAGGTGTCAGTAAGTGCCCGAGCAAATTCTAGGAGTCAGTGGAGTCTGAAGTTTTGAAATATGAAAATGTTTAAATCAAGTAAGGTATACAGGTACCAGGAGACTAAACCTGTCTATGACACAATGAAAATGTTTCAAATTTGTCACCACTATCTGGGTAAGACACTGCATGCAAGAAACACAAATATGCAAACCAACTGTCAAAAATCTGCAGCTTTTGTGCCTTATGATCTACGAGCAAAATGGCTGCTACATATATGGGGCTTCCTTCGAGTTTTTTAACAAAATCATTTATGGATATTTTCTATTCGCTCATTAAAAACTGTCAACTGAACCAACTGTATAAAGTGGCGGTAGATAATATAACAACCAATAACTCTTAAAGTGGCTTAAAAATGTACGGGTTTTAGAGGTAAAACTGAAGGAAGCCAAGCACTTGGAAGACCCAGACACTGATGATAGAACAATATGTAAACGGATCTTAAACAAATAGCTTGGCAGGGTGTGGACTGGATTTATAAAGTTCAGGACACTGAGAAGTGGCAAGCCACTGTGAACATGCTAACAAACTTTCAGGTTCCATAACATGCAAGGAATTTGACTAGCTGAGAAACTACGAGCTTGTCAAGGAATCTGCCTGACACAGATAGTTACCTTGCTTGCAGTCTGGACTCCAGACGTCCCAAACTCGATTCTACACAACAAATAGTTACCATTTCAACTGGTAAATTCATATGTAAATTTTTACTCAGTGAGACAGAATCTAGTATAATGCAATACAGATTAACAAGTAAACATATGCGGAGGTTCCTTCCGTCTTCTTCACCACCACTGTGTCTAGACCATCTAGATCCTCACTGTTGTATCAAATACATACCAAGGACTCATTTACTTTGAATCAAAGTGACTGACGATGAATCTGTGGTGAAGAACATGTGAAACTATATTCAATCCCTCTATTCACCTACATGATGTAGTACTTATTCTACTATATGTTTATCAGCATAATTTCAAATGCTGCAGCTTAGCAGCTTATCAGATGAACTCTCAAACAGTACCTTTGTCTTGGGTTCCTGTATGGCAACTCCATCTATACTGATGGTCAGCTCTACTTTTGGTGTCTTGTTTCCCTCTGCCTTCCGCAGCTGCTGGTTGAATTTCAGTTTACGGATCCCTTCCTTCACCACCTCGATACCCTTTGGTTGGTCCACTTCCGTGCTCCCTAGAAACTGTAAAAATACATAAAGCATTTACAATGCATTTGTAACAGACGATGAACACAGGTAGAGGCCAGTTGAAATGTGATGGCACATATGAGGAAACCAGATTTTGCCTTTCTGCGAAATGGACGAGTCCATTTAAAATCAGCAGGGGCGTCAGTTCAGTCGACTACTGGCAGCCGAGGTGTGCACATCAGTGGTAGTAATGCTGGACACACCATGTTCCGAGGTAGTGTGAAGGGTACTGGCTACCCACTTCATTTTCCAGTTTCCCCTTCACTTCCCCTCCCATGCATCACCTTGTGCCATCACATTTCATCTGGAGTCTACTAACACCATATCTGTCAACTTCCATCCAGTTGTGTGAAGTCAAAAAATTAAGAATATCATGTGATATTAAGAGATACAAATGGGTCATATCATATTACTGGTACACAACAAAATCAGTCCTGGTATTTTCAACATCCAGCTCTCATACTCAGTTTTATTTGTGTTTACTTCCAGACCAAATATTCTACTGGCCTGACAGAGTATCTCTGCATAATGCTGGCTGATGTGAATGCGGTAGTATGAATTTAACAGGTGGTACTACAGAACAGTGGTCTTGCTACTGTTAGGTGCTATCTGAATGGAATTGTCACAAATGAAAACTACTGGCTGGTCACTGTTTTGGATTTCTTCGTGTGTTGGTTTTGTAAGAACTAGAAATGGCAAATTATGTAAAGTATGTGATTTATATATTATAAAATTAAATTAATTATACAGGGTTATTCGAAATGACTGTCGGGGTTTTAACAATTGCCACCACGTTCTCCAGATGCAACCCCATGTGATTTCTTTCTATGGGGTTACGTCAAGACTCAGGTTTATGTTCCTCCTCTTCCCGCAAGTATCCCGGAACTGAAGGTACAAATCAGAACCGCCATTGAAACCGTCACCGCTGACATGCTACAGACAGTTTGGAGTGAACTCGATTATCGTGTTGATGTTTGTAGAATCACAAAGGATGCACATATAGAGCACCTGTAAGGTATGTAACAAAAATGTGGAGTGTTGTTCTGTTAAATAAAAAAATACATACACTCATACCTCAAGTGTATTGTGTATGACAAGCTGTTAAAACCCTGACAATCATTTCGAATAATCCTGTATATTGCATCATTTTCTGTGCATGAAACGTTGTTGTGTGCAAATTTAAAACGGCTTTAGCGTGATTCATTCATCATGAAGTAATTGTAATTCATGAAACAGCAATAAGCAATATCAGTGGTCTTATTAAACCATATTATGGATTTTGCAAATAATAAAATTCATATACGGAAATTTAGATTAAATGTGGTCATTAAAGTAATTTATTCTTGTAATTTGGAAACTCTTTCACACACTACTGCAACTTGGATATCTGTAGCTTTCAGGATTTATTTTCTGGAAAACAAATAAATTCTGTTTCTGCACTCTTAATATGTTACACATGAAATACAAATGGCTATATTCCTTGCAAAATATTTCTATTTTGTTATAGTGGCTGAATTATTTATGTCATTTTTATGGCATTCCACACAAAATGAACAAATTATTTGCATGATCATTTCCAAGATTTTGGAAATGTAAAAAATTTAGTAAACTATTTTATATAAAGTGAAATTCTAGATATATTCACTTGTTAAATGTACTGCAAGTCTGTAACCTTGTTTCTAGATTTGACAACACCAGTTCCGAGCTAGTTCATTACAACGAAATTCAGTGTTAATATTAACCACCACCACCACCACCATTATGAGAATGATGATGATTACGACGGCGACGACGATGATACATGATAGTGGTACTGGCATGATGGCAACAATACTAACAATTCCTAGAAGTGAGGGTGGCAGAGATTTTATCTAAGTTTTAAATCTACATTATAAACAAGTGACATCACGCTATGAATATTTCTTCTTCAATGAACAATCTCTAAGGATAGTTCTCATAATGGACATGGCCTGTGTTCTCTGTGAGGTAGAAATAAAATTTTTATTCACAAATTTGATGAACCCCAGCCTTCAAAGAACACTAACGTCGACAAGAGCAAAGACGCTTTTCAAATTTGTAACACAGTGTGTTCCAGAATTTTTTTTTATCGCAAACAATGACTGAAGATGTATGCGCCTGCAGTGTCTTCATTGTGGTTTGTCATTTTTTGCATGAACCAATTTGAAGAAGGGATACGCTGCAGACACCAGAGCACAGTAACTAATTGGTTATCTGCAAATATACAGTCAACTTAACCGACAAATTGTCCTGAAATATCCCGTATGATCTACATGCCTGCTAAACGTGCAATGTTTCTGCAGCAGTGCGGGATAATGCGTCAGATATTCGTGCCATCTGCACCTTCACCTTGCTAATCGATGGTAAAGGAAATTCTTGTGCCACAGCGGTCCTTAAGTCATACAACATGCGGCAAGTTTCTTAAAACTTGGTGGCCGAGCCAATACACATGTCACAACAGCATCAGAGCCGGACTGAGAAATGTGGGAGTCCTGGGTAGGCTAAAAATTTGGCGCCATTTCAAAACCGGTGTAGCGTGGGGAAACCCTAGTTAATTGGCACCGAATTTCCAATTATTCCAGTGACGTCCAAGCGCCCCTTACAGATCGGGGTCCCGGAAAACTGTCCGGACAGGCCCGCCCCTTAATCCGACCTGAACAATATTACCATGACACGCCTGTAAGAATGGTTCTGGCAGCAATAAACAGAATGGTACAAATGTTACCCGACACTCGATGTTTAGCCCAACATGTTGCCTGCAGTGTCAAGTGACCTTTGCGCCACTCTGAGTATCGTCGTGGCTCACCACACTTCATGTCATTCACACCGTGTATGTGCTTACAATCAATACATTATCCAACAAATGCACTTGGTGATATAACACACGTAACATACACAAGCAGCTACATGTTTCGGCACTTAGGTGCCATCTTCACGGAGTCATTGCAACAAAGGGTGTACAAGCCAACCTGCCAATATATGTTTTGTTCGTTCATATAAGCATAATTAAAGCGTTGGCTTGTTAAAATAAGAAAAGTTTATTTTAAAAAATATAAAAATTTATAGTACTGATTTTGTTCTGTTTTTTGTCCCCCCCCCCCCCCCCCCCCCCCCCCTACCCCTATATCCACAACCCCCCCACCCCCGCCCGCCCCACCACCAAGGAGCCGCGTCTCTTTTTTGTTTTTTCTTTTGTACGCAAATAT
>Ga0123354_10000997_pt1 | contig 32229 bp, 30 predicted proteins | sample TergutLab28metaG_2_FD_97872 | JGI IMG/M metagenome (GOLD analysis project Ga0123354, IMG submission 97872) | Labiotermes labralis P4 segment gut microbial communities from Petit-Saut dam, French Guiana - Lab288 P4 | ecosystem: Host-associated > Arthropoda: Insects > Digestive system > Gut ... | reverse complement strand
GAAGGGCAACTACGGTCATAGGGCTAATGAATTTGACATATAATATGTTCAGAAAAATTCAACTAATGAACATTTTGAGGGATAATTGTGCCCTTTCCTTAAAGTGTTAAAATTATAATTAGTTTATACACATACAGATATAAAAATGGAGACTTAAACAAAATTTAAACAAGGTATATGGAACTCTCTAAAAACTTTTTCAAAATTGAGTTCTAAAATATGGAAACAAAAAATATTGAGTTTTTAGAAGTGCCCTTATGTTTTTGACCTATCTAATGGACATACCGCTTATGAATGTTATTTCGAGGCTTCGCCGCTTGGGTGCGGTTCATTTATTTCGTCACCTGATGTTTCACATCAGGCTACCCATATCAAATCCGTTCCGGATACTTTAATTTTTTATCTATTGTCCCCTTTTTTTCAGCGGGTTATGAAGTGCGAAAAAGATACACCGGGCATCATCAGCATTTTCTGTATTTATCGCGAGCGAATCGATTTATTAATCCGTTTTGAATAAATTTAACAATGTATTTTTCGGCGGTTTTTTCGGGAATATCGAGTTGATTAGCGACAGCTATGTAGTCGTGGCGGGAAAAATCGGCGGGCATTGCGTCCAGAAACTGTTGCTTTTGGTTTAGCAGCTTGGGAGTTTCAAGCGGGTCGGGTAGTAAGGAATCGAACACTTTTGCGGCATGTCGGAGGAGGGTTTTGACCATATCGAGGGAGGTTTGGTCGGGATTTCCGGCAAAGACATTTTTCCAGACAGGGATGATATCCATATAATAGAAAATGAAACGGCTGAACAATCCGTTTTCGGCGCCGGGGATCAAAGAAGCCACTTGTTTAGGGGTACCCGAAAGCAGAGCGGAGAGACGCGGGGAATCGAGCTCGACGTATTCGCGGTCTTTACGTCGGAGGTAGGATATTTTTTCGTGGTGGAAAGCTTTACGGAAACCGTCGGAATAGTTTCCGTGTTCGGATTTGAATGTTTGAGCGAGGGTATCTCCTTCTGTTTCGAACATCAAACCGATGCCGTCGTTGTCGTTTAGGATTTGAAAGAGAGCGGTTGCACTGCTGTTAGCCGGGATGAACAGGGCACGCAGCGGGGGTTCGTTTGGACGTTCGCGGTCGCTCTTTCCTTTTTCGGAGAGATAATCGGATTGCTTTCGTCGGAATTCATCGTTTTCGATTTTATTGCGCTCTCGCAAAGCGTGGTGTACGGGTTCGACCAATTTACGGCAAAGGCTCAGTCGTCCCTTACCGGCAGAGGCTTGAGCGGAGACAAAGAGGAAGAGGTTTGGATAGACGATTCGTTCGTCGTAGATACCGAAGATACCGGGCAAGCAGGAAGAAATGACGGTCAGCGAGCCGAGCAAGAGGAGGTCTTTGTCTTCGGGTGATGAGGCTTTGTCGGTGATGAGGCGGATATTAAACATTATGAAATTGTTGGAAAGGATTTTGAGGACGTCGCTTTTGCGATAGAAGAGTTTATTTTTGATGCGGGTAAAGGGCAGAGTGCCGTTAACGCGCAATGTAGCTAAAGATCGCCGACTGATGTGCAGTTTTTGCATCAGGTCTTGATTGTCGAGCCAGTCGGAGATGGATAAGGGTTCGGGGTTTTGCGGGTCGAGCCTGTGATGACAGGCGGGCTGAGGGTTTGCTTCGGGTTCGGGAGCGGATGCAGGGGGATCAAGCGTAAATATTCGTTAGTCATTCCCGTTTGCGGAAGAGGTTTAATAAGAGTGGGCAGTGTTCCCGTGAGAATAAGAGCAGCTGTGTGACTAAAGGATTGGATTGAGGGATTGATGCTATCGCGCAGGATAGCGTAGTAGATTGTGAGTTCCATGATACTATTCATTTAAGAGTGTATGCTAAGATACAAAAAAAAATTTGAAGAGGGATTTTCAATGAGATTTTCAGAAATTTCGATATTGGGAATATTGGGGATATTGGGGATATTGGGGATTTATCTAATACGGGTTATTGCGATTGATGGAAAGGGATATGTTAAAAAAATTAACTGCTGCAAATAAATTGCTTAAAAATTAGGAAAAATAAAAAACTTCGGCTACATTTGCAGATATAACGCTGTAGTGGGGTTTGATCCCCAAACCATCGATGCTGAGTTGTTAGCTACAGTGTACTTTCATTTTTAAAAAATTTGAGCCGCAAGGAAGTTGAGATAACTAAGCTTGCGGCTGTTATTTTTAAATTCAACGGTTTATTGCCGCTCTGCGTATGAAATGATTACTTCGTAATCGCCCAAAAGATAATCGACTTTTCCAAATGCAGCCCATTCGGTATCGGTGGTATCGAACAACAGTCGAAGGTAGGTTTTCAGCCGGTTCAAATCGGGATTTTCATTAACGAAACAAATGGTTTCGCCTTGTATCTTGTTTTTTATCGCGATTTCACCCAACAGTATATTCGGTAAAGTATAGACAAAAACTGCCGGAGCGGGAAAATAGTGGTCGGGGTCTTCAATGGACTGCCGGTGCTTCAGGTCGGTATCCAAGGAGGAAACGGAGGTGCAAAATACCAAAGCGCATTTGCATTTGTCCCGGATTTCAAAATCCGGCATATCTTTTCGCATATACTCAAAAGCAATCAATCCCAGCTTACAGAAATCATCCATTTTATAGAACTTCGCATAATCTTCCGACAGGTTTTTGAAAGCAAGTCTGATAAATTCGCGAAAAGGCAAATCGGGAGCGGTTTCAAACAGGACCGTTTCATTCCTTTTGATTTGATTGTTTCGGATGGTGTAGGTGTTTTTCGAAAAAACCAAAGTTGCCTGTTCCCTACGGTAGGGTAGTCTTGGTTTATCGGTCAGAATGATAGCGCTATTGAAACCGCCAAAACCGGAAGCGGTTTTTATCAAGGTATGCAACTCCGTTTCCCGGTGTTCGGCTACGACATTCAGAGGTTCGGATGTTCCGAGAGTTTCAAAGCCCCGTGTGGCATACAGGGTTTGATTTCGAAGCGATTCTATGCAGACAATGGTTTCTATCACTCCCGAAGCGCCCAGCGTATGCCCGAAATATCCTTTCAAACCATTGACGGGAAGATCGGACATTCGGGATAATCGCAAGGCTTTCGACTCCATTTCGTCGTTGAAAACCGTTGCCGTGCCATGCAAGTTGATGAAATCGATTTCCGAACGCTCAACACTCGTGTAAGATAAAGCTTTTTCGATTGCGAGGCTCAAACCGTTGCCCGTGCGCGAAGGTCCGGAAATATGGTTGGCATCGTTGGAAGCAGCTCCACCGAGTAATTGTATCTCTTTTTTGCCTGTAAGGTTTTTCCGGTTATTGGTTAAGATAATGGTTCCGACTCCTTCTCCCAAGGAAAGACCGTCTCTTTTGTCGTCAAACGGTTTGCAAGGTTGGGGACTAATGGATTTAAATGATTCGAACCCGGAAACGATAAACGGCGTCACAAGATCGATTCCGGTAACAACCACATTCTGAAAACAACCGTTTTCCAGCAAACGGCTTGCCGTATGCAAAGCGGTAACGCCCGACACACAAGCGTTGGAAACAACCACCGGCTTGGTTTTCATCTTGAAATAATCGGCAATGCGTTGGGCGGTATATCCCAAATACACTTCCTTTGCGGGTGAAATTTTTCCGTTTAGTGCGGCAATATTTCCTTTGGTCGTGGATAATATGAAAAGATTTTCTTCTCCCGACAAATCAATGGAGGTGTTTTGCAGGGCGGAAATGATGGATAGAACAGCCGCAACTTCCGCGGGGCTGTAATCGGCGAGGAAGGGATTGCGAGTCAAGCCCGGAATGACAGACTGTATCCCGGTTTTTAATTGCAAAATGGATTGTATGTTCTCGGCTGTTGTGGAACCCAAAGGGCTGATGATGTTATCTGAAACAACAAATACCGGTTTCCGTTCTATCATTGTATTTTCCATCTCTTTTTCCATTCCGCGTAAAATTCCGGAATCTGCAAAACCAATTGATCTTTCTCATTTAAGAACACCTGTACAGTATAGGCAGTGATTACGATTTCGCCTTGTTCGTTATAAATCGTATATTCGAAATGAATTTTCGCGGCTTCCGTAGGAATGTAGCGTGTTTCGACAACAATGGTCTCGCCGATGGTCACCGGTTTCTTGTATTCAATTCGCAGATCAACTATCGGCGCTTTATAACCGGCTTGATAAATTTCATTATAGGCTATTCCGCCGAACCGGAGTCCAAATTCTTCCCGCCCGTCTTCCAAGTACTTCACGTAACTTCCGTGCCAAGCAATATTCATCGCATCCACTTCGCTGAAACGAATTTTACATCGGGTGCTGTGGGTCAAAGACGCTGTCGTTGTTGTTTTCCTCATGTTTACTATTTAAAAATATTTTCATCTCTCCGGTCGCAACAGTTGTTTGATTTACTTCAACTTCAATCGAAACCAAAGTAATATCGAATATTTCCGTGAGAACGGTAATCGTAGTAAACAATTGCTGTCCCACTTTTGGAAGAGTTCGAATTTTCATATTTTTTATCGCTCCAATAAATCCGGTCGGAATCGGGAGTTGTTGTTGCCTGAACAGGTATCCGATCCGGAGGGCACAAGACTGAGCAATGTGTTCGATGATTCCGGCATCGATCAGGTGTTCGTCATCTACAAAAATAGAATCTTCTTTTACCTTAAATCCGGAGAAAGACTTTTTATCGTCGAGTCCGTAAAAAGCGTCAACCATAATTATCGGCTCCCGCTGAGGAATATAGTCCTTGATATCTTCCCCCGCGATCAGGGCTTCCGCAAATATTCCCATAGCAATCCTTTCTTTTTTCTTTTCAATTTAAATGCTTGTACTTCATCTTCCCGAATATCGTCGGGAAAAATCCACGCTTTCCCGGTCTCGTGCGCTCGTGTTCTTAAGGTCGTCTGATCGAAATCGGGCGAAATATAATAGCGCGGCTCCAATAAAATGTCATCCGCCGAAACAACACCGTCGCGAATGGCATATTCTTGCAAAAGCGTACCCGGATAAATTCGCATTCCGACAAAGGGAAACAACACGGTATAGCGTAATTGCTTCGAATTTTCAAATGTTTCATCCAAACTCCGGTCGGTTTCGCCGTATCCCCCCAAAATCAAAAAATGGGCATAAAACACATTATGTTTCAATGCTAATTCCGAGGTTTTCAAAATAGTGTCAAATGTAAAACTTTTTCCGTAATTTTTCAATTGACAATCGGAAAAGGATTCGCTTCCAAATTCAATATGTGTCAATCCCGATTGTTTATACAAAGCCATTTCGTCTTCTGTCAGGTTTGACGGAGAAAAATAAGCCGCCCAGCGAATATTCAAACTTTTTCGGATCATTGCTTCAGCCAGTTGCATTGTTTTTCTCCGATCAAGATTAAATAAGGAGTCGGTAAAAAAAATATAATCGATGTTTTTCTCCATTCGCAAGCGTTCAATGTTATCGACAATTTCATCAATCTCCAGCGTTCGAACACGCCGACCTTCAATCAGCGGATAGGAACAATAAATACATTTATGAAAACAGCCTCTTTTTGTCTGGATGTTCAACATTCCGCTGCGTTCCCAATAATAATCGACCCAGTCGTCGTTGTAATTAACAGTAAGTTTAGATGCGAATGTCCGGCGTGGATTCAGTATTACTTTCCCTTGCTCTCGATAAAGCAAGCCTTCAATATGCCGGTAATCCTTGTTATTTTCCAGCTGGTCGATTAATTGCGATAAAGCTGTTTCTCCTTCTCCTTTAATTGCATAATCTGCTTGCAAACGGTGAAATAAATATTCGGCATACAGCGAAAAACCGGCGCCTCCCAAAATAAGCGGCGCTTGGGAATGTTTTTTTATCAAAGCGATAATCTGTTCATAATCCGTAATGAATCCGGTAGGGTTCAACGAATTGGCTCCATCGATATTTCGTATGGATACACCGATGTAATCGGGCTTTTTTTCATCCAACAACGTTTCAAGCATCTCCGTTGAGTGCAAATTGATATCCCAAGCGAGCGTTTCCAACCAAGGCAAATGCTTTAGCAGATAAGTCGCCAGATAAGAAATACCTATGGGATAAATCGGATAAGGATTCCAAAGTTGATTTGCCGATACAAGCAATATTTTTTTAGACATTCCAAAAATCGTAATAATTAAACCATTGTTCGGGATATTCTTTCAAAATATTTTCAAGCGCGTGCAGATAATCATTCATAAGCTGTTCGGCACTTGGTCCGGACTTCTTTTCATTTTCCGTTTTCGCAAGTATGAACTTGAATTTATATTTCATTCCTTTTTCGCGCATGGAAAAATAAAAAACGACCGGAACGTCCATGCGGACAGCTAATTGAAAAAGGCTGTATGAAAATTTAGCCGGTTTCCCCATGAATTTTACCGTCTTTGTCGATTGGTCTTTAATGAAGCGATCGCCTTGAAAGCAAACATACTCCCCTTTATCCAATGCCTCTTTGATTTGATAAATATGAGCGAAACCGTTTTCTTGAAGAGGAATTATCTTATATGAAACGGGATTCAGGTTTTCCTCCAATAGATTTTTTATTTTTCGGTATTCGGCATCCAGCATAACGATATTTATCTTTGAAGCGTAATCACCGAAAAAACCGCTCCCGATTTCCCAATTGCCGACATGCGCTCCAATGAGAACAAGCCCTTTGGAGCTATTCAAGGTTTCGAGAAACGCCGAATAATTCTCAAATTCATAACGGTATTTTTGAGCCTGTCCCGACCCGGCGGCAATTTTATCGATCAATACCCTTCCGAAACTATAATAATTCATATACAACAAGCGTAAGGATTTGAAAAATCCGAAACCGTGTATCTTCCTGTAGTATTTCCAAACGGATCGGGTTGCTGCCGGAGCAAAAGGGATAAAATAGACAACAACAAAGGAGAGAAAAAAATAAGCGAAGCGAACGCCCACATGATCGATAAGAAAAATAAAGAATCGATATCCCCGAACGCCTCCCCGGGATTTTCCTTCCCAAGCAAGCGTATTATCGGGCTTTTTCTTGTGTTTTTTTGAAAATGAAATCATAGAAATTTTGGAAGGTAATCATTCCCGTAAAATCTTCCGCCGTCATTTTATATCCGAAATTATTTTCTATTAAGACTACCATATCCACTAAATCCAAACTATCTAATTCAAGAGTTTGCATCAAGGGTTTATCGGGCTCAATTATGCTTTTTTCAACTTCAAATTCGTCGGCTAATACTTCATTAATTTTTTCAATCAACTCTTCTTTTGTCATATCTTGCATTTTATACTTTTCTTATAATTAAACTTGAATTGGTTCCTCCGAATCCGAAGGAATTGGATAAGAAAGCGTCGAAACTTATCTCTGTTCTTTTTGCCGGAATATTCAAGAGCGCCGAATCTTCGTCGGGAGTTTCGAAGTTGATATTGGGCGCAATGAATTGATTTTGCATCATAAGGACAGAATACACGATTTCGCTTGCTCCTGCCATCCACATTTCATGTCCGGTCATGGCTTTTGTTGACGTGACATAGGGTCTTGCATCTCCGAAAACCGCGAAAATCGCTCGCGCTTCCTTGCTGTCGCCTATCCAAGTGGAAGTTGCATGCGCATTGATATAAGGTATATCCTTAGGCAACAATCCGGCTTGTTTCAAAGCCATTTCCAACGAACGCTCGGGGCCTGCGATATTCGGATTGGAAATATGTTCGCCGTTGGAAGAGAATCCGTAACCGACCACTTCGCCCAATATGGGAGCGTTTCGTCGGACAGCGCTTTCGTAGCTTTCCAGAATAATCGTTGCAGCTCCTCCGCTCGGCACCAATCCATCCCGATCTTTGTCGAAAGGGCGGGACGCTTTTTGAGGCTCATCCTCTCTTGTCGAAAAAGCGCCGATTCCGTCAAAACTCCCGACGGCATAAGGATTAACTTCTTGCGCTCCGCCGCAAATAATCAGGTCTTCATAGCCTTGTTGAATCATCATCATACCTAAGCCGATCGCATGTGAACTGCTGGCGCAGGCTGCCGATATGGTCAAATTGATTCCTTTCAACTTGAATATCACGGACAAATTCATACTGACCGTTGAGTTCATGGATTTAAAAACAGAACCTGAGCCAACAAGCGTTGTATCTTTCTTTGCCCGGATTGTATCGACACCTTGAATCACTGATTCTGCCGTACTATCGTTTCCATATAATATACCCGCCACATGTTTGTCTAAATAATCCAAATCCAATCGCGCTTGCTCAAGGGCTTCGGACGTGGCTACATAAGCAAAAGCCGCTACATCCGGAAGAGTAAGCCGTTGTTTTCGGTCGAGTCGCGACTTCAAATCGGGAGATTCGATTAATCCGGTTAAGGAAGAACGAAATCCCATTTCTTTTCTGCGAGGATCTGATACGATTCCCGATTTCCCCTCATACAAAGAATGTAAAACATCATATTGATTCTTCCCGATGCAGGAATAAATACCCATTCCCGTAATAACGACTCGTCTCATGCTTGTTAAAAATCATTTTCAAAATGCAAAGATATAAAATTATTAATAACTTTTCACGCATCAAATTCAAGCCGATTTAAGATTATTTGCTATATTTGCAAGTTGAATAAAACCGATTTATGAATGCAACTGCTATTAGTTCAAATAATAGAAAAAGGAAATACGATCTTTTCTTGGAAACCGTTAAACCGTCGGAGTCCGATCAAATTTTAGATGTCGGCTTCAGTAATACGGAATTTTATTCCGCCGTTAACTTTATCGAGAAAAATTATCCATATCCGGCTAATATTACCGCATTAGGGATTGAAGCAGATGATTTGTTCAAGCAGCGATACCCGGAAATAAAAACCGTTCGTTACGACGGCGGAAAATTTCCGTTTGAAGACGGTCAATTTGATATCGGATGGTCGAATGCTGTAATCGAGCATGTCGGCAATGAAGATAATCAAGTTTTCTTTTTAAAAGAATTAAACAGGGTATGCAAAAAATTATACTTTACTACGCCCAATCGTTATTTTCCTTTTGAAGTACACACTAAATTGCCTTTTGTTCACTGGTTTCCCAAAAAAATATGCGACCGGTTAATGAAATTATTCGGTAGCGGATGGGCAACGGGCGATTCTTTGAATTTATTGTCTCTTTCCAAGTTAGAAAGAATAATAAAGAAAGCAGGAATAACAAATTACTTCATCCACAAGAACCGTTTTTGTGGTTTTACAATGGATTTCAGTGTGATAAAAACGAGTTAATGCGGTACAGGCCGTTTATTGAATTTTTCCCTCAACACTAATAATATAAACCGGAAATTCCCTATTAAGTATCTTTTCCACATTCGCCTCGGTTCCTGGATAAGACGAGCAAGCCATTCCAATCCCATTTGTTGCATCCAAACGGGAGCTCTTTTCCTAAGCCCGGCAATCACATCAAAACTGCCTCCGACCCCCATCATAAAGTTAATATTGGTCAGTTTATTTCTATGGTTGTAAAGAAACATTTCCTGTTTGGGCGAACTTGTAGCAACAAAAAGAATATTTGCTTTACTTTCAACTATTTGTTTTACAATTTTCTCTTCTTCGTCCGAGCGGTAATATCCGTTTCGATATCCGGCGATGATATCGGGAGAATATTTCAACGTATAGGTTTCCGCCAACTTTTGCACAATAGCGTCTGCCGCTCCAAAGAAAAAGCAGGTATATCCTTTTTGATGTGCCGATAAAACGATATTTTCCATTACGTCAATTCCTGCAATTCGCTCCGGCAAAGGTTTTCCCAAAAACCGGGATGTCCAAACAATACTTTTCCCGTCAGCCCCGACGATATCGCAACTCTTCATGCAGTTGAGCAGATTTTCATCGCTCTGCATATCAACAGCCTTTGAGGCATTAATATCAATATACCAAAGCCGGTTATTTTCCCGAACGGATTCGTCAACCAAATTTATCAGTTCTTCCATGGTAATGGCTGCCACAGGGATGGATAGGAAAGATATTGAAACGAAATTCATATATTATATCAGATTAGTTTCTATCGACAAAAGGATTCAACTGTTTTTTCTATATTTAATTACCTTCGCCGGCACTCCAGCAACAATAGCATAATCAGGTACATTTTTTGTAACAACAGCTCCTGCCGCCACTAATGCGTGATTACCTATTTCAACACCCGGCAATATGATAACATTAGCGCCGATCCAAACATCATTTTTTATTACTACCTTTTTTGCTACAACCGGTTGCAAAGCGATAGGAATGTCTGTTCTACTGAAACCGTGATTTTTAGTATAAATTTTGACATCAGGGCCCATAATAACATAATTTCCTATATAAGTGTCTGTTTGAATAACGCAATTTGTTCCCAGTTCCGAAAAATCTCCTATTTCGATAAACATTGATATATCGGCATTGCGTTTTACACAAATTTTTTTCCCGCATTTATTTACAAATGCCTTCACCAGAACTCTGCGAATATAAGGGAAAAATAAAGCATAAGGTCTGTATATTTCAGGGGTATATCTGAAAAATACCAAATAGAAGAAAAACAGGACTTTCCTAATCAACATTACTTAGTTGTTTATATAGTAAAAATATTTTTTCGTATGTGCTTTTTTCATCAATACCCAATTTTAAAATTCGCTCACGCCCGGTAGATCGTCTTTCTTCCGATTTACAATTCAAGATCTCGTCAATCGCATTTACAAAGGCATATTTATCAAAATTATTGATGACTTTACAATTTTTTACGCCATTTAACAGCATGGCAATATTACCTGCATTTGAAGACACAATAGGGACGTTGCAGCACATGGCTTCTTTAATTATTTGAGGTGAACCTTCTGACAGAGAGGTCATAACCAAAACATCAATATCATTTAACGTTTCAAGCACTTCACTTCTGGTTTTTCCGTGTATTTCTATAATTTCCACACTGATGCCTTTTTCTTTTTCAAGTAAATCAATAACCTGCTTAAAAAACACATAATTTTTTTCCGGTCTGTCTTTTGAAGCAGGAAAAGCAATTTTTATCGTGCCGGTATTTTTCTTTGCTCTTTTATCCACAAAAAAATTATCGCAGACAGCGCAAGGAATGACATAAGTTGGAGTATTTGGAACCCGCTTTTTCACAATAGCTTCAATTTCTTCACTCACACAGATTAACATTCCGGTTTTTTTAATTATGTGTTTACTGATTTTATATTGATTCGGATCATTAATTTCTATTCCGTGCAGCGTAATAATCACATTTTTTCTTTTGGGGGCAAAAAGCAAAAACAATCCCGACAATGCAGAATGCAGATGTATTATATCATAAGAATGAAATAATAAATGCCAATTAATCTTTACTATACTTAAAACATAGTTATATTTATGAACAAATCCATTAATAAAAAAGACTTTGTTCTCGATTTCGGGATAATATTTCCGTAAACCGGCAACTTGTTCTTCCACAAAAACACCAAAATAGGGATGCTCCGGAATTGGTAACATATTGGTTATTGTTAATACTTTCATCTCATAGATAATTTTATCGTCAAGGGTATAATTGAAGATAGTTTTTTACGGTGGTTCGAATATCAAACCGATATAATTCATCGGGTGAAACATATTTTTTATCAATCATCCTGTTTATGTAAGCATGAATAAGCCCGTTGATTTTTTCCGCCAAATCAACAGGGTCATTCGGTTTGACCAATAATCCCGCATGCAAGGTTTTAATAATTTCTTCAGGTCCATCCAAAGAGCTTGCGATAACCGGCAATCCACAGGCAAAACCTTCTACAATTGTAAGTCCGAAACCTTCTACAAGGGATGGTTGTATTAATAGGTGAAAATTTTGCAAGTTGTTTTTTATCCAAGTCCGGTCAACGGTTCCTTCAAAAATAATAAGATCGCGAACCGAATGTTTGACAGCCAACTCTTCCAAATCCGTCAGCCCATCGCCGCCGCCAACAAAATACAATTTGAAGTTTATGTCGGGATTTTGTTCTCTCAACAGGCGCATCGCTTGAATGGCAATATGCTGCCCTTTTTGATTTGGAAATAAACGACTGATTTGTATTATTTTAAATTCATCTTTCTCCGGATCAAAATCATAACTTAAGCGTCGTTTGTAGCGGTCAATTTCAATTCCATTGTGGACAACTTGGGCATTAACTCCGGTCAGTTTCTTTATATTTTGTTGTACTGCAATGGATATAGCAAATACCCGGCTGTACCTTTTAATAAAAGCGCCGGAAAGATTGATGCTATGAACAGTCAGGCAGGTTTTTCTTCTCCGGCTGATAAAAAACGGGAAAAGTTTATTATCATGGCAATGGATAACATCCGGATTCATTTGGTTCACAATTTGATTTATACCGAGAAAAGCAGATAACAATTGAAATTTGTTGCTTTCTTTTCTGTGAAGTAAATAGACATTTACACGTTTATCTATCGTATTCAGCAAGTTAACATTAATTTCTTCATTCACGATAATCAAACTCACGAGCAACTCATTGCACTGCCGGTTGAGAATATCGACCAACATAGTTTCAGCTCCGCCGACATGAAAGGAAAAAATGGCATGAATTATCTTCATCTATTGTAAAATGCTATTTTTTATATTTGAATACAAAAATAATATTTTCCGGAATATAAAACCTAATTTCATCCGGTAAATAATTCGAAACAACAAGGGAATCTTCACATTTAACTCTTTTGCAGTTATGGCGATTGCAGCAATTTCTTTATATTTCCCCAAAGCAAGCCCTAATATGAAAATTCGTATAACTGTGTTCGATAAGATATTTTTCGCATGAAACTCCAAGTAATCGTTTTTGAACAAGGCTACCGTTTCTTTCAAGACACAATATTGATTATACAAGGCTCTTTGATTTTTCAACAGGGTTTCTTTTGTCACAGAATCAGAACGCTTTCTATCTCGATTAACTACAACTTTTTTGGCAAATAATAATTTACCTTCCGCTTTGAATATTCGGAAGAAATTAAGGTTTTCATAAATACGAAACTCTTCATCAAAAGGAAAAGGACGAATTAAATCACTTGCCATAATATGGGCAAAATCACCGGTGATTTTTTCCGTAAGGAAATCGGCAAAAGTTACTTCCGCAATATCTTCTTTTAATATCGGGTTTTGATTATACGTACTCATTCGATCATCTTGCGCAAAAAGATAATGACGATACTCCGGACGAACGAGAATGATATTCCTGATTGTTTGAAGCGCTTTATCGGCAAAGTAATCGTCACTGTCCAAAAAAATAATATAGTCGTTGGAGCTGTTTTGTATAGCGTAATTTCGAGCGGCATTAACGCCTCTGTTTTTGTCGAATCGATAATACCGAATCGCAGGGTGTCGAAGGGCATATTCTTTGATTATATCGCAAGTTGAATCGGTTGATCCGTCGTCAACAATCCAATGTTCAACATCCTCGTAGTTTTGATTGATAACGCTCTCAATACATCTTACGATACAATCGCTTCGATTGAAAACGGGAGTCACAACGGTAAAACTTATTTTTTTATTATCTTCCATCTAACGAATGAATCTTGTATATAAATTATATGCCAAAAATACGAAATTTATCCCAAATCATCGCTCAAACTTTTTCTTAGGCAAAAAAAGTATTAATTTAGCTTCCTGATTAAGAAACAAAGTAATGTGTTAAAATAGAAAAAGCGGATATGATAAACAAAGTAATCTTTTTCACAAATGGAAATTCCTCAGATGTATCGACATGGTCAAATATTCCATATCTATTTACAAAAACCTTAGAAAAACATCATATTGTAATACATCGTGTAGATATCTCAATCAATAATATGATTCAGCGAATTTTTGATAAAATTATTTTCCCGATCATCGGCTTATTTTATCCCAAACATGTATATACATTTGACAGAACAAATTTATTTGCCTTTATTACAAATAGAAAGATCAGAAATGCAGTAAAAAGAAATGCAGACTCCGATTTATGTATATTTACAACTTTCAGTTTTTACAATAAATACAATGACATACCGACTCTTTTATTTTCTGATTGGACTTATGAGATACTCATTAAAGAAAGATTAGGACGTAAACTCTACTTTTTTGAAAAGCAGGTTTCTAAGCGAGAGACAGAAGCAATAACAAACTCTCCAATTGTTATTTCTTTATTTCCCGAATGTGCTTCAAGTATGAAATTATCGTATCCATCGGCAAATATTCATTATTTAGGTTCAAATGTTATTAATTCACTCTATTTTGGAAAATTTGAAAGTAAAGAAATAATCAGAAACAAGACTAAATCCAATGATATTCTTTTTATAGGAGTAAAAAGTTATATAGAAGGAGCGCAAAAATTAGTAAATTCGTTTAGGCTGTTTTCTCAAAAATATCCGAATTATACGTTGCATTTAATCGGGATACAACCCAATTGGCTTAAAGAGAATTATTCTAATGTCTGTTGCCATGGATATTTAAGAAAAGATAACGAAGCTGAAAATGCTTTATACTATCATTTGCTGTTGAAAGCACGTTTCATCATAAATCCATCACCCATTTGGGCGAGTTATTCTTCAACTATTGAAGCCATGTATTTTTACACACCTGTCATAACAACTCCTTATAAAGATTTCGTATCTGAATTCGGTGAGTCGATAGATTTTGGTTATTACGTAGAAGACTTTTCAGAAGCGGGTATCAGCGAAACTATTGAAAAAATGTGTAAAGCGGAACGTTATACTGAAATGTGTGAAAAAGCACATGATAAGGTAGCGGATTATACTTGGGATTCTTATGTGGAAAAAATACTGGCGTTGGCGACTATTTATATTTAATTATCCTTTTTACCGTTTGCCGAACTAACCAATAGATAGAATTAAAAGCAGCATAAACAAATCCCGGTATGTTGTAAATCAATCCAAAAGGAGATTTTTCCGAGAAATCTAACCATTCGTCATAAATCAGAATGCGCTTCGGTTGATATTTCTTTTTCGCACCGGGCAATAAAAAAAAATTCATAGACCGATAATTAGCATATCGTAAACAAATGAGGTTATATTCCAAAAGTTGCAAACCGTTAGCACTCAATTTATGCGGTTGATCTTCCAAATAAATTCCCAAGGGTTCATTTGTTTTCACAAAAGGAAAGTAAAGAGCGGCTCTTATCTGAAAATCAAAATCACCCACGCATTTAAATTGTTCATCATAATAAGCAATTGTTTGATGAATAGATTTACGCCACATTTGAAAGCAAGAGATATGATACTGCGAAAAAAATTGCTTATGTGTAAATCGGTTATCGACAGGACTATTTGTTTTATTTGTACCGCGAACGCCATATTGCCGGGAAACCCAAATATCGCCGTAAGCGATGGCAGCCTGTGGATTTTTATCCAAAGCTTCCGCTTGCCGGAGGATGCTGCCGGGAAATCGTACATCATCCACGTTCCATACCGTGACATACTCTCCTTCGGACAATCCAATTCCTTTATTCCATGTTCGGTACAAAGATTCCCTTTCCGGAATAATAATGTGACGAACAAAATCGAAGGTCGGAAGATACTCGCTTATAATATCTAATTCTTTCTTCTGCGGGGCATTGTGCAAAAGAAGTACTTCAATCAGCTCTGTGCCTTCCATCCCGGCAAGCGCATGAAAGTAAGCCCGCAAGAAGTTTTCACAATTATATAACGAGGTTAATACGGATATTTTTTTAGTTTTCCCCATTTGTCAATCTGCATTTGTCTCCGTTTCAGAATCACTTTTTTTGATTATATGATAAGTGATTAAAGGCAAAATATAATTAACCGGGTAGATCAGATTTGCCGAGAAGAAAGAAACGACGAATGTCAATACCAAATACAAAAAAGAAAAAAGACCATAACGATTTTCTCTTTTCTTATAAAAGAACACCATCAAGTAAACAATCAGCAACAGGTATAAGAATGTTCCAACATAACCTAAGCGAAGAAACAAAACGGAATAGGATATATCGCCAGAGTCCAGCTGAGCAGTATTTCCCGTTAACTCTTCTATTAAACCGATTTTAAAATCGAACATTTGGTTTACAAGTTTTGAATCTTCCGGAATTAATCCGGCTCCAAAAACCATCGCTCGCGGATGATCCAGCAGATATTGATTTCGTTCCAATACATGAAGTATCCTGAAAGTAAACGTAGCATTGCCTAAATTTTGCATATCAAAATCTTCCGCGGAAAAGTTACCCGAAACCACCGCTTTTACATCCAAATAGGTTCTCGATTGAACAAACTTATACCCCAAAAACACAACAAAAAACAACAAAAAGACAGACGTAATCGCAAAAAAACGAACCCTTTTTATATAAGGTAAACCAATGATATATCCTATCAATATTGAAAAAACGAAAGAACCAACCAAACTTCGATGGAAAGCTCCCAGCAGTGCCGCCGTAAATATAATCATAGACAGGTATTTTAAAACACCTTTCAATGGATTATGATACAGCGCCATGAAAGTAAAGAAAAAAAGCATTTCCGGTTGATTGTAAAAACGCGGAATTTTATTTCCGAACATCCTAATGAAACCCACTTCTCCTTTCAAAAGAATGCTTTTGTCAAGAACGATTTGCAGGAGGTAAAGAATAGAAGTAAATAAAGAGACAAAAAATAAACATTTTAATAGATTCTCTAATGTTTCCTTTTTTAAATGACGAAATAAAAAATAAGTCAACCAGAAAAATTGATATCGGCTTGTGCGGAGAATATCGCCCCAACCTAATTTAATAACGAATTTGTTGTATAGAATACAGATAATCAGAAAAGAACCAAAAACGATAAGGTAGTTGGTGAAATTATCCTTACTGAAGTATCCTCGATTATATATACTGTCAATAATGATAATTCCGGCCAGTATAAAAAAAGCGTAATCGCTTCCTTTTGATATAAATGCAAATTTGGTCATTTCTTCCGGGATTAAATTGAATCCGGAAGTAATCAAAAAGAAAAACAACATCAGAGCCGAGATTGTATAATTCCGCAAATACAAATAAATGGCAATTATTACGATTACAAGAAAAATCATGGTTCACTATTTATTCCAGATACCGGTTGCTCTGTTATTAATTAATTTATTCAATTGTATAGGCGCCCAAATCATACGCGGGATATAGACAATCACCGGTGCAAGTATTATCCCGATAGCTTTCCAATGATGTCCCATCCACAAAGCCAGAGGAAGAATCAAGAGCATTTCTCCAATGGAGCTGTACATTTGCAGTTTAACTTTACCAATTCCATTGATTGGATAAATACAAATATTTAACCAACAAATAGACAAGGAGAATAAACATACGATAGATGACAGTAAAAATGAAATATTTAAAATATTATGACTTTCTTTCATCCAATAATTCACCCAGACATAATAAATAAGCGGGGAAAAGATGAGTACTGCCAATTGAAAAATCAACGAAAAAAGGAACAATTGGTATAATTTGTAAGTGGACTTTTGCATCCATGCAAAATCTTTTTGCGTGTAAGCGTCCGTGAATGAACTCCAATAAGGGAAAACAATAATTCCCATCACATTAAGTGCCAATGAAAACAATCTGAATGCCGTATTGAAATTTGTTACTTCCACCGGATTCGTCATGCCTTGAATTAAAATCAACAAGGTTTGTGTTACAACAAGTGAAGCGACACCCATAATAAAAAATTTAACGCCTAAATTCATCATAGATTTAGCCAGTTTAAAATCTACGCTTTTAAAAGTCGGGCGCCAGACTTTGTATCGGGTGTTAAATAAAAAAATATTGGAAATAACAAGAACAACAACCGGAACGAATCCCGTTATCAATCCCAATGAAATTAACGACGGCTTAGTGGTTTTCGATAATATGAAAATTCCAATCAAGGTAAACAATTGCCCCACCATATCTATAAAAGATCCGATTGCCGGCTTTTGATCGGCTGTAACAACGCCTTTCATTAAATTAAAAACAAAAGTGAAACAGAACGAAACGATTAATATCCAAATCAAACCGGAAACCTCCTGATTGTAAACAGGCGATATGTTGAGTTTTTCAAACACTCGATTCCAATTTAATAACGGATTTACCGCGCAAAATAATAAAAAAACAAACAGGCAAATAATGCTCATAATTGCATACGTTGAGGTAATGTATTTTTGAGCCAGTTCCATATTTCCCATCGCTTTTGCCTCTGCTATCTTATTCTTCATTCCATTCCCGAATCCAATATCAAACAGATTGAGCCAAAATACCGCCTGGTATAAAGTCAACCAAATGCCATTCCGCTCCGAATTTGCATAATTAATTGTTAAAGGAACTACTATCAAAGAGATAAGAATCGTAATTCCCTTAATGGCAAAAGACGCAACAACATTTTTTTTGGTTAGAATTGTTCGCTCATGGCCTTTATGAAAGAAATTGAATATTTTTTCCTTGATGGCGCGAATCATTTTTCTTTCCTTCTTCTTATATAATTGTTAATTATCGGAAAGCCGTAAATTGCAATCAATGGGAGCGCAACTCCGCCGAAAAATAAAGTAGTGATAACCACTTTCATTCGACTTGGTTCAACGGGGGTATTAACGACATAAGGTTCGTCAATCACTTTCAGTTTGGGCAATAATGAAACGCCTTTTACTCCGGCTTGTTCCCGCATTTCCAATAAGAAAATGTAAATAGTTTGTTGAAGTTCCTGTTCCCGCTTTAGTTGAAGATAATTTCTTTCTATTGTCGGGATTTTCCCGATTTTACTATTTATTTCCGACTCTTTTTTCTTTAAACCATTCACTGAAATCTGTAAACTTTTTTTGACATTGTCTATCGACCTCAAAAGAGTTTCTCGTTGATCTTCCACACGATCGTTTAATTCTTTTACTAAAGCGCTTTGGGAATTTGCTTTATTCATTTCGTTTCTTTTAGCAAGCACTTCATTGTATTTGCTTATTATTTCAGCCATTGCGGGGGTAGCTATATTTGGACCAAGCGGAAACAGAGCATATTTATTTTTCTCATCTTTCACAAAGTCAACAATCAAATCAATCATTTTTAATTCTGTTTCAGCTTCCATCAAAGTTGGTTGCAACTCTCCGCTGATCGTAAAATAATACTTAACATCGGCTTCTATATCTGTGAGTGCGTATTTATCTTTGAAATTTTGAATGGCTTGATCCGCTTTCGACAATTCTGTATTCACTAATAGCAAGCGATCATTTATAAAGGCTAAGGTTTTATCGGTAATTAAATTTTTGTCTGTTTCCCATTCATCATTATAATTAGCAATCATTTCGTTCAATATCTTTTTCGCGGTCGGAGGATTTTCGGTATTCATACTCAATTGAATCAAATCCGAAGTTTTCCTTTCGAAATCCACTACGATAGCATCTTTATAAATTTGGGTCATAAAATCGTAATTAGCGCAGAAAACATTGATTTTCATCGGCTTTTGACTCTTATCGTAGAAAGCTGACTTTGAAACCGTAACTGCTCCTATGGGCGTTTCCAAAACCGAAGGGAAAGAGCTGATTTCATATTTTCCCACGATTTTCTTTTGGTATTTTATTTTTATGACGGCTCGATCTTTTTCTACATTCATAGTTATAAGCATTGGAGCTATGGTATCTGAAACAGCTTCATCAATGCTCAAAATAAGAGGTGATTGGTCGTATAATTCCTTTTTTATTAATCCAAAAAACTTCGACTGCTTGTAATCAAAGTTAAGAGCGTATTTCACCACTATTTTTCTCAAATATCCTTGAGAACCCATTTTGCTTACCTCATCCTCAATATTTTGCGAACCTCCTCCTAATCCGAAAGCACTCAATACGGACTGGTTTCTTCCCATGGAAGATCCTCCCATCATCGATTCGTCGTGTCGAAGGCTGACTTGCGCCGCAACTTTCATTACAGGAGTTTTCGTTCTTAAATAAACAAAAGCAATAAATAAACAGATCGCCATACTGATAACAAAATAATACCAATGCTTTAAGCATAAATAAATGAGATCCTTTATTTGTTCATATTCGCTTTTATTCTCTTGCATTTTCATAATGATATTGTTCTTAAATTTTACTTTGTTCCTTTTCCTATGGAGATAATGGCAACGGTTGTTGATGCAATAACAGAGAGCACGCTGAATATCATGGAATAAACAGATAATCTGTAGCCGTCCGCAACACCGTATTTACTATCTGATTGCCTTGTCTTATTGGGTTCGACAATAATTTTATCATTTTGTTGCAAATAGAAATAAGGTGAAGTAAATATATCGGACGAAGTCAGATCAAACCGAACATAATCAAACGTGCCATTATCATTTTCTCTGATCAACAATACATTTTTCCGATCGCCGTAAATAGTTAAATCATTGGCTAAGCCGATGGCATCTAAAATGGAAACTTTTTCTTGAGCAATGGGAATTGTTCCCGGTTTCACCACTTCGCCCAAAACGGTAACTTTAAATGACATAATTTTCATATTCACCACCGGGTCTTTGAGATGATTTGAAATTGCTTCTTTTAATCGTTCAATTGCTTGCGATTTGGTCAATCCGGCTAAAAGTATCGGTCCGATAACAGGGAAATTGATGGTTCCGTCATGATCAACAATATATGTTTGTATGGCAGCCGATTGTTGGACGCTTTTTTCTCCCGGAGTCAAGAAAACCGTTACCGGGACATTGAATTGTGCCACCGTTTCCTGATCTAAAACAGGGGCAGAGACGGTGATCAACAGTTCATCATACTTCTTTATGACAGGTTCGTATCTCAACGAATCGACTCCCGTCCGAATATATCGCTGCGATTTATCTAAATCCTGAAAATAAACCATATTTATTGGTGGAGTCATACAAGAAAAAAGGAAAGCCGGGAAAGCAAGAATAATTATAATTTTCAATTTCATTCCTAAAAATGTTTGTGTGTTTTTAAACTACTATTTAGAGATAAAACGCACAAACAGGATAAATCGTATATATTCTTTATATTTCATTGCCTTTTTTTCATATTTTCTTTTGACGATTTAAAAATATATATTTACATTTGCACGATATTTAATAACAAATTTAAAACCAAAGCAACTATGAAAGTGTATTTCTTCCGAGGAATAAAATTCATTTTTTTATTCCTGTTAGTCAGTAAATTCCAATGTGTTTATCCGTTTAGTGAAGTGAGTTTCGTAGATGTCCGCGCTTTATCGTTGGGACAAGTGAATGCATTAAGTCAAGGATTTATGAATCCGGCTTATCTTCCTTTTTTAGAACGCAAACAAATCGGTGTTTCCGTTATTAATCGTTATGAATTGAAAGAATTAAACACCCGATGCCTCTTCGGATTAATTCCCAATTCTTTACTGGATATGAATTTTCGTTTATCGGTATTTGGATACGATGACTATCAACTGATTGAAGGAGAAGCCGGATTTGCCAAAAAACTTTCATCCGGATTATCAGTAGGTACATCAATCAATTACATTACAAAAAATTCAATCTTGGAAGAAAAAATTCAAAAGCATATATCAGCCGATCTCGGTTTTTGTTGGCTGATCAATGATGCATGCGAATGGGCATTGACTACGGAAAACCTGATTCATACCCGAAATACTCAGCCTACTTTTTGTGATACGGGAATCAGATATAAATTGGCTCCAACCGCTTATATCTTGCTGGAATCGAGATATGATTTTCGAAATACGTTCAGTGTATGCGCCGGATTAGAATACGAAATCGTCAAAGAGTTAAGGGTTCGCTGCGGGTTCCGCAACAATCTGCAATCTACGTCGCTGGGTTTTGCTTATCAAATTGAACACTGGAAAACGGAAACTGCTTTTCTATTCCATCCAAATCTGGGAGTATCCACAGGAATCGCAATGAGTTATTTTTTCTAACTTTTTCTGTTTCAAATCATGAAAACTATATTTATTCTATTTGTCCCTCTTCTCTTTGTCATTGATTTGAAAGCACAAATCGCTGCAAACAATACGGAATGGATGCAATATTTGGAAGAGTTTGCTGATTCGGAAGAGCGTAATCCGGACGATATCGAGCAACTTTTTGACGACTTATCGTATTTAAGCGAACATCCTTTCAATTTGCAAACGGTGACTAAACAAGATTTGGAGCGCTTGCCTTTTTTAACGGATATTCAAATTGAAAATCTGCTGTATTATATTTACAAATACGGACCTTTGGTTGATTGTTACGAATTGAAAAATATTGAAGAACTTGATTTTCAAACAATCACTTATTTATTGCCTTTTGTTTATGTAGATGACGTGAACAAATATTCATTTACTTCCCAACGGAAAAATGTAAAGCGACCGGCTAAACAAGAATTATTGCTTCGCTCGGATTATACATTTCAAAGAAAAGCCGGTTATGAAAAAGTATCGGAAGAAGAACGTTCCGATAATCCCAATAAATATTACTTAGGTGAACCGTATTACCTTTCTTTTCGCTACGAATATAAATACAACGATATTCAATTGGGTATTATCGGAGAAAAAGATGCGGGCGAAGCTCTTTGGAATAAACATTACAAAGGATTTGACCATTATGCCGTCAATCTGAATATTAAAAATAAGGGTATTTTGAATGAATTGCATCTGGGCGATTATCGCTTATCGTTCGGTCAAGGACTTGTGATGAACAGAAACTTTTTACCGGGCAAAACATCCGACGTCGGGAATATCAGCCTCAAAGATCGAGGAATCAAACGACATATTTCCACCGATGAAAACGGATATTTTCGAGGTGTTGCCGGATCAATGAATTATAAAAATATCGGATTTTATTTGTTTTATTCTCATCGAAAGCAGGATGCCAATGCCGACAGTTCGCTTATCTATTCATTCAAAACCGACGGATATCATCGTATTCCGAGTGATGTTTTAAAAAAGCAAACCGCAACAATCGATATGGGAGGTACCCATATTCAATGGCGAAATGAATTTTTGTGTTTCGGATTTACCGGCATCTATTATTCTTTCGGAGGAAAAGAACTCAATCCGAATCCTCAACCCTACAATCTGTTTTATTTGAGAGGAAAGAATCATTTCAATTCGGGTTTGAATTATGAATATCATGATAAAAGAATTTCATTTCAAGGAGAAACAGCCGTTGACGCCTCAGGTAAATGGGCTACAATCAATAATCTGCTGGTACACCCCGTTTCATCTGTTAATTGGATTCTTTCTTATCGAAACTATGCACGGGATTACAACGCATTCTACGGTAAAGCCTTTGGGGAAGCTTCAACGGTTCAGAATGAAACGGGTTTTTATACGGGTATCCGTTTCTATCCTTTCCGAAAATGGGAATTGTGCGCTTTCATCGATTATTTTCAATTCCCCTGGTTGAAATTTGGAATTAATTCTCCATCTTCGGGAACCGATGGACTAATTCAACTTGCTTATAAACCTAATTCACGGATTCAAATGAATTTACGGTATAAGTATAAAGAAAAATATCAAAATCAAATTCAAGAGGATGCCCGCAAGACCGAAGTAAACCCTTACGAACAAAGCCGATGGAGGTTTCAACTTGACTACCGGAATGAAAACGGATTGGGACTGAAAACACAAGGCGATTTCAATGTCTATACAACTTCGTCCCGATCGACGACCGGAGGATCGTTAACTCAGACGATTTCCTTAGCAAAGGCACAATCCAAATGCCAATGGGATGCCGCTTTGGCATATTTTCATACCGGCAATTGGAACAATCGGATCAGTATTTACGAAAAGAATATACTTTACGCATTTACTTTTCCGAGCTATTATGGAGAAGGGCTTCGTTTTTATTCGGTCATTCAATGGAAAATTACTCCTTCACTGACGATTTATTGTAAAATGGCATCTACCCGATATTTCGACAGAGAAACCATTGGTTCGGGATTAGAAGCGATTCAGGGGAAAGACAAAACCGACTTTTCGGGATTAATTCGGTATAATTTTTAAATCGAATCAATGAATCGCCGGGTCAGATCTCCGTAGGCGTCGATTCTGCGATCGCGCAAAAAGGGCCACCAGCGTCGAACATCTTCCGAGCGTTTCAGGTCAATTTCTACGATCAAGTTTTCTTCTTTTTCTGACGAGGCTTGAGCTAGAATTTCTCCTTGCGGACCGGAAACAAAACTGCTGCCCCAAAATCTAATTCCTTGCGTTTGTCCCGAAGGATCGTGTTCATGTCCGATTCTGTTAACGGCAACAAGCGGTAATCCGTTATAAATGGCATGTCCGCGTTGGGCGGTCAGCCATGAGCTTTGTTGCCGTTCTTTTTCTTCGATCGAGTCGGAAGATTCCCACCCGATGGCGGTAGGATATATCAACAAGGATGCTCCGGCTAAAGCCATCAATCGGGCTGCTTCGGGAAACCATTGATCCCAGCAAACCAAAATACCTAATTTTCCGATGGATGTTTGGATCGGTTGGAATCCCAAATCGCCGGGCGTGAAATAAAACTTTTCGTAATACGCCGGATCGTCGGGAATATGCATCTTGCGATATCTACCGGCTATTGTTCCGTCTTTTTCAATCACAACTGCCGTGTTATGGTATAAACCCGGAGCGCGTTTTTCGAACAAAGACAAAACCAAGACTACACCCAACTCTTTTGCCAAATTTCCGAATAATTCCGTTGAAGGTCCCGGAATTGTCTCTGCCAAGTCAAATACTTGAGTATTTTCTGTTTGGCAAAAATACAAATTATTGTGCAATTCCGGTAAAACGATTAACTGCGCAGCCTTTGAAGTGCAAATCCTGATATTTTCGATCAGTTTGTTTTTATTCGACTCGACGTCGGAAGTATTGGCTTGCTGTATTAAGCCTGCTGTTATTTTCATATTATCTTGTTTATTTATCCTTTGAATTATTTATAATTATGTCGATATCCATATTCATAATTATTTATACAAACCCCTTCGGCAATTGCATCGTTACGCAATGCAGACTTCCGTGCTGTTTTATCAGCGGACGGCAATCAATACCTATTATTTCCCGATTCGGAAATGCTTCCTGCAGCCGTTGCTTGGCTGTTTCATCCAACGGAGAATGATAGAACGGAAGCAGTACGGCGTCGTTAATGATCAAAAAATTCGCATAAGTTGCCGGTAGTCGTTCGCCTTCATAATAAATCGGTTCCGCCCAAGGTAACGGAATCAGACGATACGGTTTTCCATCCAAAGTTTTGAATTTGTGAAGTTCGCTCTCCATGCGAGACAATTCCTCGAAATGTTCGTCCGCGTGATCTGAACATTGTACGTAGGCAATTGTTTCCGGGTCACAGAACCTCGCTAAAGTATCGATATGGCTATCGGTATCATCGCCTGCCAAATAGCCGTGATTCAACCATAAAATCCTTTTTGCTCCGAAAATCAGGGATAAATAATCGGCAATTTCCTCCTTGCTTTTATAATCGTTCCGGTTAGCCGACAACAAGCATCGGCTTGTGGTCATAATCGTTCCTTCGCCATCGGTTTCGATGCTTCCGCCTTCCAACACGATGTTCAACATATTTCGGTAAACGGTTTCCGAAGAAAAAACCTTACTTTCGAATAGTTGCCCGGTAATTTGATTATCGTAATTTGCCGGGAATTTCAATCCCCAGCCGTTGAAGGTGAAATCGAGCAAATACGGTACATCGTTTACGAAAATCGAAAGGGGTCCGTGGTCGCGGGCCCAAGTATCGTTGGAACGAATTTCACGAAAAATAACGCGTGAATAATCCGACTCGCCAAGAGCGTGCTTGACTTCGTCTGTTGACCGACAAACGATAATCAGCTTTTCCCGCTTGATGATTTCTTTAGCACAGGATAAAAAACAAGTAATTACTTCGTCGAGATTGCGTTTCCAATCCGTCTCGGCGTGAGGCCAAGTCAGCAAAATTGCACTCTGTGAAGCCCATTCAGCCGGAAAATGTGCCGAAAAAAAAGACTGTTCCATATTTTTCCACTCACATTATTCCATACTTTCAGCTTTTGCATTCTTGCGATTGTTATTCTTTTTTACTAATTGCCTTATGACTATTATAATTGCAATGACAGGTAATAACAAGGCAAGCCCTATTTTAATCAAATAACTCGTTGATAAAAATTTATCGAAATGCGACAGAACAGTCATCGTTGCTGAAATGCCACATAGGATTAATACGAGAATCGAATAAGATTTCTTCATAAACTCAACCGGTTTTTTAATTTAATATTAATAATTTATTGTACAAAAGTAATATTAAAGTCGTATATTTGCGCAATACAATTACGTTTTATAAGATAAAATGAAGTAAACCGGGTGCTTATGAATTTACAAGTTTATATCCGCATTATTTTTGCAACCGTGATGTGTTTGTTTTTTTTATTGTTACTGTCTTGCAGTACGACCAAATACATTCCGGAAGGGCAATACCTTTTAGATAAAGTTTCATTAAAAACCGATTCCAACGAGGTTTCCAATGCGCAATTAATCGATTTTATCAAGCAAAAACCCAATGATTCCAAATTCGGCTTAATGATTTATAATATGGTCAATAACGATTCAAGTAAATTCAAAAGAGCCATTCGCAAAATCGGGGAATCGCCGGTCATCTATAAACAAAATTCCGTAATTCAGTCGATAAATGAATTATCGATTGAAATGAAAAATTTGGGTTATCTGAACGCAAAAGTTGATGCTGTTGTCGATACGGCAGGGAAAAAAGTGTCGGTAAAATACCTTGTTCATGAAGGAATTCCTTACCGGATACGCGATTATATGATTCAACTCCCTGATTCGCAAATGAACGACTTAGCTCGAGGAATTCGTCCGAGAAGAAATTTATTTTCCCGATTGATGCGTTCCGACGGACAACCGGCCGACAGTTTGAGTATCCGACCAACAAATCCGCACGGAAACCAAAGGCGTCGCACCGGTAACAACGTGCTTGCAGCAAGTAACATCAAATCGGGCAATATTTTCGATATGGATCGATTGAATGAGGAAAGAATCAGGATCAGCGATATTATGCGAAATCAAGGATACTACGATTTAACCATCGATAATTTGCATTATTTAGCCGATACAACTCTAAATTCAAACCAAGTTGATTTAAGTTTATTTTTGAGAGACACTACACTGACAAATGTTTACCGGATTGCGAAAGTGAAAGTATTCAGCGGATATGATCCCTTTAATAGCGATAATTATGTCGCTGTCGATTCATTGGAAAGGAGAGGTATAACGATTTATTACGATAAATTACGATTTTTACGTCCTCAACTGATTGCCGATAATGTGACAGTTCGTCCACGAGGATTGTTTCGGGAAAGAGCGAGGGCTTCGACTTACGGACTCTTTCAAGCTCTGAATTGTGTAAGCCGAGTTGACGTAAGCTATAAAGAAAGAAACTATCCCGACACTACCTTGCTCGACTGCGAAATTTACTTGACTCCCGGATCCATTCATTCTTTTCAAACCCGTTTAGGCGGTACGAACAATGCCGGCGATTTGGGTATTGCGTTAGACATCAATTACGGTCACAGGAATTTGTTTAACGGCTCGGAAATATTCAACATCCAAATGAAAGGCGCTTATGAATTTGTTTCCGGTAAATCGGATATGTATCCGATCAATCCGAATTTTTATGAAGTGGGGTTCATCCCTTCACTAACGTTTCCAAAGCTTCATTTTCCCTTTTTAAATGCTTATCTTCAAAATAATTATAATACTCAGACTCAATACAGCTTGGGATACAGCATCCAAAAACGGCCGGAATTTGCGCGCAATTTCTTCAATTTCAAATGGCAAATCAGTTGGTCCGATAGGAACAACCGAGTAACGCATTCCATCAATCTTTTAGATGTGAACTATGTAGCTATGCCTTGGAAATCGGACCGTTTTGAACAATATTTGCTCACGGAAATCGATCCGTTGACGCGATTAAGTTATAATGACGTATTTACTGCCGGCATCGGTTATAATTTGATTTATACCAACTCCAACAAGCGAAACTCGCTTCAACGCTTATATACCATACGTTTCAATACCGAATCGTCGGGTAATGCCTTGCGTGGAATTTTCTCATTGACAGATGCGAAGAAAAACGAATTCGGTCAATACGAAATAGCCGGAAATCCCTTTGCCCAATATCTGAAAGGATATTTTGATTATGCCGAAACCGTTCCGTTAAGTGAAACAAATTCAACAGCATTTCATACAGCTTTCGGATTGGCTTATCCGTATCAAAATTCGATGATTCTTCCTTTTGAAAAACGCTTTTTTGCCGGAGGACCAAACAGTGTACGCGGCTGGCGCACTCGTTATTTGGGACCCGGTTCGTTCAATCAAGGCATACCCGGCGACCCGACTACGCATGTCGGAGATATTTATTTCATCGTGAGTGCCGAATATCGTCATAAATTGTTGAAATGGTTAGAACCGGCATTCTTTATCGATTGTGGAAATATGTGGACAATCAAGGATTACGAAGGTCAACCCGGAGGGCTTTTTCGGTGGAATTCGTTCTACAAAGAATTGGCTGTCGGAACGGGCGTCGGTTTACGTTTCGACTTTAGCTTTTTCATTTTCCGCTTAGATGCCGGCACACGGGTTTACGATCCGGCGCTTCCCGAAGGCAAGCGTTTCATGTTTTTACAATCCAATATTTGGAGTAATTCAGCAATTTATGTAGCAATCGGTTATCCGTTTTAATTATTGATACATCTCACTTTCCGGCAAATAATGTTATAAAGCGTTTTGTATTGCCTGTATATTTGCTGCTCGTTCAAATGAATAGGTTTTGCTTTTTAAGTTACACAACTCGTATAGTTGTAATGCTTTTTCAAGATACTTTCTTGAAGCGGCAGAATTATCGTTAAAGCCAATTTGAGAAAGAGATTCCGCCAAAAGTTCAATATTCTGAACGCTAAACCCCTCAAAACTGCATACGTATTCATTTGAATCTTCCATGTTTAAATCCAAAAATTTATCCAAGTCAAAATTTATCTCGTTTAACAACATTTCTTTTGCATTTTCAACTTGCATTTCCGGTGTTACCGACAAGTTCTCTTTACCGCCAAAGAATTTCTGTCCGATAGCAGCCATTATTGTTCCTATTTTTTCAATTTCGCTTAAAATGAAATCTCTTTGCACCATACTATTATATTCTTCTTTAAATCATTTTTTAACAGGAATTCTCAAAACGGTTTTCAATTTTGATGTTTCCGTTTTTCTCGGATCGGATAAATAGATTTCGTGGTGCCGCCTCGTAATGCTTATGTCGCTTTTCAAACGGTATTCCGCAATAAAATCATTCATCAACTTCAGTGTTTTCGGTTCATCGTCATACGGTCCCGTATGCAAACATTGTACACACAATCCTTCTTTTATTTTCAGATAATTTGCTTTTTGAGTGTCAATTTTTTTCTTTTTCGACGCTTCATCACATGCCCACATAAATACTTTATCATCGACAAATTCCGGCAAGCGTATCACCGAAAGCCAATTGTATTTGGATTTATCGTCAATGGGAAAATCTTTGTCGTTATCTAACCACCAAAAACCCTCTAATGGCGGCACAACATAATCAAAATAGCCTTTGGGCGTATTGCTTCCTTTTTTACTCATTTTGATAGTATATTGAATACTATACAAAACTTCAATCGCTTTTTGATATTCTCCGTTTTCATCATTCGGATTGCCCCTGCCTTCGACAGCGACAAATCGTATTTCGGGAACATCTATCATCATCGGTTCGTTTTTCGGTAAATACAAGTCCTTGTATTCCTTTTTGTAGTCTATTATGTTTGTCATTTGTTTGTTTATATTTTTATATCATTTGTTTCTCCTGGCGTTATGGTGAATTGATTGTTCCAACATCACGGGCTTGGCATTTTTACCAATTTCAAATTGTCCAGACTTTTTATTCGCTTTTCATGAAATGTGCCGATATTGGTTTCAACGTATTGCGTAACGTCTTTAATGCTTAGTGATTTCATATTCAACTAACTATGGCTTACATTATATAATATTCCACAGGAGCAAATTGTTGCTTAACTTCTTCGTAATATTCAGAAACAATTTCTATTCCTATTGAATTTCTTTTCATTCGATTAGCTACTTCTATCGTTGTCCCTGAACCCATGAACGGGTCTAATACGGTATCGTTTTCTTGCGTGAACAACTTGATAAACCATTCGGGTAGTTCTCTTGGGAAAGCTGCGCTATGATTTTTATTACTGCATTCTGTGGCTAAATGGACTACATTTGTTGGATAGACGGTTTCTTTACCAACCCAATTTGAAACGTTTTTCCCAAATCCGCTACCGTTTTTTGCATTATCTCTGATTTTATCCGTTTCACTTAAATTTTTCAATCTGCCATTTGCCCAATCTCCAATCGGTACTTTCACCGCATCTTGAAACATGTTAAATTGTTTGTTTTTATTGAATTGTAAAAGTCTTTCCCAAGCGTCGCGAAAACGATTTGTCCACTTTCCGGGGAAGCAATTTTTCTTGTGCCAAATAAACTCTTCTGTCCAGAACCAACCTTGCTTCTTCATTTCAAGAATAAGTTCCATTACATACGTACTACGCTCTCCATCAACTACTTTTTCTTTTATGTTCAATATAAAAGTCCCTGTGGGTTTCAACACTCGAAGGAGTTCTTTAGAAATAGGCAAAAACCAATTGACGTACTCATCGACCTTTATGCCGCCATAAGTTGACTGTCGCTGGTTGGCGTATGGTGGTGATGTTACAATCAAATCTACGGAATTGTCGGAAATTTTTTTTAATTCTTTCTGACAATCACCCAAATATAAATCTGTTTTAATTTCCATTTAAATATAAAATCTTTGCAAAGATACGCTTTTTTTGTGATGTTCTTTGTTTGAATTCTTACACTCTGGAAAGGCTCACGAACAACATACAACAGTTCGTCGTCTTCCGGTTTTGGTCTTTTGGGTTTCAGGTTCTTTTCGAATAAACCTGTTGCTCCATATACCATATTAAAAACAGAAATCAACCCAGCCTGTCGAATTCGCACTTAATGCAATATTACCCATTCTATGATGGCAAGTTCATAATTCTATCGAGCAATCAAGTAACTGAATTGGAATATAAATCAACCGGCAACTTAGTCATGGCTTTCTTGAAACTTTGCAATTTTCGAAATGGTGTCAACTAAAACCGAGTCATTATCTTGCTGCGCTGCCCGCGGGCTTGTCGATTGCGTACAGGTAGGCGTATAAAGCCATTTTACCGCGCATAGTCTCTTGCGGCGTAAATTCGGAATGGGCATACACATAACGGGTGTTGAAATATATCTCGCCCATAGGCCAAACTTGTAAATCTTTAAGATTCGTTTCCACAGGATAACATTTTTCAACCATTTTACTCGGATTTCCCATCACCCGGTTGCCGCCCCAGTCATAAGGATTCAAATAAGGCGTATGTCCGGGATGCAGACCCGGAGTTCCGTCGTTACGCCCCGCCGTGTACATATTCTCCACGCTCCGCTTATTTGCAAGAGGCGTGGTTGCCGTTCCCATTTGAATAAAATTCAACGGGTTACGCCCAAGCCCCCAATCAGCTTCCAAAGTTAATGCTTTCAGGAAGAAGTCTTTTTCCTTTGCATCTTTTGTTATGGCATGAGCAATTAGGGTACGTTGCATATTTTGACCTGTATGATAGAAATTAATTTCATTATCTGTCCCGCGCCTTGACGGACGCGTATTGATAAAATCCGCTTCTTTGCCGTGCGCTTCAGCAATAACGGAATTAGCGAGATTCTTATACATTTCAGGATAATGAACCGTTCGTTTGGTCAATAAATAACCTGCAACAGCCCAGGTTTGAAGTTTTCCTTTGGTATCGGCGATGACCGATGTATCGGATTTTATTTCGCAAGTATTATAAAAAATATCCTCGTATTTTTGGTCTCCGGTCAGATTATACAGGAAAGCGGCGGCGGTCATCATTAAATATTTGCCTTTGATGGAGTTGCCTCCAACTCCCAATAAATTGTCCAACTGTTGGTCAGGCTGCCTCGACGCATAATTAAAAGCAATGACCGCCGAGTCCAAATATTGTTTTTCCAACTCTTTTTTATCAATCAGTTGATAACAATATCCGAGCATGGAACAATTGACTGCATTCGCCCAAGCTGCAATGGTTGTATTACCGGCTTGATACAACTCGTTATTTTTGTTGGGATTGGTTAAGCCGTGCGAATAGCCTTCACCGTCGCGCAAGTTGAGGAAAAAATCCACTTCATTTCTTGCTTCATCCAAT
>Ga0123354_10000996_pt1 | contig 32252 bp, 23 predicted proteins | sample TergutLab28metaG_2_FD_97872 | JGI IMG/M metagenome (GOLD analysis project Ga0123354, IMG submission 97872) | Labiotermes labralis P4 segment gut microbial communities from Petit-Saut dam, French Guiana - Lab288 P4 | ecosystem: Host-associated > Arthropoda: Insects > Digestive system > Gut ... | reverse complement strand
CATCAGCTGCGACACATTATGTGATAGATGGACAACATCGCTCATACCTTACAGCTTAGCACCGCTGCAAGCAGCGGTGTATTGCGCAGCAGAGACTGCGGGGTATTAGACCCTTAGAGGAATAAAAGAGGACAACCATTGCCGAATAATATGGCCGCCTTTACCCTTTGTGGGATCATTTGTTGGTGTTGCTGCTTTAATATCATATTCAACGCCATTAATTTTTATGGCTTCGGTGTCTAGTAATAACACCGTACTCCAAATTTCAATACCGACATTGAAACTTAATGGATACTGTTTTAACCATCTGTCGTCTGAATTTGCTTGAACGTCTCTAAAATTGATAGCGGTTAATTCGTAATAGTCGTAATCTTTTGACCCTTCTCGAAATTCATCAATCCACAAAATCTGCTTAAAATCATTTATTTCCAAAGTGTAATTATTTAAATCAACACTAGATACTAAGGCAAATCGTATTTCTTGTCTAAGGATATCAATGCGCATTTCCTTTATTGTTGCCTCCCATAAAGGATCGCATGCCCTAATTATTTCATCCATATTTTCATACCTATCTCTTCAGCCTACGTATTAGAGCAACCATTCGCACCACATTCATCAAAGTTATACGTATATGAGTTGCGCCCGCAGAACTTGAGTACTTTCCGGCAAGGGTTATTGCTCCTTTTCCCTCACGGCTCAGCCGGAAGTAATTAGTATTGCGTCCTCCCGTAGTCATTACTCGTAGTAATAGATTGCCTACTTTAATACGCAGTCCATTTCCCTGCGCTCCTGCGACTGACCCGCCGATTAACTTTGCCATGCCTCTAGTTATTGCCATATTAACCTTGGATGCAAATACGCCACCAGCTTTATAGACATGAAAAATTGCTTCACCAACATAATACCCAGCAACGCCTCCAAGCACCGTTATGAGGGCTGTTCCCCCATAGATAACCGCAGTTCGTTTCCACCCCTTTAGCTTAAGACGATTAGCAATCAAGGGAGCAATGATTACACCTGCGCCAAATCCCAAAATTGCACCAATAACAGCACCAACGGGACCGCGTCCAGAGTTATCCGTAAAGTTGACTGGTTCTCCCGCGCAATACATATACAAACTTTTCTCGCCATCAGCCTTAGCAAGGTCCCGTGAAATAAAACTTGCAGTCGATGGGTCATAGTAGCGTGCAGAACAATAATACAATCCTGTTTCAGCATCAAAAACATAGCCCGCATAACGCAAGGGCTGTGCTAGCGATACCTGCTGAGCTAAAGCAAGCGAAACAAACGAAGTTGCAAAGGTCTGAGATGAAGTGATGTTTCCATAAGCGTCATACTCGTAGCGAGCAAAAGCAGCACCGTTTGTATCACACAACTCTCGTACGTCGCCATGTTGGTCTGACACGATCTGGAAGTCTACCTTAGTAGTAGTTGTGCCCTCGAGCGAACTGTAGCTTGCTCCAACCGGGGTCGAAGCAGAACCATATAAATAGGTGATAGTTTGCGTCTTGCCTGAGTTCTTTACAATAAGCGAAGTAAGTTTCAGCCCGTCATAAATATAGGAAGTCTTAGCGTCTCCTGTTTGTTTTGAAAGCCTCTGCCCAGTGCTGTCATAGGTGAAGTTAGTAGTCTGTCCTGCTGCATTTTTCGCTGAGGTCAGACTTTGCCCCTGCCAAGTATAGGTGTTCCCTGCTCCTGAAGTTCTTCTGCCAAGCGCATCGTATACATAGCTTGTCGCAGCCCCAGTACGAGTAGCAAGACGCCCGGCAGCGTTGTAAGTAAAGCCATTTGAGCCTGCCGAGGCAATATCTCCGGTTGTGGCATTGTAAGCATAGTTTGTGGTGGCCGCGCCAATTTTAGCTGAAGTCAGCTGTGTCCGATCCGCTGAGTACGTATAAGTAGCGGTCTGCCCAAGCCTGCTGTAATTTGAAGTGGCCAGCTTGGAATCTGCTGCCGCATAACTATAGGTGCTCTGTCCTGCAGCAGAAAGGTTGGTATCAGTCACCAGGCGATCTTGATTATCATAGCCGAGCGCTGATGTTTGAGAGCCAACCTTTTGAGCCGTAGGACGCCCCCCATCATCGTAGGAGGTATTTGCTGCTTGATAACTTAACCCGTTCTGATTTAAGGTCGCTGTACCGAATAATTCACCATTTGTTACCGTGACAACTGTTGCGCCATCTTTGTAGGTTTCGGTTTTGGTAGTTACGGTTTGCGCGGCAGTGCCAGTGCCCGTGTTGTGATAACTAAAGGCTTGCTTGTAGCCGCTGACACTATCAGAGGTCTCCTTAACACGTCCAGCGCTGTCATAGGTCGTCTTCGTGTCTTTCAGGAGCTCTGAACCTTTGGTCTCCTTCTGCTCGTTGATTCTTGATACGATATCGAATCCATATTCGGCTTGGGTGCCGTCGGGGTTAACTTGCTTAGTTACCCTTGAGGCGCTATCGTATGTTTTAGTTGTCGGGTTATCTGATCCAACTTTTGAGGTAAGCTGATTTCCAGCACCATCATACGTATAAAGGGTAGTCACCCCATCAAAGTCAGCAGTGGAAAGCAAATCACCCCGCACATTATAGGTGTTGGTAGTAGCTGGCTGGTTGCCCATCTTTGTTGAGAGCAAGTTACCTGCGAGGTCATAAACATAAGTGGTAGGTATAGCAGGCTTGCCCGGGGCAGTCTGGGTATCTGATATTTCATTACCTTCCAGGTCATACTCGTAAGCGTCTTTTACCTCGCCTTCCGCCTCTTCAATGGTGTTTCCTTCCATATCATATTTAGTAGTCTCTGTTGGCTGACCTGGAGTTACCGTCGAGATAACATTGCCGGAGGCATCATAGGCAGTTGTAGTGGGAGATCCCGGAGCAAGTGAATCAACGTTCTTAACCTCCTGCCCACTGGCATCATACTGCGTTGTAGCTGTAGTTCCAGCAAGCGTCCCTTCAGACTTTTCTGTTGTAGCATTTCCTGCAAGGTCATAGGTCGTTTTAGTATTACCCTGCTCAGAGTTTGAGTCAGAGGCTATCTCACGACCTAAACAGTCTAGTGTCTTGGTTGTTGTCTCTACCGCATTACTTTCAGTATTAAGCGTCTCGGTAGAAAGTGTGTTTCCTTCCGCGTCATATTTGGTCTTTGTCCAGTTATACTTGGTCGAAGAGCCAGAGGGAACTTGATACGTATCAAGTGTGTTGCCAACACTGTCATAGGTGTTTGTGGTAGCGAGCCCTGTTTTATCGGCTGAAGTGAGCACCGAGCCTGCCACATCATACGTGGAGGTGTCAGTAACGATACCGCGCCCATCAGTAGCAGAAAGGGTATTGCCAAAGTTATCTATCACTGAGGTAGTGGTGATGTTTTGCGGGGTTGCTCCACTTGCCAGCTGTACGTTGTATTCAACGGTTTTCTGGGCCGTCCCGTTCGGCGCGAAGTTTGAGTAATCTAGTTGGTCAAAAACATAGGTCCCGTCAGCATTCTTTGAAATGGCCGTCTTCTGGCTGGTGGTAAGGCCTTGAGCGTTGTAGGTATATTCAGTACGTGATCTCACTCCGTTTACCGCAATAAGGCTTTCTGCGGCAAGCGTTTGCCCCTTGCTGTCTACGTCATACCAGGTTACTGCACGGGCATTGTTGATGGTCTTGATAAGATCATTGTTTTCGTTATAGTAATTCCAGGTTTCAAGGCCGGATTTATCTATTTGATAAGTAAGGTTTCCTCTGCTATCGTAATCTGACTTGGTTGCTCCCACGACTCCCGCTGAAGCTGGACAATCAGTAAAACTCAAACCGTCAGTAGAAGCTGATACAGGATCTTTAGTAGAGATGACCTGATTATAGCCATCATAGGCAGTTGTTGTGCCATAAAGTTGATTAGCTGAGGTAGATTGCCACGTCTCTTGTCCGGATGGGTCAGTAAGAAACACTTTTCTCTCTTGTCCTGCCGCAAAACCGCCGGAAGCACTCGCTGAGCCCCGGTCAAAAACCGCTTGACTGACATTGGTTGAGCGCTTGGAATAGGTCATGGTTGCAGGAACAGGCGGAGCACTTGTAATGCTGTGTTTAAAGCTTATGGTATTTGTCCCATAAGCTATGTTGACGTTATCATTTCCACGTGATATCTCATTGATGCGCCCTTGTGCATCTTCAATAAAGGTATCGGTAACCTGGCGAGAAGTACCTTTATATTCAGTAACCATAAGAGTCGTGCCTGAGATATCATAGTCAAACTCTTTACGAGCAGAGCCTACGTCAAGCGTTAAGTTATATCGGCCGCCTGAGACTTTTGACAGAATAAGTTTCTGGCCATTAGCAGCTTGGATGGTCACACCGCCTGAAGCATATGCATAGGTGGTCTTGTTGTTATTGCGATCGATATCTTCAGTGATCTTGCCTTCGGAATTAAAGTTATGTATTGCCCGATCTGGATCAGTCAGCTTCCAACCTGATGTTGTCTTGGTAAGCACCGAAAACATTCCAGCAGGAGAGATGTAGGTATCAGGAGCTTTAGCATCTTTCGCAAAGATACACTGCTGTCCGGTACCATCGGTATATTGCGCCGCCCCAGAGGGCAGCTGCACTATGGTCTGCTCAAAGCTGAAGCGCCACCCTTTTGGAAGGTAAGCAGAAGTAGCCGCCATGTCAGAAGTATAGGTGCGACTTACTGAGGCAGTTGGCCCGTAAGTAGCTATTGAGAGATCATCTGCAGTGATCTGCGTTGCCGCTCTTCCTTCTGCGGCGTCTACTTCAAGTCCGGCTACCGATCCGATCTGGGTGTAGCTGGGAGTCGGGCTGTCATCAACCCTGATCGTACGGTTAGCTAGTGTTGGTTGGGCGCAAGATGCAGAAAAGATTGCAGTCTCTCCATTGGCGTCATAGGCCGCTACTCTAAACCAGTAGTTGATGTTAGTGGGATAGACGGTCTTTTGTTTGTTGTAAAGAGCGTTTGGACTATCTCTTAAATCAAGACCTGGGCCCCTGAAGCTAAAGATATTGGCGCCACTATCCAGGTTGCCGGCAACAAAGCGATTGTACGTTGAGTCATAAGCAAACTGTACGATACGCCGGGTTGCCTGATCTGACTGGGTCCATACTCCGGTAAGCTTACGTGTGTTGAGAGAAACTTTGTAGCTACGCGCAGCGTTTGTGCCCGTCCAATCAAAAAGATAGAGGTTATTGCCATCACAGGTGATTCCATCAAAGTAGCCAAAAGCGGTGGTGTTGGCAACAGATACTGTCCACTCTTCTATAAAGCGCCCCGTATCGGTGTACTTGCGCACTTTAAAGTTTGTTCCGACCTGTCCGACTGAATAGATGTAGGTTCCATCAGTTGCAAGCAAAGCGCTTGTAGGGGCTGGTGTCGTAATGTCTGTTCCATTGCCGCGATCAAGCAGCGGCTTGTTAAAGGTAAGGGTTATCGCGCGAGCAGAAGCAGAGCTAAACGTCGATTCCGCATAGCCTACGATAGTTGAGCTTGTTGCAGTGGCCGCCGTAACAGAAGACTGCCAGATAACGCCGTTAAGAGCAAAGGCGGTACAACATGACGGAACTGCCTCGGTAGTTGCCTGCAAGGTAGCAGAAGAGGCGTCTATCGTTGGCACGCTGGGATTAGACGACGGCTTTTGCGTATAACGCACCCATTTGGCGGGCCCGGGATACTCCGTCCAAGATTTAACATAAATATATTTTCCAGAAGGAACCACTACACCAGAACCCGTGGAGCCTTTTGCCGTAACCGGTGTACCGGAAGGCCAGCTTAGCGCGGTGGCTGATACATAGGTGCCAACCGCAGGGCTTGAGGCTGTGGTGAAAGGATTACCGGAATATGAACCATTGGCTCCATAACCAGCGATGGCGCTGTCCGTTGGATAGATACCGGCGCCTGCGCTTGACCACGTGGTGGTGTTGCGCCCCAGTGTCGTTCCCACCAGGCGGTAGTTTGCTCCATCATAAGCATAGATACGATAACCCGTTGCGTACGGATCCGCGTTCCAGGAAAGATTGACTGAGCCCCTGCCAGCATCAGGGTAATCGTTCTTGTTGTCCGCTATGCCGTCTTTGTTTTTATCGACCTCCTTAAAATAGGAAGGTGAAGCAGATGTTGTGCAGGCAAGATTTGCTACCGGCGCGACTTTTGTTGAGTAAGTGATCGTTAAGGTCGGCGGGTAGGTTCCTTCTTTTGAATTAAACTTTCGCCAGGTGGTATTTGACAGGGGGGATACTTCTGATTGGTACAAAACTAATCCATAGAAAGTGCCGGAACCTGTCAGAGGACCCTTAAGTGAGTTGGTGACATTATAGCTTGCCCAGAGGTTACGACCTTTAATAGAGGTCGAAGCAATGCCCGCTGACATCGCAACCTTCGTGTTCCAGGTCATAGCAGCAGGAATAGCTGCATTAGCTAAGGCAACGTAGCTGGTAGTGGCAGTATCTACATAGTATTGGTGCTGCTGGTAGGCTTTAAACGTAACATTATCGATAGTTGCAGAAGAAAGATTTGGCAGTGCATTGAACTTGATGTAGCTTCGATTAATGCCAGTACTTGAATCATAATAACCAGCTCGCAGTTCCGCTGAGCTGTTGTAGTTAGAGGTCGCATAACCTGACCCGACATAAGTATCAAGCGCTACCCCTACGGTTGCTGACGGGTCGATCTTTACCGGCCAGACACGGTCTTTTGAAGTAAGCCAACTCTTATCAAGATGGGCACGAAAGCGTGCCGAGGTCGCACTTGATGAAAGGAGTTCCCAGGAGGCATCCGGGCATGTAGAAGAATTCCCACTCTTTTCATTAAAGCTTGAATCAGTAACGTCAAGATCTGACAAGGTGTACGCGACGCTACCATCAGGTTTAACCAATTCCCAGGCGCCGCTTGTCTTATCTTTTTGTAAGCTTAGCCCCGTAAAGTTTATACGGAAGTCATAGTCAGTTTTTGTAGTGGGGCCATCCAGAAGAAGGGTCTCTTTGACGCCGTCTCGCAAGGCTTGATACTCAAGGGATGTGTTAGCACTGCTATCAAGATAGAGAGCGGTGTCTCCAAAAGCAAGTGGAGAGGAAAGTTCTGCTCCACAATAGGTGAAAGAAAGACTCGTGCTGCCAGAAGTTGCGTCATCGCTTGAAAGTGAAGCAGCGCCAGAACCCGATGGAGAAAACGACGTGTTTGTTTGCGTTGACAGCGTCTGGATACTTCCGACCGTCTTAGTGGTTTCTGAAGCAACCAGATTAGTGGAGACATCAACCATGTTGCCTATAGAGTTTTCATAGTGAAGCTCTGCGGTAGAATCTTCTATCTGATGGCGACCATCAGATAGTTCATAAGTAGAAGTATTTTCGGTGCGATCCGCTATGATCTCTTTGACTCTCTTTGCGTTGGGGTCATTCTTTTGAGGTTTAACTTCAGCCGCAGGGTCTGGGATGGCATCTTTTGGAGCACCATAAGTTGACTCCCCAGATCCGAGAGGAGCCGTCGAAGGTTCTTGCAAAGGAACAGCTGTGCTTTTAGAAGCTGCCACGGTGGAGGCAGGAATAAGCTCTAGAACTAGAAGCAGAGAAAGGATTACACAAAAAGCTCGATACCAGGGCCTATGAGGTTGCAGAGGTGAAGCCTTTGACGCTAATGAAGTTGCATGACCTTGAGAATTACTGGATGTGCCGCTCATAGGAGCCTTCTTCCAAAAGAGTTCGCAGGGCAAATAGGTTTTGTTGTTAACTTTCCTCTTAACGCAAATAAGTATGAGCTTAATTTATGCCAATTTCAAGAGATCTATCGATACTTTAATGATGTGACGATCAGGCCACCAGGTAGCATAATTTCGCAATGACATAGAGCAATGCAACATTCAATCAGTGCCAGAGAAAGTAAAACTATAGTTCTTAATCGCCCGTAAGGCGAACAGGGAGCAAACAATAATTAATAAAACAAAAATCAACCATGATATCCATAGTTGTGGAAGCAAATCATAACCAAAATTATGCATGTAAAATGTTGCCTGATTTAAGGGCGAAGCCCAGCCAACAGCCACATTCACACGGTACCATAAATTATCAGGCAGCTGGAACAACTTTCCAAAGAATTCCGGATTAAGCAAAAGACCATACAAACTAAAAAGAAAAATAGCTCCTACGCCCCAGAACTTCCCCCCTCTTATGTTTGTTGCCAGCATAATAGACATCAATAGCAGAGTATAAAGACCTACAAGAATGAAAATATCGAGAGTGACCGCATACGGAAGAGACATTTCCATTGTTTTAATTGATGCTGGCAGTACAAGCATTTTTCCAGCTTGCGTATAACCGAGTAATGCAGCAGTCTCGCTCCACTGGTTTCCTAGAAACGAATTTGGAGCGCATAACAACATGGAAACTACCAAAGAAAAAGTTGTATAAATCAATGTTGCAAGAACAATATACAACAACTGTCCGCTTAGCCAGACTCTACGTGTCGTCCGAACTAAATAGTAGGGAGTACCTGCTGTAATAAATGGCATGTCAACAAACAACAAAACTAGCAGTAACGAAAAGAGTAATATCGAAGTTGCATCCCCAAACATCCATACAAACGGCTCCAGAATTTGTGTAATTGTATGATATTGCATCGCAAAGTGAATCGTCTTATCAGAAAGCAGAAAGCACAATATGATATTGAGAGCAAAGACAATAACAATACGTGGATTCTTGTACCACCGTCTGAAATTATGTGCCGCAATAAGAAATGCCTGTCGGATACTATTCATTTTTTAATATTCTCCCCATGAGCCATAGATACATAACACTACTAAGCGTTAGTAATTCACCTAGCCACAAAATCAAACCTCCTGCACCGCCCGTCCAAGCAGGCGCGTATTCAGTCCAGAATTGCGGATTGATAATTTTGATCGCAGGAATATAGCGTGTGTAAAGTATTGTGAGAAGATAATAAATAATGAAGGGGGCGGCATAGGCAACATATCGGTTTTTTGTCCAAGTTGCAATTATTGCTCCTGTCATCGCCCAAAAGCATCCAGACAAAAAGATAAGAAAAATCTTTTGAATTAGCACTATGAAATCTGATTGGACTTCAGGAGCAAATAATAAATGAACAGGTACATATTGAGGGAAAACAATCCCTAAAAACAAGGGCAATAGGCAGAAAAGGATACTAGCTGCACCAATACCAGCCACAAGAACTAAGCCTCCGGATAAAAAAGTAGAAAACATTTTTGCCTGTCGATAGTTTTTGCTACTTACCCGTGATAGGTAACTGCGGTAAAAGGTGCTCTTGTAATCATCTAAAAAACTCGTAGTAAAAGGTATTGCCGCAAAAAGAGGCAGTAGAAATAGAGTAGCATTAGACGAAAGGGCGCTATACATCAAGTTTATGACAAAAGATATGTCAAACCTCCCCGTAAAATGTCCCTGAAAAATCGGAAGCAACACGCTAATGACAGCCCCGCAAAGCGCAAGAGCAAACCCTAATGCTGCTAAACGAAACTCTCGAGAAGTCAGCGCACGCTTCAACTCGACGGGAAAAATAGAATGATCGCTTTGCTTCCTATGCCGAGTGCCACTTAAGGCTTCGACTGTTGTCATCTTCGCAGCCTGACGCGAAGGGTGCAGACCTGAAAGCGCACAGGTCACGGTTGCAAGTAGAATTGCGAGCAGACAAAGCCATAGAGGGATAGTGATATGCATATCATTGCCAAAGTATGTACTCAAAAGCGAAGTACTCGCGCCCCCGGTATTAATCGCAATAGAAATTACCAGAGCCGCCACGATTGCTAAAAGCGAACCGATAAAACCTATGAAGACGGCTTCCGCGAGGAACAACGTTTGCACTTGCCTTGATCTCATTCCCAAAGCCTTCATAATACCAATGTCTTTCTGTTGTTCAAGTACAGATGCATACATAGTATTTGCTATACCTATTGCCGCGACAACAAGTGCGACCAGTCCAATCGCAAACAGCTGAAATTGTTGACGACTCTGTTGCGCACGCGTTTGAGAAATCCATTCAAGCGCATTGTTTGTTTCAAAGCCAAGATCCGTAATACCTTTTTGCACAGCTGCGACATTATTGACGTTGTCAACAATCACTAATGCTTGCTGGTACGTGCCATATGGAGGAAACTCGAGCTTTTGTGCGAGCGCACTGTTTTCACGCATAAGCTGCTTTGCACTTCCCAAATCAAGATATATTGTTGAGCTGTAATCAGTGTTTTGTTTTGTTATTCCCACAATGCGAACACGGTAGGTTTGTGGCTGGGATGCATCCCCCGCACCATCATTTATATAACCCAGGCTTAACTCAGCATCTGAATTTAACAAACTTTCACCCGGGACTGAATCATTGGCGTTTGGTCGAAATGGTGCTTTTGTTTGAGCGTCAAGAAAACTAGCCAGCGAGTCTCCGCCAAGAACTAATGTTGGCACCGTTTCATTATCATTAAACATGGCTCCGCATGCCATCTTCACTTTAAGCGCACTGGCAGAAAGCCCTGATACTGAAACTACCGCTTCATAATTTTGTACTCGTAGCACAACAGGAAGCGTGACAATAGGAGATATCGCTTTTACATGGGGCATCTGCGCAATACCTGCAATCGTTGCATCGTTAAGTTGCGCATTTTGAGCAGAGGTATCAGAAGGGGCCTCCACTGTGATCTGGGTTAAGGTCGGAGTATCCTGGATTGACTGTTGGAGCTGTGAATAGCCTGATAGACCAATTGCCAACATCAAAATAATGCAGAGTGTTCCAATAAAAATCCCGAGAGCAGTAAGTATGGTACGTGCTTTCCTGCGTCGTAAGCTGGCGACGGCGATTCTCAAGTAGTCAACAATTTTCATTTGTCCCTACCGGAAATAGACTCGTTGTCACCGACCTGCGCTCTGCGCTTTCGCCAATAAAATAATACAATAAGCCCAATAATAACAAGAGCAAGTATCAATACTGCAATAAGCCAATACCTCGTTACAGCATTTCTTTGCTTGTTGTTACTAGAAGTAACTTTTTCAATGACGGGAGGAAGAATCGTCGTAGATACTTTAAAGTCTTTTGTGTAGGTCTTTCCATAAGCATCTTCGTATGTAATAACAATTTTACCTGTAGTATCACCGTAGTCTCCGTCAGCGCTTGCCGTGGTGTTATCACTTCCCATTGTCTTACCTTCAACAAAAAGATACAGATCGGCATTAGCTGACGATCCGCTGTCAATGTTTCCAAGAAAAGCGGTGCGGTCCTGCCTAAGACCAGGCACTTCAGCTGATGCCATTACATTAGATACGCTGCCCGTACCGAGATTCATTGCATTGATAGAAACAGAGACCTCCTCTCCCGCATGCACCTGAGTAGGAAGATTCGGCGCATCAAAATCAAGTTTTTCCGATTGGTTGACCGCCACAAGAAGATCTTCTTCTCCCGTAATCGTAGTCGAACCCACTTGATAGTTCAAGAGCAGCTTGAGCTGATGCGGTACAGGTTTTGCAGTAGCGGCTGACTCCATATCGGCAGTAAGGGTTACAGAACTTCCCGCCCCTATTTTTGGAATATAGTAGCTGCCCGAACTGCCATTGGGAAAAAAGAGCTCAGCGCTATCGTCACTTATGGATACCTTCATGTTAGTAATCGCCTGAGAGGATCCCATATTCGAAAAAGTAACTGAGAAATGAAAGGGTGCGCCCGCAAGAACTGTACTGGGGTCGGTAACGGCCGAAGTCACAACTAATTGCGGCATTACACTGGAAGCCGATTTCTTCTGTGGTGTTCCTGATACGGAAGCATAAATGCTAAAAGTTTGATCAACGTCAACTCCTGACGTAGTTTCTGCTGTCACCTCAATAACAATGGGATAGGCTCCCGCATTACGTTGTGCTGCTAGAGGTATAGTGGCAGTTATTAAATATAAGGCCTTACTCTTGCCGTTAGTTGCTTCGTAAGTTCCCAATGATATTGTTTTTATCAAATTAACTGCCTGAAATGGTGAGCCATTTGACACTCCGAGATCAAACGTAGCAACCAATTCATTCCCCCGAAGAGGCTGCGACGCAACAAGCGGAAGGGTAAGAATGACTGAGCCATTCTTTTCTAGGGGAGTGTAGCCCTGCGAATAGGATCGAGTCATCCCCTGATAGATTCCCGTATCATCTAATTGAAGCGCATTTTCAGTTGCAAATGCCGGAACACCTGTTACTAAAAAGCAGAGTGTCAAACAAACTGTAAATCGAATTACTTTCTTCATGGTGTCTGCAAATCCTCCACTTCAATGATTTCTCCGTCTTTTAATGTAATGCAGCGATCCGATCCCTTCGAGCGATCTTTATCATGCGTAACCAATAAAAGTGTCGTACCTGAATCCTCGACAACGGAATGAAGCATTTCCATTACTCCATCTGCCGTTTTACTATCAAGATTTCCCGTTGGCTCATCAGCAAAAATAAGGCGTGGCTTAACAATAAGTGCTCGAGCAATCGCGGCTCGCTGCTGTTGACCACCAGAAAGCTCATAGGGATAACGAGAAGAACAACTATTCAGTCCAAATTTATCCAACAAGTGTTCCGCCGCAATTACCCGCTGATGTTTTGCGACCCCATTAATAACTAAAGGAAGCAGCACATTATCATGAATATCTAATGACGGAATCAGGTTAAAGCTCTGGAAGACAAACCCTATTTTTGTTTGCCGATAAGTTGCTCTTTCATCTTCTGTCATCATATCTAGCTCCTTGTCATCGAGACGAATAGTCCCAGATGAAACAATCTCAAGCCCAGCTAGCACGTTAAGCAAAGTTGATTTCCCGCTACCCGAAGAACCCATAATTGCAAGAAATTCCCCCGCAAAAACTTCAAAACTGAGATTACGCAAAGCAACTACGCGCTCTCCGCGCAAATGGTATATTTTTGAGACGTTTTGAGCAACGAGTATGGGAGTAGTCATCGTATAACCTCAAGAGCACCAGCATCCATCTCGCAAACTGTATCACACAACTCTTCAATGTCATTCGCGTTATGGCTTGCAAGTAGAATCGTTTTACCTCGTGCGGAAAATTCTTTCAAGAGATTTCTCATATCAGATACTCCACGTTTATCAAGACCATTAAATGGTTCATCTAATATAAGATGCATCGGATCTTCCATGATAGCCTGCGCTATCCCCAAACGTTGACGCATCCCCAGAGAATACTTGCCAACAGGCTTTCTTGAAGCTGAACTTAGACCCACGCGTTCTAATGTATCGAGTATCTCTGCGCGAGTTATTTTCTTCCGCAACGAAGCTAACAATTCCAGATTTTTATAACCGGAAAGATTCATCAAAAACCCAGGAGTCTCAATTATGATCCCCATGTTTTCAGGAAAATCCAAAGTCTTCCCGATCTCTAGTCCATCAACAAAGATTTTCCCGCTTGTTGGCCTAATGAATCCGCATATACATTTAAAAAGTACCGTCTTGCCTGAGCCGTTATTGCCCACAATTCCATGCACCTGACCTGCTTTGAAGTCATGAGTGATGCTTTTCAGGATTACTTCGTCTTTAAAGCTTTTCGAAACCTGCTGGACGGAAATAGCTATGGTATTATCCATGTTATGCACCTTAATAGCCGCGAGCTCGGTCAATAACGCTTCCGTCAAGAGCGTTAATAGTTAGCACGCACTGAAAAAGTTCCCGTGAGGTAGTCCCTCCTTTTGCATCTTGTTGCCCTAAGTCTCCTTGCCCTTTTGCATGATAACTAGTTACATCCCCAAAAAAAGACCAGACCGGTATGTAAAGATACTCACCCTGTTTGCCCTTGCTGATAATACGCATACCGCCAAGCTCGATTTTACGTATGGTAACTGAACGACTCACAACGCTGGGATCCTCTTTGTCCTGCCAGGCGCCTTGTAAATCAATCTGCTGCTTAAAAATATTCATTATTTCAGTAAAAGGCTTTATCGTTACCCCTTTTGAGACTGTTTTGGATTTTGCCGGCTGATTATCGTATTGCAACAAAACAACGCCAGAGTCATTAACCGCTACCCCGATGGTTTCTGGCTGCCAAAGATCAGCATAATTATCCGCAATAAACATGTTTGTATAGGTTGGATCAACATAGGTTTCCTGTAACCCATCAATTGTGCGGGTAAAGAAAAACATATAGCATTTAGGAAGCTTTTCATAAGTTGGAATATTGGCGTCCGTGCCTTTTTCATCAAATGGAATTAGGCCAACACCATTAACAGCGAAATCAGTAAAGCCCATCTTACTAACAAGGTTCTCTGCTTTTTTCTGTGCCGCGCTTTCCGAAATTGTAGTCCCGCCTTGTGTTCCAGCAGAAACAGGAGAGATCATCCCAAAAGCCCCTGTTCCATTATCCGAATTAATATAAAAAATATTATCTGTTCCATCCATTCGAATATAGGCAGGCTGCTTTTTACCTAAGTCGACATTTGCTTCAAGCGAACTCACCTGCGCCGCATCTTTTATCACGCGGCGTCTTCCAGCCGTTGGGGCGGTTTGATAAAGCTGCTCCAAATGCTTAACCTGCCCTTTTATGGACTGCGCATATGCATTAGGGTCAGCCAAATACAGGTCAGAGTTGGCACCCGATTTTAGCTGAACAATCTTTTGCTCAATCTCTGATTTGGACCAGTCCTGCTCAGCCCGTGGATAATACAGGGTTTTCCCCTGGGATAGCACTTGCAACCATTTTGCTTTTTCCGACTCAGTAATACTTGTTTGTGCAAGCTCCGCCATCGGGATATAAGATAACTGAGGAATTACCACATTTGCATCAATAGAAACGCTTGTAGTCCTCGCCTGAAATGAGCTCGTATATTGTTTTGGAACAGCAGCAAGCAGTGCAGAGGAATTAACCCTATCATCTTGCGTGATATTTTTCGTCAGGTCTTTCTTTTGAGTAACTGTTGCAACTTTGGGTGTTGGTTTACATCCAGCTAAAACAAGCAAAATTACCAGCAAGAAAGCGAGGTAACACTTTTTAGAAACCATCATGAACCCCCCTAGCTCATATATCTAAGAATCAGTACATAAGCAAATACGATAGAGTGATGAGCCACGCTCGTGATATAACACAAGCGTGGCTCAAGGCCTGTTTACTTAACAAGCACGATTATTTGCTCATCTTGTATTGTGTTCCTGTGCTCATTGTCTGGACGTACCAAGCGCCACCAGATATGCGCTGCAGCCACCGATCAGTTCCGCCAATGATGCTATAACTACGATTTGTCGGCCCTACATCATACTGAGCAAGCTGTGCGCCCATCTTGCCCCATGTGTTGATGCCAATAATGCCATCAGCAGTCAAACCTTTTGCTTTCTGATAGGCTTTTGTGCCCGCCAAAGTATTTGGGCCAAAGATGCCGTCAACGGTGCCAGGACTGCAGCCATACTTATAGTAAGTGTTTACATCAGTAAGTACCCACTGTGCTCCACGAACAGCACCATTTGCTGAGCCGTTGCCAATTTGAGGCATAATTGTGGTGTTCCACGTTACCGCATAGGCAGGCAATACCATCCCAAGCATAAAGACGGCAGACAAAGCCAGAGTTATTATTAGCTTTTTCATGTTTCTCATTCCCCCACTTCTTTGATAATTGAGCCTAAATCTCTCAGCTCAATTTTAATAAATCCTGTTGCCTACAAGTGAAAACACGAATTGCAACCGTATTGTTTGCCACCCAATTTTCACGTTAGTCATTGCGAATTATAAATTATGCCAGAGATAACTCATCTCTGGCATAATTCAAAGACGTTTAAGGTGGTATCCTGGTTTTGCAGCAGGGAGTAGCAACAAATAGCACTTCATCTTCTTGGCTATTATGCAAGCATGTTGATGTTTAATGCCAATAACCATTGCATCCCCCCTATTCAGTTTCTTATATTGCTACCAGATCTTATTAATTCTTTCCAATGTGGAAAGTATAGCACTTATAAGTGTGATATTTCAAGAATAATGCGCAAAACTATTTTTATGCTGGAAGACTGGATTGAAGAGGAATGGATGCAGTATGCAAAGAGGCTGGGGGTCACTTTGCAACGTGCGCGTAATAAGCATGGATATTCGCAAGCTTCAGTCGCTGGAAGAGCTGGCATTTCTGCGTTCACCTACCGAAAGCTGGAGCATGGAATTTCAAATCCCGGTCATCCTGCAAATCCACGCTTACGTACACTTGTTGCGTTAAGCCGCGTTTTGGAAATTCCCTTAAGCGAGTTAGTTGAAGTTGCCCCAGAAAACAACCTGTATCAAACTCGGTAAAATTGAATTGCTGCTCCATATTAATCTACCATTTTTTGCAAACGAATCACTATACGAGGTATATATCAACTTGAACAATTCACTACACCGCTTATCGATTAGTCGAGCCATACCCCATAAGGACTGAGCTGCTTAGGCTATAGCTTCTGCGATGGACGGCATCGCTACTGTTGCCTTCTATGGTGTGAAGGTAACCATCTTTTACGTATTCCACTATACCGACGTGATCGCTGTGGCCATCTCTTTGCCAATCGAAAAAGATAATGTCTCCTGGTTTTGGTACATAGCCACTGTGAGCGTTTTGCCACTGTCCCGCATCCTTAAACCAGTTAACACCGGTCTGGCAGTAAGAGAACTTTAGCATGGTTCCTGCTTTGATATAGCCACACTGGTTAGCGCACCAGCTGACAAAGCAAGCACACCACTCCACCCGAGAAGAAAAACCATACCAAGACCAGTAGGGCTGCCCTCCGGTCTCGTCGACTTGAGAGGCGGCAGCTTCAACTATATCTTCCGAACCCGACTGCGAACCATAGAGAACCGTCTGCCATGCGCTGACATAACGCGCGCTTTGCAAGTCTGCCAACAGAGCTTGTTGGCTTGCATCAAAACTATAGGCACTCGCTATTTGTTTAGCCGTTTTTGCGCCTTGGGTGATATAGAGAGTCTTACGTGTTTGGACTTGCGTTGCATCGGATGCAACGTTGCCTGTTTGGTTGGCAGCAGCCACTTCAGTATAGGTTCTGTCAGCAACTTGGTAGCTCAAGGTGTTCATATCCCAGAAGATGCCTTTTAGTGTTTTCTGCCTGGACGCATCAAGAGTAATCACATCAAGTGGGTCGCTGACGTTAGTCGTGGTCTTGACTGCATAGACTGCCAAAACATCACTCCAGGAAGCACGGCTGCCGCTTATCATCACATCATCATGGGGGCTGTCAGCTTCGATCTTGTTGATCTTTGCCTGATAATCTTTATCAATACTAGCAACCACTTCACGAAGCGTAGGATTTCCATCACCCACGTCTCCACCGGTAAAAAATATTCCGTAGGCGCTGGTGGCAATAAAGCCCACCAAACAGACAATGAGGATAACGGCAACTGCTACCCAACCCCCGGCTGCAATAGCAGCTGCCAGTGACTTTATAGCAGCTATCGCCATCTTTACAAAGGCGATAAAAGCCTTGATCGCTGCTTTGGCAGCCGCCGTCATTGCCCTGGTTGCCGCTCGCGCAGCTTGTGCCGCATTGCGCTCTGCCACCTGGGCTGCCTTAGAACTAAGCTTTGCTGCGCGCGTGGTTTGCTGAGAAGTCTTTACTCCCTTACCGGTCGCGGCACCTGCACCTTTAATAGACTTTGCCGTGATTTTGGCTGTCTTTTGATTGCCTCGGTTAATAGCACCTTGAACTGATCGTCTTGATGTTGAAGCGCTTTGCGCCTCAACCTTTTGTGCTGCCCGTTTAGATGCCACCTGCCTTGCTTGTTTGCGGGTTGCATCAACTGCCCTTCTTGCTCCTTTAGCAGACTCACGCCCCGCTGCTGTAATACTGCGCTGGGCGGACTGCTCGACCTTGCTTTGAGCATAATCTGAACCATGACGATGTGGCTGGTCAGACCCATCGCCTGCTTCATTTGCCCCTTTGGTCTTGATGGAGACCTCGTTAACCCCCTGCGCCATTGCTGCCTTCGCATCAAATATCTTAATATTTTTTACAACCGTACGCGTCTTGATAGTTTTATCCACAAATACGTTCTCCTGTCTATTCGCTCAAAGATATGTACCCTGCCCTGGACTATCAGGGCAGGCTGCTTGTCGATTATTCCCCAGGCTTGGTGGTCATCAATTTGTAGAGCTTGGTGCTTTTGGGAAATCTGTTCACGAAAGGAACGAGAGAAGAACCGTAGCGGAGCAGACCGCTCCCAGCATCAGCGTTGGTGATATAGCTCATCTGCTCACGACTGATATTGAGCAAGCTGGCAAGCTTTTCTCTGTCTGAGGCTGCCTGGTTAAGCATGACGATAAACTCGGAGTTTGAAAGCATGGTAGATGCCAGCACGCTGTCGAGCAGATACTCCACGTTTTGTGTGATGGCGGTCGGGTAAGCGTTGCGCTTTCTGAAGCGCCTCCACGCGCTGTTAAAAAACGCTCCTGAATACTCGTTTTCAAATACCACGTGGAACTCGTCAACAAAGACATGCGTGCGCTTGCCGCATCTCCAGTTTTCAGTCACCCGGTTAAGCATGGCGTCGGTAATCACCAAAAGACCCATAGTCTTGAGCTGGCGTCCAAGATCCATGATGTCATAGACCACCATGCGATTTTGAGTGTCAACGTTTGTGGGATGCGCAAAAGCATCAAGCGTGCCAGAAGTAAACAGCTCAAGAGAAAGCGCGAGCTCCTGAGCTTCTGGCTCTGGCTGGCTAAGCAACTTATCACGCAGCACAACAAGAGTGGGTAGCTGACCTCCGGCCTGATAGTCTGCGTAGACCTGCGCCGTACAGCGGTCGATGATGGACTTCGCCTGCGCCCCTAATCCTCCTGGGTCAAGCTGCTCAAAAAGCGAGAGCACAAACTCGCTCTTGTCGATAACGGGGTTGCCCCCATCGCCGTAGCCCTCTACCATGTCAAGGGCATTGATATGGTGCTTGCTGCCTGCCGCGATATGGATCACCTCACCACCAAGCGCGGTGATCAGTGATTCATACTCACGTTCTGGATCGCAGATGATGATGTCATCGGTGGTAGCAAGAGCAAGCACGGCTATTAATTCTTTGGTAGAAAATGACTTCCCGCTGCCGGGAACGCCTAAGATAAAGGCATTGGGGTTTAAGAGCTTGGCTTTATTGCACATGATGAGATTGCGACTGATGGCGTTTTCCCCGAAATAGATTCCTTTGCTGTCCATGATCTCCTGGACCCGAAACGGCATCAGCACCGCTAAGCTTTCTGTAGTAAGCGTGCGTAGGGCGTCGATCTTCCTGACGCCGATCGGCAAAGCTGTGTTAAGCCCGTCAAGCTGCTGGAAGTTTAGCGCAGTAAGCGAGCAGAGATGCTTGCGCGCGGTGGTTTGCAGCGCCTCGCTATCTGAGTTGAGCTGCTCAAGGCTATCTGCGGTATGCACCAAGGTGACCACACCAAACATCATGCGCTGATCCCTTGTCACCAGGTCATCTAAAAACTCACGGGACTCTTTGCGTTGCAACTCCATGTCATAGGGCACCACCACGTTGTAGTTAAGGTTCTGGTTTTGCTTGCGCGTCCAGTTTGTGATGTTAGTCTCTACCCCCAAGAGACGTTTTTCTACCTCGCGCACTGCCTCGTCAGTAGGCACCGGGAGCACATCTATTGAAAGCATGAGATTTCGGTCAAGCTCGGTAAGCTCAGAGATAAAACTGTCTTTAAGATAGCTGGCGTACTCCCGAAGATACAGCACCCGCCCAAAGCGCTCTCCGACTTTGAAGTGATCGGAGAAAAACTCTAGGGAGTCAGGCGCGATGGCGTCTTTAAAGCTATGGCCTTTGCGAGCAGAATCAGCCCCATCATAGAAAAACTGCTCCTCTTCTCCAGCGCGATAGAAGTCGTGGATGATGCGCAGCTTTTCTGCGCTATCAAGCTCGACGCATTTTGAACCAAGGCGGGAAAGGTGCGCAGAGACCTCTGCGGTACTGCGGCGAAAATACAGCCGCGCCTCGTCAATGTTTTTGCGCTGGATCGCTATGGTGATATAGACTTCGCGCACCATTGAGTTTGCCCCGGTAGCTTTGCTCATGAGCATCTGGTTATACTCCTCGCGATAAATATCAAGGCGATCTCCCCTATAAGGGATCAGGATGCGCTGCGCAAAGTCCTGGGCGCAGATACGGCGCATCGCGACCGTGATTTTGGTCGTTGCAGCGCTGTCAAAGCTGTTGAGCAGTTCGCAGTACTCTAAAAAGAGCGCCTCTTTGTCTTCGCGGCTGGCTACGGCGTAGTTGATATCTGCGATGCGATAGGTCTTTGCATAGACCCCTTTGCCAACCAGGAAGATGCCGTCTTCATAGACGATCTGGATTGGGATGCTATCCTGCACTCCTTTGACTAAGCGGAAGTGCTCGCGCTCGGCTCGCTTTCTTGTTCTAAGCGTCTTGGGCATAGCCAGCCACCGCCCCTCGAAGCCTGCGGCGCAGCGTCCCGTTGTCCTTTTCAGCAGCTTCAAGCAGGCGCCGGTAGCTATTAGACGGACTATAGGACAGATGCTGCGGCATAAGGATCTCTGATTTGATCCAGGTCCAAACAAATTGCTCAGCTGTCATGGAGTGATACCTGATAAATCCGATCGCCACAAAGGGGGCTGCTCCTAAGATGCAGACCCAGGAAAGCGTCTCCAGGCCAAAGTAGGGCGACAAGAGAAAATATAAGCCAACGGCAGCGCCACAGGCAAGAACAGCGAATGCGCACTGCCTCAGCGACATGCCGAAAAACACCGCTTCGGTGTAATCGCGGATCTCGCGATTGATCTTTACTTCCATAAAAGTAAGACCTCCTCTTCAGTTGTTAGTTTTGATACATGGCGCAAGAGCGCCTGATAGTGAGGGCTACAGCCCCATCATCTCGCGCACAACACGATCTGCCATCTTGATGGTGCCGACTAATACCAACATGTTAAAGATCAGCTCGCCGACATAGCCCCAGACCTGCGTGACCACTGACGCTGTGGCGTCAACTGCTGGCGGAGTGGATGCGAAATAGGAAAAGATCACGCACGCGAGCACGATGATCGCCCCCTCAAGGCAGACCGCAGCATAGCTTTTGATAAATGATTTGCCAATGGATTGCGATGGCTCCCCGGCAAAGGCCGCAAGAGGGATAGGGGCTATCGCCGAGTAGAGAAATATCTTAAAGAAGCGTCCATAGACGCTCAGTATCATGACAAAACTCAATACCGTGATAAACAGCCCGCCTAACAGTGTGACCGCCCACAGTGGCACGGAACTTAAGAAGTCAACGTGTTCTATGGCAGTTATCATTGAATGTGGCAACACCGAATTTCCCGCGCCACTAAAGCCGACCGAAGAAAGTATCGTCGAGATAATGCCTTGCACGATGGACAGAAACGCGAGCATCAGCTCAAGACCATAGGTAATCGCGGCCTTAGCCAAGATGAAGCGAATAAAGAGCTTAACTGCCGTCTCAGGTTTTTTGACTTCAGCAAAACTGCCACAGGTTTTTACCACGCCAACAACGAAGAAGAGCACGAGCAACGCCAAGCCGATGGCCTGCAGCGCCCCGTGAATGGCCACGATAGCGTTCCAGATCCCACCACCCTTAAAGGTTGTAGGAGACGTGGTCAGCAGACTCATGATCTCGCCGAGCTTTGAGTTCCAGGTATCAAGCGCCCCTTGCAGGTTTTGTACGATCCAATTACTTGATCCCAATATAAATCACCCCCTTTCAAGGTTTAGAGGCCAGAGCAGATGAGCGTTTATCCGGCGATCAAGTTCAGTATCTCTTTGGCAAAGGTGATGATGATACCGCCAGCTAGCGTCAAAAACCCATTGGCACGTTGACTGGGGTCATGAGATTTCAGCGACAGACCGACTTGGACAATGCCGAAGCCAAGCAGAATCAGGCCGATTGCCCGTATCAGTCCGAAGATGAAGTCGGAGAGGTTGTTGACCACCGCTATCGGGTCTCCTGCGGCGGCTGCCAGTGCTGGTAATGCAACAAGCGCCGCACCGACACCGATAGATACGATAGAAAAAAGCGCCCTGTGCTTTTTGAGCCAGGGCGCTTTGCCATCAAGGTTCTTGATTATTCGTTTAAGCATAGTCATGCTCCGTTTCTTATTGGTCGTAACGCTCTTCCAGATCTTCTTCTGATAGAAGTTCGTAGATAGAGCTTTCGTGTTGTTCCTGATTCAGAAGTCCAGTGTCACTTCGCGTTGCTGTGAGCGCGTCCGTGCTGAGGACTGCGGTCGCTCTTGAAGCGAGCCCATGACGATAAGCTGGCCTTCCACCATCTGCCGTAAGACCGACATGAGGATGGGCGGCAATGTCATACTTCTCGTCTTGGATGGGTCGCTCACCACGCACGAACAACAGGGCAAGGCGGTTATCTAGCATACGAACCTCGTCGGGAGTGAGTAGCTCGCGGCCTGCTATCTGCCAGTTGGTCGTGTAGTTGCCATGCGCGCCGCTGGTCTTACCAAAGGTGTTGTGGTCGATGGTCTCTTTGCCCAGCAGCTCTGATATCGTTTTATGCGTCGCCTGTTCGTTTCCGCCAAGATAGAGCAGGCTGTCACAGTTGCCCATGATAGATTCCCACTGCTTTTCGAAAAGGGCCTTTAGTTGAGCGATGTTCTGGATGATAATCGACACTGAAATATTGCGACTGCGCATGACGGACAAGATCTTTTCGAAGTCCTCAGGCAGAGCTACGTTGGCAAACTCATCCATGACGAAATGAACGTGGATTGGCAGGCTGCCGTCGTATTTGGAATCAGCCAATGTAAAGAGCTGCTGAAAGAGCTGGGTGTAAAGGATGGAAACCAAGAAGTTAAAACTTGTGTCGTCGTCAGGAATCAGCGCAAAGAGCGCGGCTTTGCGCTCACCAAGACTTGGCAGATCAAGCTCGTCTGTTGCAGTAAGTGCGATAAGCGAGTCAAGGTTAAACTTCTCCAGGCGAGACGCCAGGGTGACTTGGATGGACTTCAGCGTCTTAGCAGAACCTGACCGGTAGTTGTCGTAGTATTTTAAGGCGATGTGGCCTGCGTCTCTGATGCGAAGCTCATCGAAAAGTTCGTCTAAGATTGACTTATAGTCGTCGTCATCTTCGCGCACCTCTCCTGCCCGAAGCATCTCCATGACCATCGGGAAGTTCTGCTCATCAGATGGCGCTTCGTAGAGAAGATAAAACATCAGCGCAAGCAGAAGCATCGAGGCTGCTGTATCCCAGAAGGGATCCTGAGCCACTGCACCTTTTTGAGTGGTCGCCTTGAAGAGATTGGTGACCAGACGCTGCACGTCGTTGTCACACATCAGGTAGCGAAATGGATTGTAGCAGTGCGACTTCTCCATGTTGATGAGGTCAAGTATACCTAGCTCGTAGCCTTGTTCTTCCAGCAAATGTCCCGTATCCCGCAAGATCTCTCCCTTAGGGTCGAGGACCACAAAAGAGGTATTTGCCTGCATCACATTCGGTTTGGCATAGCTTCTGGTCTTGCCTGAACCTGAACCGCCGACAACCAGCACATTGAGATTGCGCTTGTGTCTCTTTGCATCAAGCCCGATCCGAAAGCCCTTTGTCAAGAGCTTATTGGCGCTGTAGTTATGACTGCGATAGCGCCTCGCAATGGAGGCGACATCACCCCACGCGGCGCTCCCGTGTTCTTCTCTGCGCCTCCAGTTTCTGCGTGTAGCAAAAAAGACGCCGACTCCCAAAGCGTAGGCTCCCAGTCCAAGAAGGGCAGCCCGCAAGCTGCCCTTCACGATTGTTATCTTAAGCGGGGCAGCCATCGCTGCGCTCAGTCCTGGGAGTAGCTGTTCTCGGTTTCCCGTCAGGGCTGGTGCTAACAGAAGTGCCAGCCAGATAGCTGCGGGTATTCCCAAAGCGATCAGTACCCGCTCCGCGCTCCTATCGCGCCTCATCGCGTCGCCGTCGCTTCTTTGCTGGAGCGTGAGCGACCTTAATGATCGTCTCGCTGATTGTGTCTGCCGATCGGCCTTCTTTGATAAGTTGATTGCGCTCATCAGCCAGAGCAGCAAGAACGGCGCCGCGCTGACAATGGTCAAGCTCGACCACCACACAAGACTTAGCGGGCGTCATTACGCTCACCCTTATCATGCTTTGGCGCAGGAGCTGCCTCCAGGAACTGCTTGGCTTCCAGATTTTTATCCACACGATCCGTTATTGTCTTTGCTGTGTCACGGATAAGAGACAGTTCTTTGCGAACTTCTTTAGCGTCATCTTGCGGAGCTTGTGGAGTGAGTACCGGCATCAGTCCGGAATTGTCCGCGCCGTAGCGCCCTGCTACTACATAGGCTGCAAACAGAGCCGTCTCACGGTTCGCCTCATGGTCGTAGTCGCCACCTCGCGCAGCAAGAGCTGCCTGTGCCAGCTCTACGGTAAGCGCCTTGAATAGCTGCTGCTCACTCAGATCTCTGGTAGCCCAAATCGTCTTGGTGTTATGGTCATAGTGGGCATATTCATTATCGCCCTGTAGTGAATCAACCGTCTTGATGTCAACGGGAGCCTGGTCGATAAGGGTAAATAGCAGCGTGCGCGTATCGGGGTAACGTGGCTCCAAGTGTCTGGCAGTAGTCTGCTTCTCATCAAAGACATGTTTGATGTTGTAGCTTGTGCCAATACTGCCATCGGGTCTTGTGTATTCGTCGCCTGGTTCAAGAATTGAAATAGCATGCTGTCCCTTTTTGACCTGTGCGCCGCTTCGTTTCCAGGATTCGAAGTCCGCAAGACGGGTGGCGTCAGGAGCCTGATCAAAGATGAGTAGTGCATTTGTCGCCGAGTAGGGGAAGCGAGCCATTACATCAAGGTAGTCGCGAAACGCCACCGGATCTGAACTGATGCGCTCAGTTATCTCGTCAAGACTTGAAAAGACCGCATCGCGCTCCGCCTGTTTGCGAGCAATGTAGGCCTCCCTGTCGAAGTCTTGCCCGCCTGCTGCGCCGTCTGCCCCCGCACTCTCTTGCGCCGGTATCTTTTGCGCATCTATCGCTGCGTAAACATCATCGTTCATGTTGTTACCTGCCTTTCATTGTTGGTTGCTTTTTCCGGCGCTTTGATTGCGCAGAAATAACCTGTTCTGTCTGCTTGTCCATAGATACTGGGTTGAGTTTCTGGCTGCTGTCCGTGCGAACCTTGCGCATGTCTTCGATCTTCGCCTTTACGCTGGGGCGATCACGCTCATCGCCGAATCCTCGACCACTGCGCGTCTTACTTCGCGAAGCAGCTTCTTCCTTAGAGCCAACCGGGTCTTGCTGGCGCCCGCCTTTCTTTGATGAAGGCTCTGACGGACGCTGGTCTGCCGCCAGAGCCTTGGGAGGGTTTTTCTGTGGGGAACCCTCTTTGGCTGTGCGCTCACCGAGCAGCTCGCCGAGAATTGCGCCGGCATCATTGTGGGGTACGCCCTTTTCTGCTCCCTGTTTACCAGAGCCTTGCAGCTCGCGCTGTGAGGCCACCACAACGTCAGTCTCATCGAACCTACCGTATTCAAGACGTTCAACTATGCGATTGATTTTGGCAGCGTCTTCTGCCTTGACCATGACATCTACAAGCTTTTCGGGGTTATCACCAACGCCCTTGATGATGGTGTAGAGCACCCCGTAGCGCTTTGCTTCCTTAGCAAAGGTCGAAAGCTCTGCCTCGGTGACATTGAAGACTTTGAGCTCTTTGCCACTTTTGAGCAGGGAGACCAACCTCGTCTTACCTTTGGTTTTTTCCTGCGAGCTCGCTACTGACCACAAAGCGCTCGTCAGGTTCTTGGCTCCTGCGCCGGATAGTTTCAAGGCGTACTCAACGCCCATCAGCGTGATCCGAAAGGTCTGGTCTATTGCCTGGTTTGTTGCTTCCATGTGTCCTGTCCTCCTTTCTTTGAGTTGGTTGAAGTTTCTGTTCCTCGTCGCGCTCTATGCGCTCGATGCGCTCCGGCAGCGTGCGAGAGCGCTCAGTGATGCGTTCACATTGCGCCACCTCCTTTCGTAGGGTCTTCAGTTGTGCGTTGATTTCCTGATAGCGAGGATCGTCTTTTGTGGTGCTGGGATTTCCCCTACCAGCTCCTGCTCTGATTTCTGCTCCCAGCTTCTTGCGTTCGGCAAGCAGGTTAGCGATAGTCGTTTCACGACTTGTCCTAAACGCAATCAAGTCCCCTGCGGTCTCAATACTTTCGCGCCCAAGAAGTCGCGTGTCGGCGATGTATTCGTCGAGCTTGCGAATATCTTCGCGGAGCAGATAGTGAACCGAGGCGTTAGTCGTTGGATTGCCACGCTGCTGGTAGTAGCCCAGGAGATAGAGGTAGTGACGATGCAGCGCCACAATCGAGCCGCGAGTAAAAAAGGGCAGCTTCTTAGGCGGTGTGAAGTTTGGATGACGACGCCGGGCAACCGGAAGTTTCTGGTGGATATGGCTGCCCTCGTGTATCTGTACGCGAATGCCTTCTTGCGTGTAGTCGTCGCCGAAGTTGCGAGCAAGACGGAAGAACCGCTCTTTGCCTGGTGGCCTGACAGAAATGTCTGCACCGATCTTGTACTCATAGCCCAGTGCTTTCAGGTTCTCGAAGAACTGTCGCTCAGTTCTTGAACGGGCAATACACTCGTCAATGTCGGACTTGATGACCGATCTCCAGGTAGGCTTGCCTGCGCGTTCTGCCTGCCACTCGGCGTAGTGTCTTGACTTTCCCCGCTGCGGATTCTGTATTACCGACAGACCATACTCACGACAAAGTACATCAGAAGTGTTCCGAAGATCGTGGTAATCTTTTCCAGTTCTGATATAGCGTTTACCATCAGCATAAGAAACCGAGTTGAGAACAAGGTGATTGTGCAGATGTCCCTTATCAAGATGGGTGGCCACTACTACTTGGAACCTGTCGCCCCAAAGTTGCTGCGCTAACTTAACGCCGATCTCATGAGCGATCTCTGGAGTTGTCTCACCCGGCTTAAACGATTGATAGCCATGCCATGCAACTATTCCATCTGCTTTGCCGTACTTGCGTTTGACGAGCATCATCTCTTCGCGAGCAATTCCAGGATCGCAGTTTACCCCAGACACAAACATGTGCTGCTCAGTCTTTGAAGGGTTTACAGCGTATGCCATCACGTCGGCAAGCCCCTGGATGTCTGCATCAGGCATCTCTGGCATTTCAATAAACTTTGGATTCTCTGTTTTGTCAGGATTCTCAACATAGATAAGAACGCTTCCCAGATAACCCTTCACATGCCATATCGAGGTAGTCGCCATCTACTCAACCTTCCTGTGCTCTAAGACTGCCTGCTCAATTCGCAACGTGGCTTGGCGCAGTTCAGAAAGGTTTCGTTCGTAACGTGCAGCGTCGACGTCGCCAGTTGAGTTAGCGCGTTTCGCTATCTGGTTGAGGTTGCCTCCAATGGAGTGCAGCTCACGAATCATCTGAAAAAAGTCAGGCGGCGGTTTGTCAGTAGGCACCAGCCCATTCAGTACAGTTCGGATATATGCTTCGCGGGATAGACCGCTTTTCTTCACAGCATTATTGAGCCTAATCAGCTCTTCGTCAGTGAGCCAAAATCGCACACGGGTAGTGCGCATTCTTGCCATAAGTATTCCTTTCAAAAATGGGGTTTCAGGGGAGTACCCCTGACAAGGTGTTGAGGGCGTCTAGCCCTTAACACTCTGTCTTTTGGACCCCTGTGGGGGCCAAAAGACGATGCTTGCTGTGAGGCGATTACACCTAAATATGTCTATTGCGGCATCAGGAGAACGATGATGTTGTCCGCGGAAAGGAAGGCTGAATTCGTCTTTGCTCCAAGCGCTTGAAACTTTCGCGAGTCAATTGGCCAAAGCCCCTCTGAACCATTTGCACGTGCATTGTATTGGGCAATGGTGAAATAAGTATAACCTTGAAAGTGAAGCTGGATGTCTAACCCGTATTGTGCTGGATTCGGACTTACTACTAAGTCTTTTTGATTTACTTTTCTAATTTGTCCTCCCAGCGGACAGTATAAAAATGTTACAGAGACATCAGGCCTCTCAATTTCATTTTGTGAAAGAGGTTGGGAAGTAAACATGTACCCAACTGGTTGTTGCCCAACCGAATATTCAGTAAGTAATTCTTTTAGATTTAGTTGAGAATACCATAGAGCGAACTCGGAACAGTCCGGAGGCCATACACTCTTATCTTCGGGATCATAAGGGGACTCTTGGAAAGTATATTGTTGGCTAATTTGGAGGGACGAATCTTGTGCTCTCACGCTATAGCTAAAGAAATCTGTCGTAGTGTTTGGTTGCCCAATAAAATTAGATGAAAATGCACCCATGCGCCCCGAAGGAGAGAACAGGTAAGCAAATGCGATGTTGCCATTGGCTGCTTCTCCAAGTGGATCGCCCAAATTAATAAAACTGTCAGTTATTGGAACTTGGGGATTACCTACATATAGCTCATCCCCATTTGCAAGCGCAAATTCCTTGTGATTATTCATCTCAGTTTGGAAGATACTGAAATCAAAGGTAAAAGCGTTTTGATGTGAAATGGGTATATGAAGAATCGAATTGCCCGCTCCACCAGTCACAAAGGAACTTGCCCTCTTCTCTGTAGGCATTTTGAAAGTTGTCGCAACCTGTGGTTTGGGGAGAGTTCTTACTGCTTCAAACATTAAGTAACCAATAATGACTATCGCTAAAGCAATGGCTGCGACTACACTCCAATTATTTCTTTTTGTTGCTCCTTTAATTTTCCGCTCCCATCAAATATCTCTTCCTTTTTATTCAGGCTCCCAAAAAAACTGGGAGCCTGAATAAATTAACCAAAATAAGTATTATCGCGACTGAAATATTACTCGAATTTACTTAACAGGTGGTTCTTCTCCCGAGATTAGTGTACGATCACTTGGCAAGACACCATGCTCGAAATCAAGATCAACAAACCCATAATAAGGGCTACTAGGGAACAAATATTCCCAATTACTTGAACCTGGTTGCTTTATCTGATGCACCTCAACCATCCATGAGAACGAGGCACCCATCGCAGCTTCAAACATAATCTGAATAGTCGTACCTATGGGCAGTGGCACATTATTTAAAGGCGGATTTCCATTGGAGTCAACATACTGCAATGGCTGAGTCAAAATAAAACTTCCATAATCTGGATTAGATGGCTGTTCATAGGGATCATCAGCTGTCCACGTTGCTCCCCCCGGATCATTCGGATCCCTCCAAATTTGCATGACACCAATATCACCATAATTTTCATAGAAAGTCCCGTTGTCAGTCAATGAAATATAGCCGGAATTAATTAGCCCGTCCGAATCCCGGAAGAGCGCATAGAAAATCTCGTTTGGATTTTGAGAATCAAAAGCTTGATTGGTTTCCCTTGGAGAAAAAATTGCGAAAGGCTCAATTTGTTCAACGAGGTCGTTATTATTGATTCGCTTGCCCCACATTGGATTTTTCAATACAAACTCATTATTCCCATCCAGAGCCTTTGTCCAATAAACTTCGACAGGAGAGACATTCGAAAAATGCGGCGGGACGGCATCTGGCGTTATGCGCACACGCGCTTGCCCGCTACTGCCAGTTAGATCCCACTCGTTAGAATTATTTTCAAAGGCACTGAAGCCGGGATTTTGCCCCGAATACACATTTCGATCAACAGCTATTCCAGCTACCGTTGTTTCTTGTATTTGATCAAATGCCCAATTACTTGGAAGCGGGAAGCCTGCATTTCCGCTCCATCCCGTTGACATACCTGCCACAAAACTACTGCTAGAATACCCCAAACCACTAATATATGCACAGGTGTTTCGCGCTGCATAAATACCTATTTTATATTGCGAACCAACATAGTTGCCATTCCCTATATAGGTGGCAATACCTTGGAAGTATGGGACAACTTTGTTGTCAAGCTCGCTTCCCATAAAATCATAATCAACCGCGAAATAAATGTGCTGAGCGCGAGGAACACCCAGCGCTCTTGCAACAGTAAATGCCTTTTCTGCATCTGCAATGCCCTGCTCATAAGTAAAGTAGTTATAGATATCCGATTCGTTAGGGTTCTCCATGAAGTATTCTCGTTGGTCTTCGAAAATAACAAACAGACTTAAGCCGCCAAGAAATATCTTCTTCATTTCGGCTCTTGTCAGATTCTTAAACACGAATTGTCCATTAACACTAACGGTGCCAGTAAGATACCTACCAACATAATTAAACCCTGCTTGATGAAGTGCTGCAGCTGATGTAACATCCAGACGAGTCACACAATCACATGCATACACACCTTCGTTTGTGCCTCTGTTTGGATTGCCAGTGCTTACCAGTAATGACATCCACTCATTAAGACCAATTGCCTCTTGGCCGGGCAATTTAACAAAGGACTGGAAATTTACTATTTCTGTTTTTGTGGCAGTATCCCATGCGCCACCAAAAGAATTAGGATCAAAGCCATTTAAGTAGAGCATGTACTGCGCAAGAATAATAAACCTTGTGATATTGGCTGAATCATAAGCATTCCCGTTATAACTCAAAGGCTCACCGGAATAAGGGATGTTTGGAGCATGAGCCTGTGTTGTAGGCCCGAAATTCCCATTTGCAAGACTGGTGGGCAAGCCTTCTTCCGCCTGAAAACCAAAGATCAATGCGGTAGTGTTGATTGCCTGAGTAACTCCGTCTGCCGGTATTAAACCCCTGTTATTGTTATTGTCACTCAGAAAATAGTCAATATACATATGATTCAGATACTGCTGCATTGATCTGATAATCGAATCGCCTCCGCTACCGACTTGACTCAATACGTACCAATCTACGCCAAGCACTGCTTTCATTTGCATGCCAGATACTACTGATGAGATTTGAGAACCTTGTAACCCCGCATCACCCTGAATTGCCTCAACGGCATTGATGGTATTTTGGTCATAAATCCCCGTAACCGTGCCTGCTCCTCCGGAACCATTGCCGGGATTATATCCTTTACAGAAAAGTCCATACTGCAGAATGGTAATCCGATTACCGGCGCTCGGCATAGCGATTTGGTTGCTGTCACAAGCAGCCATTGTAGCCGGGCCAAAACTCCCTGTAGCTGGAGATATTCCCAACTCTATCTGCAATGCTGAAACAAGCGCATAAGAATTTGCGTTTCCGAAATTACCATCTTCAGCAACGTGAATATAATCCGAATGACTTCCATATGTTGAGTTGAGCCATTGTTGAGCTCCCAATACATTAGAATCTGCCATTTCCCTCATCACTCCTTTTTATCAAAGATACTTGTTATCACTGAGAAACTTCGTGTCAGAAAACTAAGGCCAAAGCTACTAGCCTTCTGGCGCAGAACAATAACAAATTAGGTGTAAGCTGAAACCGCTCATTGGGAAACTTATTCCTCCAAACTCTCTTGGTTAATAGTACTCCGCTCGCTTGCGAAAACTGAACCTCTTCACAAAAACTTTGCCGACTTCACATAGACGACTACATCAACGCTATCTGTTAGAGACTTTCTGCCTGCTCTATCCGTGATGCCCGCCAAACCGCAATGCCCACATACGCTGCTATTGGTCCACAAATAAGCGATGGAGCCATCACCCACCAATCTCGTAATAGTAGTCCGTATATCAACCAAAGCGCCGCATTTGAGACAAGCAAAGATTGTGAAATGAGCGAGATGCCAGTAATGCGCATTCTATTTCGCCTCAAGCGAAATACCTTTATCACTTGGGGCGCAGGCGTTATCACTGATGTTATTGAGCCGAACGCTCCGATACAGTTTATTAGTACAGTTAGCAATTATTTTCTCCTTATTCTGGTGCAGTCCAAGACAGTCAGCGAGCTTGGCCTCGATCATGTTTCGGCGTTGTCTTCTTTGACCCTTGCATTTGCCTGTGCATCATCAGATACTCGTTAACGTCTTTGCCTTCTGGCGGAGGAGACACCGTTGCTTCAATGTCACGGGATGCAAGCGCAGACGAGATTGCCTGAGCTGCCGTGCGTCCCGGCTCGTCGTTATCAAGGTGAAGGTAGACTTGCCTGGTCTGGGGATTGTTGGCAAGATATTGCGCGAGTGCGCGGGGAAGCTGCGGCTGCTTGCGGTTTCCTGATGCAGGCGAGACGCCACCGATTGAGAGCAGATTCATTGTTTTCCAGCTTCGCCCCGTATCAAGCATCAGCGTCGCATAGGAAAGCGCGTCGATGGCTCCTTCAAAGATGTGAACGTCTTCAGTTAAATAGCGTGAGGAAAGCCTGAATGCAAACTGCTTGTCGCTACCTACGGCCTCACCCTTGAAGTCACCTTTTACGCCACGAACTGACGCGTAACGCGCTTTACCCGTCTTGTCTTTGCCGACAAACACCACATTAGCGTTG
>Ga0123354_10000995_pt1 | contig 32260 bp, 20 predicted proteins | sample TergutLab28metaG_2_FD_97872 | JGI IMG/M metagenome (GOLD analysis project Ga0123354, IMG submission 97872) | Labiotermes labralis P4 segment gut microbial communities from Petit-Saut dam, French Guiana - Lab288 P4 | ecosystem: Host-associated > Arthropoda: Insects > Digestive system > Gut ... | reverse complement strand
GTGTGTGTGTGTGTGTGTGTGTGTGTGTGTGTGCGTGTGTGTGTGTGTGTGTGTGTGTGTGTGTGTGTGTGTGTGTGTGTGTGTGTGTGTGTGTGTGTGTGTGTGTGTGTGTGTGTGTGTGTGAAGAACGCCGATGTTGGCAAGACGAAGGCTTTTTGAGAAATACGGCTCAAGTGTTAAGGGATTCGCTGCTACTGTTGAAATTCGTAAAATTCTAAACAACTTGCACTTTAAATAATTAAGCACCCAAAGTAGCTTGCGTAAGAACATTTTCAAAAATAAAATACACGTTAAATATAAAAGAGGTATCTCGAAGCTATAAAATTAGTTTCAGGTGTCATTACAACCCTTCCTCACGAAATGTGGATTTATTGTTGCCGAAGTCTCCAATATCTTTTTCCATGTGTATAAAAGTAAGCCCCACATGTACGTAAAAGCGTTTACCATGGCTGGTAAGACTGTATACAAATGGAGGACCGAAGGTAGGTGTAACTGACAGACCATCCAGCAGAATAGCGGTTGGAAGGGGATTTATGACCAGCCATATTCCGATTCTCGGAGCCTCATTTGCGGAATCGGAGTAGTAATGGGGAACTTAGTTCAGCATTTGGGCGCGGGAGTGCGTTAAATGTTAAACCTGCCCTTTGCACGCGTCTCTTTTCGTGACTTTTGAGCTACATGTCTGGCAGACTCAGTTTCTTGTTTGATGTCTCCATATTTCAACTCAAGTTTCTGTCCATGTCAAAAATTTTGCTGTTAATTTAAGTATTTTTGCGTGTAAGACCATCTTCAGTTCCATTCAGTACCTGACTATACTCTGTGGAGAAACTAGTTTTTATTCCTTAATCAGATTCAGAATAATTTTCTCCACGATCGTCACTTGAATACATAATTGCGTTACTGAAGCCTTCATCAAACTTTTGCGTTCTGGAGTTATTTTAATGAAGGTTCAGAGCCAGAATGACAAATATCACATCGGAGCGAGGAGCACCGAACACCTGATCTCAAATTTTATGTTAATTGTACCGTGCATATTATTACAATTACTACAACAGCCAACAATGCACGCAGTACAATACAGTTAATGACAAATATTAATCTCCTACGTGTTCTCAAAGAAAAGAAGTTCGAGTTTGTTCGAGCATTATCTATACTAGCTGATATTTCGTGGTTTTTGTAAGTTGGGCAATATCCTCTAAACCGGTGTTTCTCAACCGCCGGGCCGCGGCCCGGTACCTGGCCCTGGCATCAAATATACCGGGCCGCGAGAGGTTCTCCTGGAATTTGTCATTTTAGTTTTCTACGGAATTTTCATGAATAAATGTTTTATAGTGGAAATATTCTGCGGAGAAAAATATTCGTGAATGTGTCGAAAAACTCAGACCCACATGTTGGCCTGAGGAAACTACAGTATGCTACAAGATCTCATTAGTCCAGTGACTGATAACTAATTTAAATGTAATTTTATATTTGTCAACATGCCACACCTTATACATAAATGTACTAATACTCTTTATGATTATGCCATAATTAATTCTTAATACTTATGTTAGTTTAATGTATGACCTTAAAAAAATGGTATTTACGAGTAAATTTACTGGGACCGGGCCCTCGTCTTATGAAAAAAGCATTTACCGGGCCGCGGTCTCACAGAGGTTGAGAAACACTGCTCTAAACTTTGTCACGGTGACACCCGCCAGTTTCTTCCAGAGTAACCTGCATAGTTGTACAAGCTCCCGCGACTTAATTAAAACCAAGAGAACTACGTGAAAAGGTAGCGAATGTTTGTCATCGACTGTGCCCATCACCCATTTACGCTTAGAGTAATAGGAACTTCCAACCAAGTGCTGTATCAGAGATGAAGCCCCGAGCAATGGTAAAATGGTTATTAGCAGGGGAGAAGTGAAGGAATTCGTATAGAACTGCCTCATCGCCATTGTCCCACCACGAATCTGCCATTTGATATGAAGTTACCAGGGGTTGGACCCGACTCTTGGCGGTGAGAAGCCAGGGTCTAACCGCCCGATCTATGGTACAGCCATTTAGTGTAATGTGAGCTGTGCCTATACATGCCCGGACAGGTCGCTAGCGGTCCAGGAGGTTATGGCTACCAGATTTCCAGACAGTCGGCACGTGAAGGTGGTAAGGTTGTCAGCCTTACGCACCGCCCCCCCCCCCTTCACCCCCAATAAATATTCCTGGTACTCATTTCCGTTATGGGCTGCTTTTATCCCAGGGCCATAGTGCTGCCGGAAGGATTATGTAAATGAAAAATTCCAACGACAGATCGGGAGTCGAAACCGCGACCTTCTGGCTTGCAGCCTCAACCAAGTGCGCCATCGCATGTCCTCCCCCCCACTTAGAGTAACACTTCGTATAATTTCATGAACTGAGTCCAGTACACACCTTGTGGTGTCAAAGGGGTTTTGATACTGCTTCCTGTTACAACGTGGAAGGAAACAAGTGCCCATATCCGACATCAAGAAAACACTTGGCGGAACACGTGCTGAATTAATATTTCAACAGGCACGTTAAAGCCTGAACTGTATCACTAAATTGATTGCTCAGTTACAGTTCCAAAGTGTTTTTATTTACAACGTGTTTCATCAAAACGCTCATGAGTTTCAGTTTTCCACATTTTACCCGGAATTTCACCCGCAAGGTTCGATGTAGAACTTCAAACGTTGTGTTGCAGTACGAAATGTTACCCTGAACATATTCGTTTGTTTGTAAGTGGCTAATTATGGTTTCTCATGAAGCACAGTGGTTGTCGGCATGTGCTCATGTCCCGAAGGAAGAGGATGGTATTTGTTAGAAAATGGATAATTTCCACAACACACAGTGACACTAGCAGCAGTCGGTGTGAGTGCCCTATGCCAGCGGCAACCAGTCTTTTCTCTGCCCCGTCACACTTGATTCGTGACGTCCACATACGCGACACACGTTCACGGGAATACCAAAATTTTTGTGATATAAAAGTAATAAACATGAACTCGAAAGTTGTGGGCTATGGCCACATCTGTAGCCATTCTGCGTCCTCTGAAGGAGTAAATCAGGGCCGAACTGAAGGCGAAAGACCGTCTTCAGTGTGTCGTCCTCACAAACCTTCAAAAGAACCATTCGCGTCTTGGATGGTCAAATTTTTCGCGACGCACCTAGCAACTGCTCGCGACACGCCATTGTGTTGCGACACTTACGAAGTTTTATAAACGCTTCTGTAGCCGGAGTAGTGGCGAGTCGGAATCAGATAAGTCTAACGGAATGAAGGTAGCTGATTCGTGATTCAGACTTCCACCGCGGTTGAAATGAGTTCTTCTCTCTTCTGGGTTGTTGCGCGGCGTATATTGGTAGTAAGTTACCGACGTTTCGTGACAACCTATCCCTTTCATCTTGACTGTTGACCCTTGAAGACTGGACCGATAGGTTGTCACGAAACGTCGGTCTACGCTGCGTAACATCCCAGAATAGCGAAGATCTCAAGGTAGCCGACGTAAGAAGGCATTTGAATAATTATTCACGAAATATATCCTTATGACTATATGAACTTCTTACTTTTTCCCAGTTTAGTCCCCTAGCAACGTAATATTTCTTAGTCGTGTATTTTTGTATCACTGCTTTTGAGTCGGTGTCGTGAACGCAATAACGATGCAACACAACGACCTCTGTAGCAGTTCATATATATAGCTACAATGTTAGAGAATAAAACATGGCTTTCCGCAAAAGGCTGGCAGTTTGTTTGGTAGCCAACTGCCTGGTAGCTACCCAAGAAAGGCTCTGCTTGTTGCGGTTCGTTAGTTACTGCTACATACTGCTTACTAAATTGGGGACCGCGGTAGCACAGTGGTTAAGGTGCTGGGTTACAAATCGGAAGGTCGCTGGTTCGATCCCAGGTGGTGTCAGTAGATTTTTCATTGGTATGAAATCCTTCCGATCGCACTTTGGCCCTGGGGTCGACTCAGCCTCTAACAGAAATGAGTATCAGGAGCTTTTCCTGGGGGCAAAGGCGGCCGGTGCGTAAGGCTGACAACCTGCCACCATCCTGTGCCGTTGTCACGAAATCTGGGAACCTTAACTTCCTAAGAACCCCCTGGGCCTGTCCAGGCCTGTAATGGGACTGCTTTACCTTTTACTGCTTACTAAATTTGAAATGAAAATAACGTATAAGAGTAAGTCTGAACGTCGTGATCGGGTAACACTCCAGCTGTATATTCTGGTGGTCCCGGCTTTACACCTTGGCTCGCAAACTAACTTTCCTGAATGAGGTTACTCCTGGTCCTCCATACTGTCTCCAGACAAACAGCAGGACAGTAACTTTCATTACGCCACGACTGTTTGTACATTACTTCCACTTCCATTGGTCAATCCTACCATTCGACCTGTTAAAGCCTGAGCTACTGACATTGTCCTTGGTTATTTGCGGCTTAAGGGCGCAAGAAGCCATTTCTCTTTTTAGTTAATTGGCTACTGCTTGATAACTGTTTATTAATTTGCAAATAAAGAAAGAATTCATACTTTACTTTACTGTATTTTGCATATCACATACTGCCCACTACTTTGTAAGAAAAATGAATGAATGGTGTGCAAGAATAACGGTTGTTTTTACGAACTAAATTTGAAACAGAAAGTTTATTCTGCTGAGTATATGGCATTCGAGATGCAGTTCCAACGTCTGAGTTTGAATGGGAAACGAGAGTTAGGAGTGCTGTTTGTTTCGGACATACCGTACATTTGTTGTTACCGGGAGGTGTCATGCTGTCTCAAGACCGGCAGAAGGTCTGCAGTTAAATGGCACGCTGGTGTCACCTTCAGAAATTATAACTGCAAAATAGTTGTGAGTTGCCAAGAGTGCGCTAAGTTACCATGGAGCTGCACGAAAAAAAGGCTGCTTTGGGGTTTTGGAAACTGCGGAAGTGGGCTGCATGGCTGATCTTCAGCATTCTCATCCTACACACTTCGACGTTGAAAATGGAGGCAGCTTATTCTTCTGAATTATTGGAAAAACAACCGACTTAAAATCGGCGTCTGTACATCAAAACAGAATCAACATTAAAAATGGTGAAAATTTGAAATGGATTAGGAAGGAGATTTAAGCTATTAAACCTTATGAAGCTCAACACAAAACATGTCCCGAAGATGGATGCAGCGTGTTCTTCCGAAACATTAGTACCTAGCAGTGTTTGAACCCAGTAGACCACAGTATGAATCTTCTTCCCTGTGAAAACGCCAAGTATTATAATTTAAAGTATTCGCCATGAACGACAGCGACAGACTATGTCAGGAAATCTTTTGTTCGTAAATTGCATGCACTCCACTTCTTGCCAGAGTATACCCTACATCTTTCCAGTGTGAGTGCTTCTAAGAAATTGTTCCAGTTGGAATTCATTTTCCTGGCATCACATGACCATCAAAGAGTGATGGTGAGGATTGGTGGGATCCGTACATGTGTGTTGTAGCAGTTGTTATCCCATGTCACGTACAGTCGACCTACTCACAAGACACATCATATTTCACACGTCGCAGCTGTTCCTAGTCCTGTGACAGGACTAGGAACAGCTGCAGATTGGGTTTGGAGTGTCTGCACACTTTGGCAGTGGTATGGATACAGGCCATCCTGTTGCAAAGGTCGCAGCACCTTCCCTCGAAACGTATGCATCTGAAGGCCAAATCGGCAAACTCCCGCTCTCAGACTGCGTCAGAACTTTCGCAGCATCTTTTCTTGGTCACTAACAAGTTGTACGCCCCATTCCGTGGTACTTGGGGCAAATGATCCCATGTCTCACATCCGCTCGCATAGCACGTTGCCAAACACCCTTCAGCTTATATGACGACCGATGGTGACCCAACTACCGTATTCTTTGCCCGCTGCTGGTGCATTCCTATCACAGATTCCCTAAATGAAATCAGCGTCCAATCATCATGTATGAGAAGCGTTGTTGTTGCTGACGGTTCGAGCACTTCTTTTCGCGAACAGCCAGAGTACAGAACTGATTGGTGTGTACACATGGCATGGGCGAGTGCACTATCTCAGCACTGGGCGGCTGCTATGCTGAAACGGTAACAACGTAAAGGTTCAGGTTTTGACCCCTAGTTTATGTAAAATATATAGTTGGAAATAATCCCGTGAATAACAACTCACAAGTTCCGAGACGATTCCTGGGATATTGTGTGTAAGCCGTGAGGACCATCTTCTTGAGCCACATACTGTGTGTTCCGTGTGAATTACTTAGCCATCTGTGCGCACGGATCTTCTAGTATCTCAAATCGTTTATACGGTTGTTTTCTTACCCTGCTGTTTATGTCTTAAGTCTACCGAACCAGTGGCTGGTTTATTGATGGTTCAAACAATAAAATCACAATTTACGCTGCGCAAGAGGTCACGTGACTATGACGTGACCACCCCCACCGCTTCTCTCACCGCCACCCCACATTTCATTGCAGTTCTGATTTCCTCAGGGCTGCTTTTAAAAGGACTCCATTTCTCTCCCCCAGTAAATCACTTATAAAATAAACAGACCCGGGCGCTACCCGAGTTTCGAAGTAAATCAACCCTGAGCCAGTAGAGGAAACAGTGCCGTGCTGTCAAGGAGGGTTAAATGTCCTCATAAGTTGTGATATTAGTGCACATGCCGCATAACTTTGCATTCCTCTCTTCTCTTGTCCTTCCCTTTTACATTCCTACTGCTTCTATACGGTTGTATTCAATACCTTTCCTTTGCGCACTTTTCCTAATGTTCTTTCTGACTTCTTTATCCGTTTCTGACATCCTTTGTACAATGTATTCCCTTTTATTTTATTATTTTTACGCAACAATTACCCCTTCTACTTCCCTCTCCTCTTCTGGTATATTTTGTGTTTTCTTGTGCTGCTGTTATTGCTCAGCGCTTCAGTCCGTCACGTAGGCCTGAGGCAACACTACAGAGCGCTTACGGCTGCTGGGCAAGGAACAAAAAGATATCAAACAGAATTTTGGCCGGTAAACCGATGGAAAACATTTACTTGAAAGACCGTATATGAGATGGGACATAAGCCGAACAAGAAGAAGTTCAGGAAATTAGGTAGATGATCCGAGGTTGATGGAACGCCGTGTAGATTAGAAAGCAGGGTACAAGCATTCTTCTGGAACTTTGAAATAATTACGAGTATTTACATCACAGCGCAGGGGAGAGAAGTCCAAACTACAATGATGTCAAATCTCACGTGGTTGGGACCGGTTAAAGAGAGAGTATGTTAGCGGAATTTGGTATTTGTGAATTTTGAAGCTTTGGGCTCTGTATCATACTTCTCGTAAATTACTTTTTATATTCTTTATTCTTCCTGATTTTTTTTTCAGTCTAGTTCTCTTCTGTTTCTGCAGCTATCCTTGTTTTTTGTGTCATCTTTTTTACCCCTTATCCAGTTTCTCACCTTCGCCACAATATCTTCTCCCTCGACGACCAGCATACCGGTTTAGAGGCTGGTCCTGTTGGCCAGTTTGAGAAGTCTAGGATTCAAATCTTGGCTCGGAGGCCGACTGCTATGAGGTTACATTTAATTTATTCAGTGACCCCAGGCAGTTGCTGGTATTGTACCGTAAAACGGGCAGTGCCACCGATAAGGGGGGAAGGGAAGTCGGTACAAATTACCGGGGCTCTGCGGTCTGCTACAGAGCCCGGGGTCCGAATATGTTGCACGTGTTTTGATATTCAGCAGGTCCGCCCTTGCTGGGAGCCCAAAAAATTGTTTCATTGGGCCCCGAACCCGCTCTCGGCGGCCCTAAACAAGGGTCTACAAATTTTTCAAAAATCTAACAGCCATCTTAAAATTATGGGCGCCAGAAAGGTGACGTGGAGCAAATTGTATACTCAGAAACCACAAATATTGAAAGCCACCGTACTAAATTTAGTCGCACAGTCGTCCGGACGCCCGGGATTTATGCATCTCTTCCTTAAAATGTACCATGTTCACTTCCTACCACCATCCTTCCCGTTCATCATTCACGATTATATCTTGCTATACAGCTGAAATAGCGTCTCGAAAGAACCCAAGAACGCTACTCTCCTATCTGTTCGCAAGCCTCCATCCTATTTTAAGGATACGCTGTAAGTCTGCATGCCTCGTGTTCTCCTTTCCTATTTCGGCCTCTTATCATTCCGTTATTCCATTTTACTTCCCATACGCATTCCCCGCCTCTCTTTTCTTCCACCTTCTTTTAAAATTTTATTTGATTTTTTTCATTCAAGATTTTATGTCCTCTTCCTTCTCTTTACTTTTTACTTATTCTCTCGGTTCTTTTTCTTCTCTCCACTGTACTTCCTTTTCATTACCAACTTCATGAATTCCCTCTCTTTGACGAATTATCTCATTTTTTCTCGCATTTTTTACCAGTTTATCTCCGGAAGTTGCCTCAGTTTCGGTTGGGGGAGGGGGACCAACCTGTTACCCTGCATCTTCGTTACCTCTTTAGATTGATTTCTTCTCACCCTTACTCCACTTCTGGTCTCTGCACTCGTCCCATTATTTATTATTCTACCGTCTGCAGTGCCCCACTCTTTCGTCGCTTGGGCTGTGTGGTATATCTACCATTCCTAAGAAACCAACTCTTAACTAACGCCTTATCCCGGAGGATGCAGCATCACATCCTGAGACCACCTACCCAGCCGCATGGTTGCGTTGTCTCTGTGTTCCTCTTTTTGTACTCGACATATTTTCTCTCCTGTCATCAAATTACAATAATTCTTTCTTTCGTCTTTTAGTCTTGGATGAGAAAAGAAGTATAAGTCTGTGTTTTGGTACCCCAGTTAACTGTATAATTTAGCCACAGACAACCATCAATATCGACATAACAGTACTGAACTTAATTCCCAAATCTCAGTTAGCTATTCCAGCAGCCCCTTCCAAAATAACAGCGTCAGCAATCCGCGAGAAGCATGTAAACTTTGGGATTAGAACTCATGGTGTTTTGAATTCTAAGCCGCAAAATTCCTACTTCTACACACCGGTACTACCACTGTCATTTACTTTTATCAGAACAATTTATTTTCAATAAGTCGCTAAAATCGGTGGTACCCAAAGATGGAACATTTATTGTCAATGTTTCACTGTCTCCATTACTTCCCATTCCACCTTTTTTTTTGTCTCCTGTATCTGTACTGTATTCTATATCCTCAAAGATAGAGACGCAATTGCTTCGCGAAATTCAATATCCAGACAGTCGTTGTCAACTGAAGGTTGTACAGACCGATGCCATTGATTCGAATTACAGAAAGCCGTGGCCAAACCGGTAACTGTTGTCACAACAAAATAACGCTTTCGGTAGTTTGTTGTTCTGTTTATTTGGCAACAGGGCACGCTGTGTTTTCTGCGGTTAAGTAAAATCACGTCTAATTCCAGTGATTAATTTGTTATGATCATCAAACCGAAAGCTAAATACGTTTCGCGCGGCCACCATGCTGTTATTTTGCTGTACATGAACAAATTCCCTCAACGGTAGCTACATAATTTTCAGAGATATGTTATCAATTAAGTTTCCACGCTCCTACGCTAGGAATGTTGTGTGCTTACTGGCAGTAGTGCCTCTCGAGTTTCTCAGTTAATCACGGCCACCACCGTATCATTAACGATAATGAATTAGCCAGAGCAGCGGTGTACTTATGACGTAACACTGTGACGGGTTCGCATAACCATTGTTGCCATGGAAACGCAACGATGAGTTCACTTTGCAATTTTGAGCTACGTACGTCGCGGTCAGTAGGCTAAAGAGTATTGAAGGTGTCGTGACAGAAGGGTAAAGGCCATTTATTTAGGCGCCTTCGCAAATTTGAGGGTTGTTTGACCGTGCATCTTCATCATGAAATTAAGTAGCGAAAAGCATGTATTGCCTTTGTCATGTCTGCAGGCTCGTCCGCATGTATCACCTCGGTTCTAACTGGACGTGTTTACGTGATATTTGATATTGGAGGCTTATTAAAGCCTGTCGAGAAAATCCAAATTTGCTTTAAATCGGACAAAAAAACTGGGCACTTTACGTTAAGAACTGAGTATCTTGTCTACCGCTGACAGCTACAAGTGTAGGTCGACAATAATACAAAATATAAATCATGTCGGTGTCTAGAATATAAAATGTACTTACATCCCCATGTAAAGTGTCCCGTACTTTTATCCGATTTTAACCTAATTTGAATTTTATCAACAGATTTTTAACACAGCTCTTCAATATCAAATTTCAAGCGAATTCGTCCATTGAGAGCCGAGTTGATACATGCGGAGGGACTGACAGACATGAAGCTAATAGGAACTTTCCGCGATTTTGCGAACCCGCCCTAAGAAGTACATAAAATAGAGTGGCCTGTAGCCACATTGACTACTTTCGATTAAAACAGGAATAACACCCTTAACTTTTAATGACATGCTCCCGCTTCTTTCCGAGTCTTCTCTGATTCAAGGATTTGTATTATTTGTCGCTGTATACATTTTTCAGTTTTTCAGTGAACAGTTGTCCAGTGTGTTGAGCCATGCCCCCTGTTGTCTTTTAGACAAGCTGCAGTGGCAGGTGGGAGCTTGGGGTCCTTGTCTGCCCGTATCGCCCGCAGATGTGAACGATGTGGTGGCGACACAACAGCCGGTCGGGGGTGATGCCCACCAAAACAGCTTGGGGGTTACACAACGAAATGTGAGCTGTGTGCTCGTGTCGCACGAGACCATCAAGGTAACTTTGGTTCGGGCATTATTCAATCTTACCCTTACCCTGCTCTTCTGGGTGAACCAAGGTGTCTAATTTCAGGTACACCAACCGGTGGACGAGGAAAACTGCTTCACGGTAGCCAGAAAGCCCGATCCCGTCCGATTCTGCCATATCCCAAGACCCCAGGACTGCGTAGTTGGTCCTTATGGCGAATGGAGCCCATGCAAGGGCTGCCCGGCTGCAAACCAGACACGCGTGCGAGCGGTGTTAGTAGCGCCGCTCAACGGAGGGCGGCCGTGTCCACAATTAACTGACACCAGGGTGTGTAATCCGCGTGCAGAATGCCTCACCCACAGCAGCAGCAGCAGCAGTAGCGCAGAAGACAGTAGTCGTCTTCCCTCACCGGAGTACAAACTGAAGTTGGGTGAATGGCGACGCTGCGAGGCGCCGACTAAAGTCGTATCGGCAGACCTCATCGAGGCACGTCTCAATACGCCTCTCCAGCTGCACGGTGAGTTACTTCATTCGTTCACAGTATGGTGAAAGCATCTCACACTACATTATGAGCCACTTTTTATTCATTCGCAGATTGCTCAAAGCGCCGCAGACAAGACTGTCATCCACTTTTTGTATTCACACCATGCTGCAAGCATCTGGAACTACACTGTGAACCACTTTATTTATTTGCAGCATGCTGAAAGCTTGTCCAACTATGCTGTGAACCACTTTATGCATTCATAACTTGTAGAAGAATATTGAATACCTAGATTAGCGTGTTGGACGTTCATTCCTTTGTTCTAAAAAACTCCCGGAGGATGGCACCTGGGTGCTGAAACATGTCAGAGTTTAGTACGTGCCATGAACTGTATTTTATTAAGTATATATGTTAGTTGATATATTACTTGTAAGCATATATACAGTATGCATAACTTAACAAAATTTTAATTGGATATTATAATGAGATATTCTGCAGCAGGCAAACGTACAGTGGCTCCTCATAGTGACATCCCGGTGAGTCTGTTCTTAGACTGCCCTGCAAATGGAAGAAGTAATCTGCAATGAAATGTTTGTGTCTATATACAAATATACATAATATCATTTTTAAACAAATAATTTATCAGTTACAGTTTACTCTTTCTCAGACTGTAAAAATAAATAATACTGCTTTTATAAATGGCATGGTTGACCCATTTGATACGCTAGTATTTAATATATATCAGCATTTAGATAATCAGAATAATATTACAGTATTTCTTTATTGCTGCTAATTTTAGGAAATGTATTAGACACCTGCAGTACACTTTATTTCAGATGAGAAAATTTATTTTATGTACATAACTTTGTACAGGTGATAATGATGATCTATACATCTCTGGGAGCAGTATTAACAACAATAATAACAACAATAATGTGTTCCCTGTATCACCTGTGCTTGGTGGAACCTCTACTGAGAGCACCGAGAACTATTTCACATTTCAGCCACAGGTTGGCTATCAGATGAGGGAGGTGTCATGTCGGGATTCCCGAGGTGCCATTGTTGATATTAGGTAAGAAATTATCTTGCCTTCCACACCCGCACAGTACATGGGCAAAACAAGTTCAGATCGCTTCACAAATACAAACAGCATTCAAATCATGTAGCATCAAATGAAATTAATACCTACCTGATTGTGGATAATTGTCCTGTAGTGATGACTCAGGAAGCAGTCATGGTGTATACTGGGACAAGTGAACTTACTTGAAGGGAAGAATGACAGTACTCACTATGGTCAGGTTTGAGTAAAACATCTTCCAGTATAAAGGAATTGTAACACCTCATTTTTTGATGGGAAATAAGACAAAAATTTCTGACATTGTCTGTCTTATGCGCATTGTATATGATTGGCAGTTGTGTATGCTTAGAAAAAAATGGTAGTCTTCATTTATGTGTACAGCTCAGTTTTAAATGTTCAAGATCTCATGACCTATGCGTAAAATGTATCAAATACCAACAAATGCACTCTACATAACAGTGAACTCAATTGGGATGACACACATTAAGTACAGGTATGCGCCACATAATGACATTTTGGTCAATGACAGACTGCATAAATAACAGTGGTCCCACAATATTATAATACTTACCATTGTGTTACAATTGTGTGCAGTATTCAGTACAGTAACATGCTGTATAGGTTTGTAGCCTAGGAGCAATAGGCTATACCATATAGCCTAGGTGTGTAGTAGGCTATACTGTACTATCTAGGTTTGTGTAAATACATGTTCGCACAACAACAAAATCGCCAAACAACACATTTTTCAGAACGTATCCCCATCGTTATGCAACATATATCTGTAAATGCATTGTAATTTGAAGGTTTAATTTTGTTGCAGTATTGTCACCAACATATTTCGGCCATCTTCAGGATGATTTTTTGAGAACAAGAATTTGATTATAGTAAAATGTGTCCAAATCATTCCACACTTTTAAAAATCATATAATTTTTGGGCATTAATATTTTGTTGATTATTCCTCATAAACTATCTTTGAAACTGAATTTCTGTTCAGCTGACCATTCCAGTAAGGCTGGTAGGATAATGTATTAGTACTCTGAATATTGCACAGTGTCATCAAGAGTAGTAAACACAAAGTTGTCGCTGCACACACCATGAAAACATAGAGTGGATGGGTGGTGAGCCTTAGCTGAAGGGAAAGAACCTCCAGTACCCACTGAGTAGGAGACTTGGTGGAGCCTACAGCCAGCCAGGACATTGTGGAGAAGAGGAAATGTCTTGCTCCCACCAGAATACAAACCCCAGATTGATTAGTCCATATCTGGGCAATGCAGGGTTTGAGATGCAAAATGTTCTGTTGCTCCAGTACATTCATAGGTACTATGTAGACTGTGAACACACCAAACTGAACCGTCACTGTGTGCGGCATATTCTTATCTTTGCTTCTTGATTAGCTACATTCATTCCCCCAAAGAATGGCATGTGTATCAATACAATTTGTTCTTCTTGGCAGCTTGTGTCTGACTGAAGAAACTCATCGCACCGAGATGCCACCTGGTGTTCGTCCCTGTGTTGTAGCCCAAGACTGCATTGTAAGCCAATGGTCAGCCTGGATTCGAACTCAGGATGGATGTGTGGCTGCTTCAGGAAAAGCAAGTAGCAGAATCTGCCGTTTTTGTCTTTTCAGTAGGGATGGATGCTGTGTTATGAGAGCAGCAGTATGTCTGATTACACTATTACTGTGGAATATTTCATTCAAGAGTATGTAGAAGCTCACAATGAACAACTGCAGTCTAGGACTGATAACTTGAAACTTGAGATGTGAGGAAGTGGGGCAAAGAGGAGAAACAAGGAATCCAGGGGTCTGAGGTTAGTATCTGTTTAAATGTGTAGGAAGTTAATGAAAAACAGCAGTTCCAAATGATTTGGCCACTAGAACACTGAAAGAGATATCTGTAGTGCATAAACGATAAATGTTGTTTCACAGATAGCAGCTGCTAACCCACACTGTCTCACCAGGCATAAACTTCAACCCACACTATGCACATTCCTTAAATACCCTTCAAGTCTCAAATTATTAGTCCCAGACAATAGTCTTTGTTTTAGTATATTGTTGTGTCAGTGTTGACAGTATTTCACATGCAGATTTCATTTAGTATTAGTCATGGAATATGTATACGGTTGTAAGGACTGGAGACAATTTTATCAAAAGAAGCACTGAGATCATATCGGTAATTTAAATTCAAGTGCTTAATCTGAAATAAAAATACTACATTCTTGTATATTTTCCCCAAAAATATCATGGATTAAAACTTTCAGAGAATTTGCTTAGTCAGAGTATGCCTGATCATTTTTAATGTATGTGTTTCAGAACACAAATTATGTATGACTACTTGGATTCATATTGTCTCTTTGAAGATAATAAGTTATATTTGAGTTCTCTCTCTTCCTGTATGCCTTCTGCCTATTTAAAGCTTTCAAAGCAAAATAAAATATTCACATATGATGTTTTGGCTTATTTTTCATCACCTCAGTTATACTGATTTGACAATTCATGTTCAGATAGGAAGTTCCATATTTCTGTCAATTTTGCCCTTGTCATCGTTATAAAATTGCTTTACTAGTGCCATATGTACAGATGGTTGTGTGCAGTAATATAAACAAATAGATGCAACAATAATAATTTTATTAATAATTTCAATCAGCCCAACATGTTGAGGTGGTACTGAGTTCCACCTCATCCTGGTCACCAGCAGGCAGCATCATCGGTGCTTTATACCACAAGCTGTAAGCACAGTCTAGTGATCCTGAGGATGGGCGAAATTATCGCCCAAAACATGTTGAGTTGATTGAAATTATTAATAAAACTATTATTGTTGCATCTAGTTGGCTGTTTATATTATTGTACTAGTGATGCACGGGCACACAAACATCAAAGGTTGTATGCAGTTTGTCTCCAGATATTTCACTAGTCACTGATGCAGTGCATACAAATTTATGTGGAAAAGCAATCACGTTTTCCCTAAATATGCATGAACTGAGTTGCATCTATTATGTCAAAGAGATGTATAAAGTGTACTGTTTTATCTGTGTTATTTTATTCTAAGTCTGTAACATGTGCATTAATATTGTCATTTTGTCATTGATTTCACTATGCTGCTTTTGTGTACTAATAGCATTGGTTTGTATGTCATTGTAGGTTCGCCCTGAAATCCATGAGAGGAAACGAGAAGTAGTTAGATTACAGGAGGGTGATGGACAGCCATGTCCACATCTTCTGGAGACAAGACACACCACAGATCCTGACCAGCTCCAGCTCTGTGCAAATAAGTGAGTTATATGGTATTCATTGAGTTAGATTTCATTTCTTATGTACACACACTTCTCTGCAGAAAAGAGGTCGGTCACCAATGCATGTTGCTTTCAGATATCGCTGGCTGGCTTCCAAGTGGAGTTCGTGTGTAGTGACATCGGATACACCTGCTGTGAGCCCAAAACTGGTAGAAGTTGGCTGTGGTGGGGGGGTTCAGCTTAGGGAAGTCACATGTGTGCAGGCCAGTCAGGGTAGCCAACCTGTCTCCCCCAAACTGTGTGAGTCATTAGAACCACTGCCAACTGTACAAAGGTCAGTACCACAAATGCAGTTTGTATGTTTTCTCTTAACATATCGTTTCTATTCTGAGAATGTGTGATGGCTCACCTCAGTCTTCCAAGAGGGAAACAGTAGTTTCTCTTCCTTTCAGGTGTGAGGTTGCATGTCCACGTGACTGTGAGGTGGGCCAGTGGGGACCCTGGAGCTCCTGCATGCCCCTAGAATGCCCTTTGTTTGGGGACCCACCTGCCAGAGGTAATAATTACATGTTAATGATTGAAAGAAATGAAGTTTACAAGTGAAAGAAATGTGCAGAAACTAAGGAATGGAAAAATTCCCTAACCTAGAAATTACCTGGATGAAACTGCAGAAAGAAGTTCCTTGCAAAATGTGATGAGTTATGTTGAGGAGAAACACAGAAATTAGGTAAACTGCCTGTTGTGAAAGCCATTATGGAAACTACGGTCTTTGTTAACATTCATCAGATCTTAGCTAAGTTGTATCTTCCTTTACTAGACACAAAGAAAGTAATAACAATAAGCATAAAATATGAGTTTAAAAATTGTTACAAAAAAGTGCACTGCAGTTGTAAACTTGGAAGCTATATATCTGGCTCTAGGTGCCTGTACAATGCTGCCAACAGTGAATACGGATCTGTTGGAGCAGAAACCACTTAAATTTTGATATGTGCACACAAATATAAACAGAAGTGGAAAACTATGAGTGCCTGAAACATGTAGTTGGTGAGGGATTATTCTGTATGTCCACACACCCACACACGTGAGAGAGAGAGTGACTGAGAATTTGTCTAGTTAATGTGGTTAGTAAATCAGTATTGAATTTTATAACTATCAGTTGTAATTGGTCTTAATCTGCTTATTTGATTTGTAGGCTATCGTGAAAGACGACGCAACATTGAGGTGATAGCAAGTTCAGAAGGACTGGCTTGTACCAGCACAAGAGAGGTGCAGCCATGTCCACAGCCAGCATGTCACAGCTGGGTGGAGGGTCACTGGAGTTCTTGTGACCTGGACCATGGAATAAAAAAGTGTGGGGAAGGCAGGCGCACCCGTGAGGTCACATGTCGTTCAGTTTATGGGGTGAGTAATTTGTTAGGATAATGAGATGATTATGTAGGATATGTCACACACGTGGAGATAAAAAAATACATATTTATTTTTTTACATAGTTTTTGCGTTGGAGTTTCTACCATTTTCAACCTACAAAGGTAAGTATTCTGGACACATGCCCTTGCCTATGTTAAGTGGACACTAGGGAGAGTAAAGCACTAGTGGGAGATTTATGCAATGAAGAAGTGAACTGGATTGATCTGTTTTTAGATAAATGCACATTCTAGCCATGTTATGATAAGCATATTAGTTCTATGAAAACTTGGAACTTCTTGAACTAGAGACTTAGTTTCCTGTAAGAGGTGTCACATTTTGTGTGTATGTGTGCAGGGAATAGTGGAGGACTTGATATGTGCCCGTCGTCAGGTGAAGCCTATCACAGAGGAGCCATGCTTGCTCCCTTGCCCATATGACTGTGTGCTGTCATCCTGGTCAGACTGGAGTCCTTGTAGCCACAGTTGCTCATCCCCACGCCAGATGGCTCTGAGACATCGCAATCGCACTGTGATTGCTCCTCCTGGGGAAGGTGGGTATGAACTATTATGAGTTGGCGTTTTAGTCTTTTCTTGTTCATAAGAAAATGTTTACTTCTCGTACATTTCTATGATGTAAGTGAAAGAGAGGGGGTGGAATGTAATGTCATATGTGTCTGCTTTAATTTTCTGATTCCATCTCACTAGAACATGTTTCAAAGGCATACCATTGTTCATCAAGTCCTGTGCCATGTAACTTTTCCTTGTTCCTAAAATTTTGACTTTCTGAAGACATTGAGGTTATTGTGTGATCAGTATTGAAAGGACTTGCAGATAATTACTTTAAGCACTGCCAGTTCTTAGGTTTTTGCAGCAGTGAAACTAAGGACTCTGTTATTCTAGAATGACCCTATCAACTTTTTCAAGGTGACATAATGTCTTCATCTTCCAGGGTCTTAGGTCCTAGGTTATAGGATCTACAGATCCTGAAGATAAGGACACTACATTTCTTTGAAATGTAAGGATCCAGCTACCTAACGATGAAGCATCATCTCCCAGAGGAATGGACTTGTTGATTTCCAGCCTTCTTTTCCAGCATGAAAGGACCATTGTGATCTGTGTATTGAATGGCAGAAAGAAATATGCCAAGGCACTCCTACAGATAGCTAATGGTAATTTCAGATTTGTTGCTGATCAGCCTGTGGGTTGTGCTACCATGATGTTAATTGTCAGTCTGGTTACTTTACTATCACATCTCATGATTATAGCTATACTTCACACCTGAGCTGACCTTTAAAACTCATTCTTTTGTTTGGTATGATTGATTGATGTTGCAATACTTTGCATATTTGCAAGAACAATTTAGGCCTTACTGCCTGGCCTTGCACTATCCATACTGCGGTCTGTCATCATTCCTGTTAGTCCCTCCAGACCCATGTTAGTATAGTACCTCAAATTGCTTTATGACCACTGTCTTGCACAGGCTGTCCAGTTCATTATTGACCAGTCTTATCATTTTACGCTATGTGCTGTGAGTTACTCATAGCATTGCCAAATCATCCACACTTAAATAAATATAAAGCCATAATACATAGCAAACATTTCCATGTAGCATTATTATTTAATTCATAGCACTAATAATATTGAGTTAATAAAGATTAGATTTTTCATTATTATTTTGCATCATACATTTTTTATTAGTTCATTAATCAGTTCAGTATTTCTGATTTTTTAGTGCATTGTGTAGCACCCCATTATGACAACTGTTTTATATCATACCATGTGCTGCAAGAGTGGACTTCTAGTGTACTTATTTCTCAACATTTTATGCAACAGGAGGTCATGGATGTCCAGATCCAGATGAAATGCTGCAGATGGAACCTTGCAACACCCATAGTTGTCATGGTTACAGCTGGTTGGCTCTTCCCTGGCAATTGTGCACCCCTCTGCCACCATCTGAAAGGTTCAATACAAGTTCTCTCACGACACTTGATCCCGGTAAACCATCACATACTTATTGTTTGTTCAGCATGTTAACACTGGGTGGAGACATGCACAAAAAAATCTGTACAGAAAAAAACTTTTTGTCTTCAAAGGACAGCAGGATGTATTTCATCTTTGCATACCACTAATTGTAAAAGTGAAAAATGGAATACCAAGTTCGTATTTCACCTCTCAATGCATACTAAACACTAACAGAATGTGTGATATCTGAGTTTCTCATGTTGGTGTTGTACATATTTAAGTTTTCTAGCATATGTTGCCATATGCAGTGGCATCACTACATGTAACTACAGATCAACATGTCCCAGAAGACTGGAGTGTTGAAGAACAGAGTGTCTTAAAAATTTGTTGTGTACAGTACACCCAAACCATGATTTTGTGTCAGATGGCAGTGAATAAGGTGGTGGCCTGATATGCTGAGTATATTGAAGGATAGTGAGAAGTTATGTATTATGAGTTACAAGATACTAATTGCAGGCATCAATATAATCAGACTGTGGTTGTTGTACCAAAATTTGCCTTACCCGTTGAATTGCTCTGCTGGCAGTTTAAGGAATATGTTTATGCTATAATACCTTGTATTGCTTCTCTTACCATCACTATCACAAATTGACAGAATGCTATCACCCAGAGCCCAGTAGCTCTCCTGCACCAGTCATTACTTTTTGTGTGTCTGTTACATCCATTGTGTGTTGTTGTTTGCATTTCTTTTTTTGTGTTCAGGAGATAAAGTACAGCTGTACCCCAATAAATAAGTTGACCAGTCACTGCTCATGTGTAGAGAACATACAACTTTTTATGGTGTATGTTGTCAGTTTTCTTAAATAATTGTTCTTACAGTGTCAGGGGCATGTTGACAGAAGTTAGTTCGTAGGATTACAAATTCAGTGTACCTCATTTATTTTACAGAAGCATTGGAAAGAAATACCATTCTGTATTGTAACTGTTATTGGAGAGTTATTAACATGCTGTTAAATTTTATCTCCATAATGGATTAGCCTTTCAAATTCTCTGTGTTTTGGCTTACTAATTTTTTTAAACTTAAAGTATATGTTATGTTTCTTATGTAAAAAATGTTGCATTAATTTAGGCTCTGCTTTTACCACTTAATGAAATAAGATTTATTATTAGAAAAATTCTTCCCCTACTCCCCAGTTAGTATATAGTAATAGCTCAGTATTCGCTAGTAATGTTAACCATTGATGTTCCAGAGTTGGATGACTATAACAACAGCAGCACTGGAGATGGTAACTGTGGACCTGGCGTGCAAGAGCGAGAGGTGTGGTGCATGGTGGCACATGATAAGCATATGCCAGATTCAAAGTGAGCAACAAAGTTCAGTGTAGCTGTTTGTATAATTATACCACAGTGTTGTGTCTCCAACATTAAGTGGTTATGTTACAGTTGCCACCCGCTCCAGAAGCCAGTCACCAGCCGTGAATGTTGGCAGGTCTGTCCTGTGGATTGTCAGGTCTCTCCTTGGTCAGAATGGTCATCCTGTCCACAGCAATGTGTGCCAGGTGAGTGAAAAGGGTCCGCTTTACAGTCTTCTGTCAATGGCATAGCCAGTAGGGACTTCAGGGCTGGGTGTAAGAACACAGTTCATTTCCTGGCAAAAATTAATACTTTACAGTTTGATGACTGTGTTTATATTTTTATACATATAGCAAGGGGGTTGAAGGTATTGCACAGTGTGTATAATGTGTGTGTGTGTGTGCTTGCTCTCATTCTCTTGATATTCCATGTGCTTGTCTGTAGTGATTCAATGAACCCAATTTCAGGTCACATTTCTCTCGGTTTCTTATGTGCAAAATAAATAAAGTGAAAGTTCTGGGGCTTTTGCAGTGGTGTAGTTGAGGTCTGTTCTTCTGGGATGGGGTGCTACATCACTGGGTAGTTAGTGCCACAAAGTTTCTTCTTGGACTTTTCAACCTCTGAAAATGGGACCACTAGCTGGTCTTCAAATATCAGGCACCATTTACCCACTGATGCATTGCCACATCCCAGGAGATGGAGACTTCAAATAAAATTAAGACCACCTTCATTGCTGTCTGTAATCACAGCAGCAGACAGTGAAGATGTGTTATTTCTGAAAACTTTTCTTTAGGTCTTATCACTTTATGATTCACAAAAAGGAAGCTGTCTCTGTCTCTCTGTCCATTGAATAGAAGGTAGTTTGCCTTCAGACTTAGACTGGACATGATGACAAAAAAAATATGTATGCCTGCATGGAATTGAAGTTAATCCCAACCCAAGCCCAATCAGTTTCACGTGTCATTTACTCATGATAACATAAACATGAAGAAATATAACGTAGTGGGGGAAAGTATCAATATTTTATGCCTAGTGGTTCCAGTTTAAAGAAATGTAATTCAAATTAAGATTCACCAAAACTTTTTTTTTTTTTAATCTTGAAGATTGCTGGAGACTATGGAAGGAAAGGTACCAACTGCAAAGTCATACCCATAGTCATCTTAATTAAAACAAAGCAGAATTTTTTATAACATTGAGATGATTAAATATGGCAAAATAGGAGTCATTAACAATGAAATATTATGAACTGTAATACTGCTTGATCTTACAGATGCCAGTAGTGAGGTGCGAGAAGGGGAAGTGGCCCCAACGCAGTCACGACATCGGGTAGTGCTTCAATGGCCTTCTGGTGGTGGCACACCATGCCCAGTATTGGAAGAGCTGCGTCCTTGCCCCTTGTCTGGAGCTCGTTGCCGTCATTATTTATGGGGAGAAGGCACTTGGTCAGATTGCCAACTCCCAGCAACAGTGGAGTGTGGCATGGGATATCGTACACGTGGTAAGTAGCTGGATATTGAGATGCGTGAAGTCTGAAAATTAATATATCTATATTATAGTTTTTGTGCATAAAGAGCCAAGACTGGTGTACTGTATGACTACATGATCAGCAGTTTTGTGTCAGACAGACAGTGGAATTCAGTTTGTTCTTATTTGCAGTTTGTGTTGTATTGGCACTTTTTTTTTTGTTTGGGGGGCAGGGAGCAGAATCGTGGGTGGTAAATTGTTAGAACAGAGAAAAATGCACTGATATTTTTCACAAAATGTTGTGAAAACCTCGTGGGGAGGAATCAGTAAGACACAGGATTGAAGGGTAGATTACACAGTTTCAGGACAGAGGAAATGAATTGTGTATCTGGCCATTTATAAGCTTCATATCTTGTTTGAATTTATGGAAAGTGACTCAGTAGCAAGAAGGAAGATTAATGAAGTGCTCAAGACATGCCAGAATAACTGAACATGAATGAATCTGTGTCAAATGGTGACAAAATATATCAATAACAATCAGAAATGAAGCAAAACTAGATCTGATAGAGTTTTCTTTAAGTAAAATACAGAGACCAAACACCAAAAGACTTCAGTGGTGATGGAACGAATTTTGAATGTCACAAAGTGATGATTTATATTAACCCTTTGAAGAACTGAGGTCTTCTCCTTTCTGAAATATTGCATAGCAAAGATTTCTAGTTTGTTACAGACGTTGTGGTACAACATATTGGTCCCTCTTCAAGGGCCAAGCTGTCCAAAAAGAATTATGGAGCAAGTGGAAGCTTGCCTGTATATGGAACAATGTTACTGCTTGTCAGCTTGGAGGGAAGGTAATGGGGAACCAATCCAGTTGTTGGAGCACTGATTGGAGAGACAGACAGACATCTTTCTGAACCATTTGTGTGGATTATGGATACTTGACAACCAGTTTCTTTTAAAAACTCAGTAGTTGTTTATAAGTACATTTCCTTGCTACACATATGAGAAAAGTGACATGATTTTGTACAATATGATGAACATCCATCTGTGTATCAGCTGTGTGGTGCTACAAGAACCATCGCAATGTGAAGGTGGAACCCAGCCTCTGCTTGGAACGAAGTAATAGTACAGCACCAAGCCAGTCAGAACCCTGTTTTGTGGACTGCCAATGGCCATGTGTGCTCTCCCAGTGGACAGAATGGACATCTTGCACCCAGGCCTGTACGACTCGTACAAGAACAAGACATCTAATTGGTGAGTCATGCTCTACGTAAGGTTCTAAAGTTTGGTTTCAGTGTTGTTGTTACTGTTACATATTAACCCTTTAAATGCTGAGTTAAATCCCATCTGCTATCTGCTGGCATTATTAGAAGCTCACCATATTCTCCATGTTAGCAGGATAAGGGTTAAGGGAATCTTTATTTTTATGTCATGTAAGAATATGGATATAGTTTGAACTTTGTGAATTATAAGAAGCTTATAGTATATACCACCTACACCAAAGCAATTGAAGTCTCTTAAGTGGTGTTATAAATGCAAAACTGTATGGATAGATGGACCGATCTCCCTACTCTGTGTTTATTTAATGCACTTAATGAAATGACTATATAAAATTCTTGGCACAGTTGATAAATTTTCCTGCTTGTTTCTAAGACATGTAAAGAGAACATTTGTGTTGTCACATTCTGCAGGAATGTCAGGAACACGTGATCCATGCAGAGATACTAGACTGTTCCCCTTGGTCGAGACACAACCTTGTCCATGTGCTCGCTACACTCTGCAGCCCACTGGACCCTGGTCAGACTGCTTACTGGAGGGTGAAGGTGTATCAGGTTCAGTTACAGCAAATGGTCGAGTTGCTATTGGGGTCTGTGGAACTGGCTCGAGGTTCAGGCGCATAGAGTGTTTGGATGTTGAGGGGAATCTAGTGGAGCCAAGGTACATCACGTGGCATTTTGGATAGATGTTTTGACAGCTGAATGGACAGGTGGATGAATGCATCACATTTATAGATTCTCTAAAGGTTGCACTAGTTGTTATGTCATTAGCAAAGTTTGCTGTCACTTCAGAATTTTGGTTAAAAAGAGATCAAAGTAATAGTGGCTTCGTTGGTCTAGGGGTAGCATGCTGCCTTTAATTACCCAAGTTCGCGGGTTCAAACCCGGCCGAAGCCGTCAGGATTTTTTAGGGTGAAAAAATCCTCAGCACGCCTTCCTTTGGAGGGGAAGTAAAGCCATCAGTCCCATGTCATAGATTTGCGGCATGTAAAAGATCCCTAAATGGCGTGGAAGTCATCATTTAGGCAAAATTAACAGAACTTTCTCACTCACATAGTTCCACCTTTTGCTACTAGGATCTCTTGTGTCGTTACAGATGTGGAGGCACCTGGTGATGGAAGTGGGAACGTCTAATAAGAGGGGGGGGGGGATAGGGGAGTACAATAAGCCTTGAAGGCTGCGGTACATGTTGCATTACCTACGGGCCCTTATGACGAAGAAGGTCAAAGTAATGTACACTACACTTGCTTGCACCTTGGGCATATTTTGAGCATAAATCACTAGATATTTTTCAAAGTGAAAAATGCTTTAAGTAAGAGCTGTAAAGAATTTAAAATCATATTTTTATGTCAATACAGTTTTTCTGTATGTCTTATGGCATTTCCATATAATTAAGCCTTGATAGCCTACTGGTTACTATATGTATCACCACCTTTTGTGTTCAGAAATTGTTCCTTCAATCCATATAGTCAATTTATATGTTTTATATGGATGTCATTGCAAAGAGCAATTATTTCCCTATACAGTGTTAACTGGCTAGAGTGTGTATTGCACAGTAAAATATGAATCTTCAAATATAATTCTTCTTAGGGTGGTTTTTAAGGTATTAGATAGAAGTAGCTATACAGCCAGTGTTATTATGCTGTGCATACATTGCATTACTTGTTTCCAAAAATGTATGTTTTTTTTATCAGATTTACTGCTCAGAAGGTGTGACACATAGTGGACAGATAGCTGTGAACTTATGCATGTGGATATCCCACAACATAAACTAAATCCTAAACTTTGTAAATGATAAACATATGATGAACATGAAACATGGACTGTTCCAGTTTGTGTGGTAGAGATTCAGGGCTGGAGGAGGAACCATGTCTGATTCCATGCCCGAGTGACTGCCGTCTTAGTGAGTGGAATGCATGGGGTGAGTGCAGTACCATCTGTGGACCAGGACTGCACAATAGGAGTAGACAGGTGAGCCAGAGTATCAGCATTATGGGTTTTTACAGTGGCTGTAATATTTGTATATCAAAGTATTAGTTTTTAAATCATTTATTCAAATTTAAATATATTATCATATGTATTGTCTGGTAATGATTTTCAGGTGCACTGAACAGAGATATCCCTGTGTGGTTCTGGCATAGTCTATTGTCCCCTTTCTTAGAAATGGGCACAATTACCGATGTTCTCCAATTGTTTGGTGTCTTCTCTTATTTCCAGACTTATTTTATAGCACTTAGTAACATAGTCTTACCTGCTTTGTCCACATAATTAACCATATCTGGGAATATGTCATGACCTGCTTTATTTTTTGGATGGCCATTACTAACTTGTTGCAGATAATATTGTCATAAATCAGACTCACATGATTTAAGTCCTCATTGTTATGCCGTGTCAAGTGGTCAGTACCATAGATCTGGATGTTTTGAAGGATTGTACTTCTTTCATCTTTGGCCTGCTTGATCCTTCAAAATGTCTGTAACTGTTGACCAGTCAACATGGTACAGCAACTCAAAAAACTTGAATCTTTGGCAACACTGCTTTGGGAACCTTACATTTTAGAAATCAGGCCCAGTTTTACCATAGACAAATCATTGTAGAAGGTGATCTAGTTGCTTTCTAATATATTGGTTGGTAATATTTAATGGATTGGTATTAATCAAGTTTATTTAATTCATCTTCTGTTATGTTTAGTATTTTAAATGCAAACTGCTGTCAGATAATCATTGCTTTCTTTAATAGCAGTAGTTAATGTGCATGTGAGATTTGAAGTAAAGAAGATGATGGTTATGTTTATAGGCATTTTTAACTTATAGTACTGCCTACAAAATCAGAATTTTCTGAAGTATGGATGACATATGCCTGTACTTGAAATAGACTTGTGGAGGAAATCTCACATGCCAAAAGTTTGTAAAATGGTATGTTCTGTTTGCAGATGGTCAGTTTTAAAAATGGCTGAATTGTATGTCTTTGTCATTTCTGGAGACAGGTTGTACACCCTTCCTTGAATGGTGGACGTCCCTGTGGTGCACTGATGGAGCACAAAGTATGCAGCCAGTCATGTGAGGCATTTCGTTGGGTGGCAGGTGGATGGAGCGAGTGTCAGCTAATAGCAGCTGACAGGAACAGGGGTTGTGGCACAGGTGACCAGTACAGACAAGTCAGGTAAATTGTCACTTTATAATCTGAGCTCAGTCAGCAAAGCAAGTGACATCTCATGGTCACTTGCAACAGGGAAAGTGGAGTGCTCTTTGTAGTGCTTGATTGACAGGGGAGTAATTTGTATGATTAATTACATTTTTGTGGGTTTTTATTCATATAAGTTGGAAATTCCAGAAGGATGAAATTGGTGGGGCATGTGTACAGACGAGAGAGAAAATATATGCACATATCTTTGGTAGGAAAATTTGAAGGAGAGAAAGCCAAGTGCAAGATCTAGGCATAGATGGTGGGATAATATTGATATGTGTCACACAGAAATAGGATGGCAAGGTGTGGACTGGATTTATTTGGCTGAAGATATAGACAAGTGGCAAGCTCTTGTGAACATAGTAATGAACTTCCAGGTTTCATAAAATACAGGAGATTCCATCACTAACTGATGTACTGTTAGCTTTTCAAGAGGCACACAGGCCTGGGGAGTTAATTAATTAGGGTGAGAGTTACTCATATGTAAGATCATTAGTACAGCATCCATTCATACCTGCAACAGTTTACTGAATTGTTTGTAAATTGGTTTCAGTGAATACTATTGAACTAATTCTTTAGTTTAAGAAATGCTTTACTACTGCTTTGATGCAGTGTGTAATAAATGTGTGCCTGTGTAGATGCATGCATATAGATGAAGGTGCAGAAGTGCCCGTGGAAGTTGCTGACATATACTGTGATCCTGTGGTGCAACCACCTGACCTGAATGCCTGCCATGTTGCTTGTCCTGGAACATGTGTTTTAGGGCCTTGGTCAGATTGGTCAGACTGTCCTCAGGTTTGTACCATTGTTGTATTTTCTCCATTGTCACTTTGTTTAAAGTAGAAAATATTCTATACAAGTACCAAGAAGTGGGCAAGGTATGGCATAAAATTGAGTTTGTCAAAAAAATTCATTCATTCATTCATTCATTTTTGCTTGTGCTAAGTTGAAATGCTGCCTTTGCTTTGAACTTTTGAAACCACTAAGTGCTATACCTGCAGCTCTTGCAACATGTCAGCTGGATTATTTGTACTTGATGTGCAACTGACATGTGATGCATCTTGTCACCATCCTTAAATGTGATTGAAAGTGAAATGAAACATTAGATACATTCTGAATGTGAAGAGTAGCATAAATGTTAGAGAATATTATTCTTTAATATAAAATGATATCAGTTTGAATTTTTATTGTTAAATTTCTATCACCAATTATCTAGTGGGACTTTCACTTTAGTAAATAATTGTCTAATGATAAGGCTTCTTTGGACAGAGCCCATTCTTTGTTAAGTACTTGTCTAATGGTATGTTTAAGTGGGATATATTTTCATAGAGAAGAGTGACCAATATGTTAAAGTTGTAATTCAGTAACATAAAAGTGGACTAAATTATGTAGGCCACACGTACACACATTTTCCAATAATCTAAGAGCCACCTCAAAATTTAGGCAACGGAAGGGTGATATAAAGCAAGCTCCACAATCAGAATCCCCAAATATTAGATGTCATTGTACAAAATGCAGTCACTAAGCCAACCAGGCACCCAGGATTTTCGCATCTCTGGTGTAGACCAGTCACTCTTTGGTGTTTAAAAGAGGTGCCCATACTCAGTCCTTGGCAAAACAAAAATGCTCGTACTTTCTCCTTCATAACAGGTAAAATGACAGTGTTCCTTGTCTTCACATTAAAACAAAAAAGAAAAAGATTTATTGATACTGTTTTGATAATACTGTTGGAATACAAATGACGAGATGTATGTTTCCTAAGTTTTGCATTTATAATATTCATCTAATGCATCACCATCAGTAAATGTCAGTACACTGTATCATTGCATACCGTGATAAAAACCAAAGAAAACCTCATCAGCCACTAACTGGCTCACATTAAAGCCACAAATATCACAAATAAAAGTCTAGGATATTGCCATTCTTCCAGATCATTATATTCAATTAATCACTTTGTCATTACAAAAACAACCACTTGTCTCACTTTCTGTATTGTAGCCCTGTGAATCCAGTCGGGAGCGGCAGAGAACACGCTCCATTCTTCGCAGCCCTGCCAATACTCATGATGGCAAGACTCAACTTAATTGTCCACCTCTCATTGAGGCACAGGCATGTCATATTAATGCTACTTGCTTCAGCTACAGTTGGCGATACACAGAGCTGGGATCATGTTTGCCTCTGGGTGGCAGCCCTTGTGGAGAGGGTGTGCAGTCGAGAGCCGTGTTCTGTGAGCGGAGTGACGGAAGGCCTGTCGCAGATAGGTCAGTTTATACGCAGAGGTTTTTGTTTCATTCAGACCAAAATTGTGTTTACTAATTGCCACTGACTAGTTTTAACAGCAGTTAATAATAGGTCATGGCAGACAAGGAAGAGAATTTTATCATTCACTTGTTGTAACTGTATATCCCTCATTCCTCTTGCTGTTCATTTATTGCAGACATAAGCTTGTTGGTTGAGAAGGTCAACAGGGACAGACACAACATTGTAAACAACAATGAATTACTTTCTCCTTAATCAAACAATATAATCAAGAAGGTACGGGTTATAGAAATACATAAATTTCTTATCTAAACAATCCAAAATATTTTGACCTATCAACCATCTTCAGGGATACCATACCTTACAATGAGAAATTAAAAAAATACTATTTTTTTTTTTGTGTACACACATGCACAAGCATGCACACACACACACACACACACATTTAAAATACAAATATAGGCCATATATCTATTCCTATTTTTTTTTGTATAATCCATTTTATGGTTAAGCAAAAGGAATTGAACTGGATTAGGACTATTTCTCATTTCTTGTCAGTCAGTCAGACAGTATATTCTTATTTTTCGATATGCTAATGAAAATTACTGTAATAACTGTTGCGTTATTTTCTTAGGTTTGTTAAATCACAACATTTTAATGCCTGAGATCTGAATGGCGATCATGTTGCGCAGATCCCATAACTCTGAACAGCTGCCATGTTCATAATATTGGTGACATGAAATGGAAGTAAAAGAAGTAGGATAAATCTCGGTGTCATGACATTTATACCAAGTTTCATGAGTAAGTGTAATATGATTTGGAAATTGTAGGGGGGAACAGACATACACATACACACAGAGACAACAGATTCACACACATATTCAAACACTCCATAATGCCATGAACCTTATTTGCCTTTTTCTGTAAACTAGGCTGAAAATTCAGTTATTCCCTTATAAACCTAGGGCGTACCATCAGCAAGACATTCAGTAATTAGGAAGTGTCTTTTCCGACACAGGGAGTAAGCTTAATGTATTTGAGAGCTAGAATAGGTAGCACATGTTGTTAGATAAAATGTACAGGTTATGTTATGGCTATTTTCTGCAGGTACTGTGAGGCAACAGGTGAAGGACGACCATCAACTTCAGAAAAGTGGTGCTATGTGGACTGTCCTGTGGACTGCGAAGTAACTCAGTGGAGCTCCTGGAACCAATCCACATGTCGCTGTGGACTGACAGGTTGCTGAATTTAAGTGTTTCTTTAATAGTGAAGGCTGACTAAATTAGAGAAAATTTCCTGATCTCATCCAGCCATAATTCTTTGTAATTAAGCTCTGTGAGAAAGATACGTATTTAATGTGGTGAGGCTTGTGTCCGTTTCAATAGAGGCCTCAGGAAGTGGCCAGTAGTGGAATGTGCCATAGTTTGCAGAAGACTGTTCATTACTGAACCATACACATGTATGTGTACCACCTATACAATACAAGAGTAAGACTGTCCACGTAGTGACTATCTATTTTACATATATTTCACAATTTATATTAATGTCCCCTTATTATGTGATCAACTATCAGCATTGTGTAATTAAAGTTGTTCCTGTACTTGTCATGGAAACCCATGGGAGAGTGGAGGTAGAGCTCCACTGTTTCTAAAGCATGACACTAGCTGGAAGTGAATGGTCATCGTCATATTCAAGCCACTCGAACCCCCCACCCCCAGTAAGCACTACATAAGTGGCTGGATGAGCCCCAGGGCCAATCTGGATACTTTGGAGAAGAGAAAAATCTCTTACCTTTGCCAAGAATTGAACCATGATTCTACTGTCCTACATTTCACTATATTAGATATTACATATATATGGAGAAAGAAAAAATGTGGATCTAGAGACCTGAGGAACTTATATAATAAGGGGCTTTGTTTCTGTAAGAGAAATGCATTACTTGAAGTTACTGTTTCTGGGTTGTATTGTGACAAATTTTACCAGCTGTGTAGATGTCAACTGCTAAACCTCAAGAGTTTACACATGTGTAATTTTGATTCCAGTACTCCAGATGTTGACTTACTTTTATGAATTGGTTTCAGATCAGCTGTAACTTTATCCAGCAGGTTAGCAACAGAGTTAATTTATGTTAAGATATTTCATTTGTTCAGCATTCCATTGCCACACAGATTATCTCCAATATGCATGGGATTAAATTACAGTTTTTCCAAATATTTTTGTACAATAATTATCACAAAAAAATATTTGTAGTACTGCAATTATAACTGCAGTCATACAAGTTTCTTAATCCAGTATGGATGTAAATGAACACAATTATTGTTACTACAGGTGATGTGATGATTAGGGAACGCCATGTGGTAACGCAGCCTAGTGAGAGAGGCCGCCCATGTATTCAGCCACTTGTCCAGCATAAACCATGCCCAGCTGTACCATGTTACACTTGGCATCATGGCCCTTGGGGTTCCTGTAACCTGCAGGTGAGGTCAGGGGCTTCTATCACTTGAAAGTATGTCTGTCATAATACAAGCAGTTTTATAGTAGTGTGTGCAATGTAATTTGAAATTTATTTACTTTTTTTCATACTGAAACTATTTTGTTTAAATACCTATATATATATATTCTGACAGGAAATGCGAGAAATGTGTATGGATGTTGTAATGGTTATACAGATTAGTTTGAAGTTGCTTAGGATAGCATTCAATGGTAGACTTGTGTTAGTACTGTTTAATTTGCTGATGCTGTTAAGACAAAGTCAGGAGGAATCTTCCACACTTACGGAACACTTTCCTTGGGTGAAATTACATTGGTATATTCAAAAATACCCATATCTGAAGTTGAACAGTTATAGAGCTAATGCATTCTTTGGTTTGTGGGGGAAGATGAACATTGATAAAGTGACCAAGTATTACTACATAAAGTATCAATGGTTGGTTGGTTTTGTTGCAGGAAAAATAAACCTGTGAAAACAGTCAGACTATTTGAGTAATAAGTGAATACAGATCAGCATTGCAGAAATCAAGTAGTTGAGGATAACAAATAAAGACACAGATCACTGTAGCTGTATATATATTAATATGTGAAGGAAACAAAAAGAAATTATTCCCAGCATAATGCACTCTTTGCAGGGGTTCCTAAATTAAATTTCATTTGGCTGTCAAAGCCTAAAACAATATAAGTTGTGGTTTTCACTAATTGAGTTGGGTCATGTGCACTGGAATAAATAAGCAGTTTAACATAAAGCAGTAGAATGTAATATTATCAAAATACCTGCCATGCTTACAATGCAATTGCAGGAAACCAATGATCTGCAGCAGCCAAGCACTCCATGGAGTTCAAACATAGTGCTGAATTTGACAAAACAGAAGCCTTATAAAATGTATGCACATATAGTCCTTTTATCTTCATAAAAGCCACGAAATAGTCAGGCAGTCCCACAACTCCAACTGTGAGGACAGACAAAGTGTGACATGTGCTATATTTTCTTTTCATTCAAAGTTTCTCCTTATTCACAGTATGCTTTCTACAGGGATAGAAGTATCCTCATGCCCCCACCCTCTCTACCCCTGACAAATTAAATATCAGGTCATGAACAGTCCCATGTTTCACACCTTCCACATTTAATGCCATTATGGAACCTGTGTAAGTATTAGGCTGCATTCACCTTGAAGGTGGGTACTATAGTCTATGCCTTGTAGCATACTGTAGCCAAATCCCAGCAGCCAAACTCACATTATTGTCAGGGTTATTATACTGAGAAGGTTAATATAGGGTGAAACGTATCCAACTATATATATATATACAGGGTGTTTCACGACTTTAGGGCATAACTGCAGGAGGTGATTTCCTAGGTCTTTGTGATCAAAAAAGTTCATATAAACATGTGTCCGATTTTGGACGTTTACGGAGTT